>Ga0210408_10000613_pt1 | contig 43255 bp, 73 predicted proteins | sample IncBWH4MmetaG_FD_155471 | JGI IMG/M metagenome (GOLD analysis project Ga0210408, IMG submission 155471) | Forest soil microbial communities from Barre Woods Harvard Forest LTER site, Petersham, Massachusetts, United States - Inc-BW-H-4-M | ecosystem: Environmental > Terrestrial > Soil >...
TCCCCCTCCTCCCCCACCCCCATTCCGCCTTCGGCGGCGCGCAACGGCGCGCGCTCGAATGAGGTTGACCAAAAAACCGATCTGTTCCGCCGAGGTCGTGAAGTTCTCGGCAAGGAGGCAGGCGGCTTGCTTGCCAAGCTTCTGCGCAGCCTCGGTGCTGAGGACGATCCGAAGGTTCTCTGCAAGGCCCGCGCCCGGATTGAAGAAGCAGCTACCAAGGGAAGCCCGCGGGAATGGCTGAGCAAAACAATCCTGCCGAAGAACGGCGAGTTCCGATGGAACAGCGGCATTGAGGGAGTGATTTAGTGAAGAACGTGATTGGCTTCGAAGAAGGGATCGAAAATCTCAATGCCCGCGATGGCCTCTTGCCCAAGCGACCCGCGCCGCGGCCACGCGGCATCTACGCGCTTGCCGACCTACCGCAGCGCGAGAGCATTGCCGAGCATGCGCTCGGCACCGGCTGGTGGGAGCTCGACCAGATTTGGAAAATATATCCCGGCCAGTTCGTGGTGGTCACCGGCATCGCCGGGCACGGCAAGTCGACGTTCCTGCTCAACGTGATTGCCAACATGGCGATCGTGCACGGCACCCGGTCGTTCCTGTTCGTGCCGGAGAACGAGCAGAGCATTTTTTCCAAGCTGAAAGCGATCTGGGGTGACCGGCCATGCTTCGAATATTTTGCCCGTGAGCAATGCATCGTGCAGTCGGCGGTGGCCGATTATTTCGGCGAGGATGAGCCGATTGATCTGCGCAGCGTGCTCGACCGCGCCGTGGCTTGCATCGAGCGCGACAATCTTGACGTCCTGATGATCGATCCGTGGAACGAGTTGGAGCATCTCAAGCCCGAGCGCCAACTGATGACGGACTACATCCGCGAGGCGCTGATGTACCTCAAGCGCATATGCCGGCAGCATTCGGTGACCGTGATCCTGGTGGCGCATCCGACCAAGGCGGTGACCGAGAACGGCGGCCGCCTGCCGAATCTTTCTGATATCGAAGGCTCGATGAACTGGTACAACAAATGCGATAATGGCTTGGTCGTGCATCGCGATTTCGAGCACAAGTCGTCCAAGGTGATCAGTGCCAAGGTGCGTGAGCACGGTGCGGGCAAGATCGGTTCTTGCCATTTCTTTGTTGATGAGCAAACAGGACTGTTCACACCAATGCATGGAGCGGTGACGTGAAAACCTCAAAGTTTGCAATCTGCGTCGAGAAGCTCGACGACGGAATTCGCGAGTACAAGCGCGAGGCCGCGGAATTTGAACGCTTCAATGCCGAGATGACGGTGAAGTATGCGCCGCGCCCCGCCGCGTAGCACGCCGGCCGCCCCCAGGAGGATGCATGAAATCATTCTGGAACTCGCCGTGGGATGCGGCCGTGTTCAACCGCGACTACACGCGCCTGCTGGTGCTCGCGCTGGTGGTTCACGTGTTTTATCAGGATTGGGGCATGGCCGGCGCCTTCGGCGTGCCCGTTGCGTGCTTTGCCTTCGCCATGTGGGAGGGATACGTGAGATTTTCAGATGCACGGGCGAAGCCGCCCCAGGAGGATGCCGTATCATGAGCGATCTCAGGTCAAGCATGCGTGCGCCGGAGAAGACGCATCCCGACAACAACGAGGCCGACGACCTGCTGGCGCTCATCGAGCGGGAGCAGCTGGTGGTTGACCCGATCGTCGGCTCGGTCAACGGGGTGATCGGCTGGGACATCATCAGCGAGACATGGCAGGTGAATGCCCCCACATTGCGGGAGGCGCTGCGCCTGGCCGCCGAGCGGGTGCGGGCATGATCATGATCGAGAAGGCGGCGCGGGCGGCCTCCGCTGCGCTCGGGGATCCGATCGGCGGCCAGTGGGACGGCCTGACCGAAGGCGAGGCAACGGCTGTCGTGCGCGCGGTACTGCTGGCGATCCGCGATCCGAGTGAGGCGATGGTCAACGCGGGGATCGCCGCGTACGAGAACGATGAGGCGGCTTTGTCGGTCGCGGCCATGTGGCCAGCGATGCTCGATGCCATCCGCGCGGAGAAGACGCCATGAGCCCGAAGATCCGCAGCGTAAATTTCCCGTGCCCGGACTGCGGGGCGCGGATGGCAGTCGTCGATTCGAGGCCCACGCATTTCCACGGCCAGGATGCGATCCGGCGCCGGCGGCGGTGCACCCGCGACGGAAAGCACCGCATCACCACGATGGAGGTCATCGACGACGGGCGCACCGACCTCGAGGAGCTCGCCGCCGCAGCCGTCATGGTGCAGGCCGCGCTGGGCGACTTTGCCGCCAAGGTCAGGAACGGAAAATCATGAACCCGCGCCCCAACGTCTGGACGCCCGAGCGGGTGGCGGCGCTGCCGCAACTGATCGCCGATGGGCTGTCGCTCAGCCAGATCGCTGCGCAATTCGGCCACGGATTCAACCGCAACATGGTCGGCGGCAAGATCGACCGCATGGGCCTCGCCGACGGTCGCCCGCTCAAGATCAAGGTGCTAAAGCCGGCCGACCCCAAGCAGCGCCAGCGCGACACCGCGCGGGCGGCCGGCGTGGCCGGCAGGATTGCGGCACGCCAGGAGGCTGGCCGCCCTCCGCGGCGCCCGCCAAGCCCCGCAGAGGCACCGCCCATGCGTCGGGAGGGCTGGAGCTTCCTGACGGCGTTCGCCGATCTCCAGCGCAACCAGTGCCGTGCGCCGGACCCGGCGATCAGCGATCCGCCTTCGGCCTATCGGTACTGCGGTCGGCCGACGGCGGATGGGACGAGCTATTGTCCGGCGTGCTCGGATGTTATGTTTCAGCGAAAATATTAATTCACGTTGGTAATTTCCCGTGAAATATTATTACGCAATTTGACCGATCGGCCCAAATCGGGCACGGTCGCGCTCATGAAACGGCCCAAGCGCGCCAAATCGGCGCTGCGCCACCACACCTCGGCAGACCGCGCATTCGCGAAGGCGGTTGTGCGCAAGGCCGTCGCTGCCAAGATCAAGCCGAAACGAAAACCACGAATCCGCAGGCGCCTCCTCCCGCGGACCGCTCCCGGCCTGGTGCGGGCGGCGCTCGCCCCCATCGCGGCGTCAGGCCGGGAGCTTTTTTGATGAAGTACAAATTCAAACTCGAAACGGTTGAGATGCTGACCGCCGCCGAAATTGGCATTCCTGTCGGCATCACCATGGCGTGTGGAAATTGGCGATTGCCACGGCGCTCGTCGCGAGAGATAGAGGTTGATGCTTCGACCGAAGATGAGGCTTGGAATAAGGCATTCCCAATCGCGGACGCACTCCCGTTCCGTGTACGCAGCGTACGGCTGCTCAAATGAGCACCGGTCACCTGCGCGGCGAGCGCAAGACCGTCCGCGACCTCTACGAGATGCTCGGCGAGGGCGACACCCCGCGTCTCTACGCCAAGCCGGTCGAGCTCGATACCAGCCACGACATTCCCTACGCCGGCGGCATCAGCGTCGACGGCCGCACCGTCCATATCGACCACACGCTCTATGCCGAGGTGATGAACGGCGCGGTCAGGGTGCGCGGCATGACGCCGAAACAGCTTGTGCGCGCCTGGATCGAGCACGAGCACACCGAAAAGTCGCTCTCCGACGGGGACAACCCGGTCGACGTCTATCAGGCTGCGCACGGCTTCGCGACCGCGAAGGAGGAGGAGTTCGTGCGTCTCCTCGGCCGCGACCCGGCGGCCTACGAGGAAGCGATCCGGCCCGCGCTCGAGCGCTGTCTCGCCCGCGACCCCAGGAACCCGCCGCGTGACCTGTGGTGCGGTCCGTATCTCGACGAGCCGGACGCGCGGGATCTGGTGATCCTGCGCATCTTCCGCGCCAAGGGCGTGGTCGACGCGCACAAGGTCTCAAAGATATCGGTGCGTTACGGCATCGGCGGGGATGAATGCAGGAAGTGCAGGCACTTCGGCGGCGGGCTCATCGCGCCGTGCGAGATCGTGTGCGGGCTGGTGCGCGCCAACCGGCAATGTGACAAATTCGCGGAAAAATGAATGTCGCTCGAGCGCGCCCAGCAATTGATGAAGCGGGGTCTGATCTCGCCCGCAGCCGCTCGCAAGCACCTCGGCAACCCCCACCATGACGCGCGCGGCCGGTTCGCCAGCGGCGGCAGCGCCAAGCCGGAGAACTTCGGCTGGTTCTACTCGCGCGGTGGTAAGCAGCGTGGGCAGGAATTCAGCAAGCCCAAGATCGCCAACCGTTACCGTCCGGGATACAAGCCGAAGTGACACACCGCCCGACATGGGCTAATCTGTGACCGCAGCTGCAGGAGGAGCCACGATGCCCGATCGCGAGAAGACCCCGCTGGAACTCAAGGACGAGCAAGAGGCCAACGTGTCGATGATCGACCGTTTCGGCCGCCTCGTGGTCGAGGCCGAAACCCGCATGCACGCCGGCTCGGCGCCCACCCCGGCATTCGTGGCCGAGCTGCGTGCGATCTACGAGGAGACCGGCGGCATTGCCAGGCCGGGCCCCGACGATCCGCCGGAGGCGCATGCGGCCTATCATGCCGACCTTGCCCGCCTCGGCGGCGCGCCGCCGATGTCGCCCGACGCCGCCAAGGCGCTCCTCGCCCAGCACGCTGCCGACGAGCTCGCCAAGGCCACCGCCGCAAAGTCGGTCAAGGACGCCAAGGCCGTGCTCGCGCTCAAGGCTGAGCAGGATGCGGCAGCCGCCGAGCATGCCGGCGTGACCACGCGGCCACGACCCAAGCTCGAGGAGGGATATTACGAGCCCGCCAGACTGCGCACCGACGCCGAGATCGCCGCCCACAATCAGGCCGCGATGAATCCCCCGCCGCCCGCGCCGCCCCCGGTGCCGCTGTGAGCGAGTCCGCCTCCAGCCTCATGCGCCGCGGGCTGATCAGCACCAAGGCGATGAATGCCACGCTCGCCAAGACCAAGCCGCAGAACGCCAAGATGGCCAAGTTCGCCGGCAAGCGGAAGGACGAGGGCGAGGCCTCCGAGAACCGCGCCGTCAGCGGCACCAAGGGCAAGCACCTCGACGGCGAGCGCCAGGCGCAGACCGCCCCCGGCATCACCAAGGTGACCAAAGGCGGCGGCGCGCAGGGTGGGACGCTGCCCATCGGCGGGCCAGATCACATCCCCGGCGCGGCCAAGTTTCCCCGCGGCGGCAAGATGTCCACCGCCGGCAAGAAGGCCGTCGGCGTGCGCGGCGGCGTCAACCCGCAGTCGTCAGGCCCGCAGTATGGCGGCCCGAGCTCGAGGGCAAACGGATGAGCGACGACCAGCACGAGTTCACGCGCGAGGTCAGCGCACCAAAACGGACGCTCGTGCATGCGACTGTAACCGGGGAGTGGACCGTTGAAGAATTGGCGAAGCTGCGAAAGAGCGGCCCGTCGATCGTCACGCAGCAGGCGCAGCAAAACCAGGCGGCCTACAACGATTATGCCGCTCAGGCCGTGAGCGATATTCGCTTCGGCATCGAGTTCGACCCGCGCGAGCCGGAGGAGAAGGCGGCGCATGCCAACGATGGTGTCGTGGCCCTCAAAGTCGGAGGCTCGCGCGCGGAAACCGGTCGCATGCAGTTCGGCAACGACTGGCCCGGCGTTTTCATCCGGGGCGATGAAGCGCTCAACTACGCGCGCACTATGCGCTATCTCGCCGAGCAGATAGGCGCTCAAGACACGTCGCTGATGATGGGTCTGGTGAGGCTGCTGGAGTCGTGCAGGGTTGCCGCGCGAAGCGAGGGCCGCTAAACCTCAACGTCATACCACATCTGACCCGTAGGAAGTAAAATACGCAAGATTATTGTGTATTTTCTCTGTTGACATGTAGCATCTACGCATGTAGTGTTTACATATCGAAACGGGGAGAACGCAGATGGAAACGATCATGCAGGCGAACGCCGGAACCTTCACGGTCCTGCTCAATGCGCGCGATCAGTACAACGATTACAGCGTGGCTTACGATTATACCGTCCGCGTGATCAACACCGCCGATGGCTCGCGCCGATCGTACGATGTCGGCAGCAACAAGAACTTCGCCGTCGTGGCCTATAATCGCGCGCTCAACAGCGTGCGCAAGTCGCTGGCGGCCTGAAATGCGCAAGCCCCGCACAGTTTCAACGCGCCGCTGGAACCGTCTTTCCTGGTGGAAACGGTTCTGCCTCTGGGCAAAACAATAATGGGTGCTGACATGGGCTACGACCACTGGAAGTCCACCGAGCCCGATGACGGCGCCGAGCAGCCTGAGGACGATCGCAGCGAGCCCGAGCCTTGCCCTGAGTGCGCTCGCCGTCGTAAGCTCAAGGCTGAAGCGCAGCAACGCTGGCGCAAGAAACGTGCCAACTCAATCACTTGATTGGTAAAATACTCGTGGCTCGACCGATTGGCGCACAGAACAAGGATAAGCCGTTTCGCGACGCGCTCAGAATGGAGGCTGTCGCCGGCGAGGACGACACTCCATTGCCGAAACGATCTCTCCGCGCGCTTGCCCGCAAGCTGCTCGACGAAGGTGCCAACGGCGATATCTCAGCGATCCGAGAGGTTGCTGATCGTCTCGATGGTAAGGTTCCTCAGGCCGTGGCGACGATCGACGAGGATGAAAACCTCGTGCCGCTCGTTCCGATCATCAATCTCAGCGGCAAGCCGCAAGAGTCGTGAAGCTCCAGCGCCGCGCTGATCAGGCGATCAATCTGCATCTGCATCCGAAGCAGTGGGTTGCGTTTCTCTCCCGCGCGACGGAAATCCTCTACGGTGGCGCTGCTGGTGGCGGCAAATCGCATCTGATGAGGATCGCGGCGATTGTCTGGGCGAGCTCCATTCCAGGGCTGCAGGTGTATCTGTTCCGACGCATCTCGGGCGATCTGATCAAGAACCACATGGAGGGACCGAAGGGATTCCGTGCGATCCTGGCCGGCTGGTGCGCGGCGGGCTGGTGCTCGATCGTCGAGGGCGAGATACGGTTTTGGAATGGCAGCAAAATCTATCTGTGCCATTGCGAGTATGAGAACGACGTCTACAAATATCAGGGAGCGGAAATCCATGTTCTTATCATCGATGAACTTACGCACTTCACCGATACGATGTACCGGTTTCTCCGCAATCGCGTTCGCATGGTTGGCATCGTGCTGCCCGAGCAATACGTCGGATGCTTCCCGCGCATCTTGTGCGGCGCCAATCCCGGCAACATTGGTCACCTCTGGGTGAAGGCGGCATTCGTGAGTGCACGTGTAGCGCTCGACATCGCGCGCATGGACGCGCACGAAGGCGGCATGCTGCGCCAGTACATTCCGGCGCGGCTCGACGACAACCCGAGCATGAGCGAGGACGACCCAGGCTATGAGCAGCGCCTGGAGGGGCTCGGCAGCGAGGCGCTCGTGCGCGCTATGCGCTGGGGCGACTGGGACATCATCGAAGGCGCGTTCTTTGACTGCTGGGACATCCGCCGGCATGTGATCGAGCCACGCGAAATCCCTGAGACGTGGCTGCGCTTTCGCTCCGGCGACTGGGGCTCGGCCAAGCCGTTCAGCTTCGGCTGGTGGGCGGTCGTGCAGGAGCCGACCAAGTGCGGCAAGCTGTGGCTCCCGCGTGGGGCAATTGTGCGCTACCGTGAATGGTACGGCTGCCAGCCAGGCAAGCCCAACACCGGGCTGAAGTTGCACGCTGAAGAGGTCGGCAAGCGGCTGTGGGAGAAAGAGCGCGATGACAAGCCCCTGTCTTACGGCGTACTCGACCCAGCCGCGTTTGCCGAGGACGGCGGGCCATCGATCTCCGAACGGATCACGACCGGTGCTGGTGGTAAATTGCATTTCCGAGCTGCCGACAATGCGCGTGTGCCACGAAGAGGAGCCCTTGGCGGATGGGATCAAATGCGAGGTCGTTTCGTGGGAGATGATGAGGGCCGACCTCTGATCGCGTGCTTCTCGACGTGCCTCGACTCGATCCGCACCATTCCGGCGCTGCAGCACGATCCGGACAAGCCGGAGGATGTGCAGACCGATGGCGAGGATCATGCCGGCGACGAATGGCGCTACGCCTGCATGTCGCGGCCGTGGATCAGGAAGCCGATCGAGCCCGAGGCCAAGCCGTTCGACGACTACATCGAGCGCGACGAGAGGGAGAGCTATGGCGGAGACTCAGACAGCTTCAAGACCTTGTAAGCCTCCAGGCCTGGGGGTCATGGGAGACGTATTCGATTCGCTCGCCGGCCTTGGTGGATCGCTGCTCATGGTCGAGGCCTATCGCTTGAGCCCAACACTGGCGCTGATGGGAATTGGCTGGTTCATGGGTGTTGTCGCGATGCGCATGACGCGCGGATACTTCAAGCGCGATGGCTGACTTCCCCCGCCATGAGCCGCCATCCGCCGACCAAGTCGAGCTCGCCCGCGCGGTGAACGAGCGGCTCGGCATGGCCGGCAAGGTGTCGCTGTTCCAAGTTATCCACAGCGATTTTCACGAGTACGGGGTTGTCCTGCAGCACGGCAGCCGCCGCCGGACCATCACGCGATCGCATCCGTTCGAGGCGGATGACCTTGTGGCGGCCGTCCTGGCGATGGGCAGCCGCCCAACGGCGAGGTATTCCTACGAAGAGCCGGACGAGGATTTTGGCTGACGGCTGATTTTTTCCGCCGGCGCGCATGAATTCATCGATCAGACGGTCTGCCTCGGAGCGTTGCTCCAGTTTCGGCGGCCGAACCACGCGCGGCCGATTTGCCGTGATTCCCGTGATTTCTGCCTCGGTCAATTCGCGCTCGATCGGCTTGCGTGGCGCGGCACGATCCCAATTCAGTTTTGCCATCTTCCTTTACTTTCTTCTCTTGAATGCCCTCTTGCTGGAAAAGCATACCCAGCCCGGCCAGAGGTCGAGTTCGCGCGGTCCAGGGGCTTCGCAGCTCTTGCTGGAGGCGTTCGCTACGGCTCCCTCATCGGGCATCCTGCCTGACGGGAGCTATACTGCGACGAGCGGCCAGAAAGACTTTTTCCCTGCAGCAGGGGCAACCCTTGGGCACTTCCTTCGCACACCCGCAGAATCGGCGCTTGGGTTGCTTCCCAGCCTCGCGCCATTGCACGCATCCTGCCGGCCCGGTCTCCGGTCGCAGGGCGCCGCCAAGGGCTGATTTTCTCGGGAGGGGTTGAACGGGGATGTAAATAGTCTATACATCAGGCCGTTCTACGGTCTCGCGAGCACGAGATCAGCGCCGGCGGGTGGCAATCTGACCGGCGCAACTTTTTTGCCCCTTCCCGCCGAGAAATGCAAGCCCGTTTGCCCCCGGCCCCGAAATGCGGCATGTTCCGGGGCATGTCTGACCCCGCCCGCATCCGCCTGACCGACCTCCAGCGCGCCATGCGCATCGTCGACGGCATCATCAGCGAGAGCGCGGCCGGCGGGCTGCATGCGGACCCGGCATTCAGCGAGCGGCTGGCCGAGGCGATGGCCAGGTGGCGGGTGGGTGAGGCGCGCGATATGACGGATGCCGAGATTGCCGCCCATGACGCCTATGTGGCGGCGTCACGGACGCAATTTGCGGAGGACGAGGCCGAAATTTTCAATTCGGTGATGGCCGAGCGGCCAGCGCCACAGGATGTGGATATTCCGAGCGCTCAGCCCCGACCGCTTGTTCCGCTCGGACGATCGTCCATTTCCGACCCAAGCCCGTTCCTGACGCTCGCGACGACTGCGGGGCCTGTGCTTTTCGCCGCATCGGTCACGGAACCCCCGTGGGCTGGCGATAGTGGGTCGGGAGGCAGCTTTGGCGGGGGCGGCGCGAGCGGGGATTTCAATGGGTGAGGCCAAGCGGCGCCGCGAGGCTGGCGAAATCTCCGGCGACCGGCTGCTTTTGGCCACGCGCGCTCGGCCCGTCACGTTCGCCGAAATGCCCGAGATGACGTTCGAGATCGTCGAATCCCCAAGCTTGGAATATCCGTTCCGCATCAAGCGGACTGAGGCAAATGGTCGCAGTGTGTATTTCCAGTGCAGAACGGCCGACGAGGCACACGCCAAGCTGCGGGCGATCAACACGGTGCTGCGCGAGCAGGGCCATCCGGTGGAGGTCGTGTAATCGATGCCGGCGCTCAACCCCAGCATGGCGCCGTCGGCGAGCACCGCGCTCCTGACTGGCGCGCGTGTGAAGAGCGGCGCTGCCTCATGGACCAACACGCCGGAGGAAGAGGACGAGCAGGGGTTTTACGAGGTCTCGCGGCTCAAGCAGCAATACCTCGATTATCTCGGCATCAAGGTTCAGGAATACGAGGAGCAGAAGCAGGCGCGGCACTACTATCACGGTGCGCAATGGACGCCGGAGGAGATAAAAATCCTCCGCCAGCGCCGGCAGCCGATCGTCACGTTCAACCGCGTCTCGCGCAAGGTCGACTCGATCGTATCGCTGGCGCAGAGACTGAGGCAGGAGCCCAAAGCCTATCCGCGCACCCCGCAGGGCGATGGCGGCGCCGAGATCGCCACGCAGGGCATCCGCACGGTGCTCGACGGAAACCAGTGGCGCAATCTCGATTTCATGTCGTGCCGGCAGGCAGCGGTTGACGGTGTCGGCGGCATCGAGCTCAAACTGGTCGACGGCGACCACGATGATCCCGACGTCGCCATGGACATCGTGTTCGGCGATGACTTCTTCTACGATCCACGCAGCTACAAGCCAGACTTCTCCGATGCGCGCTATATGGGCATTGCGAAATGGCTCGACGTCGAGGCCGCGGTAGAGCTGTTCCCCGATTTCGAGGACACGCTGCGCGATCTGGTCGACTGGGGCTTCGACCTCACGACGCACAGTGACCGGGAATTCCGCTGGATCAACACGCATGAGAAGCGGCTGCGCCTGGTCGAGCACTGGTATCGGCACAACAACAAATGGTTCTGGGCGTTCTACATCGGCGACGTGCTGCTCGACGAAGGCGTGTCGCCGTTCCGTGATGAGCGCAACAAGCCGATGTGCCGGTTCATCATGTTCTCGGCCGCGGTTGACCACGATGGCGACCGCTACGGCTTCGTGCGCAACTTGAAGGGTCCGCAGGACGAGGTGAATCAGCGCCGGTCCAAGGCGCTGCACATCTCGAACGTGACACGCGTGACTATCGGCAAGGGCGCGGTCGACGACATCGAGACGTTCCGGCGGGAGAGCGTGCGGCCGGACGGTGTGCGCGAGATCAATCCCGGATTTTTCGATCAGGTGAAGGACGAGGACAAGCAGGCCGACCTGAAAGCGCAACTCGACCTGATGCAGGATGCCAGACAGGAGATCGACAGCTTTGCCAACATCAACCCCGCGCTCATGGCACAATCTGACACACCCGACGACCATTCTGGGGTTGCGATTAACCTCCTACAAAAGGCTGGTATCGCTGAAATTGGGTCGTTTTTGCTTGCTTATCGTGATTGGAAAATCAGAGTCTACCGCGCAATATGGAACATCATCACGCGCGAGTGGAAGTCCGAGCGCTGGATCAGGGTCACCGACGACCAGGGATTGACCAGCTTTTTGCAGATCAACGGCACCGGCGTCGATCAGTACGGGCTACCGATCGTGATCAACAATATCGGCCAACTAGATGTCGACGTGATCCTCGACGAAGGGCCGGACGAGATCAACATGATGCACGACTCGCTGATGACGCTCAACGCGCTCGGTCCGCAGTTTGCCCAGCAGTTCCCCGAGATTGTGCTCGAGCTGTCGCCGATCCAGGGCAGCGTGAAGCGGCAGATGCTCGACAAGATCAAGGCCGCGAAGGCGCAGCCGCCGCCGCCCGATCCGAAGCTTCAGCAAGAGATGCAGATTGCGCAAATGAAGGGGCAGCAGCAGGCGCAGGCAGGGCAACAGCAGCAAGCAATTGCGCAAGTCCGCGGTCAAGCCGAGGTCGCCAAGGCGCAGCAGGATCAGCAGCAATCCCAGGTCGAGGCGGGGATCGAGCAGGAGCGGGCGCGCGCCGAGATGGTCAAGCTCCACATGGAGGCGGTGTACAGGGAGCGGGAACACGGCTATAAGATGGCCGAGCTTGCGGCGCAGGCGCGGCACCGCAATGCACAACGATCTGATCAGCGCAAGAAGGCGGCGGCATGAGCGATCCGACGAATTTCCGGCAGGAGCGCATCGAGAAGCTTCTGCAGGGGCGATAAACGATGAAGCGCCTTTCCGCCCTCCTCCTCGCCATTCTGCCTGCGCTCGCGCTGCTGTGGTGCCAGCCCGCGCACGCGCAGGCGCCGCTCATCCCGGGCGACAACGTCGGCGGTCGCATCACGGTGTCCAACTCGGCGAGCGGCACGACCGCGGCCGTGGTGGCAACGCTGCCGGCGCTCGCCGGGCGCTCGACCTACCTCTGCGGCTTCAGCTATCAGGGCTCCGACGCCACGGCCGGACAGGTCGGCGTGGTCGCGGTGACCAACGTCACCGGCGGCACGATGAATTTCGCCTACCCGACGCTGGCGCTGGGCGCGACGGTTCCGCAGCCTGGTCCGCTGACGGTGACGTTCACGCCATGCCTTGCGGCGACGGCGCAGAACACGACGATTGTGGTCACGGGTCCAGCGCTCGGCGCCGGCGCGACGGTCGCGACCGTGAACGCCTGGGGCTACCAGTACAGCCAATTCTGAGTTCGCGTGCCGAAGTAGTTTAACTGGATAGAATACCCCGACACGTACGCGGGGAGATGTGGGTTCGAATCCCACCGTAGGCACCAAGGTTCGTCCGGCCCACGTCACGGGCCCCGTCTGATCCCACGTCATCGGATCGAAGGCGCTGCCGGCCTCAACCGGGCACCGTGGCTACGACGTTACCGTGGCGAAGGGACGTAGATGGCACGCGAAGACGAACTGAGCGAGCAGGATCTCAAGGACGCGATGGCCGCGACCGAACAGGAGATTGCGGACGAAGCGTTCAACGACGAACCCCTCGAAAATGATGGCGATCGTTCTCTGGAGGAAATGGAGGACGAAACCGAAGGCGAAGAGCCCCAAGAGGGCGACGAGCCGGAGGAAGCCGAGGCCGAGGGGGACGAAGAAGGTGGCGAGGACGATGCCGACGACGAAGCTGAGGAACTGCCGCAGGCGGCAGAACCTCCCGCAAGAGACCCGCGCACGGTTGCGCTCCGCGAGGAGCGGGGTCGCCGGCAGGCGCTCGAGCGGCAGCTGGCCGAGCTACAGGGCAGGCTGGCGGAACGTCAGGCGATTGACCAGCCAAAGCCTCAGGCAACCGAGAAGCCTGCAAAGCCCGATATGTTCGCCGACCCGGAGGGATGGGAAAAAGCCACTCGGGCGGAAATCCTGGCCGAGGCCAACAAGCTCATCAACGATCAGCGCACGGCGGTCGTGGACGAGAGCATGGCCGAGGCCAAGGCGAAACACGGCGATGTGTTCGATGCCGCGTATCAGGCCCTCATCGACGGCAAGAACGACCCCGCCACGTTTGCGGCCGGTCGGCGTATCCTTGCCTCTCGCGATCCGGGGGAGGCCCTGATGAAGTGGCATCAGCAGCAGCAGGTCGTGCGCGACATCGGGAATGACCCGCTCGCCTATCGTGAGAAGCTCAAGCAGGAAATCATGGCCGAGCTGAACGTACGGCCCGGCCGAGCGCGTGCCAGCGCAGAACGTCCGCAAAACGTCATTCAACCGGCGCGGCGAATGCCGAGCCTGAACGGAACGGCGGGCGGTTCATCCCATCGCGGTGCGAGGGACCCGAATGGCCTCGACGATTCCCAGGAAGCATTCAACGCGTTCGCATTTGGAGATCGCTAGTTTCATCTCAGCGCCGCAGTTGAGATTAGCCGCGACCAGAAAGGGTCACGGCTATGGCCGTTACGACAGTCCAAGCCCAAAATAAACTGATCGTTTTCCGGAAGGAAGTCTATCGGGAATACGTCCGCCAGAATCTGTTCGCGCCCTATGTCGGGACCGAGCTGACGGCGGTCATTCGCGTCATCAATGATCTCAAGAAGGGCGGCGAGCAGATCAACATTCCGCTCATCGCCCGGCTGAAGGATCAGGCGATCTCGACCGGCCCGCTGGTCGGCAACGAAGAGGCGATCGACAACTTCGGCGATCGCATGTGGATCGATTGGGCGCGCAACGCCGTCATCATCCAGAAGTCGGAAGAGCAGCGTTCGTCCATCGACCTGTTCGGGCAGGCGCGGCCGCTGCTGGAAGACTGGGGCAAAGAGCTTCAGCGCAACGAGATCGTGGACGCGTTCTACGCGATCCCGCTCAACAACACGGCACCCGTCGGCCTTTCGTCCACCTTCGGCCAGCGCGTCAACGGCGCCCTGTTCGATGCCGCGACGGCCGCTCAGCGCAACACGTGGATGGCGGATCAGTCTGACCGTGTTCTGGTCGGCGGAGCCACCGCGCTCTACTCGGCGACGTTCGCCACCGCGATGGGCAACATCACGGCCGGCATGACGTTCTCGGCTGCCATGGCAAACAAGGCAAAGCGTCTCGCCAAGCTCGCCAACCCGCGCATCCGGCCCTACAAGCTCAAGAACGGCCGCGAGTACTTCATCGTCTTCCTCAACTCGCTGCACTTCCGCGACCTGCAGGCCGATCCGACCATCATAAACGCCAACACGCAGGCGCGTGCTCGCGAGGGTGACGGGCTCGACAAGAACCCGCTCTTTCAGGACGGCGATCTGGTATACAACGGCATGATCTTCCGGGAAATCCCGGAACTGACCATCCGTCTGCCGGTCACCTACACGACGGCGGGCTCGGGCTCGATCCAGGTCGCGCCGGCGTTCTTCTGCGGCCAGGGCGCTATGGCCTGGGCGTGGGGAAGGATGCCGCGGCCGACGTTTCGCAAGGAGGACGACTATCAGTTCATCCGCGGCGTCGGCATCGAGATGGCGTACGGCATGAAGAAGATCGCCAAGCTCAACCCCAGTGGTAACTATAGGGAGTGGGGAATTTTCACCATCTTCGCAGCGGCGCAGGCCGACACCTAACAGCGGTGCAAGCTGATGGGGCGCCAATGCCCCATCTTCTTCCCCCTCAACAGAAAGGACATCTCTCATGCGCAAGTTCTGGCGCAATCTTCCGGGGGCCTTGGCTGCCGGTCTCTTCCTGCTCGCCGCGCTATCGCCCGGCATTGTGCAGGCACAGGCGCCGACCACGACGCAGTTCGCGCCGCGGCAGTTCGGCACCCAGCAGACGCACTACATCCGGTTCGGCTTCCAGCTTACGTCATGCACGATCGTCTCCAACACGTGCGTGGTGAAGGTCGGCGCCGTTCCCTACAACTCGGTGATCTGGCGTATCTCGGTGTCGACCAACACCGCGTTCAACTCGGTGACCAACGATCTGATATCGTTCGGCACCAACACGACCGGCACCAACATCGTGGCCGCCGGTTGCGTGATGCACGCGCAGGGCCTCACGGCCTGCACCGTGCTGGCGACCGCATCGAGTGTCACCGGCAACGGTGCGACGCAGACCGGCCTCGACGGCGGCTTCGACATCTTCATGGTGTACGTGTCGTCAGGCGGCGCGGCCACGACCGGCAATGCCACCATCCTGATCGAGTATTCGCCCGCCAACGATGGCGCAACGTGCGCCAATGTGCCGTTCGGCTCGACCGCAGTGGGCTGCTGAGCTACTCGGCGCGAGTGCTGCTCAACGCCGAGTTGATGTGCCGGGGCGGGGGTTATAGCCGCTCAACCGCTCCGGCACTGACCAGAAGGGACAAACGATGACGCAAGCCAGAAACTATGCCTGCCTGCAGACCTTCGGGTTTCTCGGTATGGCGCAGACCGATAATCTGTCGGCGCTCAACGCCGCTTCGCAGACTACGGCAACGCGCCTCAACAGCAAGATTTGCCGGGTGGTGACGTCGGTTTCGACCGGATCGGTGATTCTGCCCCAGCAGTTGACCGGAGAGAATGGGCCGGCGCCCGTGATCGTGATCAACGACAGTCCGAACTCGATCAACCTGTATCCGGCCGCTGGCGAGACAATCAACGCACTGTCGGCCAACACGGCGTTCGCCGTGCCCTCATTGCAGACGGCGGTGTGCATCCCCAACGATGTCCCGCCTCCGCATGGCGGCGTGGCGACCGGCAGCAACCTGAATTGGGGCGTTGCCAATATTCCGTGACTTCAACGAAGGAGCAGCAGCAATGACGAAAATCACCTACGTGCCCCAGGACGAGGACGACAAGAACGTTTGCGAGATGTGGGGAGACCCCGAACGGCGCATTCCGCCGATCCGGTTTCTGGCAAATGTCCCGGTCGAGGTCGACGACGCCCGGTCGGTCGAGGTCGAGGAATCCAAGCGCTCGATCGCCGATGACGGCTCATTCCGCCTCGTGCCGATCAGGAAGCGCATTCCGATCAAGGTGCTTGCCGAGGGCAATCCGCAGTTCCATGTCGAGGGCGGTGCGCCGAAGAAACGCGGCCCCGGCCGCCCGCGCAAGGCGCTCACCGCCGGCGAGGAGCTCGGCGTCGATGTGCCGGTCGGCGATCTCGACAAGTATGAGCAGTCGCTCGATCCGTCCGACGACAATTACTCGCCTGAGGCCGCGTGAGCCAATACCGCACCAGCGCCGACCTGATAAACGAGGCGCTAGCAAACCTCGGGGTGCTGTCGGCGGGTCAGATCACGGACCCCGAGGATTACAACTACGTTCTGGAGAAGCTTGACGCCATCATGCGCAAGCTCTCCGCGCTCGACATCGTCAACGTGTCGGATGTGAACAACATCCCCGGCGCGTGGTTCTCTGATCTGGCCGACATCGTGGCGGGAGAATGCGCCACCAAATTTGGCGCCACGCCCGACGACGTGACCAAGCTGGTCGGACGCGGGCTCGGCGATCCACCCGGCACCGGGTCTGCCGCCAAGTCGCTGAAGCAGCAGCTCCGCGGCAAGCCGACATTCGAGCGCCTCCGCGTCGAGTATTTCTGATGCCGACCCGCGGGCCACTTCCCATCCCATTCCCCCTGAGCTCGTTTCCGGGCGCCTCGGCACATCCGGGATCGAACAATCAGGAGGGGGCGGGGCGCCTTGTCAATTGCTATGCCGAGCCCTTGGGCGAAGCGACCACGCCGACCGGGCCATCCAAGCAGGTGTGGCGGCGCTCGCCGGGCCTCTCGCAGCACAACAATGCGCCGACCGGACAGAGCGGCTACCGCGGCGGACTGATCGTCAACAACCTCAGCTATGAGTGCTGGTCGGGCAATGCCTCGACGCTCGATGTGGCCGGCAATTATGTGAGTCTTGGCGCATTCCCCGGCACCAAGAAGGTGTCGATCGCGCGCAATCAGGCGGCAAGCCCGAACGTGGTGGCGGTCGATCCTGACAACGGCGCCTACGTGCTCTCGGGCGGCGGGGCACCGGCATTTTACAACGGCGGCGGCAACCTCCCACAGCCGAACAGCGTGTGCTTTCAGGACGGATACTTCTTCTACACGATCGGCGACAACCGATGTTTTGCCTCGCCGCTCAACTCGGTCGGCACGATCAACACACAGACCTTCATCACCGCGCAGGCGAAGTCCGACGTGAACCTGTTGCGCGGCATCGCCTATGGCGGCCTCCTCTGGCTGTTCACGACCGGTCATTGCGAAATCTGGCAGGACACCGCGGTAGCCGCACCAGCATTCCCCTACACGCGGCTGCTCGTGATCGAGTACGGCCTTGTCCAGCAGGCGGCGATTGCCGGGTGGGAGACGGGATTCAGCGAATTGCTCTGGGCCGCGCAGGATTTCGGCGTTTACTGGGCCACGCCGGGATCGTTCCAGCCGATCAAGGTCTCGAGCCCGGACATCGAGAAGCTCATCGAGCAGCAGGTGCGCGCCGGCAACACGCTGGAGGCATCGGTCTACGCCTTCGCGGGCAAGAAATTCTGGGTGCTGTCCTCGCCGGCATGGACCTGGGAATTCAACATCTCGACGAAGAAGTGGAACGAGCGGTCGAGCCTTGCGGGTGGCGCGTACGGCCGCTGGCGGGCGACCGGCGGCCATCCGGCGTTCAACAAGTGGCTGATGGGCGACACGCAGACCGGCAACCTGTTTTGGTTGGACAACTCGAATTATACGGAGAACGGCGCGCCGCAGCTTTTCCGTATCGAGAGCGGGCCGGTACGCGACTTTCCCAACTCGATCAGGATTGCGCGCGCCGATTTTGACTTCGTGATGGGCGTCGGCACCAACGTGGCCAATACGATCACAACCGTGCTCGGCGCTGCGGCCAATCCCGGCGGCCTCATCCGGCTGCAGGTCGCCAACACGGCGCAGATGTCGGCCAATGACACCGTCAACGTGGTGAATGTGCTCGGCACCACCGAGGCGAATGGCGCGTGGCAGATCACCGTGGTTGACCCGACGCACATCGACTTGCAGGCGACCGTGTTTGCGCATGCCTACGTGTCGGGTGGCCAGGTGACCGACGTGACGGCGCCGAGCGGCCAGGTCGCGCCGACGGTCGCGATCTCGTGCAGCAAGGACGGCGGCTACACGTGGGGCAATCCGCTGCTGCGCCAGCTCGGCCAGCAGGGCAAGACCAAGCGCAACCGCGTGAGCGTCAAGAATATGGGCATGTCATCGCCGCTGGGCGACCGCTGGCGGCTCGATGTGACAGATCCCGTCTACACGGCCATTCTGGGCGGCACGCAGTCGAGCAATCCGGCCGAGGTGGGTGCCTGATGGCTAACGCCCCTATCCTCGCTCCGCTGCCGCCGCCGAATGTCGCGATCACCGGCGCGGGCGGGGCGACATCGCAGCAGCATGCGCAGTACCTCTCGTCGCTTGACGCATTCCTGCGCGGGGGCAATTTTCCTGCGGTATCGGTCAACGGCAATGCAGTACTCACGGTGGCGGCCAAGCAAACGCTGCTCGCCGGCTTCAACGAGACGGTGTTTCCGTTCGGCACGGGCAGCGGCACAATCACGCCGAATCCGTCCTCAAGCCTGAAGCAGAGCGTGACCAACAACGGTGCGTTCACCATTGCGGCTACGGCCGAGGTGGGCGACGTCGAGCTTTTCGTCTCGAATGGCGCCTCGGCCGGCGCGATTGCGTTCAGCGGATTCACCAAGCAGTGGGCCGGCGATGCGTTGGATACGGTGAACGGGCACGCGTTCGTGATCTTCATCTACGGATTCGGCGGCAACAGCGCCTATCTGGTCAAGGCGATGCAGTGATGGCATTCGGCGCACCATTCCCCGGTGGCAATGCGGCGCTGACGCAGGTGTTCACCGGCAATGCCGGCACGACGTCGGCCACCGGGTCGTTCACCGCCTCCGGCATATCGTTCGGTGCGGCGGCGCCCAATCGCTCGATGGCATGCTTCGTTTCGACCATCAGCGGCGTCGGCAATATCCCGACCTCGGTGACGATCGGCGGCGTGGCGGCCACCGAGGTGGTGGCAGTCCTCAACGGCAACGACCGCATCGGCCTGTGGATGGCCTCGGTGCCGACCGGGGCAACCGGCAACGTGGTGGTGAGCGTCGCCGGCTCGTTCTCCTGCCGAATCATGCTCTATGCGATCTACGGCCTCTCGTCGCTTACACCGGCGCAGACCGCGAGCTCGACGGCGACGCCGCTTACCGATAGCGTGACGGTCAACGGGGGCGGCGTGGTGATCGCCGGGGCGGTGTCGCAGGCGGGCGCCAGCGCGGCCTGGACCGGGCTTACCCAGGACGTTTTCGCCACATCGGGCGTTGTGGCCTATACCTCGGCGAGCCTGACGGCCGCCTTGTCGCAAACCGTGCCGATCTCGTGTACCTTCAGCGTCGCAACGTTGCCCGCGATGGTTGCGGCAGGGTTTAACCCATAAAAGGTACTATGGTATGGGTTTATTCGACATATTTGGCACAGGCGACCAGCAGGCCGCCGCGGCCGCGCAGACCCAGGGCATCAACCAGGGCTATGGGCAGCTCTCCAGCCTGTTCAATCAGGGCCAGCAGCAGCTCCAGCAGAATTATACGCAGGGGCTCCAGCCGTTCCAGCAGAACTATCAGCAGGCTGCCGGCGGCACGCAGCAGCTCGGCAATGCGCTCGGGCTCAACGGCGCGGCCGGCAACGCACAGGCTGTGCAGGGATTCCAGAACAATCCCGGCTATCAGTTCCAGTTGCAGCAGGGCAACGCCAACATTCTGGCCAACCAGGCGGCGACCGGGCAGTTGAACTCGGGCAAGACCAACCTCGACCTGCAGACCTACGGACAGGGCCTCGCCAATCAGGGCTGGAACCAATACGTGCAGAATTTGCAGCCCTACATGGGCGCGGCGAACTCGGCGGCGGGCGGCATCGGTACGCTGAGCGCCGGCCTCGGCAATCAGTTGAACGCCAACAGTATGGGCCAGGGCAACGCGGCGTACGGTGCGCAGACGAGCATCGGCAACGCAAATGCCAATGCTGACCTTGCCGGACTGAATGCGTCGGCGAACTCGCTCAACGCGCTCAAGAGCGTCGGCAGTCTCGGCGCCAACCTGTTCGGGATGTTTCGCTGATGGCCGGCGCATCTGATTACATGGTCGGCAATGCTCCGGGTGGCGTCTCCTACGCCGCGCCGCTCATGGATTTTTCGTCAATCGGAAATCTCGGCAAGGACTATCAGCAGGGCCAGCAGTACCAACGCACGCGCGCGCTGCAGACCGCCTTTCAGGATGGTTTGCCGCGCGACCAGAGTGGCAATATCGATATCGGCGCGATGGCCGACAAGCTGGCCAAGATCGGTGGTGCCGACGCGGCGCAGAGCCTCATCCCGCAACTGATCAATCAGCAGATCGGGCAGGGCAACGCCAACGTCATCTCGGGCAATGCGCCGCAGCCGCAGCAGCCCGGCGCGTCGGCACAACCTGCGCCGCAACAGGGGGTCGGTGCACAGCCGCAGCCCGGCCCGGTTGCGCCGCCGATGCAGCCCTCGTCCAACGAGGCGACCAACCCGACGACGCTGGCGAACGTGGTGCAATCTCAGATCCAGGACCCGGCGGTTGCCGGCCGCGTGATGACCGCGCTGGCGAGCAAGCTCGGCATCGACCCTGGCAAGCCGGTCGACCCGAACGATCCGACCGTGCAGGCATACATCCGCTCGGCCAATGGTGGTGTCATCCCAAACGGGCAGACGGCCGGTGTGCCACCGCAGCAGCAGGCGCAAGCCGCCCCGCAACAGCCCGGCGGCCCGTCGCTCGGCTCGGCCTCCGCGCTCGTGCCGCCGCAGTATCGCAGCAACCCGCAGGGTTATGTCGACGCGGTCGCCGCGCGTGCGACCCAGGTGGGGCAACTGAATCCCAAGGCTGCCGAGCTTATGATGCAGCGCATCAAGCCGGTGATGGATGCGATTGCCAAGGACAATGAATTGACGCCGGAGGGCAAGAACGCTCGCGACCCGGCGGTGCTCGGCTTCGAAGCCCAGAAGGGCATGCAGGCGTCCGACATCAAGCATTCGGAGGCGCTGTTCTCCGGCATCCAATCGCTCGGCAATTCGAGCGCGGGCATGGCCGACAATGTGAAGCTGCAGAAGGATTTGACCAACAATCCGGATTTCTATTCGGGGCCGGCCGACAAGGCGGCACTGTTCTTGAAGCGCACGGTGCCGTCGCTCGCGGGCTCCGCGGCGCCGATGGAGCTCTACGCCAAGGTGCTCAACGCCAACATGCTGCACATGGTCGACAATATGAAGGCGGCCGCGCAGGAGATGGGAAGCTCGTCCTCGCGCATCTTCACGGCGCAAATTCAGCAGATCGAGAAGGCGTCCGGTACGCTCGACAACTCGCCGACGGGGCTGCGCTCGCTTGCCGAGCTGAACGACCGCAGCCTGAAGCGCAACGTCCAGATCGCCGACTTCGCGACATCCTACAAACAAGGGAAAATGCAGGGGTTGCCACCTGAATTTACCCAGGGCGGTCCGCCCGCACGGCCGGGAATGCTTGACGACAATTTCGAGAAGGGTTTGCGCGATTGGATGTCGACCCATCCTGTCCTGACGCCGCAGGAGAGCGCCGACCCGCGCGTGCTCGGCGCACCGACATTTAAGACACCGCAGGAGGCACACGCCGCTGGGCTGAAGAAAGGCGACCCGGTGCGCACGCCGGACGGAAGGATCGTCTATGCCCCCTGACGCTGCAACCATCGCGTACGGGACCGGCAATGAGCCGGGGCTACCGCCGATCGACCTGCCGAAGGTCAATTGGGGGCCGCAGCGGCCGACCACGATCGTCCACCCGTCCGGCTACACGGACAAGCCAACGCCGCCGGCCGACCCGTGGGACGCGGCCGGGTTCACCACCGCGCCGCCGCACGGCACGACCACGCCGGCCACCGACACGGCGGGCGATCCGTGGTCGGCGGCCGGCTTCACGGCCGAACACCCCGACATGACGCCGGAGCATCCGGTGTCGACCGCGCATGCGGCACTGACCGGCGCGCTACAGGGGATGACGTTCGGGCTCGCGCCGGCGCTCTCAGGGGCCGCCGATGCGTCCGGGCTGCCTGCCAGCGCCGACATCGTTCCGGGGCTGCGGCCAATCGTCGGGGCGGCGCGGCTCGCCATGGGCAGCGAGGGCGCCAAGCCGGCCTACGAGAAGGAGCGCGCCGCCGCGCAGGCCGATCTCGAGGAGGGGCGCGCGCAGCATCCGGTAGCCTCGACCGTCGGCGAGCTGGGCGGCGCCATGATGGTACCCCTGCCAGGCGGCATGGCGGGATCGCTGGGCGCGCGCATCGCCAAGGGCATTGGCGCGGGGGCGCTAGGCGGCGGCGCCTACGGGGCCGGCTCGGCGATCAGCGAGGGACAGGACGCGTCCGGGGTGGCTACGGCAGCCGCCGGCGGGGCTGCGCTGGGTGGCGCGGTAGGCGGCCCGCTGGCCGCGGCGCTGGGTCGGGCTCCCGCTGCCGGCCTGACGCGCGGCCAGCGGGCGGCTGCGACGGCGGAGGGGCTCGAGGCGCCCATCCCGCGCGGGCTCGCGAGCGACAACGCGGCCGTGAACGCCACGACGGCGAAGTCAGCCTCGCTGCCGGTGCTCGGTTCGCGCATCTCAAGCGCGGTGCAGCGCACCCAGGAGGCGGCGGGCCGGTCGGTCGAGGATATTGCAGCGCAAACCGGCGGCACCGGCGGCCGCGCGGTGCAGGACGTCATGGCCCGGCACGGGCTGCAGGGCGTCATCGACGCCAACCGGCAGGCGATCGACGCCGGCTATAACGCGCTGCGGGGTCAATTGCAGGGACGCCACTACACCATGCCGGCGACCGATGCCGCCCTGACCGCAATCATGCAGGCGCGCCACGCCGCCGGCCACGTCAACCCGGCGGCCGGGCTCGAGCAATTCCGCAACGTGGCAGCAGGAGCAACGTTCAATGGCGCTCATCGGGCTCGTGTCGATGCTCGCGAGGCTGGCAACGTGCTGGTTCCTCATCCTGGCTATAATGCGGCTGATTTCAACCGGCTGACGCGGGCGATGACGACCGACCTGCGACAGATTGTGCAGCGCGATGCGCGCGGGTCACCGCGGCAGGCATTGAATGCCTTCGATCGCGCCGAGGAGAATTTCGGACGCCTGGCGGACCAGAATCTGGATCTGCACCGGTTGGTGAATGCCCGCGGCGAAGGTGCGATTGCGACGCTCCTGAATGCCGGCAAGGAGCGCGGCGGCAACCTCCGGCTGCTCGCCCAACTGCGCAATTCCATGCCGCCGGCGCAATTCAAGCAGATCGGCGGGGCGTTGCTGGCCGAGCTCGGCCACGCTCCGGCGACCGGGGAATTCAGCCTCGCGCGTTTTGTGACCGGGTGGAACAAGCTCTCCCCGCAGGCGCGCGCCGTGATGTTCTCGCCGGCCCATCTCGCCCACCTCGACGACATCGTGAGCATGGGTACGCACATCAAATCGGCGCTGAGCGAGCGCAATACCTCGCATACGGCCGGCGTGCTGGTCATGCTCGATCTGGCGCAGGATGCGCTCAATCTCGGCATGGCAGCAGCGGCCGGCACGATTGGCGGAGCGACCGGAGTGGGGATGGCGGGTGCGGCAGCCGGAGGCCTATTCGTCCGCTGGCTCGCAAGCCCAGCTCGAGCGGCCGCCATCTCGAATTGGACCCGCGCCTATCGGGCCGTCACGCTCGGGTCGCCGACGCCGGCCAGGATCGCGGCGTTCCGCATCGCGACCCGCAACCTCTCGTCCAATCTGGGCATTCCGATGGACAAAATCGCCAAGGCCATCCAAGGTCCGGTAGCAGGCCGCGCCGACCAGCAGGATCAGCAGCAATGACCAGGGGTATTCAACGCATGTCCAGATGGCGAGCGCGCATAGCAGCAGCGGCATTGGCTCTCCTGTCATCGCCCGCTCTCGCGGCCGGAACACTCCCTCTCGCACTGCAACAACAATTCAGCTTTACCAACTGTCAGACCGGCTCGAACGCGTGCGGCGTGCCGCTGATCGGCGGCCTGCTCTATTTCTATCAGGCTGGCACGGTCGCGACGAGACAGGACAGCTTTCAGGACACCGCGCTCTCGATCGCCAACCCCTGGCCGCTGCCGCTCGACGCCAATGCGCGCGTGCCAATTTTCTATCTCGCCGACGGCAGTATTCACGTCCGCCTGACCGACTCGGGTGGCGTGGTCCAGTACGATGCCACCGTGCTGGTGATCGGCCCGAGCTCTGGCGGCGGCAGCGGGGCGGTGGTCGACCCGACCACAATTGCGGCAACCGGCGATGTGAAATTCCGGCCGACGTCGGAAGTCCTGACCGGATGGGTTAAGCTCAACGGCCTGACCATCGGCTCAGCCACTTCCGGCGCGACTGGGCGGGCGAATGCCGACACGCAGGCGCTCTTCATTTATCTGTGGACAAGCTGCGATAATACGCATTGTCACGTACCCGGCGGGCGCGGGGCGACCGGCCTCGCTGATTTCACCGCCAACAAGCAATTGTCGCTGCCGGACTGGCGTGGCCGCATCGCGGTTGGCCTCGACGACATGGGCGCCGGAGCGGCTACGCGGCTGTCACAGGCGACCTTCAGTGGCGCTGACACATCGACCACGCCGGGCGGCAATGGCGGCGAGAGCGGGCACTTTCAGAATCAGGGGCAGTTGCCGGCGATCAATCTCAGCTCGGCATTCCTGACAGCGTCGACCGCCATCATCGGGCAGGCCGGGACGGGGGTCGTGACCAATCCGAGCAACTTCACGGTGGCGGGCGGCGGCGTTCCGATCACTGCCGGGGCCACCTCAGGACAATGGGTGACGCTGTCGGCCACAACAGGCATTGGCGGCATCATCCCGCTCGGCTCGGGTCAGGCGTTCAATGTGATGAATCCCTTTACCCTCGGTAGCTGGTACGAAAAACTCTGATGTATCAGAATCCCGTTCTCCTCCCGCAGCAGTCCAACCGCGAGGATTTCATCCTCACGGTGGCGATCTGTGATGACGACTCGGCGGGGCCGGGACAATCGCCCACCACGATCAACATTGACGGCACGTCGCGCGCCGCGCCGGGGCCGTTCACGTCGGCGGCGTGGACCGTGGTGGACGGACAGATCACGACAACGTCGGCAACATCGATCACCATTCCGGATTACCCCATCGGGTCGCAGCTCTCCGCGCTTGCCCTGACGGTCGGCGTCGGCCTCAATATCCAGCCTGGCGATTTTGTCGTTATCTCCGACACCGGCACCGGCCTCAACACGATGACCGGCTACGTGCAGAGCTACGGCGCCAACTCGGGCGCGCTGGTCGTGCAGATCGGTTTCACGTTCCAGTTCGAGATCAGGCGCGGACCACCGCACAACAACAGCGACTATCTGTCGTTCTACGACTGGGGCGGCATCGGCGATGATAGTCCGATTCTATCCGTCTCGCTCGGGGCCGGTATCACGCATATCGGCGTCGGCGTGATCCAGATTTTCATCACGGAGGCGACGTTCAAGACGATATCCAACGGCATGCGGCGACAGCCCGGCGTCGGAACGTTCAACGTTGGTCTCACCATGACGGACACCCAGAACACGCGGCAATTGTTCATCGGCACGCTTCCAGTGTTCTTCGGCAATGTGAGCAACTAAAATGGCCCTTCCCGTCGCCTTGCGCGTGATGCCTCAGGTCCCGTTCCCGGCGCTCGTCACCGGCTCAGGGCCTGTGCGTGTCGGCAAGTCGGCGACCGGAGTGTGGACGATCTCATTCGACATCGTCGATCTAGGATTGCAGATCCCGTCTCCTGGCAACTACGCCAACGAGTACGTCATCGTTTACGACGCGGTGGCCAAGAACTTCTTCCGGCTTAGCCTTGCGACGATTGCCAGCCTGGGTGGGGGGGCGAAGTCTCAGCGATCCGTGACGGCATCCCCCATCGTGATTGCCGCGACAGACATACAGTTGAACGTCAACATATCGACCGGGTCGCCGACCTGCGCCATTCCGCTCGCTGCATCGCGCAATGGCGTGCCGCTCACGTTCAAGGATGTCGGCGGCCAGTTCAGCGCGCACAACCTGACGCTCACCTTCACCGACACGATTGAGGGAGGGGCCGGGCCGCTCGTGCTCGGCGCCAACCGGCAGGAACTAACAATCACGCCGTTCAACGACGGCGTCAATTCAGGATGGTTCATCTGATGCGCAAATACCTCATTGCCCTGCTGGCTCTGCTGGCAGTCTATTTCCCGGCGCTGGCGCAGACCTATCCACCGGTTGTGGCATCGCAGGTGTTTGGTGGCACTGGTCCGACGTCGACCCTCACCCTGGGGAGCACGACCTTCGCCTCCAACATCAGCAACACGGACGGGATCAACGTTCTCACCTCGAACGGCCTGACCATCAACCTGAACACGACGACAGGTGTGGGCGGTAATCCGTGGGAGTTTTTGGGGGTCAACACCAAGCTGGATACATGGGGACATATATTTGTTACGGGAGGATCAGCACAGACGTCGCCGGACGGATTTGGTTGCAACAATCCATACGGTACGCCCAATCAGCCGGCTACGACCGCGATTATCAGCAGCCTGTGCGCCACTGAGAACGGCAAGACCGCAAATGTAACGTTCACCAATGGCTCGCCAGTGATTGCGTGGGTTGGTAATGGAGCTTCAGCCGGAACCCTGGTGTCTTTTTACACCACGGGAACGCTACCATCTGGATTTAGTGTCGGTGCGTCATATTGCGTTATTGCGACTGGTCTCGGAGCAAATCAGGTAGAGGTTAGTGCCACCTGCGGCGGTGGTGCGATCACAGCCGGCAGCGCCGGCACTGGCACGCAATCGATCGCCGCCAATATTTCCGGCGTGACGCAGTACAGCAATGAGCTATCGGTACAGGACTTCGTTTTGGTTCCTGGCCTTGACATTAATGCAGGGGCGTTCACCACAAGCTCCTATGTCGATGGCTCCGGCGGCTCGGGCGTCATCGGCGTTGGTCACGCGTGGCGAGCAAATGCGGTGGCATATGGCGCTGAGATCGCCGCCAACTGCCACACGGGCGGCATTCCGTGTACGCAGAACATCGCGTTGCAGCTTGAATGCGGCGGCGACACCACATCGCAATGCACCGCCTACCTCAACATGTTTTCCGGTGCCGCGGGAGACAGTCCGCTGCACGCCATCCGATTCGGGTACGGTCCGACGACCAACCCTGTGCAGGGTCTCGGCACAGGTTCTACGCTTATCGACGTCGCCGGTTCATGGGTTCAGGCGGACTACGGCATCCATCTGGTTGGCATGACCCTGGGGATCAATGCTTACGATAGTCCGGGTTTTTCCGTTTCGGCGGCCGGCGTAGGCGCATTCGGCAACCCTACTGCAGGGCAGCAGGGCAAGATATTCCTGCTCGGCGCCACCAGTGGAACGGCAACGCTTGCGGCGTCGGCGACCGGCGGCTTTCTCGGACTCAATGATCTCGCGGCCGACAGCCTACTGACCGTCAACGCCAACACAGGCTCTACGGTCGCGCCACGCACCGGAACAAATTTGCATGTTACCGGGGCAGATACCGCTACCAATACTCTGTCTTTGGATAGTTTCGGTGGGCTGAACGCCATTTCATCCCGGCGGTCAGACGGCACGCGTGCAAGCAAGACGGCGCTCGCCACCAGCGATGCTCTCGCATCGTTTACGGGTGAAGGCTACGACGGCACGGCGTACACGTCGGGCGGAGCGGTTGCAATCAACTTCACCGCGTCTCAGACGTGGACGAATGCCGCGCACGGCACATACATCAATATGTTCACCGTGCCGAACGGCACGACGACGCTGACCGAGGCGATGCGCATCCAAAACAGCGGCGGCGTCAGTATCGGCACGACAACCGATCCTGGCATTGGAAATTTGTTGGCGAACGTCGCGGTGCAATCGCCAAAACTGACGCTGATTGGATCGGGCAGCGGGACGGTGTCTCTCACGCCATCGGCGACGGGAGGCCTTTTGGGCGTCAACGACACTGCGCCGGATTCCTTGCTGACCGTGAATGCCAACAGCGGAACTACTGTCGCCCCCGTGGCCGGCACCAATCTCCATGTCACGGGGGCGGACAGCGCGGTGAACAACGTCCTGCTGGACGCGTTCGGAACGGCAGGCACAAACTTCAATCAGATTTCCTGCCGCTATGCCGGAGGCACGCGCGCCAGCAAAACCGCTGCCGCCAACGGTGCAACGATCTGTTCGTTTCAGATGTACGGATGGGATGGGTCAACGTACGCTTCTCAGGGTATCGTCAATTTCAACACGTCTCAGCTATGGGCGCCTGGGGCGCATGGTCTCACATCCATATTCTACACCACACCGAACGGAACGACCTCGCCGGCCATTTCCCTGCAACTGCAGAACAGCGGCGGCGTGACGATCGGGGCAAGCGGTACCGATCCAGGCATCGGCGGCCTGCAGGTAGGAACGCAGGTCTTTGTCCCCAACATCACGACGACGTCCGTGGCGCAGACCGGTACCGTCTGCTGGACCACTGGCACCGGCAAGTTCACGGTGGACACCACGGTGGCGTGTCTTGCTTCGTCGGAGCGGTTCAAGAATGTCATCGGGGCGGTCAGTCCGCAGGAGGCGCTCGACATCACGTCGAAGCTGCGCCCGGTGCGGTTCACCCGCAAGGCAGAGTTCGGCGGCGATGCCGACCCATCGGAGCAGTTTGGCCTGTCAGCCGAGCAGGCGGCGTCGGTCGATGAGCGGCTGATTGCCCGGGACGATAGCGGGCTGCCGAAGGGGGTGCGATACATGGAGTTCACGTCGGTTCTCGCGGGCGCCATCCAGGCGCTCAAGGGTGAGATCGACGAACTGAAGAGGACCAAATGATCCGCACCTTCGTCATTGGCTTTCTGCTAGGCATGTGTGGCCCCGCGAGCGCGCAGGTCGCGCAACCCGAGCAATCCCCCCAGGTTCAGGCCATGTCGGCAGAGCTTCTGCAGCAGATCGGCGCCAAGCTAGTGTGCAGCGGCAACCTGATCGCCGTGCAGAAGGAGCTCGCCGCCGCACAGGCGCAGATCAAGACGCTGACGCCCCCGCCCGCCGAGCCGGCCAAATGAGATGACGCTCCACACCTTCCACGACACATGGGACACCCGATACCGGCAGGTGTGGGATGCGTGCCACGTCGTCAAGGTGGCGGAGGCGACGGCGGCGGCCGGACGGATTTCGGCGCCAGCAGCGCGCGCCGCCCTGGAACACGTTCAGAAGCTCACCGCCGTGCCTTGGACCATGGTTGGCTGCGTCCTACTGCGTGAGAGCAATCTGAATTTCGGCACCTACCTCGGCAACGGTCAGCCGCTCAATCAGCGCACCACGATCGTTCCAATCGACCGGGGACCGTTTCTTGGCCCGAATGCCTTCTATGACGGCTGCGTGGATGCCCTGACCCTGGAGGGTATCACCGGGTTCGATCCGGCCAACTGGACGATCGATCGCGTCCTTTATTGGTTGGAGCGGCTCAACGGGCAGGGCTACTACCCGAATCCGAGCCCCTATCTGTGGGCGGGAACCGACCGCTACACGAAGGGTAAATACGTCAAGGATCACGTCTACGACCCCAACGTGGTCGATACACAGCTCGGCTGTGCGGCCGTCCTCAAGATCCTCGAGGCGCAAGGCATCGTGACATTCCCCAGGGAGGCGGTCCCGGCCGCCGTCCCGCAACCCCAGAAGGCACCCACCGTGGCTACCGCTCCCGTTCCGATCACTGCCGCCGCCATCAAAGCCGGCACACCCGCCACCGCAACGCAATTTTTCGCTGAGGCCGAGGCAGCGGTCGCCCTGGTGCAGAAATACGTCGGTATGCTCTCCAGGCTCATCCCCGAGCCGTGGCGGTCGATCGTCACCGGCGCGCTGCCGGTGCTTGACGATGCCCTGAAGATCGTGCCCGAGATCCAGGCCGCGCACGCCGCGGGCGGGTCGGTGCTGAACGTCGTCGGCGCGCACCTCCAGGCGATCGGCGCCCAGTTGCAGGCACTCTCGCCGGCAGCCGCGACCGTGACGGTATCCAGCACGGCCGCCGGCATGGTGGTCAACCCCCCTCCCCAGACGCCGGGGTGACCCAGGAAGACCCTTTAGACCGCGCCGGCCGGCAGCCGGCAATCCCGCAGAGGAAGAACGACCATGGCAAGAGACGAACAGGCGATCGAGAAAGAAATCCAGGAGAAGGGCTTGAATGCTCCCCGGCTGACACCGGCCCTGATCGATGCGACGATCGTAGGGGAAGCATACTACGTGTTTCCCGGCACGACGCTGACCGTATGCGCGCTGACGCTCAAGAACGGCTTCCAGGTGGTGGGCGAGAGCGCGGCGGCCTCCCCGGCGAACTTCAATGCCGAGCTGGGCCAGAAGATCGCCCGAGACAATGCCCGCAACAAGATTTGGGCGCTGGAGGGGTACCTCCTCCGGTCCAAGCTGGCGGCTCAGTAATGTCCCCGACCGCTGTGATGCCGCCTGAGCGCGGCCCGCTGCCCTACCAGGACCAAGCGTTCAGCGCGGCCCGCACGGTCATCACGGCGGTCGCGGCCTACGGCGCCGGCCGGGGATGGCTCGGCCAGGACACCGTCGCGCTGATCGGCACGCTGGCCCCCATCCTGATCCCGCTCGTCTGGGGCATGCTCGGCCACACCGAGGCCGCAAAGCTCAAGGCCGTCGAGGAGCTCCCCGGCGTGACCAAGATTCTCGTGCATCCCGATGTCGCGCCCGATACCGCGCTGATGGCTGCAGCCGTCGACACAAGCCGGCCAAAAGTCGAGCTTGCCAAAGTGTGAAATGTAGTTCGTAGCGTTATCAGAAACTCGCGTCATAAGGGAACGCTATGGTGGTGGACGGAAGACACCGCGACAACGACGACGGCGAGCAATACCGTGTTCATCCACCCGTGATGGACTATGATGATATAGACTGGGTGCACGATGAGCGGGCTCGCCAGCGCATCGAGGCGATGCAGGCGGAAGAACGTGAGAAGGAAGCCGCGCGCGTGTCGCGCATCAGGACGACATGGGTAACGATCCTCGGAACAGTTACCGGCATAGCTTTTGCATTTCTGAACTGGTGGAAGGGCGGAGGACATTCACCGTGAAGGATTTCCACTGGGGTTGGCTTGCCGCCGCATGTGCTGCAATTCCCTTGGCGCTGTGGGCGGCGCTGCCCGACAAATCAGATCCGCTGCGCGTCGACAAGATGTGGATTGTCCCGAACGCCGCCAAGGCCGGCGAGAGCGTCAAGGTCTATGTCAAGGGCGAGTGGTTCGCGCCGGTCGTGAAGGCCGTGCAATTCGAGCAGACAACTTGCGACGGCACCAATCAGGCGTTGCCGGTGGCGCAGCACGACATCGCCTTCAAGCGCGTCGGTCGGCTCGACAAGTCGGAGATTGATCCCGTGACCCGGCAGGATTCGGGGCGCCCCTACGTAATCCCGCCGTGCGTGAAGCCAGGCCCGTTCCGCGTGACCACCAGGATCATCATGACGCGATCGTGGCTGTTCGGCACCTATGATACAGAGCAGCCCGGCGGCACATTTACAGGCGAAGTCCTGCCGCCCTGATGGTCATGCAGCCGGCGGGTGGGCTGATAATCTCGCTCAAGGAGCACTTCGAGGCATTGCTGGCCGAGGCCGAGAAGCGCAACGGGCAGCGCTTCGACGCGCAGCAGGAGGCCGTCACGACCGCGCTCAACGCGGCGAAAGAAGCGGTGACGGCCGCGATGAGCGCCGCCGAGAAGGCAGTCGCCAAAGCCGAGACCGCAGCCGACAAGCGGCTCGATGGCCTCAATGAGTTGCGGCAGATGGCGCTCGACTGGAAGACAGAATTTGCCCGGCAGACGACGGTCGATCTGCAGATCAAAAACGTGTCAGATCGGCTCTCTACGTTGGAGAATGCGCGCCAGGAAACATCCGGGAAAAGCACGGGCCAGGCCCAGGTCGGCGAGTGGGTGCGCAATCTGGTGATCATCGCCATCGGTATAGGTGCGATCGTCATTCCGCTGCTTGTTCATCGGCCGTGATCCTCGGCCGCAGCCCCGTCGCCGGATCGGACAGCCGGAGCGCGATCAGCGCGGACAGATAATCGTCCAGGCTCAATTCGCCGCGCTTTATCTTGGCGAGCAGTGTGGTCCGTATGCGCATGTCCCGCGCCCGCTGCGCTCTGGGCACCGGCCGCAGCCCGGCGCACTGCTGCTCGAATATCCGCATGTTGCGGCGCGTCTGGTCGATGTTCATGGGATTCCCTTCTTGTGGAAGCGGCTCAGTGCCACGGCCAAGGCCAGGGCTGGACCGAACGCAATGATTGCCCACAACTGGGCAAACCTCACCGGCTCCTTGCGGTCGCTGTTCACGAAATCGACGATGGCATAGATGCCGCAAGCAACCCATGCGGCTATGGTAATAGATTCAATCATCCCTTCCTCCTCACGGCTGCGGCGGCTTCCAGAGCGGCACGGGCATCGGCCCAATAGCCCCATGCCTTGAGGCCGCAGAGATCAAGGTCATCCTTCGGTTCCCCGGCAAGTTTCTGTAGCGCTAGCGCCGCTGCCTCTACCTCCGCGTCGGAGACCGGGGTCTGTTGCCGTCCAGGGCAATCAGGCGTGCAGTCTGGATAGCAGCAGCCACCGTGCACCGGATTGAACGGGCACTTTGCTGCGATAGCTGCTCGTTCGCGCCACGGCTCGGCCGGCTGATAATGCATCATTCCACAGTTTGGGCACATGCTTTTCTCTCCTCTGGTTTGCACTCCGGCGTCTTCCCGCCGGCCACGACGAGCGCATTGTCTCTGCCGCGCTCATACGTCACGAACGGCCAGTCGCCCTCGTGATGGGTGATTTTCGTCAGGCCGCACCGCATGCAACCCCGAAATGTTTGGTACTCGGTGCGCACGGGTGCGGCCCATTGGTGGCGCTTAAGGGCGAAAGTCATCGAGGTCGCCGACCGGCGGATTCATCTCGTCAAACCCGCCGTTGGCCGGCTGCTTCGGTTGCTCGCACACAACCGTGTCGAAGTCGGCAACTCGTGCACGGTCCACCCAACTTCTGAGCACGAAGGTCGGCTCATAGTTGGTGCCGTACGCGCCGTTGATCGGCTTGACGCCGGTGCAGGCATAGACGGGCACTTTGCCGGCATTGGCCGCCATGCCGGCCTCGTACTCGGCGTGCATGCGCAGGATTGCCGAGATGACGTTGCCGGCGGTCGAGGAGAACTCGCGCAACCCAACCTTGCTCTGTGAGCCGGGCACGATGGCGTTACCGATCACCATGACCTCGAAGCCGCGCTTCCACTTCTGCGGGCCGGCGGGGCGGGGCGCCATTTGGGTGGGTGACGGGTCCCATACCTTTTGCGGGCCGGCGCCCTCCTGATAGAACAGCCATCCGGTGCGGATGTGCTCCATGTCGAATGCGAGCAGCGGATTGATGATCTCGACCTCTTCGGTCGCGCCTTCGGCCTTGACGTACCAGCGTCCGGCCTTGGCATTGTATTTGATGAAGGGCGTGAAATCGCCATCACCGACTGTCAGATTGAGCGGCATTACCGTTGTCCTTTGCGTTTGCGTTACCGTTGGACTTGTGAGAGTCGTCAGGCGAGTTTCTTGTTGGTTGATCCAGACTCAGCAGCCGCGCCGTTTCCTTCAGATCGGGAAACGCCGGCGGGAATGGCGGTATGGGTCGGCACGCGCACAGGATGCGCCCGCATGCCGGGCAGCGGTGGATCGTGATGCCGGGGCGGGTCATGCGATGATCCTCCCGTGCTTAAGGATGCTGTCGATCATCCATTCGTACCCACAAAACCGATTGGTCGGTTTCTCGCGCGGGGCTGGCTCTCGAACGGTCACGGCAGCCGTCCATCCGTCACCAAAATTGTAGGTGTAGTAACGGCTAGCCAGCGCAGCGAGCCTTGTCGCGGACAGCCTTCTGGCGACCGTATACACTGCGCCTTCTCCGCTCCACTTGCCGTTCCATGCATTGTTGGACGGCATCGAAAGCTGAAAGATCATTCTTTTCTCACTCATCCAAGTTGCTCCATGAGTTGCGCCACGTCGTCGGCGACCGGATGGCCTTCGGCGATCATGCGGCCGATCTTGTGCCATGCGTGGAGCACGGTCGTGTGATCCCGCTTGTTGAAATGAAACCCTATCCGCGGCATCGAGGACAGCGTCAGCTTCCTCGCGAGGTACATCGCGACATGCCGCGGCAGCACGACATCCTTGGTGCGCCGAGACGACCGGATATCCAGCACGCTGATTTGGAAATGGATCGACACGGCGATCTGAATGTCGACCACGGACGGCGGCGTGCGGTCGATCGCAATCTCGGTCACCTGTGGCGGCCACCAGAACGCCCGCGTGACCTCCGGCAGCACCTCAACGACCGGCTCCGGCTTGCGCCGCAGGTCGATGCCGCGATCCGGCACCGCGTTCGGCGGGTTGCGCAGGCGGGCGCGCACCTCGCGGTAGTGGGTGTGGGCGAGGATCATGTCAGCCTGCGCAACACGCGAGCATCGCCCGCAAGCGGACCGTTGATGGTAAGAGGCTGGCCGACAGTATCGACAAGCTCGGGAATGCGGCCGTCCGCTTTCCACTCTTCGAGCATTTTCGGGTCGGTATACTCGACGACCGATGCGGCGCGAATGATGCCTTCCTTGTTCCTGCAGACCCACGCAATCATGCTATTCCCCCGGTGAGTTGTCGGATGCTGTCGGCCGCTTCACGGGCGCCGGCGAGCTTGGCCTCAAGGTCGCCGATGCGTGCGTTCGCTTTGCCCAGCTCGGCCACCAGCGCCTCGTTCTCGCGCGTCAGTAGCGCAATTCCCGCGTCTCGAGCGGCGACGTCGGCCTGGTATCCTCTCGCCAGTCGGGCAAGGTGCTCGCCCACTGTTGCTGCCGTTTCAGCCCAAAGTTTCTCGACGCGCTGAGCTTCGGCCGCCGTGGCGTTGCTGAATGCGTCGGCGACGGCTTGCGCAAACTTCTCCGCCACGCCAGCGCCAGGGCAAACAGGATCATCGCCGTCACCGCGGCCAGAATGATAAGCGCGGTCGAATGCGTCGGTGCCGGCGTCGGGGGAGCCTCCGCCCGGAAGTCCTGCGCGGCCTGCATCGAGGTCCCGCGGTCCACCGCCATCTGCAAGAGCGCTACGGCCAGTTGTGGTGGCGGCGAGGGCTCGTAGCTCGGCGGTGAGAATGTCGTCTGGATCTGGGGAGGATTGGATGTCGGAATTGGCGGCATTGGCAGCGGCGACCGTGGCGGCGTTGTCGCCGATCGTGCTGCGAAGCGGGCGGACGTCGCGTGATGTCGGGCTAAATGCCGGCGCGAGGTCGAGCGGCCCGCGTGCCGGCGCGTGTGTGTCCTGTGGATGCTGCGGCGGGAATGCCGCGTCGTCTCCGAGGTGACCGTAGCCGGTCGCTCGACGATCGTCACCGCTCCGGTTTGTAGCCATGGTCCGTGGTCCTTGTTGGCTGGCGCTGCCGAGCAAACTGTCGTGCACGCGAGCGCGAGTATTCCCGTTGTGATGATGATGGCGGTGCGGCATGTCACGACACGGCCTCCGGTTCTTTGGTGACTATTGAAGCCGGCCAATAGACTTTGCGGGTTTGTGCGAGAAGGTCATCGATATGATGGCGTAAATCGTATGCAGGATACGACGTTGAGAGTGGCGACTTATCGAGCTGCTCGCGGAGCTTCTCCCAATGGTCTGCCTTCATCGTCACCGTCAGGGTGAATTCGATATCGCCGGGCCTTTCGACTTTCAGTTGGCAATCCATGATCAGTCCTCTCCTCCATCGTCCCAACCACCGATATCTCTGTCCCACGCGGCGTCATCGATCGCGCGTTGCCGCTCCTCGTCCGGGTCCCGGCGGCCGTGCACCGGACACCACGGGTCCAGGATCATCTCCGGCGGGTCGATCATCGCGCTGTGCACGGATTCTAGCCGGCAGGTGCAGCGGGGATCGTCGTCGTCATCGGGATCTGGCGGCTCGACATAGGCGCCGGGCTTACAGGTCTCCCATCCGCCGTCATGATGATCGCGCTGGCAATTGTCGCACCATGCGCGATTGCCCTCGCACTTCGGGCATTGGTGCAGGTTCATACGGTTGCCAGGGCCGAGTGCAGCGACATCGGCATCGCCGCGCAGAAAGCCGGCACACGGTTGCTCGCCAGTCGTGAAGCGTTGCATTGCTTTCATCTCAGCACCACACGATGTATTTGTTGCTGTAGACCCACATGCTCGATCCGTAGCTCGGCCATTCGGCGCAGATGAACCGCGCGTGGAAGGCGAGCATGACGTGCCAGTGGTCGGTCATGACGAGCGCCCCTCAGCTTTGGCGATGGCGGCCGCAATTATATCGTTCAGCGCGTCGTCAAAACACGATGCAAAAAATGGCTGCTGAATGGCATTCAGCGCCGCGAGCATGTCCGCGTTGACCGCGCGCAGTTTGCCGAGCGCGAGCCCCATTGCCTGCTCGTCCGTATGGGCCGGCACGAACTGGCAACCGCCACATTCCTCACACCAATCCGGATCGTGGCCGTCGGTGCCGAACCCGTGATGATAGCCCTTGCCGTTGCATTTCTGGCACGGCTTCGTTTCGTTGCACGCGTTCTGAAACACGAGCAATGCAGCGGCGGCGTCCGGATCACTCATGCCGCCCTCCCGAGCGCGCGGCCGATCCAGTAGCAGGGCGGCACGGATTTCAGAATGGCCACGATCAGGCCGAGGGGGAGAAGGATGGTCATCTTTTCACCTTGACGCAAAGGGCGAGCGCTTCGGCAAGCGTCATCTTCATCGAGGCATCGCCGGCAGTACTGATCATCTTGTCGAGTATCGTGTCACAGGCAGAGACGTAATGGAGGATGACGGGTGTTCCGCTGGCGATATGGGCCAGCTGATTAAGAGGGGTAGAATGTCCCTGATCAATAAGGCGCTGATCATCGAAAAGTAGCGACCAATCCTCGACATCGATAACCGTTAATGTTCTGGTTCCACTCATAGCGACCCCTCCCCGTTCCTGATTTGCTCGCGCTCGTGGTCGGCCTGGTCATCGCGAACCCGGCGGGATTGCTGCTTGTCCGGATCGAGGTCGTCGATGTCGATGCGCGTGACCACGCCTGCGCGGCCGTTGGCTGCGATCTGCCGTAGGAGCACGTCGAGGATGCTGTTGGTCATGGCACCTGATTCCATCCAACGTGGAAGAGAGCGCCGGCCGCTAGGATCATTCCTACCCAAGCGCAGACGCAGGCAGACAGAACGACGAGCCAGCCAATCAGACGTCCGAACTGAAAGGCAACCTTGCCGACTGCTGCTGGAATTCTGCTGCTCATGACAGCGTCACCGGCGCGATGGAGGCGAGCAGCTCGCGGGCGGCCTGCAGGTCGGTGTGAAGTGAGCACTTTTTGGCCGGCCGGCCCATCGAGATATCTTGATGAATGTGGCAACAGCAACGGTCGTCCTCGGGGCCGCGGCAGCAGCCGCACGAGATCATCTCGCCCCGTTCGAAGATCGTTACTTTCGCGCGCTTGGCGCCGGCGGTCTTGGACTGCTTGGTCATGGCGTGCTCCTGGGGTTGCTGCTGCGACTGGGCGCTGTCAATGCCAGAAATGGGAGATCGTGAGAGCGATGAACCCGACGATAAAAACAATCGCCTCCAGCCATTCCTGGAGTGATGCTTGGCGTTTCGTCATCTGCGTGCTCCGGGTGGTCCGTTGATCTGGTATGGCCACCATACGCTATACGCTAGCAGAAATTGGTGTCAAGCAGAAAATGGTTGACTGGAAAAAAAATATCTGCCACACCATCGGACATGAAAATCACAGCCACCCTTATCCGCCGCGCCCGCGAAGCTCGCGGGGAGAGCCAGGCCGAGTTCGGCAAGCGCTTCGGTGTTGGTCAAACCACTGTTTCAAATTGGGAAATGGATGGGCCGCCGGATCGAGGCGCGGCTCGGGTGGCGATTGAGCGGGTCCTGGCTGACCTGAGGATTGCGTCATGACCGCCTATGCCGCAGGAACCAAGGTCGGCATCGATCAGACCCGATCCGAGATCGAGAAGACGTTGACGCGGTTTGGCGCCGACCGCTTTGCCTATTTCGGCGAGAAGGCGCGCGCCATCATCGTGTTTGAGGCACATGGGCGCGCCGCATCCGATTCAACATCCCGCTCGGCGAAGGCGACGACGAGCGCGTGAAGAAGAAAAACCGCGAGGCATGGCGCGCACTGTTGCTCTGCATCAAGGCCAAGCTCGTGTCGGTCGAGAGCAAGATCGAGACATTCGAAGAGGCATTTTTGGCCCACGTGGTCATGCCGGATGGCAAGACGGCCTACGAGCACACGCGCCCACGCATCGCTGCGATGTACAAGGGCGGCGAGATACAGGCGCTCCTGCCCGCGCCCACGAGGCCGCAATGACCATCTGCTACGCGCGCTCTACGACCCACTCAAAAAAGCCATCTGGGCGCCGTCGATCCGGGTGAACCGCCGCAGCCCGATCAAATGGAAACGATTCCGCAGCTATGGCTGGCATGTGCGGCGCGTGCGCGTCACTCCGCTCCGGGGGAAAGCATGACCATTGACCCGACGCACGCCCAGTTCCTCCCGCCGGACGAGCCAACGGTGCCGCGGGATATCGTGCTGACCATTAGCGCGCCACCGAGCGTGAACAGAACGCGCAAAGTCGACTGGCGCGGCAACAAGAAGCTCAAGGCGTGGCACGCGATGGCCGACCTGGAAATCATGGCGGCCGGCGGACGCTCCTGGGTCAAGCTCGGAATGATACGTGTCCCGGTGATGGATTGTTTCGCGCTGCACATCGAGGTGCCCGAGCAGGGATGCGACCTCGACAACCTCAAGGCAATTGCGGATTACCTCAAACGCATCGAGCTCGTCACCGACGACGCGCGGCGCAACATGCGCGAGCTGCACGTGGTCGTGGTCAAGGACGTGCCGGCCGGCATGGTGCGGGTCCGGCTGCAGCCGATATCAGGAGGATGAAATGGATAGCGATGAGTTGGCGCTGCGGTTGCGGAAGTTTCAGGAAAATCCACGAAAGTCGTTCGTCGACGACCTCGTGAGGGATGTGCTCCGGCATGTTTCCGGTCTGGAGGTGCAGATCGAGGAATGCAAAAACGAGATCGAGGGGCTTGAGGCTCGGATGAAAGAGATGGACGGAGAGATCGCTGACGCCGTTCACCCCGTCCTCGATCTGGTCGAGCGGCCGTGCGGCACACTGCATGCCTCGCTCCCGCCCTCGCCGGCAGCCGAGCGCGCGCTGATTGCTCTGCATAATGCGGTTGGGAGGCGGCTATGAAAAGAATAACCGCCTATCGTGTCATATTTTTGTTTGATTATAACCCCAACACAGGAAGTCTAATTTGGAAAAATCGTCCCAATCGCCGAATAGTGATTGGATCAATCGCCGGATGGGCGTCATGAAGATTGTAGCAGAACGCGATGCCCTGCTCGCCGCTCTTGCGGCAACACGTCGGACGGTCGTCAAAACCGTCATCCCGATCATGAGCAATGCGCGGCTGGAGGCGTCGGCCGGCGAGCTATCGGTCCTCACCCACGCCTTTGATCAGTGCATGCAAGCCGTGATCGACGTCGAGACCGAAAAGCCCGGCGCCTGCACCGCGCCGGCCGAGATGCTGCACAACATCGTGCGTGGCATGCCGGCCGGATCGCACCTGACGATTTCTGTGGACAAGGCGCAATTGCTGATCGTGTGCGGCAAATCACGCTACCGGCTGCCCGTCCTTCCAGCGATCGATTTTCCCTCCGCGCTGGTCGCGGGCAAGACGATCGGCGAATGTAAGTTCACGCCTGAGGATGCCGCGCGGCTGTTCAAGCAGCCGATGATGGCGGCTGAGACTGCGGAATCGCGATTCTATCTCAAGGGTGCCTACCTGCATTCGATCGGCGGCAAGCTCGGCACCTGCGTCACGGACGGCCATCGGCTGCTGCGGCCCGAGACGGAGATCCCGTTCACGGGCGATGGCGTCATTGTGCCGACCGTGGCCTGCCAGGAGATCGCGCGGCTCGGCGCAGACGTCGACCTGACGTGGTCCGACCGGATCATCGAGGCGCGCTGCGGCAACCTCACCTACGCCAGCAAGCTGGTCGACGGCACATTCCCGGACTACCATCGGGCCATCCTGCCGAACTATGCCGGCTGGATCGAGCTCGACCGCGCCGAGCTCGCGGCGGCGGTCGATCGCCTGGTGGCGTTGGGCGCAATCCACATGGTCCTGACCTGGGGTGATGACCCGACCTCGGTCACGCTGTCGATCACGGGCGCAGAGGCGGGCCAGGAGGAGGTCGATTGCTCGGCCGAGCAGATGGGCGCCGGTCACTTTGGCGTCTCCCCGCGCCAATTGCAGGACATGGTGGGCGTGTTCACCGGCGAGACGGTGCGGCTGCACTGGATCGACAAGTCAAGCCCGTGCAAATTCTCCGACCCGGCCGACCCGGGGCTGCTGGCGATCCAGATGCCACGCTATTCTCCGGCGCAGGAGGCCGCCGCATGAAAATGCAATCATTGCAATCACCGGGCCGCGCGCCGGAGCGGGAGGGGACAGCATGACGATCCTGAGCGACAAGGTGCGCACGGCCCGACACAAGACGCGACGCTGCGATCAGTGCGGCAGCCGCATCAATCTCGGCGAGCGCTACCGCGAGCAGGTGCACACCTACGACGATTTCGTGGTCTACCGCGCGCACGAGGATTGCGACCGGGCGGCTGCTCTACGCACATCCAATGCTGATGAACCGTGCAACTTGCTCACCGACATCGATACCGAGGATTTCCCCTGGCTGCTGGCCGAGTTCCCGGCGGTCACCGCTCGATTGGGCATCACGGACAGGACGATATCGGCATGAGCACGCTGCAGGAGCGGTTGCGCAAAGAGGCGGTGCGAGGTGTCGGTGATGACGGCTCCGAATGCTGCTACGCGCCGAAGTGGACGTGTTGCGATCCTGCCGTGCTCCGTGAGACCGCCGACCGGATCGACCAGCTCGAGGCGATTGGACGTCGCATCCTGGCTGAAAAGTTCGATCGGTTCGGCCCTCGGAAGCTCGGCATCGAGGCCGATGACGGCGAGAAATGCTGGATTGTCCACAGCGATCTTATTGCCGCGCTTGAAGCCGCGCTCGCCGGGGCCGAGCCGGAGGCCTCCGCATGACCCGCACAATTGTATGGTGGTCGAGTGGCGCTGCAAGCGCAGTAGCGGCAGCTTTGGTCCTGCGCGATACCCCCACCGCCATCATTGCCCGGTGCGAGACTGGAAACGAAGACCCTGACAACTATCGGTTTGAAGCGGACGTCATGCGGCATCTTCACTGCTCGGTTACAATCCTGCAGTCCGACGAATATTCCGATGTTTGGGACGTTTGGCAGCGTCGGCGATACATGGCAGGAATCAACGGAGCGCCGTGCACCGTCGAGATGAAGGTGAAGCCCCGGCTTGCATTTCAGCATCCGACCGATCACCACATATTTGGCTATACAGCCGATGCCGCCGATGTGAAGCGCTTTGAATTGCTTCGCGAGACGTATCCCGAACTGACCATGCGCGCTCCGCTGATCGAGCGCGGAATCGACAAGTCGGCATCGCTCGCCATCGTGTCAGGCTGGGGTATCGATCTGCCGCGCTCCTACGCAATGGGCTTTCCAAACGCTAATTGTCTCGGAACGGGATGCGTGAAGGCCACGAGCCCCGCCTATTGGTCACTCTATCGGCATCACTTTCCTGATCGGTTTGCCCGCACGGCATCCTATGCGCGTGAGATTGGTTGCCGGCTTACGCGAATCAGGGGAGAACGAGCGTTCATCGACGACATCCCGGCCGACTGGCCGATGACGCAACCAATCGTTCCGGCGTGCGATTTCCTTTGCCACCTTGCCACCCAGGAGCCCTCTGTATGACCCCCGCCATGCCCCCCCTTGCGCCGCCCGCGCCCGCGGGGCATAGTGCGTGCGCTCGCCGGCCAGCGAGTAGAGAAACGGAGCGCGCGAGTGGAGGGGTGCATCCTCCCTCGCCCTCCAGCCTGATGCACCCAGGAGACGCCCACGTGGCGAACGATATCCACACCCAAATCACGGCCGCGGCAGTCGCCGAAGCGATCCGCATCGAGCGCGATCGCGCGACCAAGGATCTGCGCGACTGGTTCGCCGGCCTGGCGATGCAGGCGCTCGTCAGCGGCGATGCTCATCGCGACGAGCCAATCACATGCGAGGTAGATGCACGGGTCGCCTACCTCATGGCCGACGCCATGCTTGCAGCGCGCGCCGCCGGGCGGGAGGCGGAGTGATGGCTTACGAGTTCGCAGCGAGTGCCCTGGACCGGTCGCGCTCACGGTTGGAACCAGATAGCCATGGACTCGCTACAGCCCAAAAGTCTGGGAAAATAGCACTAGGCACTCCGCAAGTCGCCGCGACGGGCTGCGATCCTTTCGCCGCGCGGGACGGGGCGGCAGAATGAGCGGGCGCTACACACGAAAAACGCTTGACGTAAGCAGCATCCGCCATCATGGTGAATAAATGACAGATTTGCGCACCAAGCCGCTCGGCTCCCGCAACTGGCGCGCCCACCTCACCCCCGAGGAGCGGGCCGAGATGGTCGAGCTCGACCGCGCCATCGCGCACGCCAAGAAGATGGCCCAGCTACCGCGGGAGCGCCGCGAGCGCATTCAGAACCGGGCGACGCAGCGGGCCATCCCACGGTCGCCTCAACGAGACGGCAGCGGGGCGGATGCGTGATCAGCATTGCCACCTTGCGCGCGGCCGGAATGTCGGCTGAGCAGATCGTAAAAATCCTCGAGACCGAGGAGAAAGAGCGCATCGCGCGGCGGCGAGAACAGAACAGAATTAATCAGAAAAATCAACGTTCGCGTAATCAAAAACGTGCTGACGTTGCTGACGCGGATGACTGTGCTGACGCTGCTGACCCCCCTC
>Ga0210408_10000614_pt1 | contig 43231 bp, 15 predicted proteins | sample IncBWH4MmetaG_FD_155471 | JGI IMG/M metagenome (GOLD analysis project Ga0210408, IMG submission 155471) | Forest soil microbial communities from Barre Woods Harvard Forest LTER site, Petersham, Massachusetts, United States - Inc-BW-H-4-M | ecosystem: Environmental > Terrestrial > Soil >...
CCGGTCATCTTCTCCCATTCCTCCGCCTTCGCCCTCTGCCACAACCCGCGCAACGTCCCCGACGATGTCCTCCAGATGCTCCGCGCCAATGGCGGCGTCGTCATGGTCTGTTTCCTGCCCGGCTTCCTGGACGACGCCAACAGCGCTCACATGACATTCGCCATGGCCGAACGCACCCGCCTCGAACAATTGTATCCTGCGGACCCCGATAAAGCCGACCTGGAGATGGAAGCCTGGCGCCGCGCTCATCCCTCCCCGCCAGCGCCCTTCACAGAGGTCGCCGACCACATCGACCATATCCGCAAAGTTGCGGGCATCGACCACATCGGCCTGGGCTCGGACTTCGAGGGCTTTCACGGCCCGCCGACCGGGTTGGAAGACGTCTCCTGCTACCCGGCTCTGTTGGCGGAACTGCTGCGCCGCGGCTACATCAAAGACGAAATCAAAAAAATCGCCGGGCTCAACCTCCTGCGCGTAATGCGCGACGCGGAGCGAGTCTCGAAAGCATTGCAGCGTCAAGCACCTGGCTCCATTTAACTCTTTATCTGTGTCATCTGCGGGCAATCTGTTCCGGCAACCCCCATCACTCCATCGCTCCGATTTTCCTTCCTCCATTTTAATTTCACTTGCACGCCTCCAATGCCGCCTGTAATTTTCAACGTTCTTGGCTGCACCCATAGCTCAATTGGATAGAGCATCTGACTACGGATCAGAAGGTTATAGGTTCAACTCCTATTGGGTGCGCCACTCATAACTGCAGATCCGGCCACGGCGACGCGTTCATGTGGAAATGAGGCCGTTATTACGGCGTCATAACGTTGCCAGACATCCGGTGGTCAATCGGAACAGGACCTAAAACAACCTATGTTGTTTCAGTGTTGGTTGGACCAGCATGTTTTGTTGGAAAACTTCCGCGCGCGCAAGGACATCGTTTCGACGAATTTTTGGGCCAGCGCGGGCGAGAACAAACTGCAAATCCGTATGAAAATGAACCGAGCCGAAATGCTTCACGGTTTCGGCTTCCACAAATCATGCGGCTTTTTCGCGGCGGTATCGAATGGCAGCTCCACTTTGCGGCCGCCGCGCGCAGATTCGTAAGCGGCGAAGAGGGCTTCCAGCACGGCGCGGCCATCCTCACCCGTAACGAGCGGTGGTTTGTCGTTCCGGACGCAATCCACGAAATGCGCCATCTCCTGTGGGAAGCCATAATTCCACTCCTCCTCGTAAATCGCAAACGACCAACCCTTCGTCGAGCCGCCCTTCTCGATCGCGTAATCGTATCCCTCGGCACTATAGGCTTCGATGGAGTTGCCGTGAAGGAGATCGGCGTAGGCCACCCCTTTTGAGCCGTGGACTTCGGCGCGATCGTCCATGCCGCCCATTTTCGTCCAGCTTTCCTCGGCGAGCGCGACCACGCCGTTGGCGAACTCGAGGATGAGGAGCGCGTTGTCGTCGCCCTCGGTCTTGTCCTTGTGAACGTGAGTGCTCAAGTGCGCATAGACGGATTTGATGGGCGGGCGTCCGAGCAACCAGCGGAAGAATTCAATCGCATGGCAGCCCATGTCCATCGTCACGCCGCCGCCGGAGCGGTTCACGTCCCAGAAATGCTGCGCGTGTGGGCCGTCGTGCTTTTCGGACTGCTTCAGCAATGTCGGCGTGCCCAGGGCGCCGCTGTCCAGAAGCTGTTTCAGCCGCACATACTTGGGCGCGAAACAAAGTTCTTCAGCATACATCAACTTTACTTTGGCTTTGCGGCACGCGTGAATCATCCGGTCGGCTTCGGCGAGGTTCAGGCAAAGCGGCTTTTCCATGACGACATGTTTGCCCGCGGCAGCGGCATACAGTGCAATCGCGCAATGAACCTCATTCGGCGCGCCGATGGCAATCATGTCCACCTCCGGCATTGCGAGCAACTCCCGGTAGTCGGTGAAGTGATGGAGGATGCCATGCTTCGCGGCGAATTTCCGCGCGTTTCCCCGAGTCGGTGAGGCGACGGCGAACACCTCGGCTTCAGCGCAGCGCTTGAGCGAGGTCGTGTGGATGTGGGAAATGAATTGCGAACCGATGATGCCGACTTTGATTCTCCTGTTCATGGTGGGTTCAAGTGGAGCATGACTTTCGAAATGCAAAACACGCAGCGCCGATGACGCCTGCGACCTTGCTCATGGCTGGCTCAGGCCGCTTCGCGGCTCAAGTCCCTCGGCCGCGTCGCGGTCACACAGCAAGGTGCACTTTGGATGCAGCCAGAGAAATGATGCGGGGAACTCGGTCGTGATTTCGCGTCGCAGCAATCTCCGCAACGGCTCGCGTTTCTTCGTTCCCCCGACGAGCAACAGAATCTGGCGCGACGCCAAAATCTCCGCCATGCCGAGGCTGAGACCGTACGTGGGCGGAGACTTGGCTTTCGCCAGCATGGGATGCGCGAGTGTGGCTTCGGCCAAGCGCGCAATATGGGAAGCCGGCTTCAAACTTGCGGCGGGTTCGTTCATGGCCAAATGGCCGTTCAACCCCAATCCCAGCACGCACAAGTCAATGGGGCCTTCTGCAGCGAGACGGCGCCGGACTCTTTCGCAATCGGCTTCCGGATCGGCAGGATTGCTGTCGAAACCAAAGTAGCGTTCCGCCGGTATGCGGAGCGGAGCCAGCAAGAGAGTTTGCATCTGGTTCTCGCAAGAACCCGGATCATTCATTTCGAGGCCGCCCCATTCATCAAGCTTCACCAAGCGCATTTTGCCAAACGCCTCCGGCTCGCGCGTGTGATGTTCCGCAAGCAACTGATAAGTTCGCAGCGGGGTTGCGCCACCCGCCGCGCAGAGCAATGAATCCGGCTTGCGGGCGAGCACATTCCGGATGCGACGCGCAGCTTTCCGGCTCAGGGCTTCATGGTCATGGCAGACTTCAATCGACAGGTTCATGGGAGGAATTCCGAGAATGCGTTCCATCGTGTGGATGACCGCCGTCTGATTGTAGAAATGGCTCAAGACAACGCCGCGTTTGGTGCAGGGACTGATGACGAGGCAAATGGAACGATGGCCCGTCAACGCGGTCGTAGCCGCTCAGTGAATTGATTCATAGATGCAAAGTTGCTTGGCGGAATGAACACAAATCGCCCGACCTCTTCCGGATGCGGTAGTAATGACGTTCCAGGGTTAATCAAACATGCAGAGGTTACTGCCCAAATACGCGGAAGAACCTCGCGCCGGGTTGGATCGGAACGGTGGCGGTGCGGTTTGTCGTGGGCGATCCAAAATTGCTCCACGCCGCATTGGTCAGGTTGGTCTTGAACTGCACCTGGAATGGCGGGGTGCCGTAGGCCCAATTGATGACCACGTTCGACCCGCTCCTGACGATGCTCGTGATATCAGGCGCGAGCGCGAAATAGGATATTACCGCGTTCGGGTAATTGGTGTCGTTGATGAGAATTGCGCCGCCCTGGGTCACGATGTTAGTCGCCGGCGAATAGGCCGTGGTCGCGAGATTGGTTACCGAAAAGAACTCGAGCTCGGCAGTGGCGAGGTCTTGGGCGTAAATCAACTGGAAGTGGTAGATGCCACTGGTTGGCGCCAGAAAGTCGAACAGCGTGTTGGCCGCGCCACGCGAATTGTTCCATTGGCCCAATAGAATGGGCGAACCGGACACGCCCTGCGGCGGCAAGGCCTTGATTTCAAAGCCGTCATCACTATTCACGCCGAACCGGTAATAGCCGGCGGGCAAATCAAGATAAAGCAAGACTTCACTCGAGAACCAATCGGAAAGGCCGGAGGCAATGTCGGGTATCCCGGGGAATTCCATATCATTTGTAAAAACGCCTTGGTCGATACCCTGAAGCACCTTATTACCAAAGTTGACGACGGTGGATATGGTGTAAGAACCGTCAGCATTGGGTCCGGGCGTGGCTTCGTTGGTAAAAAGCATGGAGGTGTTCGTGTTGATCAACGTGCCATTCAACTGCGCCACGGCTCGATCGATCTGATTCGTACCATCCAAGTTTTCAGGGACACTGTCTGCTTGAGAACTGGCTGACACCGAGCGGATAGTGAAGCCCCGCACTACGCCTGCGCGAGGCGGTAACGCATAAGCCGGGGGCAGCGTCGCGTAGATCGAGCTGAAATCCACCACGTTGGTGTAACTCGCGCCGAGGTTGTCCTTATAAGTGAGCGTGTAAAAGTGGATTCCACTGCTCAACAAGTTCGTGCCTAGATAGCTAACGTTCGTTAGACCGCCCGCCGATGAAATTATTGGCGCAGGCGATACCGGGCTGCCGTCAAGCAGCAAATGGATGGAACCGGCCGCCAGAGTGGTGGCGCCATTGGTGATATTTGCAAGGTAGGGGTAGTAAACCGCCGCGATGGCGGCATTGGCCCCCGCGACGCCGTTTGCGTGATCCGTAGGCATAACCGGCACACCAGGCGTAACCAACGCATTAGTACTAGGCGTAGGCGGCACAACTAATCGTGGCCCAGGCGGGAATGTGGTGGCCGGCAGTTGGGCAAAGGCAATGTCACTCACTGCAATGTCGTAAGCGCTTGCTGAACCGAGAGCCGGATCATCGGCGCCGCCGGTGCGCACGAGTATCAGTTCTAAAGTCTGCCCTGGAGCGCCCGTGTAGTGGATGTTTACAGGATGATTAGTGGAGGCGTCTGCGGTAAAGCTGATGCTACCGTTCGTTAACACTGTGGGACCCACAGGCCCAGGCGCCACCAGGCTCCAATTGTAGGCATAGGTCTCGGCCGAGTTATAGTAAGGGAAAAAGTTGAATGATTCGACCACCACGCGCGCTGATGCGCTGTTGGGAGCAAACGTGAGCTCAAAGGGACAACCTATGTCGGAATCGCGTAGTTGGGCTACCCCAAGCCATACGGTCCCCGCGGTGTTATAATAGTGCCATTGAGTGTCTCCTAATACGTCTCCCCCTTTGATTTGGGTGGGTGGGTATCCCGGTTGGGACATCCCGATGGGTCCTTGCTGCTGATTCCAGTACAGCCCTATGTTCGGCGTGCCGAAACCGTTGACGGTGATAGCGTCGCTCGAAGCTGTGGCGAAGCTGCCAAATCCCTGGTTGATTAAACTCTTGTTCTGCTGAGCGCCATCCGGATCCGAAGCGGTCGGCGTCGTGTTTGGTACTGTCAAAAGGACAGTGTCTGCCTGTGCGCCGCGTCCAAGGAAGACACCCAGCGCAATCAATGCCGTCGTGGGAAGGCGGCTAAGTTTTTTTATTTTCACGCGTTTGTTTTTTGCAGTTTGGGTTTGGGGAATTTATGAATTGGCGAATCATTCAGGGCGCGCAGACGACCGGGTAGTTGCCTTCTGGACCGGCCAGGTTCCAGCCGTTCGGGGCTGCTTGGTCCGGCCCCGAAGGTCGGGCAGGAAAAACAGACAGGTTCATGCGCTCGCTTGTCATGCGCCGCTCGGCCAATGATTCGCCGGTCGAGGGCGATGCACTGGCTTGATGAATACCTTAAACCCAACGCCGGGATCCGCAATACCCTGTTTAGGGGGGAGTCGAGTTGGAGGGCGTTGCGCGGGGCCCGACGGCAGTGGCTGATCAGGCGTAGTCCAGGGCCTTCAAAATCGGTTCCAGCTTCGCAAGGTAGGGTTCGAGATGGCGGCGATAGTTATGCCAGCGACCGACGGCGCGTTTGGTGACGGGCTTGGTCACTTGCGCGTAACTGGGCGACAGCAGCAATTTGCTCCGCGCATGTTCGTCAAAGCGCAGGACCCGTCCATCCCAAGGAATCTCGAGGAAGCCGAAGACTTTGCGCGACATGCCTTCCAGGTCATTCACCAGTTCCTCGTAGCGCACTTCGAGGAAGGGACTGCGCAGCCGGGGCAGGAGTGTCCGCCAGAAACCCATTACCGAAAGATACTGTGTAACCGTGCCTTCGAGACTCAGATAGGCGGAACTGACCGGGTTGGGGGCGAGCGGCTGCATGAAACAACTCAGGCACACATCACGCGGATCCCGCAGCGCGATCAGAAACTTCGCTTCCGGAAAGATGCGGGCGGCCATGGGAATCAACACTTGCAACGCCGGGTTCTTGTCCACAAGCAATCTTTCGCCGAGCGTCTGGCCAAGGAACAATTCGGTGAACCGAAAATAATTTTCGCGTGATTGCCGCAGCCGGCTGAGCGGCGCCGACTCCAACACTTCGAACACCGAGGCTTCGGTTGCAAAGCCACGGCTTAAAGGCAGATAGGCCTCATCGTGAAGAATGTGCGTTTCCTCGGCGGTCATCACCCCGGGATGCGAATCCAGCACCTGTTCCAGCAGCGTGGTGCCGGAGCGCGGATGGCCGCACAAAATCGCAAAGCGCCGCAAAGGCTGCAACGACTCCGCAGCGGCGGCCCATCGTTCGAGCGCGCTGGCAGTAATCGTCTCCTCCATCTCGCGCACCCGCGCTTGAATCCGTTGCAGTCCGGCCGCGTGATTTACCGCCGCCGGACGGATGATTGCCTTGGCTTCAAGGAACGCCTCCATCGCCTCATCGTAACGGGCCAGCCGATCCAGGATTTCACCCAGTTCATACCAACCGCGCGCGCGCAGCCGGGGATCACCAGAGCCACTGTTCAACAACGCCCGCACGCAACTTTCGGCTTCAATCAACCGGCCGGACAACCGAGCCAACCGGGCACGCACCAGCCGCGCTGGAGGATGGGAAGCGTCCAGTTTCAACGCGTGTTCGTTGAGTTGGGTCGCTTCCTCCAGCCTCGCGTAGCGTTCGTTGATTTCCGCCAGCATGACGAACACATCCGCCGTGGCCCCCTTTTCCTGCGCCGCGCGCTCGAAGTAACGCTTCGCCATTTCGGAACTTCCAAATTCCACACAGCGCTGGCCGGCCTCGGTCAAGGTGTCCACCTTTCGGGACGCGACGCGAACCGCCTGCTCCAAGCACCGTTCCGCTCCGGAATAGTCATAACGCATTCCATAGGCGCGTGCCAGATCCAACTGAATGCCGGCATGGGCGGGGTCCAGCTTGGCGGCGCGTTCCAAAGTCTCGATGGATTGCTGATAATCCTGGCGCTTCCAGGCTTCGGCAGCTTCCTGGAACATGCGAGAAAGCGAGCCTTGAGAGACGAACCGCTGCCGTTTCATAGTCACGCAAGGCAAAATGCGAGACTGCCCGCGCGAGCGCAAGCGGTCTTTGCCGCGCGGCAAACTTCTGTTGCTGGCGACCCTGGGCCGTGCTAAAAAAGTAAAGTGTCCAAGAAACGTCCAAGAACCGCGGCGCGTTCGTCCAAACGGGAGCCGGCTTACTGGCGCAAACGGCTGTTCAAAAACTCCTTCACTTACCAGGGCAAACGCGTCGAGGTCCGGAGTTGGTCGGTGAAGATCCAGCATTTCGGCAAGCGGAAGACTTTTTCCCTGAGTTCACACCAGCGCGCCCAGGCTGCCGACGAAGCATGCCAGATTTACCAGACCATCATTGAGCATGGCTGGGAAGCGATGAATCACAGCCTGGTCAAGCACGGTTCACCATCTCGTGCCACCCGCGGCTTGCAGATTTCGTCCGCTTCGATTCCGGTTGACGGCGCGTATTGGAAACATCGGTTAATCCTTCGGAAATATCCCGAGCCTCTTCCGTCACAGTCGAACAAAGAGTTCTCCATCCGCATCGAGCACGCGCGGACGAGCCAGTACTTTCCATTGAGAACCAGCGACGAAAAAGCGGCCGCCGACGCGGCGATGCGCATCTATCGGACGGTCGTCAATAAAGGCTGGGATCGCGCCAACGAGAGTTTCCCCCGGGAATTGTCGCTGGCGTTGCGCTGGCAGGACAACCCGCTCGCCTGGACTTACACCACCATCCACACTCGGCGAATCAGCGGTCCGTCCGAGCCAGCCCCCAATCACGCAGCGCTGCCGCTGGAACGCAACATCGTCTTCATCGAGCGTGATGCGGGAATCCGTTTTGCCCTCGCTGCGTGCGCCAACAGCCAGGAAGGTTTTCGATGCGACACCGCCTTCGCCGGCGCCGCTGAAGCGTTGCGCGAAATCCCCCGCCGCCGGGTGGACCTGGTCCTCGCGAATCACGATCTCCCTGACGAGGCGGGCGTGGCTTGCTTCGAGGAATTGCAGCGTGCCCGGCCCGGGTTGGTGGTGTTGTCCTATTCCGTATTCACGGACTCGGATCAATTGTTCAAATCCACGCCGGGGGGCGCAGCCGGTTACATGTTGAAGCGCACCGCGCCCAACCGGCTTTTCGAGCCGATTGCCGAGTTGACGGGCATGACGACGCACGAACAGATTGCCTCGCACGTCCGGCACTATTTCCATCAACTCTCGGCGATGCTGCCGTCCGGCCCGCCTTTCTGGAAGCGGGCCAAACTGACGCCACGCGAGCGGGAGGTTTTGGCACTTCTCAGCAAAGGCGATGTTGTCAAGGAAATCGCCGGAGCACTCGGCATCAGCAATTGGACTGTGCAAGGCCATGTAAAAAGCATCTTTGAGAAGCTCAAGGTCCACAGTCGCACCGAAGCCGTGATCAAGTACCTGCAGCGGTGACGGGCGGACGGTTGGCGGCTTCGCCATGGTTTGAAAGCTCGCCTGCGCCTCTCACGCCCCCAAAAAAGGGTATGGCTAAAAGGGTCTGGGCCCGTAAACTCACTGCCATCGCCACCGGCATGATGACGCTGTTCGAGTTAACGGGGATTTCCGCGCTGATAGCGATGGGACGGGGCGGCTCGCTCGGCGCGGCGTTCACGGGCGCCCCGCAAACGCGGTCGAACGAAACCACCTCGCGATGAATCCCCTGATGCCTGCCTGGCTGCGATGGAGTGTGCTGGCGCTGCTTTCCTGGGGCGTCTGGTCGATCATGGCCAAACTCATCGGCTCAGCGCTGTCCGGCGCGCAGCATCAAGCCCTGTCCACGCTCGGCATTTTGCCCATCATGCTGGCGCTGGGTGTTTCCAAAGAGGGTGCCGCCCCAGGCAACTGCCGCAGTGGCCTGCTCTACGCGCTTGCCGCGGGCACGATTTCCTGCCTTGGCAACGTCGTGTATTACGGCGCCCTTAGCCGCGGCGGCAAAGCCGCCCTGCTCGTTCCGCTGACCGCGCTTTACCCGCTGACGACCATTCTCCTGGCAATGCTGCTTCTCAAGGAACGGCTTGACCGGGTTCAACTGGCCGGGGTGCTCGGCTCGCTTATCGCGATTTATCTTTTCAACGTGCAGAGCGAGAAAGGGTTTCTGTCCCGCGAGCTGGCGCTTGCGCTCGTGCCGATCGTGCTTTGGGGCGTGTCGGCTTTTCTGCAAAAGCTTTCAACGAATCATCTCTCCGGCCGGCGCTCCACGTTGTGGTTTCTGGGAGCGTTCATTCCGTTCAGCGCGCTCATCCTGGCGTGGGAACCGCTGCCCGAGCTGATTGCTTCCAGGACCTGGCTGTTCGTTATCGCCCAGGGCTTCTTCCTCGCGCTCGGCAGTCTTGCCATGCTCGCGGCGTTCACCCATCAGGGCAAAGCCTCTATCGTCACGCCGTTGGCCGCGCTGTATCCGGTCATCGGCGTTCCCCTCGCTGTCGGTGTTCTCGGCGAAAGAGTCGGACCGCGCGAGGCCGTCGGAATCTTCCTGGCGCTGGTGTCGGTGGCCATGCTTTCCCGTGAAACCCCGGCGCGTGACCTTGTCCCAGCCAACGCCGTGAAACAAATCACCAGGTTGCCAAAGGATGGCGTTGGGTTCGGGAACGGCCCGTGCTGCGCGCGAAAACAATTCGGTTCACGATGAAAAAGGAAGTCACCAGACTATGAAAAACGACTCGTCATTCATCACCCGCCGCCGCTTTTTGGCGGATGCGACCAAAGCCGTTTCGGCCCTCGCCGTGGCACCGGCTTTGGTTTCGAGAGCCGACGCGCCCGGGGCTCGGCGAAAACTCTCCGCCAACGACAAATTGAACCTGGCCTTCGTTGGGGTCTGGGATCGCGGCGGGGACAATCTCAAGGAAATCACCGGGGCAGAAGAGGTCAACGTCTTTGCGCTCTGCGACGTGGACGAAGAGAACCTCAACCGTGTCGGGGCTAAATATCCCGCCGCAAAGCGCTACCGGGATTATCGCAAGCTGTTGGAAGCCGAGAAATCCCTGGACGGCGTTGTGATCAGCATTCCCGACCACAATCATGCTCCGGCGGCCATGATGGCTCTCAAGCTGGGGCGGAACGTTTACTGCGAGAAACCGCTCACGCGCACCGTGAAAGAAGCCCGCGCCCTCGCCCTGGCTGCCCGGGAGGCCAAGGTGGCCACCCAGATGGGCAATCAGGGCATGGCTTTCGAGGGTAACCGCTTGATCATGGAGTGGCTCGCCGATGGCTGCATCGGCCCCGTGCGCGAGGTGCATGTCTGGTCCGACCGGCCGACGAGTCGCGGCAAGCTGCCCGGCTGGTGGCCGCAGGGCATCGACCGACCGAAGGACACGCCGCCTGTTCCGGCGGAGCTGGATTGGGATTTGTGGCTCGGGCCCGCCCCGTGGCGCCCTTATCACCCGGCGTATGTGCCGTTCAAATGGCGCGGCTGGTGGGATTTTGGCTCAGGCGGACTCGGGGACATGGGCATCCACAACCTCGCGCCGGTTTTTGCCGCGCTGAAATTGGGCGCGCCCACCAGTCTGCACGCGCGCTCCACGCCGGTATTTCCGGAGAGCATTCCCCTCGCGAACATCGTCCACTTTGAATTTCCGGCGCGCGGAGAGATGCCGCCGGTGAAATTACACTGGTACGACGGCGGAATGCTGCCGCCTCGCCCGGACGAACTGGAAGATGATCGAGAGCTGGATCACGAGGATGGAATAATCTTTGTTGGCGACAAGGGCAAGATGCTGGTCGAAGGCTGGGGCGGTGAGAAACCCCGGCTCATCCCCGAAACACGCAACAAAGAATACCAGCGTCCGCCGAAAACCCTTCCGCGCTCCGTCGGCCATCACAAGGAGTGGCTTCTCGCCTGCCGCACCGGCTCGGCGACCCGCTCGAATTTCGAGTTCGCCGGGCCCTTAACCGAAGCCGTGCAGCTCGGGATGGTCTGTGTGCACAATGGCGGCGACAAACTGCTTTGGGATAGCGCGAATCTCACCGTGAACAACGACCCGGACGCAAATCGTTTCCTGCACTACGAGTACCGTAAGGGTTGGGAACTGTAATCAGAGCCGGCGCACCCTGACCTTGCGAATCCACACGCTGCTGCCGTCGTTTTGCAGCGCGATGTAGCCGGTCTTTTCCCGCGCAAAACCCGGCCAGCCTTTGAACTTCGAGTTGCCGATCAGCGTCTTCAACGACTCGCTGCCCAGTTCGTATTCCACAACCTTTGCGCCGTTCATCCAATACTCGACGTGAGTGCCCTGTACGCTCACGCGGACGCGATTCCATTCGCCTGCCGGATGGCACCGCTTGTTCGTCGGCGCGATCAAGTCGTAGAGTGCTCCGGCGGAAGTTTTGGGATTCGCGCCGTCCTCGGTGTTGGCATCGTCAACGATTTGCATCTCCGGCCCGGTGATGTAAGTCTCCGCTTCATCCTCCGAGACATGAAACATGATGCCGCTGTTGCCCTCCTTCGCCACTTTCCACTCCAGTTCCAGCTCAAAGTTTTCGTATTGCTCCCGGGTAATCAGGTCAACCTTTGTCCCCGGCAACGACTTCAATGAATCCCCGGCAACGACCCAACTGTTTGTTGGGAACGAAACCTGCCGGAACCCGCGAAAGGCATCGGTGGACTTCCCACGGAACAAAACCTTCCATTCGGATTTTACTTCGTTGTGGGCGGTGGTGGAGCAACCACCCACCAAGAACGAAGTGGCAAAAATGAAGCCGGTGAATTTCAGCAGAGTTTTCATGAGCAGCTCGTGTCAGTGAGAAAGATAGTTTATTGGCAACAAGTCTCAACCCGGAAGGTTATCCGCTCAACTCCGATCGGTGCGCCACTTCCAAATACCTAAAATTTACCGCCCATCTTTCCGAAGGTTCGATTTCACTGATCTTTGGCCCTAAAGAACTGCATTCGGTTGGTTGCAGGGCCGACATTGATGAACTGGAACGAGTTGGTTAATGTGAATCCAGCAACCGAACTCCAGTTAATGGTTCCCGAGAGGTTAGTGCTTGAGATTATGGCGTAATTGCTGCCCTTCTGCCCATAGACGAGCAACACCAGATTGGAAGGGACAAACGAGTTTAACTCCAGCATGGGCGGATTGGCAGAGAACTCGAACGCACGGTAAAACACCTGTGGTAGCACAGCGTTAGCAGCAAACATTTTGGAGAAATTGGTCATAGGCACGCGCCACGAATATTGCCACTTTGGCTTCGAAAGGTTGGTTGCGTAATCTATCTCATAACTCGACCCCGGGTTGCCATAGAGCGTAAGCAGGCGGGCGAAATTCGTGCCAAGGGAAGCCTCAAGCAGGGGCTGTGCGCCTATGATAACCAACCGCACACTTTGGCCAGATGCGTTGCCGATAGTTGTTCCGTCGCCCCTGCTTGCATCCACACTCAATGCCTGGATTTGGAAAAGCCCGGACGTGCCGGGAAGGGCGTCGAAGCAGATGGTTCCTATTGAAAACGGTCCCTGGAGGACGAGGTTCGTTTTGGCACCAACGCGGATTTGTACGTGGCCGGGATCGAGATTCTGCACGCTAGCGGCCGCCACCGCGGCGTTCGTAGGGTTGATTGTTAAATTTCCCAATCGATTACTCGGGTACGAAATGGTGAAGACGAGGTTCGTTAATCCTACGGTTGAGAAAAGATTTACCGGGACGCAGGCTTCCTGGCCCGTCTGCAAGGACGCGCCCCCCAGCCCAACTTGTACGCAATCACCGACGAAAACATTGAAGCTCATGGAATTGCTGGCCGGTGGGCTGATGTCGTGAGTGGCCCAAACGGTAATTCGGTTGGTGGTGCTACCCTGAGCACAGGTCGGCGTCCACACAAATAGACCGTTCGCGGTTATGCTGGCTCCCGTCGGAGCGCTCGGGTCCAGGGTGAAGGTGACAGCTCTGGCCGGAAGGCCAACAACGGTGTTGGTGATGACTAATGTCGCGCCCGCCGAAACGGAAACATCCCCTTGCTGCGTGATGAACGGAACCACGGTTGAGGAGTAAGCGCGATAAAACTGCACCGGCGCGGGATTGGTGACTTGGAACGTTTGAGAGAGATTGGTGAGCGTTACGTTCCAGGTTAGCTGCCAGCCAGCGCTGCTGAGCTTCGGGTTCCATTCGACGGTATAATTGGAACCGGGAACCCCGTATAGAGTTAACATGCGGCTCCGGTTTGTGGCCAGCCACGCCTGGAGCAAAGGCTGCGGTCCGGTTACGATCACGCGTCCGGCCTGGCTGAATCCATTGGTGACAGTTGTGCCATCGGACTTTGTTCCAGCCACGCTGGCGACAGCTAAAGGTACCATCGCCGGGAAACCCGGTAGAGCGGTGAGGCATATCTGACCGGAAAGATTCAACCCTTGGAGCGTCTGGCCGCTGCCGGTCGCCAGGTTGAAAGCAGAGTGCGAAGGGTCGAGGGTCTGGACGGTCGGGGTCCCGAGGGGCGGATTGGTTAAAGCCAATGTCCAATTGTTGAAGCGATTACTCGGATAAGCCAGTGTGAAACTCAGATTCGTTAGAGGGGCGGTGGAGATCATGTTCACCGGTAGACAAGTGCTCTGGCCGGCCTGAACAATTGCCGAACCAAGAGCCACCTGCAGGCAATCACCGACGGTAATGGTAAAGGTCATTGAGTTGCTGATTGGGGGATTGGCGCTCGCCGTCGCCCAAACTGTAATGGCATTGGTGGTACTGCCTTGCGCACAGGACGGTGTCCAGGCGAACAAGCCGTTGGTAGCACGGATGGATGCGCCAGCGGGAGCGCCCGGCGCAAGACTATACGCCAGACTAAAGCCATTCGGATCGGAAGCAGCGATTTTGATATCCAAAGGAGTTCCAGGGGCAACGTTAGTGTTGCTGACCTGAGTGATGGTCGGCGGCAGAACGACTGCCCTGGTCCAGGTCATCGTCACTGCGTTCGTGTTTACATTGCCGGCGTAGTCCTGGATACCGTTGAGATAGAGCGTTACTTGATAGGCTCCCGGCTGGGCAGTAAACGAAGCGAGGTTTCCGAGCGTAAATTGACTGGAGGTGACAGGAGTCAGCGTTGGTGTGAACGAATTTGTGCCATTGAGCGTTACCACAAAATTCGTCGGACTGAGGGTATTCGTATTAATCGGTTTGGAGAACGTGACCGGGATTGTGGACACCGCCGAGTAAATCGGGTTGGCCACCTGTTGAATGATGGCGGTCGGCGGAATGACGTCGAGGAACAGGTTAAAGAAGGAGGCTAGCGATGCGTTGGCTGCCACATCAATGGCATTGACCTGCAGTTGGTGGGCTCCCTCAACCGTGAAAGAGAGATTAATACTGAAATTCGTACCCACGACGGTCGCAGTGCCAAGGTCGGCCCTGGTGGTTGCATCATATACCCGGACAGTCAAGTTGCTCGCGCCCACCGTGCCGGACAATGTGAGGTTATTGGTGCTTGTCAGGCCATCGTGTGAGGAAATGCCGAGGTCCGGAAAGATGGCCAGGTTCGTTGGGGTAGCCGGGATTTCGAGGATCATCTGCCAACTCTCGTTGGTGTTGCCGGTGCCGGGGTTGCCCGCGAGGTCTGACACTCCCGCCGCGTTGACCGTCAGGGAGTAGGTGCCGGCGTAACCCTGCACCCAACTGATGTTGGTGATGACGAAAGTCGTGGGATTCACCTGGTCCACCTGCACGGCGCTGGTCACGAGGTTGGCCCCTCCGTCCCGGGTGAGGGTAATGTCAGTGTAATCAAAGGTGGCGGGATCAATCGGTTCGGAAAATGATACGGTGAGAGTCTGAACCACTATATTGCGCGGGTTGGTGGCAATCGCTTCCAGTGCGGTGATCATCGGCCCCGTAGTAATCATGCTCCAGCTAGCGGTTTGTGAACCGAAGCCGGCCAGGCCGCCGGTGTCTTGAACGCCCGTCGCATTAACCGTCAAAACATAATTGCCTTGAGCTCCCGTCAGCGAGCCCAGTCCGCTGATGGTGAACGAGCTTGACGATTGGGGCGTTACGGTCACCGCACTCGTAATAAGGTTAGGACCGCCGTTGAGCGAAAAGGTGAGCGCGTGGTAATCAAATGTCGCCGCATTGATCGCTTTCGAGAAGGTCACCGTCACGCTGGTAACGGGGGTATTTCTCGGATTGGGTGAAATCGCCGAAATGCTTTGCACCACCGGCGCCACGTTTCCTTTCGCCCATTGCGTCGTGGCCGAAGTATTTCCGGCGTTGTTGTCCCAAAGGTCATAGATGCCGAAACCATTCACTGTCAGTTGATAATTGCCGTCTGCCGCGCTGAACGGAGCAAGGCCGTTGATGGAATAGGTGGTGTTCGACACCAGGGTCAGGGTGAGCCCGACGCCGCTGGTGATCAGGTTAGGGCCGCCATTGAACGAGAGATTAAGGTTCGTAAAGCTGAACGTATTGGTCTTAACCAACTCGGAAAAGACGATGTCCACCGCGGAAACCGCTCCCGGCTGGGTGAAAGGCGCCACGGGGCCAAGCGAAACAATCGCGGGCGGCGTCGTGTTGGTCGAATGATAATAGAGCGTGTAGGCTCCTGTCCCCGCCCAGTCGAACAAATGAACAAGATTCTCCGGCAAGGGCGCGGTGCTGGAGGAGGGGAAGCTTAACGAGGTGGTCCAGGCATCATTGGTCATGGGCAGCACTTCGCCGTCGGAGCGCACGACCTTCGTCAGCAAATAGCCGACACCGGGGTCCGGTAACTGGATATAGTTCCAGCCATTGCTCACCGAGGTCGTCAGTTGGACCTGCAGGTGCCCGGGAGCAGCCGGGCCGTCGAAAGTGCCACTGGTGACCACATTCACCGCCGCGACGGTGCCGTCGCTGAGATAAAGCGTGTCGGGCAGGCTTTCAGGATTGGGAATATCGTTCACCAGAAAGTCAGGCACATCATCATCGGTGAGCCGGTTGGCCAGGACCTGGTGGGTCAAAGAATGAATCTCAACGCTGTTGATCAGCGAAGTATTGGTATGGCCCATGTCGTCCACGTGCTGAAAAGTCGCGTTGAACGAGATGAACTTGCCCGCGAGCGTAGAGAGCATTCCCCAGGTGACTTCCTTGGTCGCACCGGGCGAAATGTCGCCCAGCCTGGCCGTCAGCGAGGGGGAGACGGGTTGGTCGCCCACCTCAGTTCCGATGATGGTGAAATTGATTAAAAGCCCCTTTTCATTGTCCACAATCTGGGGTTGGGCTGAAGTGATTTGGAAACTATGAGCAACGCCCGCGCCGATATTCTTAACGAGCAGCCCAAGGTCAAAGGGCTGGGAAGGCTCGTTCAACGCAGGATCAAGCGGGTCGGGTCCATAGACATCGCGTTGCTGGAAATAGAGCAGGTTTAATTTGGCTTCGGGGTAAACAGTAATGGGAGCCGACAACAAAGGGACAGTCACCTGCTGGCCGTTGTCCATGTAGCTGAGGGTACCGCCAATCTGATAGGTGGCCGGCGCGTTTGGCGCGGCATCATCGGTAGGAATAAAGGTGTAAACCGCCGAACCGGTCGCCCCGCCGGGCAGCACGCCGGTGCCATCGACCGCGGTCAGCGTGGTGAGGGTCGGACCTTCAATGACGAAATCGCTGGTAGCATCGCCATTCGTCGCATTCTGGAAGGTGAGGTTGACCCGCACGCCAGTCAGGGCCGTGCTGCCCCCGTCGTCGATATCGAGCGTTCCAGTGAAGGCGGAACGGCTCATGACCACATCTTGAGCGATTCGAATGCGAACCGTGGCACAAACGCCTTGAGTCGAGTCGAGTTTGTGAGGCAGCTTGAGCTTGGGAAAAGGCACGGCGAGCCCGGTGGTGGCAGGCCTGATCTGAGAACTGCCGGCGCTGCAATCACTTCCCGCCACGCCAATGCTGGTTGACCAGCCCCCGCCATTCGCTGTCCACCCGCCGCCGCCGCCGCCAAAACCACAGATCAGGCAGCCCGGCGAAGGAGGAGGCGGAGGCGCCGGAGGCCCCGAAGGCAGCGAGATATTCTTCAGCAACGAACAGGCGCATTGGATGAGATCGCTGCCTCCCCCGCCGATCGCCCCCACCAGGCCGCCGGTCAAGGCGCCGCAGGTCGTGGAGATGGCGGCGGACTGGCAGGGAGACAAACTGATTCCGGCACAGGTCAGGAACTCGGTAATGGCGTTGCAACCCAGCGCGTAGATGTTTTCGGATTTAGCGGTGGATAGAAATGATTTGAGACACGCCACCACCTGATTCTCTGTGCACATGGCCTTGAGGTCGATCGTGCGCGATTCCTGGTCGAGATTGTTGCCGCAAACGAACGAATAAGTGACGGTCAGGGGGATATCCGGGAAACAGCCGCTAAAGGTATTGACGGCGCCGCAGCCCGGCAGGTCAGGATGCGGGTGCGCGCCGCGGACCAACCCGGGAGCCGGGGCGCTAATCAACTGAACTGTGACCGGGATCTGGACCGAGCTTTGGGCGGGAATGATCCCAACGTTGGTGACCAAAGGAGTGACCAGGTAGATCGGATCATCGGGAACTTGGATCGAAACATTTTCGGCTTCGATTAGCCCCTCGTTGCTCAGGGTGATAACGAATTGCGAGGCCTCCCCCGGCACGACCGGCACCAGCACTTGCGGTTCGGCGACGACCACGTTGGGCACCGGCACCTGCGTTTGGAAAACCGATTGCAGCACAATCTGGTATTGATCCCGTATCTGGGTCGGGGTCACCGTCCACTGGTAAGTCACCAATTCGTTGGGCATGAAGGCTTCAAGAGCGGTGCTGACGCCTGGCGCCACCGAAGCTGAGCCGCGGAACTGGTTGCGTTCAGGCGCGGTGGCCTCCACGGTGTAAGGCCCGGCGGGCAGCCCGGGGAAATCGGCGATGCCGTTGGCATCCGAATTGGTCTGCGCGATGATCACGCTGGTGAAGGGGTCACGCACGATAACAGTGGCATTGGTTACTTTGGGCGCCCCCGCCACGTAATAGGTGTTGTCGTCGGTGGCGGTGACGCGCAGCTCACCCGTGCTTTCGGACACGGCCCGGATTTGGAAGGGCACGCTCAAGCCACTGATGCCGCTCGAGGCGGCCAGGTTGCCGGTGTAAAGCGTCAGCGTCAGACTGGGTGGGGGGGTGAGGAGCAGCATCACGGTGGCTTTTCCGCCGGCTGGAATAGAGGGAATAGTGCCGGGCGACGCCAACGTCATCCACGTCAGATTCGTTGGCAGTTGGACGGTCAGGTCACCGCTGCTGGCGCCCCCAGTGTTTAGAATGTCAAAGGAGAGCGTGGTTTGCTGTCCCACCACCATGCCACTGTTGATATAGGAAGGATTGGCAATCAACTGGGGTACCAGCGGCACCACGTTCGCCGTCACTGGGATAAGCAACTGCGCCCCTTGGGTCGAAGTCACGATGGTTGAGAACTTGATCTGGGCGCTGTGGGTCAGGGGACTTTGCAAGGTGACGTTGACAGTCATCGCGCCAAAAGGCGGCAAGGTGGTGTTCGTGAAGGCGAACTGGGCAGTCAGGTTGCCTTGCAGGTTTGGAACGGTAACAGCCAGGCCCGACAAGGGCTGGTCGGTGATATTGCTTAACACCAGTTGGCCAGTCAAAGGAGTGGCCGGCAGCAACTGGACATTCAAATTACCCGGCAGGGCCTGCATGCCCAGCAGCACAAAGGACACCTGGGGCCCAATAGGGCTCAACTCGGGATAGTCCGCCCCGGCAGTATAATCGCCGGCTTCATTGGCCAGAGGCTGGAAGGTATAGGAAAAACGGGCATTGGCGTCAGAAACAACCGGGAAATTTCGAGTCGTGCCGTTAACTTGAATGCTGACCAGGGCGGCGGTGTTGGGAACGGGTTGGTTATTAGTCGGATTGTAAGTCCATCCCGATAGAACGATGGGCGTGCCCTGGGCCGCGACGTTCGGTGTAACGTTGGTAAGCGCGGCGCGATAGACGGGATTGGCCGAGGTGGGCAGGCTCGAGATCAGAGTATTGTTCTGTTTATTAAGCTCGGTCACCACGTTCCCGCCATCAGTAACGACGACGATCCAATAATTGCCGGGGACTGCCGGCATATAGAAGCTCGCCTGGTTGGTATAGCTGGCTCCGACGGGCAAGCCCGAAGCGTTGGTAACGGCGGCGACCAGGACTTCGTTCTGGCCAACCGTGCCGGTCGCGAGATAGACGTAATCGTACCAGGTTTGGTTGGTGGCCGGGCCCAGGCCGTTATTGGCCACCACCCAGTTGACCGTGAACTGGCTGCTGGTGAGCCCATTGGTCGGGAAATTGATGGCCGTCGGCACCAGATCGGGCACGTAGATATCCGCTACCGTCAGCGGCGTTGCGCCGGGGTTGAAACCGGGGGCTGAGGCGGTCAAGCTGACTTGTTCGGCACCGGTTTGATGGCTATCCAGAATGGCCGTTACAGTGAACGTTGTGCTGGTCTGATTCAGGGGCAGAACGGCGTTTGCCGGCAGCGACACAATTCCCGACGGGGAAGAAGCTAGGGTGACCGTTACCGCGTTCGTCGGAGGCGTGTTGCGGGTGAGCGTCGCGAGGGTATTGCTGCCTTTGTAGATCGTCGAATTGGAAAGGTGAAGCGAAAGCGTCGCGCCGTTGACGTCCAGGATTTGCAATTGCGTCGTGGATTGCCCGTTTGTCAAGGCGATTTGGTCCGGTGTCAACGCTTGGGCAAGCAGCGTCGCCGTTTGCGTGCCGGTTACCAGCCCATCGTTTCCGACGCTGACCGGAAAGCTCACCGAAGTGGCGCCGCCGACAATGGTCACTACTGTTGGACAGGTCACGAGGCTGCTGTTTGACACGCTCAGCAGGATATTTTGGGCGGCGGGCAAGGCCGCCGGAATCGTTACGGTGCCGAAATCCGCGGAGTTGCCGGCGCCCTTGCTGACCGTCGAGTTCTGCAGCGTCAGGGTCAGCGGCAGGAAATTGACGTTCAGCACGGAAATCGGCGTCGAGACGGAACTGAAGCCTGGCGCCGCCGCAGACACGGTGACCTTCTTCGCGCCGCCGAGCAAGGTGGTGGAGACGGGCGTCAGTCCAAAGGTCGCGCTATCCTGGCCGGAGGGTATAGTGACGTTGGCAGGGACGGTGAGCGCGCCGCGATTATCGCTGAGCAATGTCACCGTCAGGGCGGTGCCGAAATTGGCATTGCGCGTCACGGTCCCTTGCACCGAGTTGGCCCCGGCGTTGTCGTTCACGGTGGCGGCGCTGAGGCTCAAGGCCAACGTCGTTGGGTCATCCTGCAGAATGGTCACGGGGGCCGTGGCCGGCGGAAAACCGTTTGCGGTGGCGGTAACAGTCTCCAAGACAGGGCTGGCGGCGATAAAGTTGTCAATTGGTCCGAGCAAGAAATTTACGGCGCTTTGCCCGGCGGCAATGGTCACACTGTCGGGTACATACAGGTACTTCATAGTATCGGTAGCGAGCTGGACCGTGAGCGGACCGGAGATGTTCCCGTTCCGGGTCAGGGTCGCACTCATCGAGTTGGTTCCGGCTGACTCGGAGACCTTTGCCTGGGAGAGATTCAGCAACAGCGTGGGCGTGACCGCGACCGCTTGAGTCGAGATGCTGGCGTTGTTACTGGTGTTCAATTCATAGAAGCTGGTCAGTGCGTTGGCTTTGACGACGAGCCACTGGTTGCCTTGAACAAAGCGGGGCAGCGTTACGGTCTGCGTAATGTTCGTGGATTGCGCCACCGCCAATCCATTGGTAAAGGCAAAGCTGCCCAGAAGTTGACCGCCGCCAATCAGATTCGTACCGGTTAGAAAAACCTGGTCGTACCAGGTGTTCGTAGCCGGCGCCAGGCCCTGGTTGGTTTCCGTCCAGGCAACCGAAATCGACTGACCGGCATTGGCGGTTGCAGGAACCACCACGTTCGTTACCGCCAAATCAGGATACGGCGCCAGCGTCGAGACCACGGTGGTCGAATTGGTGTTGTTGCTCTTGGCTGTGCCATTTGTGTTGTATTCAAACACATTGTCGTAAATATCCGCTGTAATCGTGATCTGCAGTGTGCCCGCGCCCGCCGTTCCATCCGGCAAGACAAACGATAGCTGGCGTCCCACCGATTGGCTGGGGCCAATCGGCGTGGTCGCGGCAGTATCCGTAAGGGTCGTGTTCAGGAGGGTTTGCGCCGTCGTCTGGTTTACGACCACGACTTGATCGTAAAAGGAGTTGCTCACTGAGCCATTGCCGTTGTTCGCATCGCTCCAAACAATGCCTACGGAGTTACCGGACAGAATTTGCGAGTTGGTCACAGCCAGACCCGTGATCTGCAAGTCCGGATAGGCCGCAAGCACGCTACTCAATCCGATGGCTTCGGTATTATTGTTGGCGTTGACTTCGTATTGGTTCCCAAAAACGTTGACCGTGACAATGACCTGAAGGTTTCCGGAGCCTGCAGTACCATCCGGCAGACGGAAGCTAATCTGGCGATTTTGCAAACCGCCGGCGGCGAGGTTTCCATTGAGGCTGGGATCGTAAAGCACCGACGAGTTCAAGAGCGTCTGCCCCGTTGTGCTGTTGGTCACCATCACCTGGTCATACCAGGAGGTGAACGTCGCGCCGGAGCCGGAATTCGTGTCGGTCCAGGAAATTAGAAGATTGCCCCCCGAGGTCAGGTTGCCCGTGACGACCAGATTCGTCACTTGCAAATCCGGCGCGGCGAATGTGGTAAAAGTATTATCGCCGGAAATGGTTTCATTCCCCGCCAAATCTCGCGAGCGAACACGGTAATGATACGAGGTAATGGGATTCAAATTGTAAAGCGTGATGCCGTGAGTCGTGACCAACTGCCCATACAAACCCGAACTGAGCCCATAGGCCGGACTGGTGCTGTATTCCACCAGCGATGAGGAGGGCTTGTCCGAGTTCCATGTCACAAACGCCGAAAGGACCGCTGGAGACGCTGCGATATTACTCAATACCGGCGGCGTCGCATCCAGCGAGACGGTGTAGACATTGGTCCGCAGAACCGTGCCGCCCAGCGGGTCCTGCGCGCCTGAGACGAAGACCTGGATCGTGCCGTCCATGCCATGGACAAACGTGATAGCTGGAGGATAAAAGGTGTCATTGTTCACAACGGCCGAAGCCCAGGAGCCACCGGGAGGAACGACTGGTTGAACTGCGCCGCTGGCGCTGTTGGTCAGCAGTACCTGCGGCGTGACATTGGTATTCATCGTTCGGTCAAACCGGAAAGTGAGCTGGAAATTAGTCGTGGCCGGTACCGGGTTCGGCAAGTTGACCGTCACATTGGTTACGACCGGGTTGGTGCTAAGGACGGCATAGACAGCGGTGTATTGCAGATTGGTCGGATCTACGGTTGAAAAGACCTTGGTGAAGCTGGTACTGGTGCTGACCGCGATATTGGTTAGCACGAATTTCTGGAAGAAATAATCGTATTGCCCGCTGACCACAACTGGAGGAGCCGTAAAGGTCCCGCTCTGCCCGTTGGTGTAAGTCCCCGCACCTGTGACAACCGCGAGGCCGGGCGGCTGCGTGACCGTGGTGACAAAATGGTTTGTATTGGCCTCGGTATAGTTGGCGACGAAGTTGAGGTTCGAGTAAACGACATTGGTGAGGGACGGCGTGGTTCCAACGATGGCGCCATTCTGAGTCCATGAGCCGAAGTTGTAACCGAAATTAGGTTGTGCGGTCAGGACGCTGGTTGAGCCATAAGAATAGGTGCCCGTGCCCGAGACCGTGCCGCCGGCAGGTGGATTGTTCGATGCAGAAACCGTAAAGGATGGCAGCGCGAAATTGGCGACGAGGTTGCGGCTGCGTTCCGCCAGGAAAGCGTAAGCACTGCTGCTGCTTTGCGGCACGCCGTTTTCGGTCCAGCCGTTAAAGAAATAGGGCAGCGCGTTCGTGTTAGCCGTCGCGGTAAGCGTCACCAGGCTGCCCGGCAGGAACACGCCGCCGCCGGCGGCCGTTCCGCCCGACAATGGGCTCGCCGTCACCGTGATCGTGTAGGTTGGGCCGGTGTAAGGCTGCGCGACAAAGTTGACGACCTGGTTCGCGTTGTTCACCACCACATCCTGGGTCGGGACGTTATTATATCCTCGAGGGACGAGTCCCTGCACGCCGACGCGCCAGACACCGTTGGAGACGTTCAACACATAATTGCCGCTGTTGTCCGTGAAAGTACTCAGGAAAATGCTGTTGCTGGAATTGGTCGTGAAGGCGAAGACGTTGATATTGGTGACCGGGGCGCTGGTGTTGTCAGTGACCGAGCCGGTGATCTGCGCAGTGACCGTTCCATTGGAAACCACCACCAGGGAAACGCCATTGGCCGCGTAAGCGACTCTCCAGCCCAGGTTGGTCCCCGCCGGGGGAAGATTGAGAGCGCCAAAAGAGTTGGTCAACGCGCCGCATGAGATCAGCGGCAGGGTATCGCCGGTTTTTGGCTTGTAACTGTTCAGAAACGCTGCGCCCAAGCCGCCGTCGAGACTGAGATTGCCATTAACAACCATCGGCGTGGGCAAGCCCGGCCCAGCGATACCGAAGTCGAGCGTCGCTCCCGTCTGAGCGTAAGAGTTGGCAACGTTAAAATTGATGCTGCCTTCGAGCATGTTCAAGGTCCCGGCGTTGTAAAACGGCAGCGAAAAGTAAGTGGTCCCGGTGTTGGCCGTTTTCTGCACTGTGCCCGCATTCAAGAAAAAGGCATTGGTGTCGCCTCCGCAGGACACATAGAGGCTCTGGTCACACTGGATGTTCCAAAACCCGCCCGCCTGGTTGACGACGGGGCCTACGGCATTGCCATAGCCGCAGACATACAACTGGATGTTGCCCCCGGTCCAGTTGACCGTCCCCTGGTTGGTCAACGTGTTGCCTAAAGCCACCGTGTTGCCATTGGCGTCGATGGTGAGCACCCCGTTGGTCGGCACACTCACCGGACCACTGACCAAACCCCCGCTCCAATTAATGAACGCTCCCGGGACGACACTGAACCCGCTCAACAGTGTGCCCCCGCTCCAGTTGAGCGTCCCGCCGCTGTTAACCACCAAAGCGCCAATGTTGCCCCCGCTCCAGTTCAACGTGCCCCCACTGACCACCGTCAGGGTGCCCGACACCCCCCCGCTGCAGTTGAAGGTCCCGCTCACCGTGTAGCTGCCGCTCAAGACTCCGCCAAAGGTCAAGTTGGTGATAGTGCCGCCTTGAAAGTTGGTCCCTAGAGTAAGCGTCCCACCCGTCATCTGCATGTTGGGGATCAGGTTGCTGATGAGAGTTAAAGTGCCGCCGCTAAAGAGGAAAGTCCCCGGCCCGCTCAGCACCGGCACCGTGGTATAGCTGAAAGCGCCAGCTGAAAAGTTCACGGTTGCTCCTGAGGCGGCGCTGTAGCTGCCGCCGAGAACCCCTCCAGCGTTGAAATTAAGGGTGCCATTGGTTACCGAGAAAGCCCCGCCGTTATACACCGGCAGCGAAAAGTAGGTCGTCCCGGTCGAGGCGGTCTTCTGCACCGTGCCGGCATTCAGGAAATAGGCGTTGGTGTCACCCCCGCAGGACACATAGAGGGTCTGGTCACACTGGATGTTCCACTGTGCACCCGCCTGGTTGACGACGGGACCCACGGCATTGCCATAACCGCAGACATACAACTGGATGTTGCCTCCGGTCCAGTTGACCGTCCCCTGGTTGGTCAACGTGTTGCCCAGAGCTACCGTGTTGCCATTGGCGCTGATGTTGAGCACCCCGTTGCTCAGAATCGTCAGGCCGTTTCCACTCAGTGTCCCGCCAAACCAATTGAACTGGCCGGCAAAGGGTACTGGCGAGGTCAGGTTGATCGTGCCGGCGCTGAAGTTGACTGTGTCGTTACTGGCGGGTACGCCGACGGGTGCCCAGTTGGTCGGGTTGAACCAATCCGCGCTGACGGAGCCGTTCCATGTCCGAGTGGTCTGCGCCCATACGGCGCCTGCGAAGAAAAGGCAAACCAAGCCGAGCAGCGCACGAACTCCCTTAACCGCCGTCGCGGAGCGGAGTACCAGCCTGCCAGTTCTGCGTGGCGGCTGTTCGTAGCTGCCGCTAAAAAATTCAGGTGCGGCATCGCCCGGCCTTCCAACTGGTCGAGTCGCGCCGGCAATGGCGCCCCGCCGACCCTTATCCCCGTGCCCACATCGCTTCATAGTAGCTCCTCCGGGTATCGCCCACTACAATAACTGCAAAGGATTGCCGGTATCCCGCCATACCAAGCCTCCAACAGCAGGGGTTATGGCCACTATTAAACACGCTGAGCTTGCGCTGTCAACAGTTTTTGGAATCCAGTTTTTTGGAATCCCATGCCCCTTGGATTCCCTTGGATGCAACAGGTGGCGCGCAACTTGACGGATCCATAGGCTGGCTTCCTGCGCCTCAACCGATACCTGATTTTACCTGATTATAGGTTCAACTCTTATTGCGTGTGCCACTCAGGGAAATGAGTTTCAAAGCCCAATCGTCAATAGAAATCGTGTTCGCGGCCATTGCCGATTTGGTGGAAGGTCAGCCATTTGTTTTCATCTGGTCCGCCGAAATTCAGCAGGCTCGACACCGACGCGTTGCACGAAGCCAGCGTGCCGAATGGGGGTGCGCCATACTTTTCAATGACGAGATTGGCGGCCTGATTGAGTCGCGGCGCGCTGGCGGTCATCGCCGGATAATCGTAATGCACCGGGCTGTAGAGACAATTGTTCGCCTGGTAACGGCTCCAGACGTATTGGCTCGCCTCCAAAATTAGTAAGCTCAAAAACCCTTGCGACTCCTCCCGGGCCATTTAGAATCCGCCCATGCTCCGCTCGTCTCTGGCTTTATCGTTCCTGGCACTGTTGTGCACTGCTCGTGCCGAGGTTGCCGTCCTGACCCAGCACAATGACCTGGCCCGTACCGGCGCGAACCTGAACGAAACGCTGCTCAACACCAGCAACGTCAATGCGCAGCAATTCGGTCTATTGTTCCAGCGCGCCGTGGACGACCAGCTCTACTCCCAGCCACTGCTCATGAGCAACGTGGACCTCGGCACCAAAGGCAAGCACAACCTGGTCCTCCTCGCCACCGTCAACGATTCGGTCTATGCCTTCGATGCCGATGACCCCTCCGTCACCTCCCCTTATTGGCAGCTCAGTTTTCTTGGCCCGGACGTTGTCGCGCCCCGCAACGACGACATGACCGGAGCTTGCGGGGGCGATTATTCGGATTTCAGCGGCAAGCTCGGAATCGTCAGCACTCCGGTCATTGAGCCGGTTTCGGGAACGCTCTACCTCGTCGCGCGCACCAAAGAACACGGCACAAATTACGTGCAGCGGTTGCACGCCCTGGACCTGCGCACCGGTGCGGAACGGCCTAACAGCCCGGTTATCATCACCGCCACCTGTCCCGGCCATGGCCACGGCCATGCGAACGGCGTGCTCACCTTTGACCCGCAGCGGCAAAATCCCCGCGCCGGGCTGGCCCTGGTCAACGGAATCGTTTACATCGGCTGGGCCTCCCATTGTGATTGGGGACCGTACCACGGCTGGTTGCTGGGTTACGATGCGAAGACGCTCCAGCAGGCGGTGGTTTATAACACCACGCCCGATGGCGCCAACGGCGGCATTTGGATGAGCGGCCAGGCCCCCGCGGCGGACTCCGAGGGCAATCTCTATCTCGGTGTTGGCAACGGCACCGTAGGCACCCGCGCCAATCCTGGCGACCCCATTAATCGCGGCGAGAGTCTCCTCAAACTCACCCGCCGAGGCGCCTCGTTGCAGCTCGTAGGCTGGTTCACTCCCTTTAACTGGCAGGACCTCGAAAATACCGACAACGACTTCGGCAACTCCGGCACGCTGCTCATTCCCGGAACTTCCCTCGCCTTTTCCGGCAGCAAGGAAGGAAAGGTTTACCTCGTCAACCGCGACCACATGGGCGGTCTGAGTCTCAGCAATACTGACACCAACATTGTCCAAAGCATTCAAGTGTCCCCTCCCGGGTCCTCCTCCGGGTTGTTCGGCGCGCCCGTCTGGTGGGACGGCCCCGAGGCCTCCTGCGCTTATTTGTGGTGCAAGCATGATTTCCTCCGCCAATATAAATACGACCCGGCCGCCGGCAGGTTCATCCTGCCCGAGTTTGCCCGAGGCCCCGCCGCCGCGCGCGCCTCCATGCCCGGCGGCATTTTGTCCATTTCGGCCGACGGCAAACGCGCCGGAACCGGCATTCTCTGGGCCACTCACGCCGTCGGCTGCGACGGCAATCATAATGTGTGCCCGGGCATTCTGCGCGCCTACAACGCCCAGAACGTCAGCACCGAGCTTTGGAATTCGGACCAGGTCAAAACCCGCGATGCCGTCGGCAACTTCGCCAAATTTGTTCCCCCGACGGTCGCCAACGGCAAAGTTTATCTCGCCACTTTCTCAAACCGGCTGAACATTTATGGCCTGTTGCCCGGCCGGCATTGAAGCCGGGTAAGTGCAGAAATTTCAATGAGCCCTGCAAAAAATCGTGCTCCCTTCCGCCCCGGCACGCTGTAATCTCAGGACAGAACGGCCCCATGTCGCCGAAACAACTTCTGTTTTGTGAAATTCATTAGCGAAGATTTCTTGCTGCAAACCCGCACCGCTCGCCGGCTCTATCACCAATATGCCGAGGCCGAGCCCATCTTTGACTACCACTGCCACCTGCCCCCGCGCGACCTCGCCGAAAACCGCCAGTTCAAAAACCTCTTCGAGATTTGGCTCGAGGGCGATCATTACAAATGGCGCGCCATGCGTTCCAACGGCGTCGCCGAGCAGTTTTGTACCGGCGCGGCCGAGCCGTACGCCAAGTTTCGCGCCTGGGCCGCCACCGTGCCCCACACCCTGCGCAACCCGCTCTACCATTGGACCCATCTCGAGCTGAAACGCTATTTCGGCATCGATGAACTCCTCGACGAGCAAACCGCGCCCCGCATCTGGAAAAAGGCCAACGAACTATTGGCCACCCCCGAGTTGACGACCCAGGGCATCCTCAAAAAATTCAACGTCACCACCGTCTGCACTACTGACGATCCCACCGATGATCTTCAGCACCACGCCAAACTTGCCGCTTCCGGCCTGGCGACACGAATCCTGCCCGCCTTCCGGCCCGATAAGGCTCTGTCCGTTCACCAGCCCGCGGCGTTTAATGAATGGGTCAAGCGCCTCGAGCAGGCTGCCGATGCCGAGATACGGAACCTCCACTCGTTCCACGACGCCCTTGCCCAGCGTCATCAGTATTTTCACGCTCGCGGCTGCCGCCTTTCCGACCATGGCCTCAGCCAGTGCTTCGCCGTTGATTGCCCCGAAAAAACCGCCGCGGCCATCTTTGCCCGCGCGCGGCGTGGCCAGCCCGCTCCCCCCGGCGAGCACGCCCAATTCGCCACCTTTATGATGCTCTTCTTCGGCCGCCTCGATGCCGAAAAGGGCTGGGTCAAACAATTGCACCTCGGCGCCCTGCGCAATAACAACACCCGCCTCCTGCGCCAGGCTGGCCCCGACACCGGGTTCGATTCCATCGGCGATTTCCCACAAGCTGCCGCTCTCGCTGCCTACCTTGACCTGCTCGACCGCGAAGCCGCGCTGCCAAAAACCATCATTTACAACAATAACCCAATCGACAATTACGTCTTCGCCACGATGCTTGGCAATTTCCAGGACGGAACCATTCCCGGCAAGATTCAGATGGGCTCCGGATGGTGGTTCCTCGACCAGAAAGAAGGCATGGAATGGCAAATCAACGCCTTGTCGAACCTCGGCCTGCTCTCCCGCTTCGTCGGCATGGTGACCGATTCCCGCTCCTTCATGTCCTATCCACGCCATGAATACTTCCGCCGCGTCTTGTGCAATCTGCTCGGACGCGACGTGGAAAATGGCGAGCTGCCCGACGACGAGAGCCTCCTGGGACCCATGATTCGGAACATCTGCTACGCCAACGCCAGGCAGTACCTTTCTCTCCCCGAACCGGAACCCGCGGAGGTCAGCCCCAAACGCCTCGCCGCTCGCTCCAATGGCCAACCGGCCTTGCGCCGCTCTAAATCCGCCGATACCGGTTCATAGCGTCTCACGAAAGTCCATGAAAACGCGGTCGATACGCTGAATTCCTCATTTTGCGGCGGGCTGGCCGGATTCTCCATTCTTTTCAACCGAAGTCTGGCCGGTTTCATTTTCGGAAAAGAGCGAGGAGGTGAGAGGGAGTGAAATCCGCACTAGCACCTTTTGGTCCGCGGTTGCCTCAATCAACGGATGGCCTCCCAGCGCCAATGCCAACTGCCAAGTGGCTGCTAGGGCCAATTCCGCTCCCCCGCAGCGTACTGTCCGGAGTGTGGCTGACGCCTCGGTAAGGGTTGTCAAACGGGAACACAGGACCTCGGGGCTACCGGACGAAGACAGGAGAAACGAGAGGTGCATCTCGGCGGCACCGCTTCTCTTCGCTTCGACTGATACCTGGAGCGCCACATTTTCTGCACGTGCAACGTCCGGGAGCGAAGTAGCCAACATTGTGATGACTTGGTGAATGTGCGCGGCGTTGCCATGCACGCGTTCAAGGACCGGATCAACAAGAACGGTTTGAACCTTCGCGCCGGTTTCGTTCGCGTTCTTCCGGACGGCCGCGAGGGCGCACTCGATGACCTCGGCGCAATTGAGCTCCGAGTGGTGAAGGTCAGGGGGGGCAATCTGGAAATCAACGCCGTTTGTGGCATAGGCCCGGCCCTTTCTCCACCCGTCCAATGCGCAGACGACTTCTGCAACCAGGCCACGCTGGGCCATGGAAAGCGGTGTGTGGAGCAGGGTGCTCATCAGGCGCTTCCAGCCATCCACCGCCTCACACTCGACCTGAAGGCGCTCGCGGCTGATCTTGGTTGCAATGCGCGCAGCGTCGAGAATTGCGTGGCGCAACGCTGCGAGTTCCTGACCACGCGCCTGAATCGTTTGAGCTGCAGCCTCGGATTGGCCATCCAATTCACGGATTCGCCCGGATGCTGCGTCGTGTTGCGTGGTGAGCTCACGCACCCGCCCACACAGGGCGGATTGGATTACCCGCAACTCGTCGAGGGTGCCTCTTAGGTTGTTTAGTTCCACCCCCTGAATCGTGGCGGCCGCCGCCGATTTTCCCAGTTGCTCCTTTTGCTGGCGGATGCACTGCTCTAGTTCTGCTCCACGTTGATGCTCTTTGTGCAGCTCGGCAACTTTTTCTGCGAGTTGGTCGCCCAACTCAGCAACTTGCCTCTCCAGCGCTTCGGCTTGCGACTGTTCGCGGCGGCGGTCGGCAATCTCGGACTGCAGCAGCGATTCCAGCCTGTCAACCTGCCCTTGGCGCTCTCCAACCTGCAAATCCAGCGCTCGAATAGAATTCTCTTGCGCCCGGACTAGGTTGCCAGAGGCGTCCGCTTGCCTGGCGATTTCGGCTTTGGCGCTTTCGACCTCCACGACCCTTTCGGCGAGCGAGCGGCGCTGAAGAGATTCTTCCTCAATCCTACTTCGAACCGCGGCTAACTCATTGGTAAGCGCCTCCAATTCCTTGGTCCTTGACTGGAGTTTGGACTGCTCGACGATGTAATTCTCCCGCTGCGCCTCGAGGTCCTTTTGTGACACTTCCAACTCTCGCCGCAACTCTCTCAATTGGGCTTCCAGCTCGCTCCGCTGTAGGCCAATCTCGCCCACCCGCTGCTCGGCCCCTTCCCGACGCCTGGTCTCGCCTGCCAAGGTTTCCGTCAGCCGCCTGACGTTCTGCTCCACCTCCACCCGCGCTGACTGCAATTCCTTCGTCCGCGCCTCCAGCCTGATCTGCTCGGCGCCAGCCCTCTCCTGCTGTGCTTGCAGTTGTTTTTGTGACGCCTCCAGCTCTCGCCGCAACTCCCCTAGTTGGGCTTCCAGCTCGCTCCGCTGAAGGCCAATCTCGCCCACCCGCTGCTCGGCCCCTTCCCGACGCCTGGTCTCGCCTGCCAAGGTTTCCGTCAGCCGTCTGACGTTCTGTTCCACCTCCACCCGCGCTGACTGCAATTCCTTCGTCCGCGCCTCCAGCCTGGTCTGCTCGGCACCAGCCCTCTCCTGCTGTGCTTGCAGTTGTTTTTGCGACACTTCCAGCTCTCGCCGCAACTCCCCTAGTTGGGCTTCCAGCTCGCTCCGCTGAAGGCCAATCTCGCCCACCCGCTGCTCGGCCCCTTCCCGACGCCTGGTCTCGCCTGCCAAGGTTTCCGTCAGCCGTCTGACGTTCTGTTCCACCTCCACCCGCGCTGACTGCAATTCCTTCGTCCGCGTCTCCAGCCTGGTCTGCTCGGCGCCAGCCCTCTCCTGCTGTGCTTGCAGTTGTTTTTGTGACGCTTCCAACTCCCACCGCAACTCCCCCAATTGGGCTTCCAGTTTGCTGCGCTGTTGGCCAGTCTCACCGGCCTGCTGCTCGGCCCCTTCCCGACGCTTGGTCTCCTCGGCCAGTGTTTCCGTCAGCCGCTTGACCTGCTGCTCCACTTCCGCCTGCGTCGTCTGTAATTCCTTCGTCCGTGCCTCCAGCCTGGTCTGTTCGGTACGGGAGCTCTCCTGTTGTGCCTGTAGTTGTTTTTGCGATGCTTCCAACTCGTGCTGCATTCTCGCTTGCGCCTGCTTGTTCTCCGCCAGCTCAGCTTCCAACTCACAGCGTCGTTGGCCAATCTGGCCCGCCTGCTGCTCGGCGCCTTCCCGACGCTTAGTCTCTTCGGCCAGTGCTTCCGTCAGCCGCTTGACCTCTTGCTCCACCTCCGCCTGCGCCGCCTGCAATTCCTGGGTCCGTGCCTCCAGCCTGGTCTGTTCGGTACGGGAGCTCTCCTGGTCTGCCACCAGTTGCTTCTGCGAAGCTTCCAACTCTTGCCGCAACCGTCCCAGTTGCTTTTCCAATTCGCTCCGCCGTCGGCCAATCTCGTCGGCCTGCTGCTCGGCACCTTTCCGGCGCTGGATTTCCTCGGCCAACGCTTCGGTCAGCCTCTTGACTCGCTGCAAGAGGTCCGTCTGCGCTGCCAGCAATTCCTGGGTCCGTGCCTCGATCTTGGTCTGTTCGGCGCCGGAGCTCTGCCGTTGTGCCTGTAACTGTTTTTGCGAAACTTCCAACTCTTGCCGCAACTGTGCCTGCGCCTGCTTGTTCTCCGCCAGTTCAGCTTCCAACCCACCGCGGCGTTTGCCGAGCTCGCCGGCCTGTTGCTCGGCCGCTTCCCGGCACTTGGTCTCTTCGGTCAGCTTTTCCGTCAGTCGCTTAACCTGCTGCTCCACTTCCGCCTGCGCCGCCTGCAATTCCTTAATTCGAGCTTCAAGCTTGGTCTGTTCGGCGCCGGAGCTCTGCCGTTGTGCCTGTAACTGTTTTTGCGAAACTTCCAACTCTTGCCGCAACTGTGCCTGCGCCTGCTTGTTCTCCGCTAGTTCAGCTTCCAACTCGCTCCGCCGTCGGCCAATCTCCCCGGCCTGTTGCTCGGCCGCCTCTCGGCGCTTGGTCTCACCTGCCAATGTTTCGGTCAGACCCTTGACCTTCTGCTCCACCTCCGCCTGCGCCGACTCCAACTCCTTTGTCCGTACCTCCAGCTTGGTCTGTTCGGCGCCAGCCCTCTCCTGTTGTGCTTGCGCTTGTTTTTGTGACGCTTCCAGTTCCTCCCGCAACCGTGCGTGTGCCTGCTGGTTCTGCGTCAATTCAGCTTCCAGTTCGCTCCGCCGTTGGTCCATCTCGCTCGCCTGCTGTTCAACCCCTTTCCGACGCTTGGTCTCTTCAGCCAACTTTTCCGCCAACCGCTTGACCCGCTGCAAGACGTCCGCCTGGATCGGCGTTTCCAACCCGGTCTGTTCAGAGCCCGAGCTCTGCGGTTGTACTTGCAGTTGTGTTTGCGCCTCCGCCTGCTCGCCCCCTTCCCGAGGCTTGGCCTTCATCAGAAACCTAATTCTACCTCCCACGAACTCGCGGACCGCGTTTAGCCTCCCCTTCCGCCCAGCACGATTGGACGGCTCAGCCACCTCACCGCCCTGTCGTTCGGCCTCTTCCCGGGGCTTGGTTTCTTCGGCCAATGCTTCTGTCACCCGCTGCACTTTCCGCTCCACTTCCGCCTGCAACGCTACCATCCGCGCTTCGAGCTTGGACTGCTCGGCAAGGTAGTTCTCCTTCTGCGCCTGCAGTTGCTTCTGCGCTTCCTCCAACTGCTGGCGCAACTGCACCTGTGTCTGCTTGTTCTTGGCCAGTTCGGTTTCCAAGTCGCTCCGCTGCTTTGCGCCGTCGGAAGTTTCCAGCTCTCCCTGCAACGCCTTCTCGGCCGCCTGGTTCTTCGCCAGCTCAGCTTCCAACTCGCGACGACGCTTGAAGGCATCAACCGCCAGTCGTTCAACCGCTTCACGGCGCTTGGTCTCCCACGCCAACGCTTCGGTTAGCGACTTGACCTTTTGTTCCACCGCCGCCTGGGCCGCTTGCAATTCCTGCGTCCGGGCTTCCAGCCGGGCCTGCTCGGGAAGGTAGTTCTCCTTCAGCGCCTGCAATTGCCTCTGGACCTCATCCAACTCCTGTCGCAACCGCGCCTGGGCCTGCTTGGTCTCCGCCAGTTCAGCCTCCAGTTCGCTCCGCCGTTGTCCAATCTCGCCCGCTTGTTCCTCGGCCCCTTCCCGACGCCGGGTCTCTTCGGCCAGGGTTTCGGTCAGCGAGGCGACCTTCCGCTCCACCGCCGCATGCGTCGCCTGCAATTCCTGCGTCCGGGCTTCGAGCTTGGACTGCTCGGCCAGGTAATTCTTCTGCTGCGCCTGCAGTTGCTTCTGGGCCTCCTCTAACTGCTGCCCCAACTGCGCCTGGGCCTGTTGGCTCTCCGCCAACTGGAGGAATCTCCTCAACTGCTTCTGCGCCTGCTGCAACTCCTGCCGCAACTGCGTCTCCGCCTGCAGTTGCCTCTGCGCCTCCTCCAACTGCTGTCCCAACTGGCCCAGTTGGGCCTCCAGTTCGCCGCGGCGCTGGCCAATCTCGCCTGCCTGTTGTTCAGCCCCTTCGCGTCGCCTGGTCTCCTCGGTCAGCTTTTCCGTCAGTCGCTTGACCTGTTGCTCAACCGCCGCCTGCGCCACTTGCAATTCCTGGGTCCGTGCCTCGAGCCTGGCCTGTTCGGCGCCGGAGCTCTGCTGTTGTGCTTGCAGTTGCTTTTGCGAGGCTTCCAGCTCTTGCCGTAACTGTCCCAGTTGGGCCTCCAGTTCGCCGCGGCGCTGGCCAATCTCGCCTGCCTGTTGTTCAGCCCCTTCGCGACGCCTGGTCTCCTCGGTCAGCTTTTCCGTCAGTCGCTTGACCTGCTGCTCCACCTCCGCCTGCGCCGACTGCAATTCCTGGGTCCGTGCCTCCAGCCTGGCCTGTTCGGCGCCGGAGCTCTGCTGTTGTGCTTGCAGTTGCTTTTGCGAAGCTTCCAGCTCTCGCCGCAACTGTGCCAGTTGCGCCTCCAGTTCGCTTCGCCGCTGGCCAATCTGGCCCGCCTGCTGCTCGGCCCCTTCCCGACGCCTGGTCTCCTCGGTCAGCTTTTCCGTCAGTCGCTTGACCTGCTGCTCCACCTCCGCCTGCGCCGCTTGCAATTCCTGGGTCCGTGCCTCGATCTTGGTTTGTTCGGCGTGGGAGCTCTGCTGTTGTGCCTGTAGTTGTTTCTGCGCCGCTTCCAATTGTTGTCGTAACTGTCCTAATTGCGCTTCCAGTTCGCTGCGGCGCTGGCCAAGCTCGCCTGCCTGCTGCTCGACCCCTTCCCGGCGCTTAGTTTGTTCGGCCAGCGTTTCGGTCAGTTTCTTAACCTGCTGTTCCACCTGGGCCTGCGCCGACTGCAATTCCTGGGTCCGTGCCTCGAGCTTGGTTTGTTCGGCGTGGGAGCTCTCCTGCTGTGCCTGCAGTTGCTTTTGTGACGCTTCCAACTCTTGCCGCAACTGGCCGAGTTGGGCCTGCAATTGGCTCCGTTGTTTGTCGAGCTCGCCCGCCTGTTGCTCGGCGGTTTCCCGGCGCTTGGTCTCATCGGCCAGCGCTTTTGTCAACCGCTTGACCTGCTGCCCCACCTGCGCCTGCGCCGACTGCAATTCCTGAGTCCGCGCCTCCAGCCTGGTCTGCTCGGCGCCGGAGCTCTCCTGTTGTGCCTGCAGTTTTTTCTGCGCCGCTTCCAGCTCCTGCCGCAACCGCGCTTGCACCTGTTTGTTTTCTGCCAGTTTAGCTTCCAGTTCACTCCGCCGTTGGCCCATCTCCCTCGCCTGGTGCTCGGCCTCTTCCCGCCGCTTGGTTTGTTCGGCCAGCGTTTCGGTCAGTCTCTTAACCTGCAGCTCCACCTGCGCCTGAGTTGAGAGCAATTCCTGGGTCCGCGCTTCCAGCCTGGACTGTTCGACGCCAGAGCTACCCCGTTGGGCCTGGAGTTGCGTCTGCACCTCCTCCAAGTCTTGCCGCAATCGCGCCTGGGCCTGCTTGTTCTCCGCCAGTTCAGCTCGCAGTTGGCTCCGTTCCTGGTCAATCTTGCTTGCCTGTTGCTGGGCAGTTTCCCGGCGCTTGGTCTCTTCGGCCAGCGCTTCCGTCAACCGTTTGACCTGCTGCCCCACCTGCGCTTGCGCCGACTGCAATTCCTGGGTGCGTGTCTCCAGCCTGGTCTGTTCGAAGCGGGAGCTCTCCTGTTGTGCCTGCAGTTGTTTCTGCGCCGCTTCCAACTCGAGCTGCAACTGTGCCTGCGCCTTTTTGTTTTCTGCCAGTTCAGTTTCCAGTTGGCTGCGGCGTTTGCCAATCTCGCCCGCCTGCTGCTCGGCACCCTCCCGACGGTTCGTTTCTTCGGCCAGTGTTTCCGTCAGTCTCTTAACCTGCTGCTCAACCTCCGCTTGCGCCGACTGCAATTCCGATGTCGGTACCCCCAGCTTGTTCTTTTCGGCGCCAGAGTTCTTTTGCTGTAAGTGCAGTTGTTTCTGCGCTTTCTTCAATTGTTCGCACAACTTCGCCTGCACCCGTTTATTCTCCGCGAGTTCGGCTTCCAACTCGCCCCGCCGTTTGGCACCGTCGGGAGTTTCCATCTCTGCGTGCAACGCCTTCTCGGCGGTCTGGTTCGCCGCCAGTTCAGCTTCCAACTCCCGGCGACGTTTGAAGGCATCAACGGCCAGCCTTTCAACAGCTTCGCGGCGCTTGGTCTCAAGCGCCAACGCTTGGGTCAGGGACTTGACCTTCTGCTCCGCAGCCTCCTGGTTCGCCTGCAATTCCTTGGTCCGTTCTTCCAGCCTGGACTTTTCGGTAAGGTAGTTCTCCTTGAGCGCCTGCAGTTGCCTTTGGACCTCGTCCAACTCTTGCCGCAACAGCGCCTGGGCCTGCTTGTTCTCCGCCAGTTCAGCTTCCAGTTCGCTTCTACGTTTGGCAACTTCGCCTGCCTGCTGTTCTACACCTTCAAGGTGCGGGGTTCCGGTCGCCTGCGTTTCTTTGAGAGAGGCGAGCTTCTGCTCCACAGCCACCTGGCCTGCCTGCAACTCCTTCGTTCGCGCTTCCAATTGGGACTTTTCGGCAAGATAATTCTCCTTGAGCGCCTGCAGTTGCCTCTGCGCCTCCTCCAACTGGTGCCTCAACTGCCCCTGGTTCTGTTGGCTCTCCGCCAACTGGAGGAATCGCCTCAACTGCTGCTGCGCCTGCTGCAAGTCTTGCCGCAACTGCATCTCGGCCTGCAGTTGTTTCTTGGTCTCCTCCAACTGCTGCCCTAGTTGCCCCAGTTGGGCTTCCAGTTCGCTCCTGCGTTGGCCAATCTCACCCGCCTGCTGCTCGGCACCCTCCCGCCGTTTGATTTCCTCGGCCAACGTTTCCGTGAGCTTCTTGACCTGCTGCTCCACCTGGGCCTGCGACGATTGCAATTCCTGGGTCCGTGCCTCCAGCCTGGTCTGCTCGCCGCGGGAGTTCTCCTGTTGTGCCTGTAGTTGCCGCTGGACCTCCATTAACTCTTGCCGCAGCCGCGCCTGGGTCTGCTTGTTTTCCGCCAGTTCGCCTTCGACCTCACTGCGGCGTTGGCCAATTTCGCCCGCCTGCTGGTCGGCCTCTTCCCGACGCCTGGTTTCAACCGCCAAGGCCTCACGGAGGGCTTTGGTCTTCTCCTCTACGGTCGCCCCGTCTGTTTGTAGTTCCTTTATCGTCGCTTTAAGCTTCGACTGTTCGGCGCGGGAACGGTTCTGTTGTGTTTGCAGTTGTTTCTGCGACGCTGCCAGCTCCTGGCGCAACTTCGCCTGCGTTTGTTCGTCCTCCGCCAGCGCAGCTTCCAGCTCACTGCGGCGTTGACCAATCTTGCCCGCCTGCTCCTCAGCCCCTTCCCGACGCTTGGTCTCTTCGGCCAACGCTTCGGTCAGCCGCTTGACCCGCTGCTCCACCTCCGCCTGCGCCGACTCCAATTCCTGGATCCGTGCTTCGAGCTTGGTTTGTTCGGCGCGGGAACTCTCCTGCTGCGCCTGCAGTTGCCTCTGCCCGTTTTCCAGTTCTTGGCGCAACTTCGCCTGCACCGCTTTATTCTCCGCTAGTTCGGCTTCCAGTTCATTCTGGCGTTTGGCAAGTTGGACGGCCAGCTGCTCGGCTGCCTCCCGGCGCTTGGTCTCGGCCGCCAACGCTTCCACTAAGGATTTGATCCTCTCCTCTACAGTTGTCCGGTTCGCCTGCAGCTCCTCCATCTTCACCTGCAGCCTCGACTGCTCGGCGCCGGAACTCTCCTGCTGCGCTTGCTGTTGCTTCCGGGCCGCCTCCAGTTGCTGCCGCAACTGGCCCAGTTCGACTTCCAGCTCGCTCCGCTGTTGGCCAACCTTGCCCGCCTGCTGCTCAGCCCCTTCGCGACGCTTCGTCTCCTCGGTCAACGTTTCGGTCAGACTCTTGACCTTCTGCTCGACCTCCGCCTGGGCCGCCTGGAGCTGCTGGGTCCGCGCTTCGATCCTGGACTGTTCAGCGAGGGAACTCTCCTGCCGAGCCTGCTGTTGCTTCCGCGCCTCCTCTAATTGCTGCCGCAACTGGCCCAGTTCGACTTCCAGCTCGCTCCGCTGTTGGCCAACTTTCCCCGCCTGCTGTTCAGCTCCTTCCCGACGCCTGGTCTCCTCGGTCAACGCTTTCGTCAGCCGCTGGACCTGCTGTTCCACCTCCGCTTGGGTCGCCTGCAATTCCCGGGTTCGCGCTTCGATTCTGGACTGTTCAGCCCGGGAACTCTCCTGCTGCGCTTGCTTTTGCTTCCGCGCCTCCTCCAGTTGCTGCTGCAACTGACCAAGTTCGGCCTCCAGCTCGCTCCGCCGTCGGCCAATCTCTCCCGCCTGCTGCTCGGCTCCTTCCCGTCGCCGCGTCTCCTCAGTCAATGCTTCGGTCAGTCGCTGGACCTGTTGCTCCACCGCCGCCTGGGCCGCCTGCAATTCCTGGGTCCTTGCCTCCAGCCCCGACACTTGGGCGCTGGAGCTCTGTTCTCGCTGGGCTCGTAGTTGCTTCTGCGCCTCCTGCAACTCCTGCCGCAACTGCGACTGCGCCTGTTTGTTCTCCGCCAGTTCGGCTTCCAACTCGCCCCGCCGTTTGGCGCTGTCGGAAGCTTCCATCTCTCGTTGCAACGTCTTCTCTGTCTGGTCGTTTTCCGCCAAGGCGGCCTCGAGTTCGCCCCGGCACCTGGCATGTTCGGCGGCCCGAAGTTTGACCGCTTCGCGTCGTTCGGTCTCTGCCGCCAGCGCTTCCTGCCGCCTCTTGACCTGCTGCTCCGCCTCGGCATGAGCCGCCTGCAATTGCTGCTCCCGCGCTTCCAGCAATTCCCTCCTCTTCGCCTCGAGCTCGGACTCCGCGGCCGCCTGATTACTTCGGAGCGCCTGCAGTTCGCGCCGTGCCGATTCCAGTTCGCCTTCCAACGTCGCGCGGGCCTGCTGGCTTTCCGCCAGGGATGACTCTAACTCGATCAACCGTTTCGGATTCTCGGCGGTTTCCACTTCCCGCTGAAACGCGTCCTGGACCCGCTGGATTTCTCCCAGGGCAGACTCCAGTTCAGTCCGGCGGTTTGCGTTCTCGGCCACCTGCTGTTCTACGGCTTCGCGTCGTTTCGTTTCCTCCGCCAACGCTTGCTTGAGTCGAATCAGTTTGTCTGCCACGAAATCGCCGACTTCGACCAATGCCCGCCTCCGTCCAGCGTGGTTTAATTGTCCGGCGCCCCCGCCCTGTTCGGAATCCGGAGCTTGGTGTTGGGACTCTTCCAGTAACTGCCGCAACCACTGCTGTGACCGCTGATTCTCTTCAATGGCAGCCTCCAGTTCGGTTCGGCGTCTTGCGTTCTCGGCGGCCTGTTGCTCCACCGCTTCGCGTTGTTTCGTTTGCTCCACCAGGGCTTCCCTCAAGTAATTGACCTTCTCGCCAACCGCCACCTGGAGCGTGTTCAGTTTCTTCGTGCGACCTTCGGGATGGGCGTTCGGCCCTCCCCCGTTTGTCGTTCTCGCTTGGGGCGCTGGCAATGAGCCGGCCACCAGCCCGGGCGGCGACGTGGGGCTTTTGCCGCGCGGTTGCTCCTTGGGGCCCTGAGGTCTGGACATGCTCAACAGGAAGACCGTAGCTTTAACGATCAGCTCCAGTGGGGAGATGGGTTTGGAAATGAGGTCATCTCCGCCGCTCAGCAGACTTTGTGCGCGGTTTTGGAAGTCTCCATGAAGTGTGACAAAAATAACCGGTGTGTCCTTGTGATGAGGAAAGCAACGCAGTTTTTGGCACACCTCGACGCCGTTCATGCCCGGCATGTCGATGTCGAGGAGAATCAGGTCAAAGACGTTGTCGTTTAGCAGGTTGAGGGCCGCACCCCCGTCCGTAGCGCTGACCGAGTCGTAGTTGGCCCGTTTGAGGGCCACTTCATTTGCCATGTTGCATATCTGGTCGTCGTCCACCAGCAGAACCCTGGCGTTGGAGAAGGACTCCGCCGACCCCGTGTTGCCGCTGGCGAACAGGCGCTCCAGGCAATCCACTGCCCTAACCAGAGTTTGCATCGAGGATGGAGACATTCCGCCGTTCAAGCGCAACACCTGGTCGAATAGCATGGCCTCGACAGCCCCGGTCAACTGAGCGATTTTCCGGCAACCAGCCAGACCAGCACGCGTACTGAGAAAGCGAACACTCTGATACACCTTGTCCACGTGTGCTTTACCTTCCTCCGAACCGCTATCCTCGACGTACCTGAGGCAGTGTTGCCGGATAGCAGCAACCTCAATGCCCCCCTCTTCCATCAGGGCCTTCTTCAATTGTTCCGCCAAGCCAGCGGCGGCCAACCCCGCGATGGGCCTCCGCGCAGCTTGGTCAGCGCCACCAGCCTCCACAATGCCAACCAGCTCGGAGGAAACGGAAATCAGTTCGTCCGACGTGCATTCCGATCTCGACAACGCTTTGGTGCCCCCGGCCCTCAAGGCTTTCTGCGCCATCTCCGGAAGATAGGCGTTGGAAAGGACCAGAATGGGCGTGTCCTTATGACGGCTGTCCGAACGGATAGCTGCCAGCAACTCGAATCCGCCGCGTTTCGGCAGCATTAAGTTCAGGATTATCAAATCGGCGGACAGGTTTGGAAGCGCCTCGAACACTTCCTCTGCACCGAAAGCCGCTGCCGTCCTGAAACCTGCCTCCTCCAGCCTGTTGCTGTATAGGTTCACCGTGGACGAATCATCGTCCACCAGGAAAACAGTCTTTGAGTCCGCCCGAATATTCGTGGTTGCCATACTTGACTTGATCTCTTAGTGTATAAATACGGGACACTGCCCGCCGCAAGCTTGCAGGCCTGTGAGCTTTAATTCGATCTTATACAAGCAGGAGGGTTGCCAACTTCGTCGAAGCGGCCTCATAAGATTTGATTTGTAAGCAGTTTCTACTTAGAGCTTTACAGAGCGTTGTGAAAGGCTGGGTGCGAAGGGGCATTCCTGTCTGACAAGCAATGGGCAAGTCTATGAGCTGCCCTATGGCACAAGGCGGTGTCGAAGAGCACGGGCAATCGCGGCGTTTGTGCTGCCATGCGAGAACGAATTCCAACCAGGTGCTATCCTTCAGGTTCCCCTGACGTGTCATGTGCAATCTGCTCGGACGCGATGGCGAAAAGGGCGAACTGCCGACGGCGAGAGTCTCTTGAGATCAATGATTCGGAACATCTGCTACGCCAACGCGAAGCAGTAATTCCCTTTCCCGCAACCCGAACCCAAGCACACCAGGTCCAAACGCCTCGCCGTTAGCCCCAACGGCGAGCTGGCCCTGCGCCGCTCTATATAACCTCCCGCTCCTCCGGGACCAGGGTCTTCTCGTTCTGACAATTGGGATCTTCCTTTGAACTCAACGCGCGGTTACGTCCCCGCGGATTGGATTCATCCGTTTCGTCTGAGAAGTTGGCACAGGAAGCACACAGGTTGGGGTTTTGCGAAGGCGCATTCGCTTTTACCGCGATCGGTTCGCCGCAACAGAGGCAAATTACATGGTTCATGGCTTTCTTTCGCTGTCTAGGCTGTTCGTGCTTTTGCCGTCGCTCTTCATTCAATAAAGCGGTTTTTTGTGATTAATTGGCTCACCCAAGGTGCACATTGCTCCTTATTCGCCCGATTTCGTTCGGTGGTTACCCTCTTACAGCAGAAAGTTGAACAAAACCTTACGGAATTTTGCGTCCGCGGAGCTTAAATACCGCATCAGCAAGTCGAAGCACTTTGTTATCCGCACCCTGCCCGTTGCGTTCGGCGGGGCGTTCCTCACTGGATTGAAGACTTGCATCCGGATGCGCCTTTGTGGCACAGTGCCCGGGCTCGGCAAGCAAACTTCCGGTGGGCTGGGTAGCTCAGTTGGTAGAGCAGAGGACTGAAAATCCTTGTGTCGGCGGTTCAATTCCGCCCCCAGCCACCACCTAAAAATTATGGCTACTCTTTTGAAACTCGAAAAATTCTCTCTCGGAGTGGGCGACCGCTTCGCCCACCAGGCCCAAGCCCAGCTCCGCGCCTGCGTCCTGGCCGCCCAAAAAGGCGCCGATGTCGTACCCGTCTGGAACAAATCCAACCGCGAACACCTCATCATCGGCTCCGAACCTGCCACCACCCGCGCCGCCGCCGATGCCGCCGTCAAAGCCCTCGGCTGGAAACAATCCTATCGCGTCGATGCCGACCATATCCGCCTCGAGACCGTGGACCGCTTCGTGCCCCACTCGGATTTCTATACCATCGATGTCGCGGACACCATCGGCAAACCCGCCGAGCCCAAAGCCATCAAAGATTTCGCCGACCGGCATCCCGAGCTGGTCGGGCGCATTTCCATCCCCGGCATCGAACACCCGTTTCAGACCTTCGCCGCCGACGTCGAACGCATCGCCGGCAAGTATTTGCTGGCCGCGCAGGACGCCGGTAATATCTACCGGCACATCGCGCAGGCCAAAGGCGAGGGCAAGTTCATCACCGAAGTTTCGATGGACGAGACCGACCAGCCCCAGACACCGCCGGAGCTGCTGGTGATTCTCGCCGCGCTCTCCGACAAAGCCATTCCCCTCCAGACCATTGCCCCCAAATTCACCGGCCGCTTCAACAAAGGCGTCGATTACGTCGGCGATGTCGGGCAGTTCGAAAAAGAGTTTAACGAAGACCTGGCGGTGATTGCCTTTGCCATCAAACAATACGGTCTGCCCGAGACCCTCAAGCTGAGCGTGCACTCCGGCAGCGACAAGTTTTCCATTTACGGCCCGATGCGGCGGGGCCTGGCGCGGTTCAACGCCGGCCTCCACATCAAGACCGCCGGCACCACCTGGCTCGAAGAACTCATTGGCCTCGCCGAAGCCGGCGGCCAGGGGCTGGCTCTGGCCAAAGAGATTTATGCCGGCGCCCTGGCTCATCTCGAAGACCTGTGCGGACCCTATGCGACTGTGATTGATATTAACCCCAAGCGATTGCCTTCCGCCGAAACGGTCAACGGCTGGAGTTCGGAACAGTTCGTTTCGGCCTTGCGCCACGACCAAAAGAACAAAGCGTACAATCCCCACCTGCGGCAATTGTTGCACGTGGGCTACAAGATCGCCGCCCAGATGGGAGCCCGTTACCTGGCCGCGCTCGAGGCCTGTGAAACCTCGGTGGCAAAAAACGTCACCGAGAACCTCTACGAGCGCCACTTAAAGCCGCTGTTCCTCAACGGCGCCTGATCGCCCCTCTCCCCACTGATTACTGATTACTGATTACTGATCTTCCTCCCTCCGGCCCGTAGAAAACCACCCACACCACGAAGTCCGCTGAAAAATCCTCGAACCGGTGCAACTGTCCCGCCGGAACAAACAGGAACGAACCCG
>Ga0210408_10000615_pt1 | contig 43221 bp, 36 predicted proteins | sample IncBWH4MmetaG_FD_155471 | JGI IMG/M metagenome (GOLD analysis project Ga0210408, IMG submission 155471) | Forest soil microbial communities from Barre Woods Harvard Forest LTER site, Petersham, Massachusetts, United States - Inc-BW-H-4-M | ecosystem: Environmental > Terrestrial > Soil >...
CGGCGGTGTCCGGTGAAGGGGTCAACGTCGGCCGGTTCGAGCAGGCCGATGCGGTGGTAGTGCCGTAGCGTCTTGATGGTCAGGTGGGTGGCCCGGGAGAAATCCCCGATGGCCAGCGATGACGGCATGCCTTCAGTATGAGATCTCCCCTCAGAGGAGATACAAGCGCCGGGATAGGCCTTGCACCTCCCGCTAGGGCACGCCTCAGGCTCCTTACTAGCGGCCCATGAGGGCAGCGTGATGAAAGGAGCACGACCATGGCAACGGCAGAGCAAGACAAGGAAGCCATCATTTCCATCGTCAGGGAGATGGCGGGGTCGATGACCGGCGCGCAGAGCACCCGGCACTGGGCAGCAGACGTGCTGTGGTTTGATATCCCCCCGTTCGCGTCGCGTGGCGTTGCACCGGCGCGGAAGCTGTTCGATGACACCTTCGCCAAGTTCGAGTCCTGCACGGTCGACATCCTCGAACTGGACGCAACGGTCAACGGGGACATGGGCATCGTCTGCACGGTGCAGAGCACCAACATCGTGCTCAAGGGCGGCGGCACCAGGCACGTGATGGCGCGGCAAACCGACTGCTTCGAACGGCGGGAGAACGGCTGGGAACTGATCCACCAGCACGCGTCCGTCCCGGCAGGCGGCGAGTGGGACGGCAAGATCACGACGGCGTAGCAGCCTGGGCTGCGACGCGACCAGCCTCCCCGGCTGAGCGAATCCTCCCGAAGGCGGCCCCGCCCGGCGACGGCGACGTCACCCAGCCTGGTCGCGGGCGGCAGCCAGCCTTCGCCGCACAGACCCGAAGGGGCCGCGGTCAGCCACCGGCTCAACGAATCGCTGGAGCCACGCATGAGCTACACACTCGACCGTGAGCTGGCACCGGCCATGGCTGCCCTGGCCGAACACGCCGCCGAGGCGGCACGCTCGGCTCGCGGCGACTGGCAAGCGGTGCGGGCAGCCGCGTCCGCCGGTCTGACCTACATGGCGAGCATCACCCCAGCCTCGTCAGGGGTGGTGACAACCTCCTTCGCCACTGCGACCAGCGACGGCCAAGGTGATATCGGGCTACGGTGGTACACCACAGCCGACGCGATGCCAGGACCCGCGGTCATCTACAGCCACGGCGGCGGCATGCTGGCCGGCAGCGTCGACCTCTACCACGAAGTCGTCTCCCGGTACGTCGCCGAAAGTCGTGTGCCCTTCCTCTCCGTCGAGCTGCGGCTCGCCCCCGAGGCGACGAGCCCGACTAGCCTCGCCGAGGACGTCTTCAGCGGGCTCACCTGGCTGGCTGACCACGCCACCGACCTGGGAGTCGACCCGTCCCGCATCGCCGTCATGGGCGACAGCGGCGGCGGCGGCCCAGCAGCCGGTGCCGCGATCCTGGCCCGTGATCGAGGCGTGCCAGCGGCCAAGCAGATCCTCATCTACCCCATGCTCGATGACCGCAACACGACGCCAGGCTCCCTGCCAGCAGAACTGCTCACCTGGAGCTACGACAACAACTACACCGGCTGGGCTACCCTTCTCGGCGAAGCGCTCGGGGGAGACGACGTTCCGCCCGTCGCGTCGCCAGCCCGGCTCACCAACTTCGCCGGGCTCGCACCCGCCTACATTGAAGTCGGCGACCTCGACATCTTCAGAGACGAGAGCATCGCCTACGCTCTCGGCCTGGCCAGGGCAGGAGTGCCCATCGAACTCCACGTCCACCCCGGCGCCCCACATGGCTTCGAGCGCTTCGTCCCGGACGCCGCCGTAGCCCGACGAGCCATGGCCGACCGAGTCCGCGCCGTCGCGAGCATCTAAGCCAGCGGCGTCCTGCGATGCCACAAGAAGACTGAGCCACCATGGCCAGATCCCCGAGGTCGGCGCGTCGGGTGGCGCGCACCCGTCCGGCTCAGAGCTGGTAGGTAGCCTCGATCATGAGGCGGCACTCTGAGCTGGCCGGACGGCTGTGGGATTTATCCAAGACCGCTCATTCGGGAACCCAGGCACTCACCGGCGCCCCGGTCCGCCGGGTGCTCAGCTGGAGGACACTGACCGTATGAACCGCGAGCGCGCGGAAACCTTCCTACGGCTGGTGGCCGAAGCGGAGCTGCGCCAACTCACGACAGATCCGCGAGACAGCGCGCCCCTGCCAGACGTGCCGGGCGCCGAGCGTGACGCTGCCGGGCTGCTGCGACGGCCCGCTGTCGTGGCGATGCTTCGCGCTCTCGATGACCGGCAGCGCGAGGCGATCACGCTGCAGTATCACGCGGGCTTGTCCGAGGCTGAGACCGCGGCCACGATGCGGATCAGCCGCGATGCGGTAAGGGCCCACACCAGAAACGGGATATCGACGCTGCGAGCCGCGCTGGAGACCGGATACCGGGCGCGCAGGATCGCACAGGTCCTGACCGCTGTGGGCGCGCTCGACGAACGGGTCGCCGTCCAGATCCTGGAGGACTTCAGGCTGGCCCTGGCCGTCCGCCAGGGTGGTTCTGCCCGCCAGCGCATGGGGCGGCTGCTGGGACTGGCCGCGCCGCGCGGACGGCCGACCGCGTGGGCCGCCAGGCAGACACTCCCGCCGGTTCGGCGGGGCCGCAGGCCTCCCCGGACCGGGTCGTCCCGCTCGGGCAGATGATCGCGTTCCATGGCGCGGATGTCGCCGGGGAGCTGTACGTGCTGTCCTACGCGCGGGTGGCATCCGGCCCGCAGCTGAGCGTGTTCGCGCGGGCGCGCGGCCAGGTCGGCGGCTGGCAGCCGTCGGGGCCGCGCCTGTTCGACCCGTTCACCGCCACCGACGACCGGGGAACCAGCTACCAGGTAAGCATCCGTGACATCGGCAGCGGCCCCATGGGGTGGACGCTGATGCTGCGTCCCGACCCGCCGCACGACCCGCGGTGGCTGGACCTCATTCCCGTACCCGGCGGCCCAGCCGCGCGCATCGACCTGGGCCGCCGGGTCCCGGGAACCCGCCCGCCGGGCGCTGCCGATGCGACGGTCAGGAAGACGGCGCTCAGCCCGGCCGAGTACCTGCTGCACACCATCGCGGCGCGGCTGCTCGCGGCGGCCTCGTCCGTCCCGCTGGACACGCCTCCGGTATCCGAGCTCACACCGGGGGCGCTGACACGCCTGGCCGACGGGCTCGGCGACAGCATCGCGGCGCTGCAGGCATGCGGCGCCTTGTCCCCGCTCAGCCCCGTCCCCGGCCAGCTCGCCGCGCTGTGCGCGGGCCTGAACGTTGATGGCCACGGCATCACCGCGCCGCCCTCCGGCGACCTGCCCGAACCGTGGCGGAGCTTGCTCGCCTGCCACCAGCGCAGGAAGGCCGCGGCGGCCCCGGCGCGCGACGGGTGTGCCGCCGCGGCCGTCCTGCTGCCCGAACTGGACGGGATCAGGCTCGCGATCCTCGGCCTGCACAACTGCCAGGACAGCACCGTCCTGCACATGCACGCCAGCGGCCCCAGGTCCGATGTGATCCACGGGCCGGATGAGCTGTATCCCTGGGCGACGATGTGGGTACACGACGGCGGGCGCTGGCACGCCACCCGCACCATCGGCCGCAGCGGGCGGCCCGGCGAGGTGGCGCTGCGCGTGGAAGTGGTACCACCGCTGAGCCGGGCCCACCGCCTGGATCGAGCTGCTCGCCGCCGGACAGTCGGCTGAGGTCCGCGCCGCCCTGCCGCTTCACTGGGACTGCCTACCTCGGACTGAAACGGCTGGTTAAGCCTACAGTGGAGTCGAACCTCACGTTGTAAGTCATCAGAGCGGGCAAGCGGACTCGATCACGAGACGGCGTGCTGAGCTGGCCAGAGCGTTGTGAGACTTGGACAACACCCCTCTGCCCCGCAACCAGCCATAACACGCTGACGCTTGCTGAATAGCTACCCTCGATGGCCTCTTGTCGACATCAGACCAACCGGATCTGTGAGGCTCGTCTGATGAGCGCCTTAACGCCTGCGGCCGCGCAGATTGGGCGGCTCCGTGCGCGTTTCGGCTTGCTGTCAGTTCGACGATCCGTAGCTGATAGTGCTGGGTAGCCACTGCGGGGTCGGGTGTTACGGGTGGTCGATGTCGACGCGGCGGCCGACGGCTGCGGCGATGGCCGTGAGATCGCCTTCGTCGGAGCTGATGATGAGGTCGTCGCGGCGCAAGGCGCCTTCGACGACGCTGGTGTCGACGATGTCGGCGACGCGGGCGCGGCCGGCCAGGGTTCCGGTGGCCCTGGCCCTGGTGTCGTCGAGAGTTTCGGTTTCGCATCCGGCCAGGAGCCGGGCGAGCTGCGCTTGGCGGGGGGTGCCGCGCCAGCACTGGGCTATCACAGGGGCGGGGACTGTCGGTACGACGCGGCGGAGCAGCAGGGCGCGGTGGCGGGCCCACATCCGCCGCTCACTGCGTTCGGCAGAGATCAGCGCCCCGGAATCGTAGGTGACCCCGGTCATGCGGTCCGCCGGGTGGCGGGCGGCTGGGTGATCCTGGCGGCCCACTCATCGGCTTCGGCGATCTCGTCGGGGCTGAACGGGCCGTGCTCGGCCTCGTACTTGCTGACCGCTTCCAGGCCCGCCTGGATGATGAATTCCTTCCGCGCGGTCTGGGTGATCCAGGCGCTGTAGCTCATCCCGGCGTCCTGTGCGGCGGCGGCGATCGCGGCGTCGAGCTCAGGCGGGATGGATATGGAGCGTTTCTTGCGGACGGCCATAATACGACGGTAGCACAGCGGTACGACAGTCACGGTATCCGTACTGGCGGTCGGCGCGGGCGTCGCCGGCCAGCAACCGAAGGCATTGCTGCTGCAAGTCGGTGATGGTGGGACCCGGGCGTGACGTTGGTCCTGGACGGCATTGCCGAAGGCCAGGGCCTCGCGATGGCGATCCGCTCGGATCTTCCGCTCACGGCTCCGTACGGACACAGCGGGTGTGGCAGCCGGTCATCACGCCTGCAAGACGGTGGAACCCAGCGGTACTTCGCGATCCTGTGACCGGATCGAGGGCCGGGCATCCAATACCGGCGCTGCTGACGATCCCTGGGAGCCAGACTGGGAGCCAACGACCACAGCTACCGGGCCACGCCAGGCCATGTCCAGCCATTGCGACTACAGCTAAACGGCACGTCAAGCGACATCCAGCACTACCAGGCCAGGTTTCGAAAATGTCTCCTAAGCAGTAGGTCCCGCGTTCGAGTCGCGGTCGGGGCGCAAATGATGCAGGTTGGTATCGATATTCGAAACTAAGATTGTTCGAATGATATACTGCTCGCAGGCAATCACTCAACCTGATACATCGCCTTTCGGATGCGCATGTAACGCTCTGGAACGTGCCGCACTCCGCGGCTGTGGTTTCCAGCCGTCAACCCGGGTTGGCGAGGTCGGGCAGGCCATATGGGGTCTTGTATCCGGCTTCGGGACTGGCAGGTGGTCGCCGACTGGCGGTGGCGAGGGTGATCCCAGTTCTCGTTGTTGACCCACACGCCAGGTACAAAACGCCCCTACATACGCGCGATCCAACGTTTCATTGACGTTGCCCACCGAAGATCTACGAAAGTGCGCGCCGGAAGGCGGCCGTGTGGCAGGGAGGTGGGGGCGTGGCTGGCTCTGACGTCATAAGCGACGTCTCCCGGATGCTCGAGGACGTGCTCACCGACGCCATGAGCAGCCTGACGGCCCCGCCCGCTCCGGTGGCGCATGTACATGACCTGGTAGGTACGATCCCGACCGCCCCGGCACTGCTCACGCTGTTCCTCTACGAGGTCTGCGAAGACCCGTCCTTGCGCAATCGGCCGCGAGTCCGGGAAGCCGACGGGAACGGCTACCAGCTGCGCAAGCCTCCCATGGCGTTGATTCTCCGCTACCTGCTGACGGCCTGGGGCGGCGACCGGATCACCGAGCAGCGCATGCTCGGCCGGGTCATGCACGTGCTCTACGACCAATCCATCTTCAGTGGCCCCACCTTGACCGGCAGCATGACCGGACTCGACGAGCCACTCAACGTGACCCTGGCGCCACTGTCACTAGAGGAACGCGCGCGGGTCTGGTGGTCAATCCAGAAGCCCTACCGGCTCTCTCTGAACTACGAGATTCGGGTCGCCAACCTCGATTCCGAAGCCACAGTCGCAGCCCAGCCCGTGGTCCGGCGAGTGCTGAACCCGTCCCTCCCGCAGTAGGTGCGCGCATGACACGTCCCGGATGGCAGCTGGTTCCCGGCGAACGATCGGTGCGGAGCAGTCAAGTGTGGTTCCGGCTACTTGACGACTTCACCAGCAGGGCCCCGATCGAGCAGGTTACGGTGCGGTTGGACCAGCAGGACGGTGCCGGGTGGACGCCGCTTGACGACGTGCGGGCCACCATCACCACTACGGGCATGGTGGCTTTCCCTGGCCTCGACCGGCGGCGGCCAATCGCCGGTCTCCCGCCCCGGCACTTCCGGGTACGCATCGAGAGCGAGCACTACCGCCCGCTCTACCGGCAGCTGGCGTCGGGCGTCGAGTTCCAGACGATGCCGGACGTCGACGACCTCGCCGCCGCACCGCCCGTAGTCCGTCAAGACCTGGTGCTGCTGCCCTCGGTCACCTACCCGTACCCGGCGCACGTGTACACCGTCCGAGGCGAGGTCCGGACCCAGGCTGGCGCACCGGTCGAAGACGTCGTGGTAAGCAACCAGGTGCAAATCGGCGCCACGATACGCACCGAGCAAACCCTTACCGATGACCGCGGAGCCTTCGCTCTGGCCTTGCGCTTTGTCGCGGCGGGCAAGACGGCGCAAGTGACCGCCATCGACCGGCGCACTCAGCGCACCGGCACCGCCAATGTCGCAGTCCCCGGGGACCTGCGCCGCAGCCAGCTGGTCACCATCATCTGACCCGCGAAGGGAAGCACGCATGCCTCAATACTTCAGCCCCGGCGTCTATGTCGAGGAAAAGGATCCGGGCCCGCGCCCGATTGTGGGTGTCAGCACCAGCATCGCCGGTGCGGTCGGGGTCACGGCTAAGGGTCCCACTTCCGGAAAGCCGCTCCTGGTCACGAGTTTCGCGGACTTCGTGACCAACTTCGGTAGTTATCTGGCGGACCCTGACCCCGCCCTGGTGAACGACTGGGCCGGCAGCGCCACTGAGGGTGGCCGCTGGTGGCAGTTTGCCCACTCGGTCGAGGGCTTCTTCCTCAACGGCGGGCAGCAGCTCTTCGTCAAGCGGGTGTTCCCGGCGGCATCGGTGGCGGCGTCCGCGAATCTTGGCGCGGGACTGGTGATTCCGCTCGCTGCGGACGCCAAGGGGGGCGCGGATGCGCTGATTCTGGACCATCTGATCGGCCTGGACGACGGCGGGGCCGCAGCCGGAACCGCGTTCCGCCTGTTCCGCGGCGACACCCAGGCCGACCTCGGGCCGTTCACCGTGCGCAGCTACGACCCGGTGCGCAACCGGATCGTGCTGGACGGCGGAACGGTGCCGGAGAACGTCGAAGCCGGCCGCGACTTCATCCAGGTCGCTGCCCGGCCAGCTGGCCCGGTCGCCGATGCAGACGCCACGATTACGGCAACGGCGAAGGCGAAAGGTGCTTGGGGGAATGACCTTTCAGTGTCGATCGCACCGATGGTCAGTGCGACCCTGGGCATCCAGCAGGACCCCGGCCAAGGGGGCTCCATCTTCAGCCGGCTCGCCGTGGTGGCCGTCGCAGGCGCCACCACGGTCACTGTCCGCAAGGTGGCGGGACGGCTGGACGACGCCACGGCCGTGCCCTTCACCGCGCTGATCGGTGACCAGCGGGTGGTCGTGGCCAACGCCTTGGTCACCAACGCCGGAAACGCGCGCTGGGCCGACATGACCGTGCCGGCGTTGCCTGAGACCCTCCCGGTCGGGACCACGGTCCAGCGCCTGCTGCCGGCCAACACCCCGCCACCGCCACCCCCCCCGCCACCCCCCCCGCCACCCCCACCTCCGGCACCCCCTGCACCGCCTGCGCCGCCAGCACCGCCACCTGCCGGGCCACCGGCCAACGTGATCTTCGTAACGAACGCGAACCGTCTCTACGCCGGGGCCATGATCGAACTCGACAACGGCAGCCAGAAAGACCGGACCGTGGTCACGTCGGTGGCCGGGCCGATGGTGACCACCCAGGATGACCTGCAGCAGGCCTACCTGGAGGGCGACCGGCTGCGCCTGATCGAGGCCCGGGTGCGGGTGCACTACGCCCCGGTCGGCCAGCCCGCCGTGGACGAGGAGTTCGCCAACCTGCGCCTGATCCAGGACGGCAGCCCGAGTGCACTGGCCGACAGTGTCACCGCCCGTTCCGCTGTCATCAATCTGACCGTCGGCGCTGCGTACCAGGACTCCGACGTGATGGCCTTCCCCACCTCGCCCAGCGGCGGATCCATCGCCCTGGCCAGCGGCAACGACCGCCTCGACGCCCTGACCGTGGACGACTTCGTCGGCGTGGACGGCGGCAGTGGGAATCGCACTGGCATCGCCGCGCTGGAAGACATCGACCAGGTGGCGATCTGCATGGTGCCGGGCGTCTGGTCCCGGACCGTGCAGTCGGCACTGATCACCCATTGCGAGCTGCTCAAGGACCGTTTCGCCGTTCTCGATCCGCGCGACCAGATGGGCATCCAGGACATCATCGATGAGCGTTCGCTGATCAATACCAAGTACGCGGCGCTGTACTACCCCTGGCTAATCGTCCGTGATCCACTGGCAGGCCGGGATGTGCCGCTGGCGCCGTCCGGCCATATCGCCGGGATCTACGCCCGGGTGGACGACGAGCGCGGCGTCCACAAGGCGCCTGCCAACGAAGTGATCCGCTCCATCAACGGCTTGCAGGCCGACGTGACAAAACGCGAGCAGGACCTGCTCAACCCGGAAGGGATCAACGCCCTGCGGTCCTTCCCGGGCCGGGGCCGGCTGGTGTGGGGTGCGCGGATTCTCACCGACGACACCCTCTGGCAATACGTCAACGTGCGCCGTCTGTTCATCATGATTCGCGAATCCATCGAGGAGGGAATGGATTTCGCGGTCTTCGAGCCCAACGACCCGGACCTGTGGGCCCGGGTGCGGCTGACCATCATCCAGTTCCTGGAAACCCAGCGGCGCAGCGGGGCACTGGTCGGAAAGACCGCCGCAGACGCCTATTTCGTCCGCTGCGACGAAAAAACCATGACCCAGGACGACATCGACCAGGGCCGGCTGATCTGCGAGATCGGCATCGCGCCGTCCAAACCCGCGGAGTTCGTGATCTTCAGGATCCAGCAGAAGACCCGGGAACTCCAGCCCGCCGGCTGAGACGGCTAGCCACGGCCGGCCCGGCAGCCCTGGCGCTCCGGCTGGCCCACCCCAAGATCACGGAAGAAGGAAGGTGACCCGTTGCCTCTCGTTCCTCGACCAGAGCCTTACTCCGGCCTCAACTTCGAGGTCACCGTCGAAGGCATCAGCCCCGACGGCTCGGCGGTCGGCGCCACGTTCAAAGAGGTCTCCGGATTCGACTCCACCATGGAGGTGATCGAATACCGCTCGGGCCGGGACGGCCTGTACATGACCAAGATCCCCGGCCTGAACAAGCACGGCAACATCACCCTGAAATGGGGAGCCAACGGCACCGCGCTGTTCTGGAACTGGATCCTCGCGGCGATGAACGGCCAGGTGCAGCGCGCCAACGGCTCGATCAAGCTACTCGACGAGAACCGCACCGAGGTGATGCGCTGGAACTTCACCCGGGCCTGGCCGACGAAGTACACCGGGCCCAGCCTCAACGCGGCTACCAATGAGATCGGGATCGAAACCCTCGAGCTCGCGGCCGAAACCGTGGTGCTGGACACCAACCCGTCCTGATGACTGCTAGTGCCCTGCCCGGGCTCACCGTTGAGGTCGTCCGTCCGGCCGCCCAGGAATCTCCGCTACGTAGCGACGTCGCGGGCGTGATCGGCCGGACCCGCCGTGGCCCGGCCGGCCTGCCTGTGCGCGCCGATGGCTGGCGCGACCTGGTGACCTCGTTCGGCGGCCTGGACACCCGGTACGTCACCGGCTATGCCCTGCGCGGCTACATCGAGAACGGCGGCCAGGTGGTGCACGTGATCCGGCTGGACGGCGCCGGCGCGAACCTGGCCAGCCGGCCATGGGTGATCGGAGACATCACCGGCGCCGGCTTCACCCATGCCAGCTACCGGATCGAGGCGAGCAGCCCGGGGGAGTGGGCCAACGACACGGAGGTGACCATTTCCTACGCCGCTTCCGGGCTGTTCCGCCCGCACGAACTGTCCGTGCGGGTCGAGGTGCCGGGTGAGGTACCCGAATCCTTCGCCAGCATCGCCCCGCAAGACGTCATTGGGCAACTGGCCAGCTCCCGGTTCATCCGGTTGCGACCGGAAGCGGACGCTGTCACCGCCGCTGCCGGGGCAGGCGGTGCCGCCGGTCCGCCCGCTCCGGGCGGCGGCGCACCAGCGCCGGCCGGGCCGGGCGCCAAGACCTGGCAGCTGACCCTGGACGGCGGTGCCGACCCGGTGCCGGGCGTGGACGACTACCTGCGGGCGGCGCAGCAGCTTGGCGAAATCGGCGAGGTGGCACTGGTTTTCGCGCCAGACCTGCACGCCGACCTCGGCCCGGACGCGCTCGCTGTGCTGCGCATCCTGCTCGGCGATGCCGTCGACCGGCAGGACCGGCTTGTGTTCGTAGACGTGCCGGCTGCCCAGGCCGATCCGGCACCAGCTGCGGCCTGGACCCAGGACCTGCGACAGCATCTGGACCCGCAACTGCTGCGGGCCGCCGCCGTCTACCATCCATGGATCCGGGTTACCGATCCGCTCGGCGGCACCCGGAACCCGCTGCGCGACGTCCCGCCGTCCGGGCACGTCGCCGGGCTGGCCAGCCGCCTGGACCGGCAGCGCGGTGCCCAGTACACCCCGGCGAACGCGCTGCTGGCGGACGCCGTGGACCTGACCACGCCACTCAGCCGGGACCAGCAGGCGATCGTAGCCGCAGGCGGCCTCAACCTGCTGCGCTGCCGCCCAGGCCATGGCCTGGAGGTCTGGGGCGGGCGCACCCTCGACCCGGACCCGGCCCGCCGGTTCGTGGCCCACCGTCGGCTATTGCACCGGCTGGTCCGCGCGATCCGCCGCGTGGCCGAGCCGCTGGTGTTCGAGCCCAGCGGGCCGGTGCTGCGGTTCGCGCTGGTCCGCGGCGTCAGCTCGGTGCTCCTGGAGGCCTGGCGGGCCGGCGGCCTGAAGGGCGCCACTCCTGAACAGGGCTTCCGGGTCCGCTGCGACGACGGCAACAACCCGCCGGAACTGACGGACCTGGGCCAGCTGGAGTGCGAGGTGCTGCTGGCGCCGGCCGCTCCGATGGAGTACATCCGGATCCTGCTGACGATCGCGCCCGAGGGCCAGCTTGAGGTGGTGGAGGGATGAGCATCCTCGAGCCGCCACTATCCGGCGTCCGGTTCCTGGTCACGCTCGACCCGGCCGACGCCTACCTGCCCGCCGAGCAGGCCGCCCAGGTCGCCCTGGTCGCGCTCGGCGACTTCTCCTACGCGGGAGGCCTGGGCGCCGAGCTCGAGGTGATGCCCTACGCCGAAGGCGGCCGGAACGACTTCGTCCACCAGCTACCGGTACGGCACAGCTGGAGCCGGATCACGTTGCGCACCGGCGTCGTCCGCGGTCCTGGCCTGTGGACCTGGTACCTACTAGGCCTGCAGCAGTCCCTGGGCGCGCGCCGCGACGGCACGATCATGCTGCTCACCCCGGCCGGTGCTCCGGCGATGGCCTGGGCCTTCCGTGGTGGCCTGGCCGCCAAGTGGACCGGGCCGGAGCTGGACGCGCTGGACGGCCGGGTCGCGATCGAGTCACTCGAGATCGCGCACCAGGGACTGACCCCGGTGCCGCTGTCGCCGCCCGGGACGGGGTGACCGATGGACGACGAACTGATCATCCACAACATGGAGGTGCACTTCGACGTGGCCTCCGGCAGCGACAAGGAGGTGTTCGCCCGGCTCTTCGAGGAGCACATCGGCGCCTGGCAGCGGATGGTGGCCGAGGATCAGCGCCGCCGGTGCATCAGCGAGCGCGACCGCCAGTTCGGTGATCGGGACCGGGAGGAGGACGCATGATCAGCACCCCGATCGAAGCGGCCGGCCGCGAGTTCGCCGATGCCCGGTTGCAGATCATCAGCCCGGCGGTGGACGACCCGATCATCCCGCTGAAGTTCAACCCGACCGAGTACCAGCTGAACAAGGCCAACACCTTCGCCGAGATCGCCATCCCGGGGCTGGAATCGCCTCCGCTGCAATGGATCCGGGGTGGTGCGGAGACGCTGTCGCTGGAGGTGCTGGTCGACACGTCCGACACCCTGCTCGACGTGCGGGAGAAGTATGTGCAGCCGCTACGCAAGCTGCTCAGCCCGGACGAGGGACTGCACGCGCCGCCGATCGTGCGCTTCACCTGGGACCGGGACGTGTTCGACGGCGTGCTGGAAAGCATGGGCACCAGCTACACCCTGTTCGACCCGGACGGTGTCCCGCTGCGGGCCAAGCTGACCATCGCGATGAAGGAGTACCGGCCGGTCGCCGTCCAGGTCCGCGAGACTCGCAAGCGCTCGGCGGACGTCGACAAGACCTGGATCGTCGCGGCCGGAGACACCCTGGACCGGATCGCCTTCGCCGTCTACCGGGACGCCGGCCGCTGGCGGATACTGGCCGACGCCAACGGCATCACCGATCCGCGCACGCTCACCCCGGGCCGGGTCCTCGACGTCCCGAAGCTGACCTAGCCATGGCGACACCACGATCCCAGCAGCTGGCCGGCCTGGCCACGGACTACTACGCGCCTGACTTCAGCCTGGAGGTGGAGGGACAGGTGCTGGACGAGCTCACCAAGGGCGACGTGCTCGAGGTCAAGGTAGTGATGGACCTCGAGCACATGACCAGCGCCGATCTGACCATCAACAACTGGGACGACACCAAGTTCGCGTTCAAATACAGCGAGACGCCAACGTTCGACCTGGGCAACCGGGTCACGGTCAAGCTCGGCTATGTCAACAATCTGGTGAGCATGCTGAGCGGCCAGATCATCACGCTGAGCCCGCGCTTTCCCGAATCCGGGCCGCCCACGCTGCAGGTCAACGCGGTGGACGGGCTAATAGCGCTGCGGGACGCCAAGCCCGACGAGGGCACCGAGAAGCGCTACCGGAACGTGCAGGACTTCGAGATCGCCGAACGGATCGCGCAGCGGCATGGCCTGCAGTCCAACGTCACGCGGACTGGCCCGCAGCATGAGCTGGTGGTGCAGGCCAACCAGAGCGACCTGGCCTTCATCAAGGAACGGGCCAAGCGGATCGATTTCGACGTCTTCGTGGTGGCCGACCCTGAATCCGGCCAGCAGACGCTCAATTTCGTCCGCCCGACCGATGGCCGCGACGACCAGCCGATCCGGGTCTACACGCTCCGGTGGGGGGAGAGCCTGATCGAGTTCTCTCCGGTGCTGACCCTGTCGCGGCAGGTCACCAAAGTGATCGTCCGCGGCTGGAATCCGCGGACCAAGGAGCCGATCACCGGCCTTGCCGAGGCGAAGGACCTGCCCGGCGGCAAGGGGACGTCGGGGCCGGCCGCGGCGGCCAAGTTCGGTACCGGCGGCAAGCAGGAGGCCGTGGTCGATGCGCCGGTGTTCAGCAAGGAGGAGGCCGATGAGCTGGCCAAAGCCCTGCTGGCCGACCGCGCCTACGAGTTCGTCACCGGCACCGGCCGGGTGATCGGCCTGCCTGACCTGCGGCCCGGCGACAACATCGAGCTGGAGCAGCTCGGCCAGCGATTCGAAGGCCAGTACTACGTCACCAAGGTCGAGCACACCTTCGGCGGATCCGGATTCACCACGCAGTTCGACGTCCGGCGCACTTTCGACCCGGGCCCCGCCGAAGGGAGCACACCATGAGTGGCCGCAGTCCCCTGTCCCGCGTCACCGACCGGCGCTACTACGGCGTCGTCCCGGCCATCGTCGCGCCGTTTCCGGACGGCGAGAACGACTCCACTCAGGAAGGCCGGGTGCCGCTGCGGTTCCCCTGGTTCGACCCGGACATGGTCACCCTGCCCTGCCGGGTAGCCCAGCTGTACGCCGGCGACGGCTACGGCACGATGTGGCGGCCGGAAGAAGGCGATGAGGTACTGGTCGGGTTCGTGCACGGTGACATGCGGGACCCGATCGTGCTCGGCGGCCTCTACAACGGCAAGGACAAGCCGGTCACGCACCCGGACGACAGCACCGATCAGAAGGTGTTCGTGACCAAGGCCGGGCACCGGATCGTGTTCGATGACAAGGCCAGCTCGATCACGGTGGCCACCAAGTCCGGGACCAGCATCACGCTGGACGGCGACGGCAAGAACGTCACCATCTCCGCCGACGCCAAGATCACCCTGAAAGCCCGGGACATCGAGCTGACCGCGGACGGCGGCGACGTCACCGTCAAGGGCCAGAAGATCAGGCTGAACTGATGGCCGCCATGCCAGCCGCGCGCCGGGATGACCAGGTCACCGGGGTGGACACCCATATCGTGATGGTGCCAAGCCCGAGCGGGTCCGTGCCCACGCCGCTGCCGCACCCGTTCTCCGGCAAGTTGTCGGATTCGCTGTCGTCCGACGTCGAGATCGACGGCCGGGCCGCGGCCGTCGACGGCAGCGTGGCCCCGAACCGGCCCACTCATGTGCCGACCCCGCCGGGCGTCAGCTTCCAGCGGCCGCCGTCGAACCGGGGTACGGTGTCGGGCGGCTCGTCCTCCGTGCTGATCAACGGGAACAAGGCCGCCCGCTCCGGCGATCCGGTCCGCACCTGCAACGACCCCGTTGATCGGGACGCCGCCCGGATCGTGTCCGGCTCGAACACGGTCGTGATCGGATGAGCAGGCCAGGCGTGATGACCGGCGGTGTCCGGTGAGCGGCGACTTCCGGGGCACTGGGTGGGCTTTCCCGATCCGGCCCGGCCCGGGCGGAGGCCTCGAATTCACCAGCGGCGCAGCCAACATCGAGCAGTCGCTGCTGCTCCTGCTGCGTACCGTGCAGGGCGAGCGGGTGATGCGGCCGAGCTTCGGCACCAAGGCCCGTGACCTCGTCTTCGCGCCCGGCAGCGTGCAGAACCTGAGGCTGCTGGAGACCACGGTCCGGGAGGCGATCCGCGACTTCGAGCCGCGCGTGCTGGTGGAGCAGATCGTGGCCACGCTCGACCCGGACGACGAGATCACCGCCATCGTCGACGTCACCTACCGGGTCCGGCGCACGAATACCCGCGACAACCTGGTCTTCCCGTTCTACCTGGGCACACTCGCGTTCGGGACAGCACCATGACCATTCCCGCACTCAGCCTGGACGACCTGACCTGGGCCCAGATGATGGATGCGATCCGGGCGCGGATCCCCGGCGCCGCCTCGCAGTGGACCCTCCATGCTCCGGTCGACCCCGGCATCACCCTGCTGGAGCTGTATGCCTACCTGCTCGAGCAGCGGCTGTTTCTGCTGGATCAGGTGCCCGAGTCTGTGGTCCGGGGCGTGCTCGGGCTGCTCGGAGTGGCCCCGCCCGCCCCCGCCATCCCGGCCGCGACCGTACTACTGCTGCGACCCAGCCCGGTCCCGGTCGCGCCTCCGGGTGGGCCGTCGGCAGCCGTTCCGCCTGCGCTGGACGCCGTCCCGGCCGGTACTGAGCTGTTCCGGCCGGCGGGCGCAGGCCGGATCGTGTTCAGCACCGGGCAGGGTGTCGCCCTGCTGCCGCCTGAGCCGGTGCGGGTCGAGATCGCTGGCGTCGACCGGACCGCTGACCTGCGCATGTCCGGAGTCATCCTGCTGGACGCCGGGGCCGGAGCTGGCCAGCCGCCTCCGGCCGAGCTGGTGCTGACAAACCCGGCCGCGTTCGATCCACCGGCCGACGCCTGGCTGTCGCTGCTACTGGAGCTGGACACCCGGGCGACGATCCGGCCGTCCTGGGATCCGCTGGCGCCGTCCGACGTCCCGCCGCCGGCTCAGATCACCTGGAGCTACCAGGACGCCGCGGACCAGTTCCAGCCGTTCGCCCCTGATCAGCTGGACGACGGCACCGGTAACCTGCGTCGCTCCGGGATCGTCCGCCTGGCCTGGCCGGACGCCTGGCGACCCGGCGCCCCGGCGGGCCCGGCGCCGCCCGCCAGCACTGTGGAGCGGCGGCTGCAGCTGAGCACCAGCCAGGCTACGTTCACTGCCCCGCCGCGGCTGATCGCGATCAGCGTGAACGCCGTCGCCGCCCGGCACCGGCAGCTGGTCACCGTGACCGGGCCAGTTCTGGAACGGCTTGATGCCCAGCTCGATAACTGGCTCCGGCTCCCTGGTCAGACCCTGGATCTGGACGCCGCCACCGGCCAGCCGGGATCGGTGGCCGGGCTGCTGCTGGATGACCCGGCGACGATCCAGCTCACCCTCGCCGAGAGCGACGGCAGACAGCACGCGTGGGCGCCTGCCGCGGACCTGGGTACGTACGGCCCGGCTGACCGTGTCTTCCAGATTGACCGCGCGGCAGGCACTTTGCGCTTCGGCGATGGCTTGACCGGCCGGGTTCCGGTGATCGCCCAGCGCCGTCCCGGTGATCCGCCGCGGCTGAGCCTGAGCTACCAACTAGGCGGCGGCGAGCAGGGCAATCTGGGCGTGGTCGAGTGGGCCTGCGCCGCCCTGCCCATCGAGGCGACCAGCGCCGTCCCGGCCGGCTCCGGCACACAGCCGGAGACGATCGAGCAGGCGCGTAGCCGGGCCGGCGACGAGCTCGCCCGGCCGACCCGGGCCGTGACCATCGCGGACATCGAGCAGCTCACCGAGCAGACGCCGGGCGTGGACATCGCCCGCGCGCATGTGGCTGTCGGCTTGCACCCGGCCACGCCCTGCGATCCGGTGGCCGGTGCGGTAACGGTCGTAATCGTGCCCGGCCTGCCCGGGGACCGATCCGACGGGCGGCCAGACGTCCTCGCGCCGAACCCCGACCCCGGGTCCATCGCCGCTGTGACCAGCATGCTGGCGGCGGTCCGGCTGATCGGCACCGAGGTATTCGTGCGCGGGCCGAGGTACCGGCCGGTCCGGCTCGCGGTCACGCCTGGCTCGGCGGTGGCCGCCCCGGCCAGGCTGCAGCAGCGCCTGCTCGACGGGCTACGCCGCTACCTCGACCCGCTGGCGGGCGGCCCGGACGAGCAGGGCTGGCCCTTCGGAGAACCACTACGGCCGTCGGAACTGCTCGGCGTGGCCCAGGGGGTGGCCGGGCGCGCGGCGGTGATCACCGCGGTCTCGATCGGGCTGGACGGCGCGCCGCCGTCGCAGGACTGCCAGGACGTCGCCATCGGCCCGCACGACCTCGTCGTCTTGACCGGGCTGACCCTGGTGGCACCGCCGTCCGGGATCGAGCCGGGAGGGTTGTCATGACCGCCGCCGCCTGGTGGACGCCGGAGACCCGGTCCGAGATCGCCGAACGGGCGGCCGGGCAGCGGGCCGCCGGGCCGGTGCCTGAGCTACTGGACGCGACCTCGGCGTCGGTGCGGGCCGCGGTCCGCGCTCGCATCGCTGGCTACACGCCGGACTGGAGCAACCTGCGCCGCGACGATCCGGGCGTCGCCCTCACCTCGCTGCTGGGCGATCTGTTCCGGCCGGTGCTGGAGCGGGCCAACAGGCTGCCGGAGAAGCTGCTGGTCGAGGAGTTGCGGATCGCCGGAATCGGCGTGCGGCCGGCGACCGCGGCGCGCGCTGTGCTGCAGCTGCAGGTGGTGCAGACCGCGCCCGCACCGGTCGTGGTCGCGGAGGGTTTCCAGCTCGCCGCCGCGGCGGCCAGCGGGCCCGGCCGCGTGGTGTTCGAGACCGAGCGCACGGTCGTAGTCACCCCGGCCCAGCTGGCGCAGGCGCAGGTGCAGGTCCGGCGGGTGACCACGCGCTCGGACGCCCGGGCGCTGTCGGCTGGCACAGCCCGGCTGCGGGTTTTCGGCGATCACCCGGCCCCTGGCGCGGCCCTCCTGCTCGGCCTCGACACTCCGGTGCGCCCGGCGCCGTCCCTGTCCCTGGAGGTGGTGCTGGCTGATCCCGGTGGCCGGCCGCCCGCCGCGGACCGGGGCGGGACGAGTCCGCCGCCCGCGCTGCCGCCGCCGGTGCTGCGCTGGGACGTGCTGGATGGCGCCCGCCTGGTCCCCGCCACGGTAGTGCTCGACGACACCGGCGGGTTCCGGACCAGTGGCGTGGTCGAGCTGGGCCTGCCCGATAGCTGGGCGCCGGGCATTCCGGCCGGTGTACGCAGCCCGTTGCCGTTGCGCTGGCTACGGGTGCAGCTGGTACACGGCAGCTACCGGCAGCCGCCGCAGATCGCCGCGATCCGGCTGAATGCGGTGACCGCGATCGCCGCCCGGACCATCTTCGGCGAGGTGCTGCAGCGGCTGTCGCAGGGCCGGGACCAGCACACCCGGATGCAGCTGACCCAGTTCCCTGTCCTTCCCGGCAGCCTGGTGATCGAGGTGGACGACGTCGCGGCCGATGCCTTCGGCCTAGACGAGACGCAAGGCCCGGCGCGCTGGTCGGAGGTGCCCAGCCTGGCCGGAGTCAGCCAGGACCAGCGCGTTTTCACCGTCGACCACGCGGCCGGGGTGGTCACCTTCGGCGACGGGATCAACGGAGCCCGGGTGCCGGACGGGTTCCGGAACGTGCGCGTCGTGCGGTACCAGGCCGGCGGTGGCCCGGCGGGGGCGCTGCCCGCCGGCACGCAGTTGTCACCGTTGACCGCCGTCCCGTTCGTCACCGGTGCGATCACCCCGGACGCTGCCACCGGCGGTGCCACGGCCGAGCCGGCGGACGACGCGATCCGGCGCGGGCCGGCGCAGATGCGGTCGCGGGGCCGGGCGGTCACGGTCGCGGACTACGCCCTGCTCGCCTGCCAGGCTCAGGGTGCGCAGATCGCCCGGGCTCACGCTGCCGCTGGTTTCCACCCCGACATCCCCGGCGCACCGGTTCCGGGGCTCGTCGGTGTCCTCGTGGTACCGGTCCGGCGGGATCAGCGGCCTCCGGTCCCGGTCCAGGGAGAACTGGACGCCGTCGCCCGCCACCTGGTACAGAACGTAGCCCCGGCCGGCGTGGAGGTGGTGGTCGGCCCGCCCCGGTACGAGGTGATCGCCGCCGAGGGCCGACTGGTGGGCGAGCCGGGCGCTGACCTGGGCGCCGTGGTCCGGCTGGCGCTGGCGGCGGTGGACGGCTACCTCGACCCGGTCACCGGCGGGGACGATGGCCAGGGCTGGCCGTTCGGGGCACCGGTCCGGCATGCGGCGCTGTTGCGGCGGCTGCTGTCGGCCGTGCCAGGCCTGCGCGCGGTGACCTCGCTGAACCTGGTCGCCGACGGACGCCGCCTGCCGCCCTGCGCGGATCACGCGATTGCGCCGCATGGCTTGCCGTATCCGGGAATCCACGAGCTGGTCCCGGTCTCAGGCGGGAGCGGCTCATGACCTGCCCGCCCAGCCGCCCCTCGTTCCGCCTCCTGGATCCCCGGGTCGGCTGGGATCCCGCCTCCGCCGAGGGCCTGGAATCCCTGGACAACCCGGACGGCGAGCTGCGGCTGGCTGCGCTGGCCGGTCCGGGTGAAGACCCAGCCGCCGTAGCCAGCGTCTTCGGCGACCGGCGCCTGGCCCGCGGCTGCGGCCCCTGCGAGTGGTACGTGCTGGTGACCCGGCCTGCGCCTGGCCTGCTGCGGCTGGGGCCCTGCGGGCCACGATCATCCCTCGGTTCGGGCCCGCGTGCTGGGTCCGAAGTGAGCGACGACCAGGGCTTTTCGCTGGTCTGGGGCCGGGGCCGGGCGCCGTTCCTGCCCGATCCGGTGGCCGTGGCCGCGCGGGGTCGCCGGGTCGCCGTCGCGGATCGGTTGCTGCGCCAGGTGCTGGTCTGGGACGGCGGCGGCGACCGGCTGATCGCGCGGCTGGTCCTCGACCGCGATCCGGTGGCGCTGGCGATCGCGCCGTGGGGCGAGGTACTGGTCGCGGCAGCCGGTGACGAGCAGGTCCGCCGGTTCGGGCTGCATGGCGGAGCCAGGCCCCCGGCTCCGTGGCAGGTCCCGGGCCAGGTCGTGGCCATCGTCTTTGGCCGCGCCGATGCCGGTTCCTGCCCGGTGATCTTGCTGGTCCGGGCCGTGGACGGTGCCCTCACCTGCTGGCTCACCGATCGCGAGGCAGCGGACGCCGTCCAGATCAGCCTGGCCGGCGCGGCCGGACTAGCGGGGCCATCCGGCGTGGCCGCGGCCGGCGACCGCGGCTTCTGCCTCGCCGACGTGGCCAGCAGCACAACCACATCCGAAACCTGGAACAACCAGGATGACCCGCCGGTGCAGTCCTGCTGGTCCTGGTGCGGGAAGCCCATGACCAGCGACGACATCGGCGCCCCGGCTCCGCGTCTGCTGGTGAGGCAGGGCCAGCTGCTGACCCACGCGATCGACAGCGGGATTCCGCGCTGCCTCTGGCACCGGCTGCGCGTGGACGCCGACGTCCCGCCCGGCACCAGTCTGGATATCGCCGTCGCCACCAGCGAAGCCGGCGATGAGCAGTCACCGAAGGGCACGCCCGGCGATCCGGCCTGGGCCGGGTTCGCCAGCGGCATCCCGCATGCGGGCGACTGGGAACAGCTCCCGCCCGGTGCCACCGACGTCCTCCTGCGCCGTCCGCCGGGACGCTACCTGTTCCTGCGGGCCCGGCTCGCCGGCGACGGCATGGCGACTCCGGTCGTGCACAGCATCCGGCTGGACTTCCCGCGCGTCACCAGCCTCGATCAGCTGCCCGAGGTATGGCAGGACGACGCCGCCGGCGCCGATTTCACCGCCCGGTTCCTATCCCTGTTCGATGCGTCGCTGGGCGAGCTGGACCGCGTGATCGAGCGATACCCTGCCCTGCTCCAGGCGGGCGCCGTGCCAGGTGAGGTGCTGCCGTGGCTGGCGGGGCTGCTCGGGCTGGGCTTCGACCCGAGCTGGCCGGTCGCACGGCGCCGGGCGCTGGTGCAGGCCGCGCCGGAGCTGTACCGGCTGCGTGGCACGCCCGAGGGCCTGCGCCGCGCGATCGAGCTCGTCTTCGACGTCGTCCCGGTGATCGAGGAACTGGGGGCCGCCCGGGCGTGGGGCGCGCTGGCCCGCCGGGGCGCGGGGACGTCGGCCCGGCTGGGGTCGGTGCGGCTGTTCGGGCCGTCCCGGGTGCGGTTCCGGCTGAATCGGTCGGTGCTATCGCGGACGCCGGTCCGCAGCCTCGGCGATCCCAGGCTGGATGCCCAGGGCAGCGACGCCTACCGCTTCCGGGTGCTGATTGCCCCGGGCGCCGGCGGCGTCGACGTCCCGCGACTGGAGCGCCTGGTCGGCAGCCAGGCGCCGGCCCACACCGTGGCCACGGTCCGGGTCGGCGGAACCGGCCTGGTGGTGGGGCAGCAGTCCTCGGTGGGCGTGGACACTCTCCTGGTCGGGCCGCCCGCGCCAGTCCTCGGCAGCAGCGGGGGCACCGGCGGCACGGTCCGGCTGAGCCGTCACTCGGTGCTCTGGCCGGGTCGGCACTACTCAGGCACAGCAATTCGAGCCGGTGACAGGTACGTCGTCGGCGTCAACACCGTCGTGAGGTGAGGCAGGCATGACGACCACACATTCCCGGGATCGGACGCCGCTCCTGGTGCCGGAGTTCAAGCGCCTCAGCTACTTCTACGGACAGCACCTAGGCCCGTTCGACCTGCAGGGCGAGCAGGCCTACCTGCGGGAGAAGCACCGGCTGGCCAACCGCTTTCTGCATGGCTGGGGTGTGGTCTGCGGCTTGGAGGTGGTTCCGGTCCCGGCCGTGCCGAAGAAACAGCCGGAGCCTGGCCATACGGCCCAGCCGGAGCAGTCAGATCCGGGGAAGTCCGCTACCGAACAGGCAGCTTCACCACAGGGACCGACTAGGGCGTCAGCCCCGTCACCCCCGGGAAAGCAGGAGCAGCCCGCGCCGGAGCAGCCAGCATCAGAGCAGTCCGCGCCGCCCGCAGCGGAGCCCGCGCCGGAGCAGTCGAAGCAGGCAGAACCGTACGACAAGGATTCGTCCGGGAAGCACCCGCCCGGCCCGTGCGTGGCGTTGTGGCCCGGGCTGGCCCTGGACTGCCACGGCGACGAGCTGGTGCTGCGGCAGCCGGTCGTGCTGGACCTGTGGCGTGAGCTGTCCCCGGATGATCAGAAGCGGGTGCTCAGCGGCAAGAACACGGTCTGGCTGTCGATCTGCGAATGCGAGCAGCCGGTGGATTCGGCCCGGCCGATGTACACCGACGCCTGCGGGATCCCGGGTGACTGCAGCTACGCCCGGATCCGCGAGACGGTGGCCCTCCGGGTCACCACCAGGCCGCCGGAGCGGCCGGATCGGTGCGCTTGCTGCCCGGGCGACTGCCCCGATCCGTGCGTCGTCCTGGCCCGGATCGACGACGTCGCTCCGGGACATGCGCTGGAGGCCGCCCAGATTCACAACGGCGTCCGGCAGATGCTCACCCGGCACCGGCTGACGACGATCACCGGGATCAGCTTCGTACACGGCGCGACCTACAGCCGGGACCTAGCCACCGAGCTGCTGATCAAGGGCTTCGAGGTGCGGTTCTCCGACCCGGTCCGGGTGAGCACCCTCACCGAAGAGGTTGTCGACATCATCGTCTACCAGGGCGGTGGCGGGCAGCGCGACAGCACCTATCCCAAACGGGGCCGCTACCACGAATTTACGGCGTCCGACTACACAGACCGTTTCGTCTACCGGCAGCGGGGTGACGAGAGGCTCGAGCACGGCGATCGCGTAGTGATCCAGGTCAAGGCCGACTTCATCCTGGACGAGTGCTGCCGCGCGGTGGACGGCAATCACCTCGGCGGCCGGGTGCCGCTGCTGCCGGGCTACGACAAGTACGCCGCGAACAGACCCCCTGGATGCGACGTTCCGCCAGATCGTCCAGGACCTTGGGTCTCCGGAAATGGCACCCAGGGGGGCACTTTCGAGACCTGGTTCCTGGTCGAGAAGAGGGAGCGCGGCCATGACGATGACAAGCGTTACTAGCCCGGCCACGCCCGGCTGCACCGGATGTGGCGGGGGAATGAGCAGCTACGGCGGCGGTGGTTGCCAGGGCTGCGGCAGCCCGGGTGGCTGTGGCTGCGGTGGGAGCTGTGGCTGCGGGAGCGGAATGCGTTCTCCAGCCGGCAGTTTCGCCCGCCCGCGATTCTTCGCCGGGCAACTGCTGCAGGACGACGACCTGGCGGCGATCGAGAGTTACGTGGCCGGAAAGAACCGGCTGCACAACCGATTCCTGCATGGTGATGGCGTGGTCTGCGGCCTGGATGTGAGCTGCCATCCGTGCGGAGGCGGCTCGGTCATGGTCGGCAGCGGCTACGCGCTGGACTGCTGCGGCAACGACATCGTGGTGCCCTGCCGGGAAGAACTCGACGTCCTGGCCATGATCCGGCAGCTGCGCACGGCGGCCAATGACGGCTGCGACTGCGGCCCGTGCGTGCCTTCGGCCACGGACGCGTCAGGCACTAGCTCCGGCACGAGCTCAGGGGCCGGGGACCAAAGCTCCGATCAACCGCGCGAGAGCGTCAGCACCCAGCCACAGGCCCGCCGGTACTGGCTGTACGTGCGCTACACCGAGCAGTTGAGCGATCCGGTCGAGCCCTACGCCACCGATGCGGCGTGCGGCGTTCAGGGCTGTGAACTGAGCCGGGTACGCGAGGGATACCAGTTCCTCCTGCGCAGCCATCGCTGCTGCAGCCAGAACAACGACATCATCCAGCACGTGCTCGACTGCCTGGGGCCGCGTAAGGATCTGATCAAGGCGCTCGGCGCAGGCCAGTGGGCTCACCGATTCATCGTGCGGCTGCGCGCTGCCCTCGGCACGCAGGACGTGATCCGGCCGGGGCCAGCCGATTTCACCCGAGCTGAACTGGGCCGGGTGACCTCGTTCGCCACGGACGCGGCCGGTGCTCCCGTCGTGACCGATGCCGCCAGCGCCAGCCAGTTGATCGATGATCTCACCGTGGCCGCGTCCACGGTGCTGCGCGCCAAGGCGCTCAGCGACACCGACCGGGCCGCAGCCGGACTGGACGACGCGCAGATCAACCTCGCTGCTACGGCTTTGACCACAGCGGCCGAGAAGCTGCGGGCTGCCAATGTGCTGGACCGTCTGGATCCGGCGGTCCGGCCGTTCGCCGAGGCCAGCCTGCGGACAGCGGTGCGGGCAGCTGATCACCCGCTCGGTGAGCCGCTGCCTGGTGACCTGTCCGTCCTGGCCAAGGGGGTAGCCGCCGACAACAGCCTGGTGCGCGTCAGCGCAGATGTGCTGCGTCAGCTGAAGGCCTGGCTGCTGGAACGGGCGGAGCGGGCTGGCGCCACCGATTGCACGCTGGCGGCCGAGGTGGCCGCCGTCCGGATCCCCGTCATCACCCGCACCGCGGACGGTAGCGAGGTCATCCTCGAGGATCCGGGTCAGGCCGATGACCTAGAGGCCACCGCCGTCCGGCTCGGCATGCTCACGCGTCGCTATCTGATCTCCTGCGTCTGCGCGGCGATCAATCCGCCCTGCCCGAGCTGCACGGACGATGCAGTGCTGCTCGCCGGCATCGACGTGCTGGATTGCGAGGTTCAGAGCGTCTGCCAAGTGGTCCGCCAGAATGTGCCCACCGGCCCGGCGCTGCGTTACTGGCTAGCGCTGGAGCGGATTCCGGCGCTGCTGGAGAAGCTGTGCTGTCCTGACGATGCCTGTGAGCCCACCCGGCCAGCGCCAAAGAATGACCAGCGCCGGCCGGATCCGGTCCAGCCGATCGAGACCGGCTTCCTGGCTGCTGGTCAGGCCTCGGCCCCGGCCAGCGACCGGGATCGGGTGCTGTTCGCGGTCGGCCAGGTCCTGGGTGGCGAAGCCCGAACGGGGACGCCGCTGGCCTCCATGCTCGGCACCACGCTCAATCCGGCTGCGCTGCGCACTGGCCTGGCGGACATCGCCGTCCGCAATCCGCAGGTCCGCTCGGTGGTGATGTCCATCGCGGATCAGGCTCTGCAGAACATCGCGGATCAGGCTCTGCAGGACCAGGCCCAGGCGCATAGCCAGACCACGGCCAAGCTGGCGCAGCTGGAACGCACCATGCAGCGGCGGCTGGCCGAGCTGGACCGGCAGCTGGCCCAGGTCACGACCCAGCTCGCCCAGGCGGTGCCGGCGGAAGAGACTGCCGCGGCGAAGAAGGCGCCAGCGAAGAAGGCCACGCCGGCGAGGAAGCCGGCCGGTCCGGCCGGAGGTGGTCAGCCATGAGCGTGCAGCCGGATCGGCCGGTGTTCTCCGAGGCGCAGGTGCTGGCAGCGGCGGATCTGACCCGGCTGGTCGACTATGCGGCTGACGCGCAGGCCCGGCACGAGCGCCTGCTGCACCTGTGGGGCATCGCCCAGGGGCTGGCGCTGGTGGCCGAGCCCGATACCCAGCCTGGCGGAACCGCTTTCATCCGGATCAGCGTCGCGCCGGGCCTGGCCATCGACGGCACCGGCCGGCAGATCGTGGTGGCCGCATCGCAGCCGCTGGATGAGGGTGCGTTCGAGCAGGTCAACGGCACCACGGTGACCGATGCGAACCGCGACACCTGGTTCCCGGTGTTCCTTACCGGCCGGGATCAGGATCCGCCGTCCGAGGGTGTGACCACGACGGCCTGCGGGCAGCAAGCCGCGCCCACCCGGGTGGTCGAGGGCTTCGAGGTGAGCTTCGGGCGCGCGGGCGACGAGCTGGCCCTGGACGAACAGGATGTTCCTCCGGTCGACGAAGGGCCTGGCCGACCGGGCAGTGTTCCCTGGCGGGTGCTGCTCGGGTTCGTGCGCTGGAATCCGGACATCGGTCAGTTCAGCGAGAAAGGCACCAGTGCCAACGGTGTCTCGGTCCGGTACGCCGGGGTGCTGGCCGACGAGGTGGCAGCCCGCAACGGCCGGATCGAGGTCCGCACTCAGGTCACGCCGAAACTCGGTACGCCAGCCGCCGTTGTGGATGAACAGGACGGCGGGCGGCTCTACTTCGGCCTTCACGACGGCAGTGGCACGGTGACTCAGCTCCTGACCGTCTCGGCCAAGGGCGACGTAACCGCAACCGGTACGATCCGCGGGCGGCTGTCCGAATCCGGCGGTGTGCTGATGCAGTCAGGCATAGTGACCGATGGGGTGCTGCTGCCGCTGCCGGATGGCGTCACGCAGGAGCAGGTGACTAGCGGTGAGGTCGTGCTGCACGTGATCCTCACCCCGCGCGTCCCTCCGTCGGCTGCGCCATCCGGCATGGTTCTCTGGGTGCCCGCGGAGTGCAGGGTGGACGACGACCGGCGCGTGCACTGCTCCGTGACCTGGTTCAGCGGATTCACCGCTGCCGAGCAGGTGATCGTGCCGGCCAGCAGCGATTACGTGCTGCTGGCCGCCGCCGCCAGTCAGGACGGTTCCTGATGTCCGCCCGGATGACCGTGGTCGCGATCCGGGCTACCGGCCATGTGCTCGGCGCGCTGACCGAGCTTGCGCCGGGCCTCGAGCTGACCGTGGCGGCGGTCGCGGGTGCGGCGATGCCGGTTCAGGCCGGGACGACGGCGTTCGCGGTGCCGGCCGTGCAGCTGGCCGTGGCCAGCCTGGCCTTCGACACCCGGGTATTCGACGATCCCTACGGTGCGCGGGTGCTGTTCGCGACGTCGTCGGACCAGTCGGCGTCCCTGGCCTTCGTCAACGGCGGTGCGCATGGCCAGCTGGCAGCGATCACCGCTGACACCCTGACGGTAGGGATTTCCCCGCCGCCCGGGACGCCGCCACCGCCACCTCCGCCAGTCAGCGTGGATACCCCATTCTGGGTGCTGTTCCAGGGGCCCGCCGCTGATCCGCCGCTGATCGTCTCGGGGGTGATCGCTAAGACCAAAGCCGGGAGCGACCCGGTGGCGCACGGCCTGACCAGTGGCACCAGCTACGAGGCGCTGGTGCTGGTGTCTGGCCTGGGCGCGCATCAGCAGACGGTTACGCCTCCATGACCCGGGTCGAGGTCCGCTCCTGCACGGTCCGGGTGGTCCGCCGGGACGGCTGGAGCTGGGGCCCGGACCCACGCCAGCTGCTGGACGGCGTCCTGGCCGCCGTCCATGTGCTGATCGCGGATGCTGTGGCCTCGGCTCTTCCTGCCGGGGCCCACGGCCAGGTGACCAGGCCGGTACGGGTCCGGGTGCCGATCAGCCGGGCGCAGCTTCAGGCGTTGTCCCGAGGTGGGCTGGCTGGATCTTCCGGGCCGGCGATGCGCTCGGCACTGGGGCCGGTGCTGGCTGCCGCGCTGCGGGCTGAGCTGGATCGCACCGATGTGCTTCACGATCCGTTCGAGCCGGACGCCATTACTGCTGCCCCGCAGCAATCTGCGGGTTCTTCCGTACTTACTCTGCTGCTGCGCTGGCACGGCGAGGGAGTACTAGCGGACCTGCTCAGTCGGCTTCCCGGTCCGGTGCTGCTGTCGTGGCATAACGCCCTGACACAGTGGTCGGCATCGTCCGTAACGGCTCCGGACGCGGCAGGCATCGCTGTCGCGCTGGCCGATCCATTGGCGGGCCTGGCTTCCGGGCCTATTTCCGATCTGGAGGGCTGGTGGCGAGCCCGACTGGCGGCGATGGCCGTGATTGCCGCTGCGACCGGTGCCGCTGCTGGTCATCCGGTGGTGCTCAGCGCACTGGATGACCGGTTCGGCCGGCGCCCCCTCCCCGCTGCGTCCGCTCCTACCCTGGACGCCGTCTCTGCTGCGTTGCCCGCTACGCCGATGAGCCCGGGACATGCCGCAGCGCGTCACACTGTCCCGAAAGCGGTAGAAATACCGCCTAGTTCGCACTCACGGCCTAGATCGGGGGCGGCAAGGACCAGCACGCGTCAGGCTGGCGCGGCGCTGCCGTTCCTGATCCTCGTGCAGTTGTCACGCATCGGATGGCTGGATGCACTCGCCGCCGGAGTGGGCGCGGCCGGGCTGACCCAATCCTGGCCGTCGCTGGCAGCGGCGCTGGCGTTCACCGTGACTGACGAGCCGCAAGAAGGCTGGCGGCGCAGTCCGCGGGACCTTGCTACCGCACGCGCTTTCGCTGGTGTCGCCGAGCCTTTCGCCGAAACGGCGCTGCCTGATGCCGCACGCTTGCTGGCTCCTCCGCTCGATGCCGTGCTCGGCCGCTGCCTGACGGCCGGGCACCGGATCCAGGATCCGCTGCTGCTGGTTCCGGCCGGTGCCGATGACGGACTGGTCCTCTTCGATGGCGGTGGCCTGTTCCCGATCGCCTGGGCGGATGACCTCGCTGGCTTGACCCCCTGGCTGGAGGCTTGCCCCGGCTCGCGCTTGCTGACGCACCCTGCGATAGGGCCGATCTCATGGGTCGGCCACGATAGTGAGCCGGAGGAGCGAGAGCCGCCGGACCGGACACGGGTGGACCGAGCTGGGTTGGTCCTGACCGGGCTCCGATGCCGCCGGGCCTTCCCGACGGGGAATCAGCCCGCGCTGGAACGGTCCTTCACCCTAGCGGCCGGTGCCGCGCTGGCCTCGATCGCCTGGATGCTGTGGGGCGCGAACGACCTGGCCGATCCGTTGCTCGCCCTGGAGCGGCTGGCTTCCCTGGACGCCGTCGTGGACGGCGATGCCGAGCGGGTGCGGGTAGTGCTTCCGCTGGGCGCGCGGTATTTCGCTCTGCAGCAGCAAGGGTTGCTCGGTGAGGTGCCCCTAGTGCCGTGGCTGGGCGGGCGATCTGTCGAGATCGCGGGCGGCTGAGATGAATGCGGTGGACGGCGATGGCGGGCCGGACAGAACGCTGATGGGTATCGTCCACCTGCGCATTCGGATGTCTGGGATAAATCGTGCCCTTCATGCAGCCGTCGCCAGACGCGCCGCGCTGAGCGCCGGCCTCGATCAGCCCGAACGGGCGGGAATGTGCGTGACCGACCGGCAGATCGCCGTCCTGCTGGAGCAGGTCGGCGAACTGGCCACAGTGGGCGCCGACGACCTGGGCCGGCCGGATGCGCCGCGGGCCGAGCCACCGGTACGGCCCAACCCGGCGGAGCAGGCCCTCCGCGAAGTCGCGGCCGAGGCGGGCGTGCTCTTGCCGATCGACGAACTCGCCGCGCGGTTCGACCTGACCCGTCCTGAGCTGGACGCGCTGCTGCTGGTCGCGGCCCCGGACATTGACCCGGCCTACGAGCGGATCTTCGGCTATGTAGTCGACGACATGAGCCGGCACCTCCCCTGCGTCGACCTGCTGGCCCAGGTCGGTGCCAGATCCAATGCCGAGCGATTGATGCGACGGCGATGGCTCGGGCCATCCGGATCGCTGCGCCGCTGCGGCCTGCTGATAGAGGCCGGCGCCTCCTCGACCGAAGCGCGCCAGGAGCTTCGCCTGGCGCCCGGCCTGCTCGACTTCCTGCTCGGCGTCCGCCTCGACCTCGCAGCCATCGCGGCGGACCCCGGCCGCTTCGAGCCGCTGTACCGCGCGCAGCCGGGCAGCGCCCCACCAGGGATCGGGGTGGACGCGGACCGGCTCGCGCAGGCCGGGGCGGCGCTGGCGACCGGCACCGCGCAGGTAGTGGCGGTGTGGGGGAAGGGCAGCCACGAGGAACTGGTGGCCGCGCTGGCCGGTCACGCTGGTCGCCAGGTCCGTCGGCTGGACGGCGGCGGGCTATCGGGCGCCACGGCCATGGTTAGATCGGCGGTCCGGGCGGCGCTGCGAACGGCCACTGCCGTGGAGGCGATCCTATGGGTGACGGTTCCGGATCAGGATGGCCCAGAGGCCGCGGTCGCGGAAACGGTGCTGGCCGAGGAACTAGCCGCCAGCAGTGTGCCGGCCTGCATTACCGGGCCGGTTCCGTGGCGAGCGCCGACCCTGCTGGCCGCCCGCTCCTTTCTGGAGCTTGAATGCGTGGCGCCGACGCATACTGAACGGGTCGCCATGTGGACGGCGGCCGCCCCGGACGCCGATCAGCCCGGACTCGAGAGGCTGGCCGCCCGATACCGGCTTGGCTGGCGGGACCTTGCCGCCGTTGCTTCCCTCGCGCGCACCGAAGCCCTGGCCTCCAACGGTCACCGGCCGGCGATCGAGTCGGGACTGGAGCGGGCCGCGGCAGCTGTGTCCCAGCGGCGCACCTCCAGGCTGGCGGGCACCATGCGCCCGCACCGATCCCCGGAGGAGTTGATCCTCCCGCCCGGCGAATTCCGCCAGGTAATGGAGGTGGCCTCGTTCTTCGACGCGTGGCCCAGGGTCGCCGAGCGCTGGGGCTTCACCCGAATGGCGGGCGGGCGCGGCCTCAAGGCGCTCTTCACCGGGGAGCCCGGTACGGGCAAGACCCTGGCTGCCGAGGTGATCGCCAGTCGCCTCGGGCTCAGCCTCGTCACAACTGACCTGTCCCGGCTGGTCTCGAAATGGGTCGGTGAAACGGAGAAGAACCTCGACGCCGCCTTCACCGAGGCGGAGGCGAGCAATGCCGTGCTGTTCTTCGACGAAGCCGACGCCCTCTTCGGCAAGCGCGGACAGGTGGAGCACGGCGCCGACCGATGGGCCAACCTCGAGGTCGGGTACCTGCTCCAGCGGCTGGAATCCTTCGATGGCCTGGTCATTCTCGCCAGCAATCTGCGCGAGAACATCGACCCGGCGTTCACCCGGCGCTTCAGCATCGTCGTGCACTTCCCGCGTCCTGGGCTCGACGCGCGCATGCGCCTGTGGCGGCGCGCCTTTCCGCCCGAAACCCCCCTGGACGACGATCTCGACCTAGACGCGCTGGCCGGGCTTGACCTGACCGGCGCCGGCATCGTCGCCTCAGCCCGTACCGCCGCATTGCTGGCCTCCGAGAGCGGCGCCAGCGCGATTTCGATGGCCCACGCCGTGCTCGGGGTATCACGGCAATACCAGCGTGAAGCAAGGGTTTTGCGCCCCGGCGACCTCGGCTGTCACGCGGCCCTGCTGGAAGATAGCCATGGCTGAGCAGGCCCTGCTCCCGCTCCCCGCGGCGCATCCAGTCACCGAGCCCGAGTTCGAGCCGCGGCGCCAGGGCCCCCCGCGAGCCGGGCCAGGCCAGGCTCCGCGGCCGGGCCCAGGGATGGGCAATGCGGCTCGAGCCCGGCTGATGGCGGAGCAACCAGCTACGGCCGACGCCCTTTCGGGCGTCACGCACGACCTGGGCCTGGGCAACGGGGCCACCGGGCGCGCCATCGCCGCTCGAGCCGCTGAACGTCCTCGCCGCGCAGGCGCTCTCGCCACCCCGCCCCGTCCCCCCCAGCACCCACCCGCGCCAGGCTTCCAGCGCCCGGCCCTCGCCGCTGCCCCGCGCCAGGCCGGACCGGCAGCGCCGTCCCCTGCCGCTGACCCGCAGCAAGCCAGGCAGATCCTCGAAGGCGCGACCCCGGGGCTCGATCCCGGTACACGCGCCGCCGCGCTGAGCGCGATCGCCGACCCGGTGGTGGCGGCCACGCCCGCGACTGCTGTCGGCGCGCCGTCGCCGGCCGCGACCGCGGCGCAGGCCGATGCCGGCGCGACGACCAGCGAGACGGGCGCCGAGGGCGGCGTGACGCTGTCCGCCACGGATACGCGGGGCAACGCCGAAAAGGGCACAACCGAGGCAGAGGCGGACGGTGGCGCGGCCGGCGGCGAAGGCGCCGGTCCCGGTAAGCCGGCCGAAGGGGCGGTGGCGGCCGGCGGGACGAGCGGCGAAGGCGGCTCAGCCCAAGCCGCCGCCGTAGAACTCAGCGGCGACATGATGCCGCTCGTGCCCGACACCGGCGCCGGCGCGCTCGGAACCGGTGATCTGGTGCTCATCGACGTAGAGCTCGCCGAGCACCAGCGCTGGGCCGGCGCGCTAGGCCGCGTCGGTGAGGTAGCGTCACTCCGCCGCGCCGAGTTCATCGCCGAAGAGGTAGGAAGCGGCTTCATCAACGGCGCCGCGTCCGGCCTGGCCATGGGCCTCGGCATGGGTGTCGTGACGCGGTTCGTGCCGGCGATCGGCCCCGTGATCGGCGGCGCGATGGCGCTGCACGGACTGGCGGAGCGCGACTGGGCGGAAACCAGCGCCACCATCGGCCGGTTCGGCGAGGGGAACGATACCTATGACACGCTCGCCAACTCGATCGCCTCCGTCGCGGCGGTCATCGAGATCGTGTCGCAGGTACTCACGGTCATCAGCGGGATTGTGGGTGTCGTTCAGACCGCTGCCGAGGTGATCGCGGGAGGCGCGGTCGTGCTCGCCTTCTTCACGTTCGGCGCCACCCTGGGCGTCGCAGCCGTCGCGGCCGACGTGGTCGCGGTATGCGAAGAAATATCGCTCGCCATCGGTGAAGTCACCACCGTACTCGACATGGTCAATAACGCGATCTTGACGCCATGCGTGGCGCTCTTCCGCTCGCTTCACACCTTTACGGCGCAAGCCGATCCGCGCGAGGTGGAGGAGCAGGGCCAGGGCATTTCGACGGCGGCGGCCGCCTCCGGATCCGCGCTCAGCGCGTGGGCGGGCGGCAAGGCCGCGCACGCGGGCACGGCTCAGCGGCCGCCCGGCGACGACCTGCCGCCCTCGCAGCGTCCGGTGCACGAAACGCCGCCGCCTGCGATCGGAGAGGGCCCGACGGTGCACTTCCAGGAGCCGCCTGCACCTATCGCGCATCCGGAGGGGGCGCTGACGCCGATCGCGCACGCGGAGGCCGCGCCGTCGGCCGCAATTGCTGAAGCACCGCCATCACTCGCGCACGCGGAAGCTACACCGTCGGCGGCTACCGCAGAAACAGGACCTGCCGCCGCCGCGCCGCCGAGAGAGCCGGAGCAACTCACCCTCCCAGGTACCGAGGCACCGGCGACGCGACCGCCGCGGCGGCCGCTGACTCCGGACGAAGTCGCACCGCCCAACACTCGTAGCGCGTACCTGCGGCGGTTGCGCGCGGAGGCGGCCGGCGCCCCGCCGCCGAAGCCAGGGCGACGTAAGTTCAACATTGCCCGCCACGAGCTTCCTGACCGGGCAAACATCGAGGGCACCTGGGAATCCGCATCGCCGACGCCCGACCTCTACCAGTACTCGCCACGTACACCGAAAAAACACGAGTCGCATCACGTCGAGGCGCAGGAAGCCTTCATTGCGCCTGATGGCGGCGAGGTGATCCCGGGTTACAACCCGAAAGAAGATGTGACGGTGATGGTGCGTCGTAAGCCCGAGCATGAGGCGACGTTCGGGGCGCAGGGCGAGCAGCGCGCACAGCCGGACTTCCACGAGACCGTCGGTCGGCCCGCGGCGCTGGAGGAGGCGCACAATATCGCCGTCTGGGGCACGCGAGACGCGCCGCCGCCCGGTACTACCCGGCGGCAAATGATGGATCCGGAGGTTGCGGGCCAGACCGCCATGGAGCATTCCGCGTATCTGTTCGAGACCTCACGCCTCTCCGGTAAGATCGGCCCGGCAGAGGGTGCGCCGCCGCCGCCGCGGCCGGGAGAAACGCCTCTCACCAGCCGGCCGACGGTCGGCGAATTGGTCGGTCCCCGCGGTGGAGTTAACCCCTTCGAAAACCTCGATTGGGAACGCACCTTCAACCAACCAGACCCGTACCGTGCGGCGCAACCGCCAGGCACACAACTGGGGCTGCCGGGCATGGAGCATCTCGCTACCCGGCCCGGCCCAGCCTACGAACAACTGACGCTGCCCGGGATCGACCAGCCCGGGCCCAACCCGAATCAGCTGTCGTTGCCATTCGACCGTCCACCTGCGACGCCATCGTCGACGCCGCCGCCGGTGACAAGCGCGGTGCCAGCCGCCGCACCGCCGATCAGTTCGACACCCACGGCAACGGTCGCACCTTCAGCGACCACGGCGACGCCGGTCACCACGACGCCAGGGGCGGCTTCACCGATCAGTTCGGCGGCCTCGCCGACGGTCAGCAGCGTCAATACTGTGTCCACCTTCTCGGCCGCGGCTGGCGCGGCACGGACCGCTGTCGGGCAGCAGACGCCCGGTGGCCCGCAGCCGGGGCCCGGGACGCCAACCTTCGGCACTCGGGCGCACCAGGTCGGCGCGCTGTTCCTTCCGCAGGTCTTCGGGGGCGGCGGCGAAGCGCCGAAGTACGCGCAACGGCAGGCGGCGCACAGAGCCCGCTTCACGGGAGACAACCAGCCGGCCGAAGGCGTCGAGCGCGTGAATCCGGACTATCCGTCACCGCCGGCGACGCCCACGCAGATCACGGCGATCCAGAACGAGATCATGAACCTGCTCGCCGTCCGCGCTGCCGCGGAACAGGAGGCGCAACACCAGGCCGACCGCGCGGGTCAGTGCGAGGAGAACCAGGGCCCGATCCAGCAGACGGTCGCGGACACGACGGCAGGAATAACGGCCGTGCAGGCGCACGACGCCGCAGTCGCGCGGCGCGAAGCCGTCAACCAGGAGCAACAGCAGCGGCAGCAGGAGTCGGCGGGGCTCGTCGCCGGCTATCCGAGCCGCGCCGCGGGGCTGGCCGCCTTGAAGGCTCCGCTCGCCGCGTGGGAAGGATTTACCAGCCTGGCATCACACCTTCCAGGGGAAGCCGGCGACAGCATGCTGCGGATGAACCAGGAAGCCGGGAAAATGCAGGAGGCGTTCGACCAGATGGGCGCCCAGATAGGCGGGGTGGACGGCGCCGGTCCAGCGAACGAGCAAGGGCTGCAGGACGATCAAGCTCGCCTCAAGGAGACAGGCGAATTGGCGCAGGCGTCGGACGAGCAACTCCACACCGCGAGCACTGGCGCGGCGGGGCTGCAGCAGGCGAACGAGGCCGCGCTCGCAGAGGCCAACGACAGAAGGAAGACCGCCACCGAGCGCGCGCAGGAGAGCGGCGACGCGGCGGCGGAACGCGAGGAAAAGGCCAACTCGCTCGCCGAGCAGCTCCGCGCCTGGGGCAGGCTTCACGCGCAAGCGCGGCGACGGGCGGTTGCCGCGACAGAACAACGCCTCCAGAAGGAGGGCCTCATCGTGGTGGAGAGCTCCGAGCAATGAACGAGGTCTTGCAGGCATCGGCGCGGCGGCTGGCCGAGGCGCGACAGCGTGGCGATGCCGACGACACTGCGGAACTTCTGGCCGTCCACGCGAACGACCTGCTTCGAAACGGCTGGATCGCGGATGCGCGCATGGAGCTGGACGAGGCCGCGGCCATCCACCGCGCCCGTGGCCGCGGGTACGACGAGGCACGATGCACGCAGTTCGCGGCGACATTGTGCCGATTCGAGGGCCGTCTGGACGAAGCGAAGTCGCGGTGCGCGCGCGCGCTGGCGCTGTGCGAATCGACGGGGCCGATGGCGGTGTCGGCCTACGCTGAACTCGGCGAGATCGCGCTCGCGCAGGGGAACTACCTCGACGCGGCAGAGGCCTACGGCGCGGCGCTCGATGCGGGCGACGCCACCGCCCTTGTCGATACGGCACGAGCAGCCATACTGCGCAAGCGCGCGGTGGTGCTCACCGCTGCCAGCCGATATCAAGACGCGATACGCGATCTTGAAACAGCCCACGACCTCCTGATGCGCGCGGGCGATCGCGCCGGGGCCATCCGGACGCTGATCGAGGAGGCGACCGCGTTCCGGCACGCGGGCCTCGTCGCGGATGCGGAACGCATCGTCAGCCGGGCCATGGGTCCGGCGAAGCAGGATGGCGATCACGCGGCGTTGGCCGATCTCCATCTGCTGCTCACGGCACAGGCGCTCGATCGCCGCGACGCGGCAGCGGCCATGAGGTGGGCGCAGACGGCCCGCGCCGAGGCGCTGGCGGCTCGCGCACCGACGTCCTACATCGGCGCGGCACACGCGATTGCCCAACTCGCGGAATCAGCGGGGGATCGGCTCGGGGCGTATGAAGCCCTGGCGACCGGCTGGGTGACGCTCGGCGACCTGCTGGGCAACGGCCTAGCGAGGATGTCGTTCGAGCCGAAGCTCAAAGAGATGCGCGAGGGGTGGGGCGCGGAGGCCTTCGACGAAGTGAAGAAATCGTACGAGGCACGGCGGCGGCGCGAAGGTTCCGATCGTAGGAAATGAGCTTCCCCGAATTGTTGGCGCTTCGGTGTTGCCCGCTGAAGGCCTACCTCGAGGCCAGGCGCAAGCTTGCGGACAACTTCGATGTACTCCTATCTACCCTGCCCTGACCTCAGCCCGCGGGAGGCGTCCACATGTGGGTCCCGCATCGACCCGATCAGCGCCGCCATCCGCTCCGAGGGGCGTATGCCCAGGCTCTCGTCAAGGAGATGAACGTAGGTCCGATACTGACGCAAGGCCTCGCTGTGGTTGCCCTCGGCCTGGTGGGCGCTGATCACCAGCCGGTGGGCGCTCTCGCGCAGCGGATCGGCAGCCACGGCGGCGAGCCCTGCCTCGATCGCCTGGATCACGCGGCCCTGCTCGATCAGGCGGTGCCCCATGGCCTCGAGGGCGTGCAGCCGCACTTGCCGGATGAGTTCGCGCTCGATGCTCACCCAGTCTTCGTACCAGTCAGGCAGGAGTTCGCCGGTAAGCAGGTGGTGCGGCTGTGGGCCCAGGCCGCCAACACCCTGGATGACCTGCTCGGCGTGCGTCATAATTTCCCACACATCGACGAACAAGCACGCGGATAGCTGCAGGTGGCCCGGGGTCACGGCGACGATGTCGAGCCCGCTGCGCCGCAACTGCCACAAGGCTGACCGCAGGCTGGCGCACGCAACCCGCTCCGGTTTGTCGAGCCAGAGGTTCCCAGCCACGACAACTCTCAGAACGGCACGGTTCTGCAGCGCCAGGAAGGCGATCAGTCGTTGCGCCCCGAGCGGCAGCACGACCGAGCGATCTCCCTGGCTCAGCTGGAAGCCCTGGATGAGTGACAGGCGCACGCGTTCGGGATCCGTCGGCATTGGGCCTCACCCGTTCGGGTCTTGGCGGTCGATCGACACGGCTTGGACGTGGCTAGCCCAGCATCCACAGTCGATGTCACCGGATCATCAGTACGACGTCACGAGCGCGTCGCGGACCCTGAGAAGGTCCTTGATTCGCCGTACACCAGGCGAGCCAGTCCCGCCAGCATCGCGCGGATGGGCTGTACCGCTCTAATACTCGATTTGGGTGGGTGTTCTGCACTTTCACTGACAGGCTGAATACGGTGATGGTTGGCCGGCCGGGTGCTCCTCAAGATCGTCTACGTGTTGACCTTAGCTGTAAGTGACCGCGTCACGATCTTTGCGCCAGAGTCAGTTTCTCGTGTGTCGCCGTCACTCAACTGCATGGAGCCGGATAGGCACCTTACGCGGCCTGTGGATGGCGCTCTGGAGGTGGCTCGAAATGCGATCTGCACACATTCTCCATCCGGCCTACACACGTTCTCCATCCGTTTTGAATACGGATTCATTATCCGGTCGTAACCGCTTCTCCTGCAGAAGCGACTACGATGTGGGGAGGCATAGTGCGCAGTTCCGGGGAAGTCTTTGGCCTTGTCGCCATGCGCGATCCGCAACGACGTGTGCCACCAGGCACTTTATGGGCACCGGCACGCAATCTTGTTACGCCGCCTGAGTTCCGCCAGGCACCGCGGGCCGCGTACGGCATCGCAGTGCTCGGCACCGTGGCGGATAGATACATATCAGCCGATCCACAGCGACACCGGTTCGTCGCTGCGTTCCAAGACACGGCAGAGATCCTTCGCGTGCTCGGTTGCCGCCCCTCGGCGGCAGTTCCCCCGATCGCCGCCCGCCGCTGGTCCGACGGCTGTCATGATGGCCGTCGCACTCAGGCACAAGATCTGAGCTCCCGCGCAGCCCTAGGCCAGTCAGGCTACTTCTTGCGGCAGCTACGGATGGAATCGGCTGAGGATACGGGCGACCGCCTGCAGTCCCGAACGTCGCGGAACAGGCGCTCCCTCCCAGCCTTTGGGTGTAAAGGGATGAGGAAAGTCCGATATGGGCTTGGGCGCATTGAGAGCTTATCTGCTGCCATGTTCTCGCGAGCGGGAAGGTTCGACCGTGCGGGGATCTCGTCGCACGACTGCGGTCACCAGAATCACAGGAATCAAATTCTTTATCTGCGCGTGGCGCGCTTGCTCCGTGGTGGTGACAGGCGAGTGACGTTGCGGTGCATACGGTCGCAACAAACGGATGCCCTGAGGGGGGAGCCATGGACACACACCAGGTTTACCGGCCGCTCGGTATCCTCGATCACTTCGATGTCGCCGTCGTGCACCTTTTCGCCGGCCCTTACGTAACGCTGGCCACCAAGCGCTGGGAGGTGCCTGAAGGAAGCAAGCAGCTGCTGGCGTTCGTCGCGTTGCGTCGAAGGCGGGTTGAACGCCGCCAGGCGGCAGGAACTCTGTGGCCGTGTGGCGATGAAGAGCGCGCCGCAGGCAATCTGCGATCCGCGCTGTGGCGGCTCCGCCGTGCGGGCATCAACGTCCTGGTCGCGGATAAATGGTCGCTGGCTCTGAGCGGTGACGTGCTGGTGGACCTGCACCTCACAGAACAGTGGGCGACGCGGCTAATCGAAGGGCGGGCGGCCGGAGACGACCTCGCCGTCTCACCGTCGGTGGCTGACGCCCTAAACCTACTGCCCGGGTTTTATGACGACTGGGTGCTAATGGAGCGCGAGCGCATACGGCAGAGGATCCTGCATGCACTGGAGGCGCTCAGCGAAAGGCTGGCCACCGCGGGGCGCTTTGCTGACGCCATTGAGGCTGCGATTCTGGCGACCAGCGCGGAGCCGCTCCGGGAAAGCGCACAGCGAGCGCTCATCAAGGCACACGTCGCCGAGGGCAATCTGACCGAAGCCCGCCGCAGCTACCGCGCGTATCACGATTTGGTACACCGGGAACTCGGCGTGGCGCCATCTGATGAGTTTTCTGCGGGCCTGGGCATCTCCGAGGTCCGGCTGGGCCGCGCAGCTGGCGGCCGGGTGCCGCTGCCGCGCCGGACGGCGCCGGCAGGTTAGACGGAACCTGATCGGCCGGACACGGTAAAGCGCTCCAGCCAGTCGCGGACGTATGCCAGCGTCTCCTCTATCGTGGACGCTGACCCGGTGTCCTGGGCGTGCCGGTCCAGATCCGGTTGGCCGAGCATGCGGACCCGCAGCTGCGGGTCGCCGCTGCTGCCTTCCAGCCAGACCCGCAGGATGAGCGCTCCGGCCCGTTCCGAACCGCTGTGCCGCCGTGCGCTGGGCATGGGTCAATGGTGAGCGCCCGCCGTCACCGTAGCGTGACCACTCGGGCTGAAGTGGCTGACTTCGGCCGCACCGCGCCGAATATGTCCAGCCCGGCTAGTCGATGGCGCGATCAGGCTGATCCGCGGATAGCCGTCCCGAGCGGAGCGTCGCCAGCATGCACGGGTTCCCCGCCGCGACGTGCCGGTAACCGGGTGGAGGCCGCTGCGCCGCCGGCGTCTACGGCGGGCAGCCCGATCGCGAGCTGGACGTACCGTCGGCCCGCGATCTGCGCCCGCTAGTGCGAACGGACCCGTTACGCTGGAGTGACGACGGCGGGTGATTCCGCCGGTGAGGATGATCACCGGCTGTATTCGAGTGTCATGGTTCCCGGCGTGGCGCCGCTGGTCGAGGCCGGGGGATGTGGTGCTGCGCGAGCCGGATGCCGACATCGGCTGGTAGTGCTGGCCGACCCAGAGGGAAACGAGTTCTGCGCATTCACCGGGTGACGCCGTCCGCCCGCCCTGGCGCCGGGCCCGGACGCCTGCCGGCCCTCGCGCCGCGGTCGTGGATTCCGGTCAGCCACCCATCGCGCCAGCAGGCGCAGCGGCCGCGCTCATTCTGGAGATGCTGGGAGACAAGACCCGTGGTCCGGTGCTGTCACCTGACCTGTCTATTCGAACATTAGCGTTGCTAATGAAATCGTGGGGAGCCTAACGGGGAGCCAACGACCGCAGGCACGGGCCAGGCCACGTCCAGCAATTATCACTCCAGCTGAACATCACGTCAGGCCACATCCGGCGACGCCAGGCGGCACTTCGAAAGTGCTTCCTAAGCAGTAGGTCCCGCGTTCGAGTCGCGGTCGGGGCGCAGGTCAGAAGGGGTGCCGCTCCCGAGTCAGGGTCGCGGGGAGCCAAACTGGACCCCAAGTGTTAGGCGCCCGTCATGTCCGAGACGAATTTCCGGCGCCGTGGGTACGGCGCTAAGCAAGCCGGGTAGTGACCGTGTCGAGGTCGCCCTTCGCCGATCTGAAAAAGCTCTTTAGCAAGTCCGCAACCGTGGCCGGGTCCTCCGCTGGCGGCAGATGAGCACAGCCCGGGATCACGGCGAACGCGTCAGGCAGCCCGGATCGAGCCTGCTCGGGCGGCACCACCAGATCGTGCTGCCCCGCCGCGACCAGGAGCGGAATCCGTTTGTTGCCGACACGGTCCCGGACGTCGAACGACGCGAGCGCTTCGCAGGCCAAGGCGTAGGACTCCCGATCCGTCTCAGAGAGCGACGTCAGCAACGCCCCGGCGACCGCCGGCTCGCGGTCGGTGAAGCCGGGGGCGAACCAGCGCTCCGCCGAGCCGGACATCATCACCGAGGTGCCCGCGCGACGGACCAGGTCCGCGCGCTCCTGCCAGGCTGCGGCGTCGCCGATCTTCGGCGCCGAGGCAATCACCGCGACCGCGCCGAACGGCCCGGGGTAAAGGGCCAGCTCCAGGCCCACCGCTCCCCCGAGGGAGACGCCGGCGTACCAGGCAGCACGACCACGCGCCACGGCCTGCGCAACATCGCGCACGGCACCGGCCAGGTCGGTTACCGAGAACGCCTCGGCGGCCGGTCCGCTGCGACCATGACCGGGCAGGTCCCAGCCGATCACCTCGAATGGCAACATGGCCGCGCACCGGCTCCACAGCGCTTCGACCGATGTCCCAAGCGAAGGACCGACGATGAGAACCTCGGCGGCCTGCGAGGACCCGGCGAGCCGTGTCGCCGTCAGCTCAGCCACCGGTCACCTGCCAGGGCTTCAGCGCCGGACCCGCCCAGCCAACGTACGACGCCAGGTCACCGCCCGCGTCGCCAAGCTGACTGAGCAGACAGCGGGAGGGAGTAGTCACGTCGGCAACGTTAGAAGCCGATGCGTCAATAAGCCACCCCCGCCTTTCGTTCCCGGGGGTGCGGAACATGGCACCGCTATCAGCCGTCGGCCTCAGCTGGGCGGTCCAGGTTGCTCGGCGGCGGGCGCTTGCGCGGGTTCTTCCGGGCGATACTGGTCCAGGGCTGCGCGGAGCGGGCCTAGCTGGCAGGCCACCCCTGTCCGCGCACGGAGGTTACCGGATCACCGGTGCGCGTTTGCAATGTTGTTCCACTCGGCAGAACCGCAAGGTGTTTCCGGAAACGTAAGGGAGCATGCTGGCAACAGCCGCCCTGAGGCCGGGGCGCCGGGATTGGTATCCATCTAACTTAGTAACCTGCGGGCCATCGTCATGCAGATCGACACCAAGAAGTGAGCGCAGGCACCTGTCCGCATCCTGCTTATTTACCGTGGCGCCGTACGCCCGGAGGAGCCTGGTGTCGTAAAGCATCTGTCCGCTGGCACAACTTCCACGGCAAATCAAACTACTGCCTCGGCCCCGCACTAGTTGAGCCAGCGTGTGATTCATTTGCGCGCCCTATCTCGAAAGGATAGTGGAATGTTCCACCTTCGCTGGCTCCCAACGGTCCGCTCCCGTCTATCCGGGATTGCGGAGGTGGTTCGCAGGCGGCTGCGTCGCGTCGTATGGCCAGTTACGCAGGCAGCGGGGTCGCGGCCGGCGTTGCCTGGTACATCGCGCACGACCTACTGGGTCACTCGCAGCCGTTTTCGCCCCGGTTTCCGCGGCGGTCTCGCTGGGCGCCAGCGGGATCATGCGCGGTCAACGTGCGCTACAGCTGATCACGGGTGTCGCACTGGGGATCGTCCTCGGTAGCGGTGTGCAGACCCGTCGTGGGGGAAGTTCCGGCCGCCCTGGGGTGGCTGTATTTGTGTCGATGTGTCTGGCGGCGGTGATTGGTCGCGACTTCGTCGGAGCAGGAGCGATGTTCATCAAACCAGACGGCCTCCTCGGCAGTCCTGGTCATCGCCCTCCACCGCACCGGCACCGGATCGGAGCGGTTGATCGACGCACTGATCGGCGGAGGCGTGGCGCTCACGATGGCCGTGCTCCTGTTCCCAGCAGCCCCACTTCCACTAATCCGCGACGCTACCCAGGACGTATTCGCCGCTCGGTGAGCATCTCGGCGAGGTCCTCGCCGGCCAACCCCGCCCCGACGCAGCCTGGACAATCTCCATCAGCCAGCGCATTCATGGTCGACTGGCCACGCTTACCGATGCCCACACTACGGGCGTGCGGATCGTCGGGCTGGCGCCACGCCGATGGCGTGACCCGCATGCCCGTGCGACGTGCCGAGGCGCACTGGGGGGGAGCTCAACCTGCTCGCCGGCACCGTGCTGAGCCAGCTGCGCGTTGCTACCGTGGCTGTCCGAGCAGACGTGACGGTACCGAGCCGGCTACAGAGGGCAATCAGCGACCTCGCCGCCGCGCTGACCGTCCTTGCGGGCCCAGGACCGGCCGACGTTTCGGGCTCAATTGCTGCCGCTAACCATACGGCCGAACTGATCGATAACCGTCCGCTCAGCCCCGAGGGCTATCTCGCGTTCATCGGCTCGCTCACTCGGCTAGGCGCGGCCGACCTAAGCCAGGCCGTCGACCTCGGCCCAACGATAGATAAGTGACAGGAAACGACCTCGGATCAGGAGAGCTGGCTGGACCTCAGTCTGTCGGCTTCGGTGTAAACGTCCCTGGGGATGGTTTGAGTTCCGCCGGCGCGGGATCTGTCGCAACCGACCCATCTGCCCCATATGAGAACGGACCGACGGACGGCGAGGAGCCGATTGTCCGCATCACCGCTGACCGTCGGGAGGATAAAAATCCCTTCTTTTGCTAAATGAGCCGTATCTCCATTTTTTTCCAAAATAGGCCATGGTGCGTGGCTGAGCCCTGTCACATCCTGAAATTCCCGGCGCCGCTGCCTCCCGGACGGCAGGCCGAGGCTGACAGGGGAAGCCAGTGAGGCGTCGCACTATCCCAGAGGTCCTGCGTCCTTTACGCAGGTACTGCCTGGTAGGAGGCAGCTGTGAAAGAGATTCTCGACACCATCCGCGACCCCGGCAGCCAGCCCGCTGATTTCGCCGCCCTGCCGCTGCCGGAGTCCTACCGGGCGGTCACCCTGCACCGGGACGAGGAGCGCATGTTCGACGGCGTCCACACCCGTGACCGGGACCCCCGCAGGTCCCTGCACGTAGAAGAGGTGCCGGTCCCTGAGCTGGGGATGGGTGAGGCGCTGTTGGCGGTGATGGCG
>Ga0210408_10000616_pt1 | contig 43094 bp, 32 predicted proteins | sample IncBWH4MmetaG_FD_155471 | JGI IMG/M metagenome (GOLD analysis project Ga0210408, IMG submission 155471) | Forest soil microbial communities from Barre Woods Harvard Forest LTER site, Petersham, Massachusetts, United States - Inc-BW-H-4-M | ecosystem: Environmental > Terrestrial > Soil >...
TGTCCACACCGGTAACTTGTTGTTCGATCGGCGTAGCGACGGACTGCTCGAGAGTCTTTGCGTCGGCACCGGGGTAGTTAGCTTGCAACCAGATTTCCGGTGGCGCAATGTTCGGAAATTGTGCGATCGGCAAAAGCGCAATCGAGATCGCGCCAACGACCACGGTAAGAATCGCGATCACAATCGCGACGATGGGCCGTCGAATGAAAAAGTTCGCCATGATTAGCGCTCCTCCGTTTCTTTGTACGGTGTGGGATTCACCACTTCGCCTTCTTTTGCCTTGTCTGTACCAACCGCCACGACGCGTTCTCCCGGCTTCAGTCCCGTCGTGATGACCCAGAGCGTGCCCACTCTCGGCCCGACCTCTACGGCACGGAGCTGCGCCCGGTTATCGGCGCCGACCACAGTGACCTGATACGTTCCTTGCTGCTGGTTCACTGCTGCCTGCGGCACCAGAAGCGCTCCCGTGATGTTTCCGGTGGGCGTCTGAATGCGTGCATACTGGCCCGGTCGCAACAGATTATTGGGGTTGGGGAATTCGCCCAGGATCTGGATGGTTCCGGTCTGCGTGTTTACCTGGCGGTCCGCGAAAATGATTTTGCCCGGATGCGGGTAGGTACTCCCGTCAGCCAAAGTTAACTGCAATGCGATTCTTGAAGCATGCGTCAGAAAGTCCACGCTCCCCGGACCGCCGCCGTCCGCCATGCGCAGGTATTCCTGTTCGCTGATAGGGAAATAAACTTTGATCGGACTTACCTGCGAAACCGCGGTGAGGACCGTCGACGGCCCCACCAGGTTGCCCACCTGCACAGTGTTGATGCCGGCGATTCCGTCAACTAAGGACACAACTCTCGTGTAGCCCAAATTCAGCTGAGCCTGTTCGACCGCCGCCTCGCTGGCCTCAACTGCCGCCTTCGCCCCACGGAGCGACTGCGTGTCCGTATCCAACTGACTTTGGGGAATGGCGTGAGCCTCTGCTTCGGGAACATCACGCTTCACGTTCGTTTCGGCGTTCGCCATCTGCGCCTCAGCCTGCGCCAGTTGCGCTTTGGCCTGATCGAGCACCGCCTGAAATGGACGCGGGTCAATCTCAAATAGCACTTGACCCTTTTTGACGAATGCGCCCTCGTGATAATCCTGGCGAATGAGGTAACCGTTCACTTGCGGAGAGATCTGTGCGTTGACGTAGCCTTCGAGGGTTCCTACCCACTCGCCCTGAACCGGCACGTCTTTTTGAATGACCGGTGCGACTTCGACCTTAGGTGGTGGAGGACTGGTCGACGCTCGGACGTTGCTGTTGCTGCAGCCAAGCGAACTTGATAACAACGCTGCCCCAATCAATCCTGCAAAGATCTTCTTCATCATCGTTCGTTTCCTCACAAATCAATTACTGGCGCGCAAGAGCCACGACACTTGCTAAGCTATGTGCGCATGCGGCACGAAGTGTCATTTCGCCATCTTGTTACAGTGTTACAGATTATGTATAATGTGTAACGATTCAAAAATATGCAGAAAAAATCTTTTGACCGAGATGCAGCACGGCGGCGAGTCATCCTCGATGCGGCCCGCGACTGCATCCTTAAATTTGGCTATGCGAAGAGCTCGCTCGAAGATATCGCCAAACAGGCAGCCGTATCGCGACCGCTGATCTACCGGAAATTCGAGAGCAAGGAAGAGATTTTTGGCGCCGTTCTGGAGGACCTTTTCGAAACACAGTATCGGGCCGCGGAACACGCTCTCGCAAAGCCGGGAAGCAGACGGGAAAAGCTTATGTCGGTCTATGAAGCTCTGCTGCTTGACCCGTGGAGGGAGCTAATCGTGGATGCTCCGATGGGCACGGAATTCTATGGGGCATGCAGACGAGTCACGCCGGACATTTACGAAAAGCGCAGAAAGATTCAACTTAAGTACACGCAGGCTGTCCTTGGTACTAAAGAGGTCTCGGAGGTCTTCATGCTGGCTGTAGACGGGCTCACTCACGATCTACCAGCGACAAAAGTTCTCCGCATGAGACTTGAAGTGCTGATTGATCGATTCGTTCGCGACTAAAGCCACGGTGGATTCAGGTCCGGTGGCTAGAAGCTATCTGCCACCGGACAACTTCTTCCCGTCCCCGCCTCGGCTCACTTCGGCCATCGACTCGTCTTTGCACAGCTCGTAGGGTGGTGAAAAGCTAACGCGACTAGGTAGCATTCCTCATGCACGGTCTGTCCGTCTTCATTGAAATTGCAACTTTCAAGCCGCACCGGGTTTGCCGCAGATACAACAGGTAGGGAGCGATTATTGTGCGGGCGCCATGGGGCCCTGGGCACACGCCGGGTCTGAGCCTTGTCGAACACAAAGGTTATAGCCCCTCTGCCCTATTGCGAACCCCGTGCGTCTAGTTTACCTTCTCGCGTAGCTGCTCCAAAGCCGCGTTACCTTCCACAAGCCAACTCTGGCGCGTTCAGCATCCCGGAAATCGCAATTGCCCGAACATAGGTGTCAAATCTGTTGTCGAGGAATTGAGATGCGAAAAATAGCCCTCCCCCTGCTCACGCTGTCCTTGCTGCTGTCCACGGCGATGTTCGCGCAAACGACCACCACCTATCAGGCCAGTCACGGCACGGTCAGCACCGGAAACGAAGTCAAGGCCACGCTTGACCTGGGCGGATCATTCGACACCGTCTATGGCTTCGGTGGCACAACCTGCTACTACGGAACCTGTGATGTGTCGTTCTCTGGGCATCCCTTTAACTACGTTCTGCCGGATGGCACCGCAGCGACGCTCACCAACCTTGCCGGGACAGCCGACTTCCGGTTGCAAAGTGACGTAAAGATCGACGGCACAGCTTCTGGCTTCGACTCGGCGGGAGTGTTTGTAACGATAACCGTACATATCGACTTCGCGGCCCGGTGCCGGTCGGGTCGTGGCGGAGGCTGCACGAAAGTGTTTCTGGACGGAACGCTAGAAGTGACGAAGTAAGAACATGGTGAAGCCAGAGAACTTCTATCTAGGTAGCCATCATCCTAATGCTTCCAGATCGCAGAAGGAGCGATGACGTTGAATTAGTCAGGGACGAGGGGCGCGACTCGACAACGCGCAACATTGTCCCTTCTCGGATGCCCCGTTAATCGTGAACGACGACATTGAGAAGTGAGCGATGTACCTGTAGGGCGGTCGCTCTCGCCATAGTCAACGTAGCCGACTATTGCGGGTTTTGATCTTTGACGAAATCAGGACCTTAACACTCAAATTTCGATCTCTTTCGACTACCTCCACGTCTGAACGTTTGCTACTGGAGGGCTGAATTAGCAATCGGAAAGTGGTCAGCTTCGTGCGCTGGGGGGGTGCAACCCGTAGACAGTGGCCAGAATTGTCGTCGCCGTTGGCTTCACAATGCTTGGGTTGGTTGTTGCACCACTCTTTCACAACCTTTGTCCTGGCATGCCATCTGATTGGCGCACGGCTGGGAGGAAGAATGCGGTATGCAATAGCCTTGCTGTTCGCCATTTCCTGTGTTGCCTACACTCAAGACCTAACGACAAAACTCAATGCGGCTCCCAGCACGCTGGAGCAAGTGCTCTACGTCGCGGACGGGACCGATCTGTACACCTATGACATCGATCCGCAGACTTTCCAGCCGAGCCTGATGGGCACGATCCCATTGCCCAAGCCCCAGGTGAACGGACTGGCGGCCTCTTCCCACGGTAGGTTCCTCTACGTGATGGCTTCCGATCCCTATCCGGCAACGGACAGTCGCATTTATGTCTATGACACAACTGGATACGGCGTTCCAGGAATGCCGCTGCAGTCCGTTCCGGCGACCAACGAGTCCTCTATGCTTGTCGATCCCACCGATCACTTCCTGTATGCCGTGATCAATCGCCTGTCTCGATCTGCCTTTGGTTTTCGAAGTGTACTTACGTGATTGTATGTACCATCGCGCCAGTTCGACCGAAGGAGCGCAAATGACACGCAAAGATTTCAACCATTGGTGCAGAAGGACCATTGGAATGATGGTGGCCAGGGACGGAGTTGAACCGCCGACGCCAGCCTTTTCAGCGTTATGCTGTGTTTTAAACAACTTAAGTGACTTCAGGGCCGCCTAAGTACTTGAGACGTCGTGAGAGACAGGGGAATCGTGGGTGGAAATCGTGGGTTCAAAACCAGCAGAGAATCGGGTGTCGCACAAAATCATCCAGCCTTGGTATTCGCACGAAGGCCGGACAAAGCTTATGCCGCCGGCTTGTTTGCTTTGATGAATGCGAGCAGGTCGGCATTGATCTAATCCGCATATATTGTCGGCATCGGGGGACCGCCAACCGTTTTTCACGGTGGATCAGGCGGCAAATGTTCGCGGCATCATTGCAGATCGAGCAGCGGAAAAAACTGGCCTTCGACCTTTTCTCCTGCCGGAATTACAGGGACGCCGTGAAGCAGAGATTCGTTTGTGGCAGAGCGCACGCCATCCCGCATGACATTCACTACCGTTGCACGACGGGCCCTTTCGGAATGATTGGCAAATGAACCGTGCACCAGGCGAGGATGATGGAATGAAGCCTCGCCTTTTTTTAATTCCACCGCAACCACTGCATCGAACTGTTGTCGCTGTTCAGTATTCAAAACTGCATGGATCGCCTCCATATCGCCAGCCAATCCCGTGATCGGCAGATCAGGCCAGCGGTGACTTCCCGGAATGTACTGCAGGCATCCGTTCTCGCGCGTAGAGTCGTCCAGGCCGATCCAGCAAGTAAGGTGAGCAAGCGGTTGCGTTCGGGTCCAGTAGGAATAGTCTTGATGCCAGGCAACAACGCCGCCATGATGCGCAGGCTTGCAAAACAGCTGGTCATGCCAAAAGCGCACGGGACCGCCGAGCAACTGTAATGCCGGAATTGTGAATGCCGGATTCCACAGCAAGTCGTGGAAACCCGGCGTGATCCGCCATGCACCTAATGCATGGAACAGGATGTGTTCTGGATCTGTGGACTCGTTCGAGTGATATTCATAAAAAAGTTCGTGCCCTGGATGTTTCGGATCAGCCAGATCTGTCAATTCCTTCCGCAATGTTTCCACCTGCTCGTCCGTGAGGACTCGAACTCCGCTGATGTACCCCCGCTCATGGAAAAAGTAGATCTGATCCTCGCTGAGACGAAAGGAATCGCGATTCTTTTCTACCCGCCGGCTGAGCAGCGTGCCGATAGGATGATGGTGGATCGAAAGATCTTGCACAAACGCTGAGTCTATCACTTGGCGAGCGCGTGCCGTCACTTTCAACTCCGGAGCTGTAAGTTTTTTGTTTGCCCGCGGTCTCCGAACAACAGAGAGCCGACGACACTATCTACAGTTATGTAGTCAGTGAGAAGAATAGCTTTGACTGGAACAAAGGGCAGCATGGGGGTTTCCCCTTCAGAGTCTCGATTCAATTGCGCAGTTCCAAATTGCAGCTTCGTATAGTCTCCGTTTTGGGCGAGTAATGAAATTCCTGTCGACTCAAAGCCATTGTTGTATTGCGAATCTACGTCATTAAGGTGAAATACCGTTGCTGTTCGGGGACCGATTTGACGTTGGAGGGTCCGTATTCGTCTTCTTGTTCCGTGCCAACCTGGTTTCTCGCTTTGCTCTGTATTCGCCAACCGGCGCGTCCTCTACGATAACAGCCTCATGTTCGGCGGATTTCACTGGAACCTGCCGCGCGAAATCTATGTGGAACTTCGCTACCGCTTTCACTATTAGCCAGGTGGTACGGACTCATGCCAGCACAATTTGTTGTTTAGCAGGCGAAAAAGCCAAAGCGAAACCGGATCCAGCAAAAAAGAGACAGCAATTTAGGCAAACTGCTTGAGTCTTCCGGCGGAGCACCTCGTGCACTCCGCCTTTCCTTGGTACCAAGCGAAATCCTCTGCTACCAGAGCCGATGCGGCAGTAAATATGTCAAGCCGACGAACCCTTCCCAGTGTGTGGATGTGCTCGTTAATCCTTTCTCGAACCCTGCATCGAAGACCAGACTTCTCTTCGCCGTGTAGCTGATTGCCCAGAGATTACCCACTGCATTGCTGCGCAAGAAGGGCTGCGTAAAGCGCCAGATCTCGCCCGACACCGCAAAGCCTTTCACGATTGGATGTGAGATGGAAAGCGTTTGGCCGAACTGTAGCCTGTGCACTGAACTTTGAATGACCTCGTTGAAGGCGACGTTCGCGTCGTAGTGGAATCCCTTTACGTCAGCGCTCGCGTAGAATACCGACGAGTTCCGAGGGCTGCCGAAGTCAAGCTCGGGCGCGCCGCCGTCATAAACCCGACGGGAGTAGCTGACTGCCAAAGTCGGTTTCACACCCTCGCCCGGCATGAGCACGACTTGCGCGCCGAGGAACACTTCGGCTGTTCCGTTGGCTGTAATTCCTTCGGCAGTGTAGTGGACTAGAGGTTCAGAAGACTCGACAAACTCTAGACGGCGCGAAACCGCAAGCTTTATGACTTCGTTCCATTCGTGGCGTGTTGAGAATTCGGGCGAGTCAGAGGCGCTGAGAAAGCCCGTTTCGAATTGCAGATACCCGACGGGTGTAAGCGTCGCGGGGTTGCTTACGGTGGGCCGGGCGGGATTGGCCGCAGGCTCATCGATTTGTCGTTGCCCCGATTGAGCCGGGCTCGGAGGTACGAACCCACCGACCATCAGAAGCAGACACAGGGCAGATTTCAACGGTCCTCCTCATGATGAAGGAACCTCACGCCCGGTGAGGGTTCCGCGGAGAAAGCGAAATCGATCTTTATCCTCCGCAGCCATAGCATCACGATAAGCGCGAGGGCTACTCCCCACAACATGACCAGCCCCGCGTGGTGAACTTTGACCGCTTCATGGCCCCACTCCAACGCAGGAAGGCTACAAAAGAGGACAGTACGGTCGGCCGTACTGTCCTCATCGACGGGGGGGGTGGGGCTAGAAGTGGAACCCGATCTCCGCGGTCAGTGCACGCGGGGTGACGTAGTGCGTGCCGCTGAAGGTGGAAAGAAAGTTGTACAGAGCGTACTTGTTCGTGATGTTGATGGCCGTGAGTTGGAGACTCACCTTGTACTTATCGCCGCGGAACAGGTTGTCATGTCCGATGGAAACGTCGAACAGGCTTCGTGCCGCGATACGCGGAGGGTTCTTGTCGTCGTTCTCCGTGTTCGGCTTAGGCACATTTAACAGAGTGGATCCGTATTGCGACAGAGGGCAGGGGTTGGGCAGAGCAACCGTTGGAGTCCCGTGCTGAGAGCCACAAAACAGGCCAGATTCGAATTCCTGATCCGCAGTTAGCGGAACTCCGAACGAGTCCGTCAGCGCAACCGCCGGAGCCCCAGTTGAATCAACTGTCGTTTGCGCACAATTGCCGCCATAGCAAGGTGTCTGGCCAGCAACCAGGCCACTATCATAGCGCCAGTTAAACCCGAACCACGGACCGAGTTTCCACAGCTGGTATTGCAGGTGGGTAGTCAGATTAAATTTCTCGTCGTGATCAATTCGAAACGGAGTGGATCCGCCCGCCAATGCAACCGAAGGTACCGCGCCGGCTCCTCCGATCTGGGGCGTAAAGAAGCGCGCCGCTACACTGGAGAACACGGCCAGAGCCGAGAATCCATGGTAGTTCGGTACGCTCACGCGGCCGGCATATCCGGGAATCTTCGCCCGCTCCCATTCCACGGGAAACGTGATGGGAGTGTTGCCCAGGATGCTGAAGTCGTAGCCGTTGTGCGTGTACTTCCAGATGTACTCGCCGGAGAAGACGAGATAACGCCCGAAAGCCTGCTGAATTCCGGCGTGGAACTCATTACGAAAGCCCGGATTGAACGGCGTTACACCTGGCACTGTACAGCCAAGAAGCGGATTCAATACCGCATTCGCGCACCCAGTACTGGAGAGCACCAGATTTTCGTTAAAGGGAGTTTCGAGCAGTCGTGCATAAGATACGCGAAGTACGGTATTCGTCTTCTTGACGTTGTATGCGACTCCGAGGCGAGGCTCAATCTCCTTATGAGTGACAAGGCCATTGTAGAAATCGCCGCGCAGGCCCAGGTTCAAGGACCAGTTTCCCTTGGTGATGTTGTCGCGCACATACAAAGACAACTCCTTCACATCGGTGTGACCATTGAAGGTGTAAAGACTGCCTCCGCCCGGCTGTGTGAGATCGTACGGGAACAAATCGCTGCACGGTGAATCGATGGCCTGGTGAGTTGTAGCGTTGTAGCAAGGGGCTCCATTTGCATCTGTGAGGGAGGGAAGGAACGTCGGATCGACGATGCCGAGACGGTCTTGCTCATCCAGGAACGTCTGCTCATAGACCGCCCCGATCTTTATGTTGTGAATTCCTTTCACATATGACAGATCCGACCGCAGGCCCGCGTTGGTCAGCTTTCGATTCTGTCCGATACTTTCCCTCTGAAGGTTGATGGGGCCGAGGTCGGCAAAAGGATTGCCGCTGGGGTAGTAGTTGAATTGGTCCCGGCGAACAAAGGCGCCCAGGGTAAACACGGCGGTAGAGCTGAGCAGACGCGTCCAGGATGGCGCGATGTTGAAGGTTTTGATTTGGGAGCGCTGGTCCGCCGGCCCCACGACGTTGCCGTTAGGGTCCAAGCCGCCATTGGCCACGACGACACCATTCCATGGCGTCGCGTTCTGGGAATCGAAGGTATTCGGCGTCTGGAACCAAGAGCGCGTGTAGCCGAAGTTCAAATGGATTGAATCCGCGGAACTGATCTGATAGTCCACGCGGTCAAACACATTCTCTTCATTACCCTTGTCGTGCAACACGACGAACTCGGGTGGATCCAAAAATCGCCCGCTGTTCAAGCCGCTGACCGAGATGAAGTTTCCCCAGTTCTGGCCGCCGTAAGAGAGATCGAAAGCTCCGGTGGAAGTTCCGAAAGAACCATATGATGCGGTGAAGCTGCCGTGCGGCGTCGTCACACCCTGCCCTGAGCGCGTGGTCACATTGATAACGACGCTGGTCTTGTCCCCGTATTCTGCCGGGGGAGCTCCCGCGATCACCTCCATCGATTGGATCGAGTCCAGCGGAATCTGATTGGAAAAGATCTTGCTCTGCTGGTCCGTGATGGGTTGACCATCAACGGAAAACGAGGCTTCCGCGTGCTCCCCCAAACCGTGGAATAATCCATTCGAGTCCGCCGAAATGCCAGGAGTGGCCAGCGTTACCAAATTACTGAGTGACGACGATTGACTCTCCAGGGGGAGTTTGTCGAACAGATTCTTGTCCACGTCAGTGTGAAAGGTTGGGTCGTTCTCGATCAGATCCCCGCCTTCCGCCTCGACCGTTACCTGTGTGGTTGACCCCGACACTTTCAGTTTGACGGCAACGCTGACCGGCACAGCCGATCGGGGCTCCACGTCCTGCACGGTGGCGGCAAAGCCTTCCGCCGTGACCACCAAGTGGTAAGGATTGAAGGGGATATTTGTGAACTCGAACTTCCCAGAAGCGTCCGTAGTGGTAGCGCGATCAAATCCGCTCACAGGGTTGCGGATTTCGACCGTCGCTTTGGCGACGACTGCACCCGTAGGATCTACTACGGTGCCGTTGATGGAACCAGAATTTCCAACAGACTGCGCGGAAGCGTGAACGCCCAGCGCCAAACAAAAGAACGCTATAAAAGCCGCACGAAGCGACTTCTTGTAAGAAGCCAGCATGAATTCCTCCAGAGGGCTGTGGTCTACGCGATCAAAACACGGCTCATGAACACGAGCCGACCTATGTCGGACTAAAAATCTGATCGCTAGACACTAGGAGGCGGGCGGACACACAGAGCGAAGGCTATGAGGCATTGCTTGGCTGCAACTGGTTCCGCCCGAAAGGTGGATACCGCGACGAACCTCGCCCTCAGCAGAGCCGAGCTAGCCTTGGGGGAAGCGGAATGGGCGGCGATACAGACCGTACACTTTGCTGCCTCAGTAGCGTTCGAGTGCTGATGCACGGTGAATGCTATCGCCGACCAGAAGGTCAGCAACAGACATAGACACGCGATCTGCTTCGATACCGAGCGCATGACGGCTACCCCATGGAAGCTTTGCTCGAATCTATACCAAAACAGGAAACGAACGCAACGAGATAGTACCTAGCCAGGTAGGTATTCAGCACCTTTGCAAAGCTAAACGCTTCGCAAGAAGTCGAGACTCTCGGTACCGCGAATGCTTGGCTGATTCTGGTTGGCCGTACCAAGCAATCTCTCCAGGTTGTACACCTCACCAGTGTTTTGTGTTTAGCATTCGCCAGTGCTAGTGGTGGTGATACGCAAGACCCGAGTAAAAACCCAATACGACGACGACCACTGCCCACAGAATGATCAATAGCAGACGAATGATCCCCTCCGTACGGCTTGCTCTGTTGTTCCGATTCTGACTCTTCCTGAAGGTTGATACCATCACGTATTGCTTTCCACCTCAAACACCCATGCCCGAATCCACGGAAGCCCTGATCGGTGTGAATGCCGCCGTGTTGGCTGTGGTGCTCTCTGCACGTTCAGGGCACTCCCTTTGTATGGAAGGCTATTCGACAGTTCCTCACGCCTTTCCCAAATCTCTATGAGCGAAATGGACTGATCCTGCATTCTTGAAATTCACGCGGCAGGGCTAACATCTCGCCCGCATCCCGACACCGGGCAGCCCACTCAACCAGGCTTCGGTACTGGTCGAAGTCAACGATATTCCCCAACCATTCCGTGCCCGATGAGCTTGTAATGACGACCAAGTTCGGTACATCGCATGGTCCAACACAGCCGCTGATAGTCAGTTGAACTCGCTTAAGCAGTCCCCGTTTCCTCCATTCACTCTTCAGCCATTCCACCGGAACCTCGGGCAAGCCACGCTCGGCATTGCCGCAACAACAGCCGCGGCAGATCGTAATTTGCCCGATCACAAGGCGCTTCGTTTTCAGCGGACAATCTCGATCGTCTCTCACAAAGCCTGACCCGCCTTCGGTTTAAACGCCACCTAGTCAAGAATTCCGTAGAGATCTTCCAGATTGAGTCTACTGGACCACCAAGCGAGCGTGACGACCAACATCCCCACGATCGCTAGGGCCACTAGGATTGCCCAAGCCCGCCTTTTCCGAATCTGGATCACAGGAGAAAGGCGCATACCGGCGGCTTCGTTTGCTACCAGTCCGCGATCTCATTGCCCGGCTTCAGAACTCCGGGGCAACAATCTCGTGGAATTGAGGATGAATGCCAACTCTGAGGTCACATGAATAAAAGCGGCCAGAAGCGGATTGAGTAATCCGAAGGCTGCCATTCCTACTCCTACGCTGTCCACCACTAGTGTGCCGACAAAGTTCTGCATGATGATCCCCCGGCAGCGTCGAGCAACCCGCAGAGTCTCGACCAATTTCGATAGATCGCTTCCAATTAAGATCACATCCGCGCTTTCCCGAGCTACATCCGTTCCCGATCCCATGGCGACACCGACATTGGCCTCCACGAGGGCTGGAGCGTCATTGATTCCGTCGCCGACCATCGCGACGTTACGACCCTTGCTACGCAGCTCAGTCACCCACTTTGCTTTTTGCTCTGGCAGGAGCCCTCCCACGGCTTCGTCCACTCCGAGACCGCGGCCCACCGATGAAGTTGCAGCCTGTGTATCTCCGCTCAAGAGGATCGTTTTCAAACCCATTTGCCGCATCGCCGCGATCGCACTTTTGGCTTCCGGCCGCAAGACATCCGCAATCCGGATGCTCCCTAGAACTTGCCCTGCTCGGGCGACGTAGACTTCCGATGCCCCGTCGGGACTGTGACTATCTGCCGGCAAGCCCCTGGTCATGCCTTCCTCCACGAGAAGCGCCAGACTTCCGACGACGATTTCCTCGCCGCGATACCTCACCCTGACTCCTCTCCCGGGCGTGTACGAGAATTCATCGGGATCGACGAGTGGAATGGCGAGTTCTGTTGCCCGCGCCACCACTGCCTTGGCAAGAGGATGTTCGGATTTGCGCTCCGCGATGCTGGCTGCGGCGATGATCTGCCGTTCCCCGAAGCCATTGGCGGAAACGACTTCCCGGATCTGCGGCGTCCCGAAAGTCAGCGTGCCGGTCTTGTCCAGAAGCACCGTGTCTACGGCAGCCAGCGCTTCCAGATAGAGGCCTCCTTTGATGATGGCCCCCTGATGCGCCGCCCGGCCCATGGCTCCGAGGATTGCCAGAGGAGTTCCTGCTGCGATGCCGCACGCCCCAGCAACGATTACGACCGAAATGGTTGACCTGACATTGTGCGTAAGGATGAAGGTCAGAATCGCCGCGCCCAAGGCAAAATACACAAGGTAGCCGGCCAGCCGATCCGCGGTTTTCTGAATCGGCGCTCGTGACTTCTCGGCGCGCTCTACGGCTTCAATGATTCTTCCGAACGTCGTGTCACGGCCGAGTTTCTGGGCGCCGATTTCCAGCGCGCCCGATTGATTCATAGTGCCGGCATAGACCGCATCTCCCGGCGCTTTCTCGACCGGCATGGCTTCGCCGGTGATCGCCGCTTGTTCCACGAACGAGCGCCCACTAAGCACAATTCCATCCACCGGGATGTGCCCGCCCGGCTTTACGATCACCGTTTCGTCAACTTGAACTTGATCGGACGGTACTTCAATCACCTGACCATCACGGCGGACTGCGACGGTTCTGGGGAGAAAATCAAGAAGACTCTGGATGGCACGTCGGCCTCTCCCAACTGTGAGACCCTCCAAGACCTCAGCGGCCAGGACGAAGCCAGTGATGACCAAAGCGGTGAAGAACTCTCCAATCACCAGAGCAGAGAGCAATGCGATGGTCATCGACAGTTCCATCGTCATCTTTCGTTCAACGATGTTCTCGAAAGCCTCTTTGAAAATGGGATATCCGCCGATGAGGGCAGCCACGATGCCGATCACGCTGATGTGCGGAAACGGCTCCCATAGCCGAAACCAGACCGCAGCTGCAGCCAAGGTCACAAAAGCAATGCGGACGAGTTCAGCCCACTCGACTCCATGACCGTGTTCTTCGCGTTCGGAGCTATGGTCAGGCTCGTTTAGTCCTGGGGACTTCCCGGTCTCGCCGAGATGCGGAGGGTTGGCTAGGGACTTTTCGATGATGGGCGAAGAACTCATAGCGACATTCCCTCCGTGGTACGAAAGCGATATTCCAGGTAAGACTCGACCATTTCGATCAATTCATAGCACTTGGCACAAACTGAGCCCTCAAGGAGCGGGCGCCGATATAACGGAACCGGAGCAATGAACCGATCTCACTCAGCGATCCGTGAAATGACGACAGGCAGCACGGTCAACGCCGCGATTGTGGAAAACACCACACCACCTAGCATGACAGTAGCGAATCGGCCTTGTGCTCCCGAATTTGCCCCGATCCATGCCATGGGAAGGACGCCCACGATTGCACACACTCCAACGAGAGAAACAGCTCGAAATTTCGCTTGAGCTCCTCGATGACATGCATTTCGAATGTTGCCGCACAGTCTGCGAGCGTTGGCGATCTCGGAGGCAACGAGCCAAGCCTGCACCACAGCCAGCGCAGAAAGAACACAGAAACCTGCTACGGCACCGCGTTCCGCGTGCATGCCCCGAACAAAAAGGGCGAGCACGCCTCCACCAAGACCCAGAAGCACAACGGTCACAACGAAGGCCATGCGCTGCCACATGATGAACTCGTGTCACAGAATGGTTCATCATACATACCCCCATAGGTATAGCGCAAGCCCCGGCATGATATCATTCGCTTGCGAATGAGTCATACAATCAAGAACAAACAGAAGCTGATTTTGCGGAGTAAACGCATCCGGGGGCAATTTGAGGCTCTTGAGCGGGTCCTCGACGAGGGACGCGATTGCTCCGAGGTGTTGCAGATCATCAGCGCAGCAAGAGGGGCAGTCAATAGCTTGATGACCGAGCTCTTGGAAGGCCACATCCGGCACCATGTGCTTGACCCGAAGCGGAAACCAAATTCGGAGCAGACACACGCGGCCGATGAGGTTATCGATATGGTGAAGACCTACCTTAGATAGCTGGACCCAGTCTATACGCGGTTGCTTTCATCGGCGGTCACGACAATCTCGCGAGCTGAGATCGCATCGGATCGAGACCCCTTCGCCCTCTAGTCTCGCCAAATCTCTCTTACATTCGGCACGGGCTGCTTCACTCAGATTAGAGCGCCTGCCTGTCGGGCGGACGTTTGACTGGAAATGATACTGGACAGCAAGAAGGGCCTTCTTGACCATTTTCACCACCACGGCTATGTCAATCCCGACGACCTCGTTGCCCTCCTGACCGAGGCAGGCCTGAAGACTGTAAACACGAGACCGGCGTCTGCCGTTTCGGAAACGATACAAAGAGATTCGTAACGAATAAATGGGCCCCGACCCACGATGCGCCGAATCTGTATATTTGCGACGCCAGCATCTTTCCCAATTCCACGGACAAGACTACGACCATGCCGATCGTTGCCTTCACCATGCGGACCTGTGATTACATGCTGGAAAACTTCCGCAAAGGATTGCATAAACGAGCTTGAACCAAATAAACCGGGCCTGCGCAGCCGAGGAAGGCCGGGGCTGAAGAACTATGAGCGGGCGGTACGTACACCCGCTCTTACTTTCCGGTTAACGCGTCCAACTTGTGCAGCATTTCGGGAATCTCAGGGTTCGACATGAAGGTCTTCCATATCAGCCCGGTTCGGTAGTTTTCAATCATCACAACGATTGGTGCCTGGTTCAGTCCCATGTAAATTGGGGAAACCCAGTCTTGCCCCAGATTGAAAGCGTCGCGAGGACCGTAAATATCCCAGAGTTGTGCACCGAGATCGCGGTAGTAGTATTTGAATGCCGCCATCGACGCGTCGGGCGTGTAAGGGAAAGACGCGAGCGCTCCGGTTGGAGTCAGTGTCCCCCGGTCGTCGCCGTCATCCGGCGCATGAGGCACGTATCCCTCCGGACCGTCGCACGCCGTAAGACCCCACGCGTTTGGGCCGTAGCCTTCGAAGTGTTTAGGATTGGCAATCGAATACGCGCGGTTGATCAGGGCAATATTGCGATTGTTCTCAAAGTACGACGATGCGTAACGGTCATGCAGACTGTGGGGGTCGAAACCCATATAAGAGTAGTGCGTAAAAAACAAAGGACCACCAGTGCCGACGCCCACATCGAGCTTTATGCCGTAGTAGGTGTGTCCATTGGCGTAATGATCCCCGTCGACGGCGTGCGACCAGCCTCCCCGATAACTAATCGCCGTCTGCGACTGTCCTGCCCAGCCGGAGTAATACATATCTACAGGTACTCCATGCGTTGGAGAGGACATGGCGAGCAGGTAAGTGATCATGACTTCGTTGAACCCTATGAGTGGATGATGAATCTGCCAGACCCATTCCGGAGACCAGTGCCAGTAGATGAAATCGCTCTTCGGGTCGCTGCGATACCAGTCCCATTCCACGGTTTCCCAGAGCTGAGAAATCCGCCGGTAGAGATCCTGCTCGGCAGCGCTATTGCCGTGGAAATACTGTCGTGCGACAAGAAGGCCTTGCATAAGGAAAGAGGTCTCTACCAGGTCTCCGCCATTGTCGAACATCCCAAACACGGCCATCGTCTTGCCTGTGGTGCCATTCATGTAGTGCGACCACGCTCCGTGGTAACGCTGCGCGTGTTCGAGAAAGCTCACTATCTTAATAAGCCGCTCGATCCCTTCGTCCCGCGTAACAAACCCGCGGTCGACGCCCACCACGAGGGCGGCAATGGCAAATCCGCTCGCGCCCGTGGCAACAATCCGGTCGTCTCCTGGGATGTTTTCCAGCGCCATGCCGGACGAGGGATCTGCGCCTTCCCAGTAGTAGTGGAAGCACGCCTCCTGCAGCATGGTCAGCAGTTCGTCATCATTGAGTTCGTGGGTCGAGGCGCGCGCTTCGTTGGAAAACTGAGATGGGCGGTACTGCTGGTCCCACGCGGCAACCTTGTAGGTCGCCGTCACTCCCGGCTGGCCAAGAAAGTCCACGTAACGCTCGATTCCTGGCAACTGAACACCAATGGGCTCGAATTCTTTCCCGTTCTGCGAACGATAGATCACGTAGCGACCGAGAGCGGGATCGTTCACAGGATTCCAGCGCAACTCCACGTGGCGGTCGTAGCCTATCGCACGAACCTTTTGAGGCGCAGGAAAAGGCGCGCCCGCTTGGCTTGTAACGTCGTCGCCAATTTCGATCTCGTCCATGATCAGCGTGTGGCGTACGCCGTCTGCGCGGGCCTGGTGAAAAATGAGGCTCTGCACAAACTCAGGCCGGAATTGATAGATCGAGGCGGAATGGAATTCATCGAGAGGAATACGCACCCGCACCCAGCGCCCGCCCGGCAGATCGCCAGAAAACTTTCCTATCGGCAGAGGACCGGTAAACGACGCTGGGAATTCGGCAACCTGCAGGCCCGCAGTCGCTGTAGACAGTACAAGAAACGGAAGGTCCTCCGAGGCGATCGCCTCCGGAGCAAAACACCAGAAGTACAAATTCTGCCCTGAGAATGCGGGAAATCGGTTGCGGAAGTTCTCCGAGTGCACCTCGGCCTCCCACCCTCCGCCGGGCTGCGATATCCAGCGCAGGCGAAGCGCATTCGGGGGCGTCCGGAAGATCTTGTTCTCAACCGGAAGCCGGGAGTTCGACTGTTCGACAAAGCTGCCGCCGTTGGCACTGGCGACACTATAAAAATACGTATCGGGTGTGAGGCTGTTATCAAAAATGTGATGGCGATAGTAGTCCGAGTTGGCCGCCGCAACCGTTGAGCAGAACGATAGTACTCCGACCAGCAATAGCCACCGCGTGGCGGCACACGTTCGAAAGTCCAGTCTTCGCCATTTCATGCTCGCTCACCTCAGTCCCTCCAGGTCTTGAGCCGACGCCAACAACTAAGGAAGGATTTCCATCTCCGCTGCTGATCCATGCGCCGAGTCCGGGCCGACCCAGATGGTCACTTTCGCAGGTTCGGCAGCAAACTCATTGCGGTCATTCCAGATCGCAAAAGCCTCGGCCGGCAGTTCGAATTCCACGGTCTTTTTTTCTCCGGGTCCCAGAGAAAGGCGTTGGAATCCCTTCATCGCTCGTACGGGCTGAGCTGTGCTTGTTCCCCGCAAACCAACATAGAGCTGCACAACTTCTTCCCCACTACGTGCGCCCGTGTTTGAGACCTCCGATTCCACTTTCACAACAGCGTTTTGATCGCTGAAGCTGAGGTTCAATGCGGCTGCGCTTAGGCTTGGCTGGCTGAGTCTTGTTGTAGCGTAACCGAAAATAGTGTATGAGTCGCCATAGCCGAATGGGAACTGCGGACTGTTTTGCTCGTCGATGTAACGAGATACGTAGCGCTCGTCAACGGTGGTCGGGGGATGAGTGAGATCGATTCTGCCTGGAGGACGTCCTGTGTTCAAAGCGTTGTAATAGAGGGGTTCCTGACCAACGTTGCGTGGCCAACTGACTACCAACTTCCCGCTGGGATTTACCTCGCCAAAAAGCGTGCGCGCCAGCGCGGGCCCCGAGCCTATGCCCGGAAACCACGCTGCAATCACCGCGCCGACGTGCTCGAATGCCCACGGCAAGGTTAGCGGACGGCCGCTGAACAAAACGAGTACGACCGGCTTTCCGGTGTGAACCACAGCTTCCAAAAGTTCCTCCTGCCTTCCAGGAAGTCCGAGATGCGATCGCGAAGCCGCCTCTCCGCTCATATCCGGATCTTCGCCGAGAGCAAGGATCACAACGTTGGCTTTTTGTGCTCCGGCGACGGCCGCCGCAATCTCTTGATCCGTCCCATGCAAAACGTCGCCTCCCCGATAACGGAAAACATGATCACTTCCAACTTGTTTAGCCAGTGCTGCCGTGAGGGAAACCCGGGCATTTTTCGGTTCTTGTGGATCCGTTGGAGGTGGATCGCCCAGCGGTCCGATCAACGCCAGATTTCCGCTCTCTTTTGAAAGCGGCAACAGAGGTTTGCCCTTGGCTCCCGCGTCATTTTTCAAAAGCACAAGAGAGCGTTCGGCCGCAGTCTCCGCCAGCGCAAGGCTACCCGGATGGTAGAGGGCTTTCCCGGCTGCGACTTCGTCAACGTTCGGGTGCTCGAACAGTCCCAAGGCAAGCTTCACCCGAAGCACATGGCGTACGGCTTCGTCTACATCCAGCTGCTTGACAATGCCCGATTCGACCAGGTGCGCCAGGTGGTCGTGGTAGAGACTGCTCGCCATATCCATGTCCACGCCGGCAACAAAGCCCTTCCGCGCAGCAGTGGCATCGTCGACCGCAATTCCGTGCGCGACCAATTCTCCCACCGACTCCCAATCACTCACCACCAGGCCGCGAAATCCCCAGTCCTTCCGCAGGATTTGTTTCAAGGTGAACGGGTTCGCCGAAGTCGGGATTCCATTGAGGGAATTGAAGGCACTCATCACTGAAGCCGCTCCCGCATTTACGGCGGCATGAAACGGCGGCAAGTAAAACTCACGCAGGGTGTGTTCAGAAATCTCGGTGGAATTGTAATCGCGTCCACCCTCGGCAGCTCCATATCCCGCGTAGTGCTTGGCGCAGGCGGCAATGCTATCCGGCGCGTCTAGCCGCGAACCCTGGTAGCCCCTCACATAAGCCGCAGCCATTGCTGCGCCGAGGAAGGGATCCTCTCCCGCTCCTTCAGCGATGCGGCCCCAGCGAGCATCTCGCGCGATATCGACCATAGGAGAAAAGGTCCAGCGGATTCCGTCCGCCGATGCCTCCATTGCTGCTACCCGCGATACTTTCTCCACCAAGGCTGGATCCCAAGTCGAAGCCAATCCGAGGGGTATGGGAAACTCGGTTTTGAATCCATGGATGACATCGAGGCCAAACAGCAGCGGAATGTGCAACCGAGATTTTTCCATCGCGATGCGCTGATACTCATTGATCTCGTGCGGGGCGACCACATTAAGCAGGGCGCCGATCTCTCCACGAGCGATCATCTCGTTGTAATCATTGCGCCCAGTCCCTGGTCCCGTTGGTTGGCCTGCGGAATACTGCACGAGCTGGCCGACCTTCTCGTCCAGCGTCATGCTGTGCAGAATCGATTCCACCCTCTCATCCAGAGCCGCATCGCTGATCGTTCCATTCTCATTTCTAGTCGACAGCGAGGACGGTGCTTGTGCTTGCAAAAAGGTGATCCCAGCCAAACCGACGCTGGCAAGCACCGATCCGCGGAGGATGCGGGCCGTCGCTGCAGTTAAGTTCCGGCGGCGCAGATTCCCTGAGGTCAACACGGCTCGTACAACCGATGGCATCGTCACGGCTCCGGCCAGCAAAATGGGTTCATTCTTACTTACTAAATCGGATTAGTAAAGGGTTCTGGGGGTATATGAAATAGATTTTTTTCTTCAGGGCGTCAAGGAGCGAATTTCGGGTACGGACAAAACGGACAAAACGGAAGCTTGCTCTTGCGGTTTTGGTGTGCGAGACTGCGCTGCGTGGCGGCGAGAAACGATGGGCGCGAAGCCAAGACTGGACGCATAAGCCAAACCCGCATGAGTTTGAGAAAGCTCGCAGACTATCTCGGGCTCTCTCCGGCCACCGTGTCCCTGGTTATCAACCGCTCGACGGTTGCTGATTCTATCCCCCAGGAGACCAAGGACCGAGTTTTTGCCGCCGCTCGCAAGTTCAAGTACAGGCCAAACTTTTTTGCCCGATCGCTGCGAGCCCAACGCAGTTTCACGATTGGAGTTATCGTCCCGGAAGTGAGTGATGGGTACTCGGCAACCGTCATGAGCGGAGTGGAAGACTACCTTCTGCAGGAAGGCTACTTTTATTTTGTGGCCAGCCACCGGCACCGGCCTGATCTCATTGATGAATATCCCCGGCTCTTTTTGGAGCGCTCCATTGACGGACTCATCGCGGTCGATACTCCCTGGAGCCAGTCCCTGTCTGTGCCGGTGGTGACGGTCTCAGGGCACAACGACGTGAAAGGCGTTACCAATATCGTTCTCAACCACCAGCGCGCAGCGGAGCTTGCTCTCAAACACCTGTTTCAACTTGGACACCGCAAAATCGCTTTCATCAAAGGCCAAGCCTTCAGTTCCGATAGCGAGGTGCGGTGGGCGAACATTCAGCAAGCAGCCCGGCAATTGCACCTTTCAGTCTCTCCGAAATTGATTGTGCAATTGGAGGAGGATTCTCCTTCACCTCACGTCGGCTTTATCGCGACCAAGAAGCTGCTGGCTTCACGTCAGTCCTTCACGGCTCTCTTCGCGTTTAACGACATTTCAGCAATGGGGGCGATCCGAGCCTTGCGCGAAGCAAATCTTAGTGTCCCAGACGACGTTTCCGTGATCGGTTTCGACGACATCCAACACGCCGCGTACCAGAATCCAGGACTGACCACGGTGCGTCAGCCCTTACGTGAGATGGGACGAGTTGCGGCCGAAATCCTGCTGCGACGTATAAATCGTCCCGGTTCCGATCTGTATGACAAGCAGACCGTCGAGCCCGAATTGATTGTTCGCGAAACCACGCGTCAGGTAAACAGACATTGACCAAGTGTTTGGGAATAGTCCGGAATCTTGCTCACTCGTTCCAACCCTCCATCGCCAAATCCGCATAAACGATATGGCAACTTCGAACCCGCCGCTTTTCGGCGAAAACGCCTGGCGCGTTGCAGTCGTGCTGTCGTTTGGAAAGGCTCCTGGCAGCAAATGCGCTTGACTGTCGAAAATTAGCTATGCTATAAGCGCCGGAACACTACTAAATCGCTTTTGTAGAGTTTTAGTCGACTGTCTCTTTCCCCGGGGTTCACCCGCAACTTGTAGGGTTAGGGTTAGGGTTAAGGTTAAGGAGAGTAGAAATGAACCGATCTTACGCCGTCCGGGTGATGGTGTTGCTGTTTACCTGTGCTTCTCTCTTTGCGCCGTTGGCACACGCACAGTACCGAGGCTCCATCCAGGGAGTTGTGACCGACGACACGGGAGCTCTGGTTCAAGATGCAGGTGTGACCCTGATTAATCAGGAAACCAGCCGCGCGCAGCACACCAACACCAACGCGGCGGGGGTCTACAACTTCATTGAGCTGCCTCCCAGCCGTTACACGTTGACAGTCGAGAAGGCGGGGTTCAAGAAGTACTCGGCCACGGACGTTCAAATCATTGCCGAACAATCCAACGCTTTTAACGTGCAACTGGCCGTGGGTTCGACGGGCGAAGTCGTCACCGTGAACGCCGATGCGATTCCTAGAGTCGATACTGAAAACGCCATCGTCGGCGGTACTGTGACCACAAGGGATATTCAGGAAATGCCCTCCTTCGGCCGCGACGTCTTCCAACTGGCGCAGTTGGCCCCGGGAATTTTCGGGGATGGCTCTCAGTCGGCGGGCGGTGGTACCAGCAGTATTCCCGGCCGTGCGGGCCCGGGGGGATCGGGAGCTACTTCAGGAGTTTTTTCAACAGAGAATGCTCCCCAGGTTTCTGCCGGTGGGGGACGCGTGGAGTTGAACAACATACAGTTGGATGGAGTAGGCATTACCAGTGTTTCCTGGGCGGGCGCGGCTGTGGTCACTCCCAACGAGGACTCGGTCAAGGAAGTGAAGGTGGTCGCCAACAGCTACGACGCTGAGGACGGCCGATACCCCGGAGCGCAGATCAAGATCATTTCACAAAATGGTACTAACGAATATCACGGCAGCTTCTTTTTCAAGCTGGACCGGCCGGGACTGAATGCCTACCGCACGCTGCCACTGGCGAATTTGAGCGCCGACGCCATCCACAGTGCGGCCATCCGCAACAACAGCCGGTTCAACGATTTCGGCGGCTCTGTCGGTGGTCCGATTATTCACAACAAGCTGTTTGGGTTTTTCTCTTACGAGACAATTCGAAACCACGGAACGCAGAACCGACAGAAGTTTCTTGTCACTTCTCAATACTTAGCGTTGGCTCCGTCAGGCAGTGCTGCTGCGAAGTTTGCTACCTATCCGGGATCCTCAGTTCAAGGTGGGACACTTATCGCTCCCGGAGCGAGCGATCCAAGATACTCGTGCACCGGTATTGGGCTCAGCGAAGGAGTGAACTGCATCACGATTGCAGGCCAGGGCCTGAATCTAGGCCGACCTTTGACTTCCGCGCTGGGGACAGCCGACCCTGCTTATCAGAGCCCCACGCAGCCGGGAACCGGGGGGGACGGACTGGGTGGCGCCAACAACCTTGACCCCACCACACCTGATATTGCGTTTTACAGCGTCGATGGTCCCAACAATCAAATCAACGTGCAATACAACTGGCGCGTCGACTTTAACGCCACCAGCAAGGATCTGCTGGCTTTCAGCATGTACTATGTGCCCACGAGCAGCGATTCCTACAACGGTGCATTCATTCCGATGAACCTGTTTCACCACAAGGTCGTCAATGAGGCCGAAACGTTCCTGTGGAATCACGCATTTTCTCCGACCCTGCTCAACGAGGCCCGCGTCAACGCTGCCGGGTGGCGCTGGCAGGACTTAAGCAACAATCCAAACGGTGCGTGGGGGCTGCCGGTGGCGGATTTTTTCGACCACAACACCACCTCGCAATTTGACACGGACGGCGTTGGCTTGGGATTAGGAACCAATGGTTACATTGATGGACTGGGCGAAGGCGTCCCAGGCACCTTCGACCAATGGACCTATGCGGTCAAGGACGTTCTCACCAAAGTACACGGCAGTCACACCATCAAGATGGGTGGCGAAATCACCCGCTTGGAGTTCCTTGATCTTGCGCCCTGGAACGCGCGTCCAACGTACAATTTTGACAACATTTGGGATTTCCTGAACGATGCGCCGGCGGAGCAACAGGCAACCTACAACCCGATTACCGGGGTCCCAACCGATTTCAGAAAGGACACTCGGTCGAACTTGTTCGGATTCTTCGTGCAAGATGACTACAAGCTGCGACCGAATCTGACGATAAACCTTGGGCTGCGCTGGGATTACAACGGCGCCGTCTCCGAGAAGAAAGGGAATTTAGGGGTCGTATTACTCGGACAGGGTGCCAACGCTTTGACTGGGATCCGAGTCAGAAAAGGTGGCACGTTGTACAGCCCCAGTAAAGACGACTTTGGTCCGCAACTGGGATTTGCCTGGAGCCCGTCCCGCTTTAATAACCGCCTCGTATTGCGCGGCGGCTTCGGAATCGGATTCAGCGGTCAGGAGGAGGCGACTTCGCTGAACGGTCGTAACAATCCGCCATTTCTGTCGCCTGCCTTCAACCTGAATGCCCAGCAATGCACCAATCCACCCGCCTGCACGACGTTTGTGAACCAGGTTGTCTACGGACCGAACACATTCCCGGCGAATGTGCATTCCTTTTACGGTTACGCTGCGAATCCGTTCGGCACAGCGAACTTTGATCCCACTACGAACCTGCCTATCGCTGGGCCGAATTTCTCATTGATTGATCTCACAGGTTTTCCGTCGGATTGGGCGGACACGCGCACGTACCGCTACTCGCTCGAAACCCAGTATGATCTCGGCCATCAGTGGGTCACCACGCTGGGATATCAGGGAACAGCCAGCCGCCACCTGACCAGGCAGTACAACCTCAATGTTTTTTTGGGTGCGCAGGGAATAGCCTTTAATCCTGTTGCACAGCACGTGGATTGGTATGACGAAGGAGGGTTGGCCAACTTCAGTGCGCTGCTGGCAGAGGTTCGCCACCAATTCAGCCACTCCTTCCAGTTAAATGCGCAGTATCGCTGGAGCAGTTCGTTGAGCACTGTCGATAATAACTATGACAACGGCAACTATCAATTCACTCTGAACCACGACTACGGCAAGTCTGACGCGAATGCCACGAATACATTCAAAATGTTCGGCATTTGGTCGCCGACGATCTTCCGCGGCGGCCGGAGTTGGATCGAAAAGATTGCGGGAGGATGGAACATCAGCGGAATTTGGAACTGGCACTCCGGGTTTCCCTACAACCCGCTCTACAACATCGCCTGCAACGCCCTTTACCAGGGGAGCTGCGGGGGTGGCGGAGCTGGCGGTTTGCGACCAGCCGTGTATGCGGGCGGTGCGTCCTCTGACCATAGCAACTCTGCCTTCTTACGGCAAAACGGGGATTTCAGCGCCATATCAGGTAACGGCGCACCATTCTTCACAGCGCCCACCGAAGTGGATGGTCCATCGTTCGCTGCCGTTGTGGCCGGCGCCCCACTTGGTCCCATTCCGGGCGCGCCAGGAATCGGGCGCAATCAATTCACCGGACCTCGCTATATGGATTTAGATGCGACCCTCAGCAAGTCGTTCGGCTTCCCGCACATGAGAGTGCTGGGTGAAAACGCCAAGGTGGAGATCCGCGCCAACTTCTTCAACTTGTTTAATCAGCTCAATCTGACCAACATCCAAAACTCTATTGGCGCCGCCAATTTCGGTCAGGCGCAGCAGACCTTGGGTGGACGGACGATCGAAATGCAGGCGCGGTTCAGCTTCTGAACCCCCTGATCTGCAAGTCGGGCGCGTCGCGATCGGCGCGCCCTTGCTATTTCCGATCTTGCGGATAGCGGCCATTGCATTAGACTCAGATTGTGTGGGCTCATGGCGCCAACACCCGGGTTGGTATCCCAAAGGCTAAGCACCCATCTCTTTGGAGTGCGGGTTTTGTTGGGTTCGTGATTCTCTCTATCCTTCCCTGCTCGCCGGTGACGGCAGCGGCAGAAACGTTTGCCTCTCTCTCCGCCCGGGCAAACGCCGCTCGCGACGCCGAGCATCTGGAGGAGGCGGCGCAGCTTTATCGGCGTGCCCTGGCATTGCGTCCTTCCTGGAAGGACGGCTGGTGGTCGCTGGGCACGATCTACTACGACCAAGATTCTTATGCCAAAGCGGCGCACGCATTCCGGAGCCTGGTGAAGGCAGATCCTAAGAACGGTTCGGGCTACGCAATGTTGGGCCTCTGCGAGTTCGAGCTAGGCCAGGATGCCGCCTCGTTGCAGAGCATTCAAACCGGGCTCAGCCTTGGGCTGATCAAGGATCAGTCCTTGCGAAATGTGGTGCTGTATCACGAGGGCCTTCTGTTGTTGCGGAAGGGCCAGTTCACAGGAGCCGGGGACGCGCTGGCTCTACTGGCGAGCTACGGAGAGGGAGGAAACCAGGCGGCGCTGGTCCTCGGGATGGCGGCGTTGCGCATTCTTCCCCACGACCTGCCGCCTGAGGAATCGCAGGAACGAGGAGTAGTCTTGCGGGCCGGCCGTGCGGAAATCCTCGCTGCACAGAAGAAATTCGACGATGGCGCCAAGATCTATGCCCAGCTGATTGCGAATGCTCCGCAGTTCCCCGGTATCCACTGCGCATATGGCAAATATCTATTGCAGGAACACCTGACGGACGAGGCAGTCGCCGAGTTTCAGCAGGAGATCAAGAACAATCCCCGGCATGTGCAGTCTTATCTGGAGATAGCGGCTGTCCAATACCATGTGGATTCTGCTGCGGGCGCTCAATACGCCGAAGAAGCCGTCAGGCTGCAACCCACCCTGCCCTTTGCCCATTACTTGCTCGGCCTTTTATATGCCGACAGCGGCGACTACGAAAAAGCGATTACACAGCTGGAGCTTGCCGAGAGAAGCCACATTCATGAAGCTGACTTGTATTATGCCTTGAGCCGAGCCTACTCGCGCACCGGCCGCAAGGCCGATGCGACGCGAGCCCGCGCAACCTTCCTGCAGCTCAGTTCGCAATCGAGCAGGCCAGAACCGAACATCTATGGAGAACATCGTCCTAGTCGTGTTCCGGACGCCAACCACCCCACATCGGCCGGCGAGGCCCCACCCCAACGATGAGCTCCGTCAGTCGCAGAAACTTGTTGCGGTGCTTGGCACTCGGCATGCCCGCCTGCGCAGTGCGCGGATCTTTTGGCGCGATTCCGCGGTTAGCTTGGCAGAATACTCTTTCCAAAGGCGCGTTGTTCGAGATCGTTCCGCCATCGGTGAGCGGAATCTCCTGGCGTCACTCCAATGGGCGCTCGCCGGAATACTACCTGCCCGAAACGACCGGGGCTGGCTGTGCCTTTCTCGACTATGACAACGATGGCTGGATGGATATTTATCTGGTCAACAGCGGGAAGTGTGATTTTTACGATCCCCATCCGCCTCTTCACAACGCGCTTTACCACAACAATCGCGACGGAACATTCACCGACGTCACCGAAAAGGCCGGCGTACCGGGCGGGGGATACGGGATGGGAGTCGCAGTCGGAGACTACAACGGGGATGGTTTTGCCGATCTCTACGTGACCCAGTATGGTCGGAGCACCTTGTATCACAACAACGGCGACGGTACATTCACCGACGTCACCCAGAAAGCGGGAGTAGCCGCGCCCGGATGGGCATCGAGCGCCGTATGGTTCGACTACGACAACGATGGGCTGCTCGATTTGTTTGTCTGCCGCTTCGTTGACTTCGACAAATCCAAGAATCTGTTCTGCGGCAACACGCAGACAAGGGAGCGCTATTACTGCGTGCCGCGGGTATATCCGCCGACGCAGAGCTGGCTTTTTCGCAACAACGGCGATGGCACGTTTCGCGATGTGTCTAAAGAGTCCGGGATCGCAAGGGTCCTGGGCAAAGCCTGGGGCGTCGTCGCCACCGACATCAACAATGACGGTTGGATGGACCTTTTCGTGGCCAATGACACCCTCCCTAATTTTGTTTTTCTCAATCGCAAAGGGAAGTTCGAAGAAGTCGGCCTTGACGCCGGTGTCGCTTATAGCCAGGACGGACGTGCGAGATCGGGCATGGGGGTCGATTCTGCGGACTATGATCAGGATGGCTGGCAGGACCTTTTTGTGGCGAATGTCGACCAGGAAATGTATTCCATCTATCACAACAATCACGATCTCACATTTGACGACATGGCTGGCCCGTTCGGCGTCGGCCGCACGACGCGGCTCCTGAGCGGTTGGGGTGCCAAGTTCTTTGATTACGATAACGACGGCAACCTCGACTTGTTTCTCGCCAACGGACATCCCGACGACAAGATCGAGGTTCATTCTTCCCACGTCAAGTACCAGGAGCCATTGCTACTGTTTCACAACACGGGCAAGGCGCTCGAGGATGTCAGCGCGACTGCCGGCCCTGTCTTCGCCCAGAGTTTTGCAGCGCGCGGCTTGGCCATCGGTGATTTCAACAACGATGGCGCTACAGACGTGCTCGTTTCGCTCAATGGGAGCGGCCCCCTCTTGCTCAAGAACTGCGCTGCCGCCGGCAATCACTGGCTGGGCGTGCGGCTGGTCGGGAAAAAGTCGAATCCCGATGCGATCGGAGCGCGGATCACATGGCAGGCAGGCGATTTCAAGCGCCGTCGGCTGAAGGTTGGCGGCGGCAGTTATCTCTCTTCGCACGATCCGCGGGACGTGCTGGGCATCGGCCCGAGGACGAAGATCGACCGACTGGAGATCCAGTGGCCACAACCGGGCAGCAAGACGGAAATCTTTACAGACCTCGCCGTCGATCGTTATGTCACGATCGTAGAAGGATCGGGCTCACTGGCGCCCTAACGTCCACAATAGCTGTGCAGCTTCGACGGCACGAAGTCGTTCGTCATTGGCCAGAACCCATGCCTCATTTTTCGATCACCGCGGACCCAAGCTAACCCGGAAACTTCTCTCCCGGCCGAACGATGCGGATGCGGTGGTCGGCAAACTTGTGATGCGCGCCGGGCAGTTCAAGCTTGGGCATATGACAGTTCGTGCATCCCTTCTTGGCAACTTTGCACAGGCCGGGTTTCGCCTTGGCGGTGTGACATGCCAGGCAACGAGAGTCATAGTGCTCGGCAACCGTGTCCACTTCAACATGCGGATCGTGGCACGCGGTGCAGCTGATGCGCGGGTCATCTTCATCGAAGCACTTGCTTGTTTGCAGGCGATAGGGCTGAAACCGCAAAGTCGTAATGTCGCGAATTCCAGTGAGCGCGATTTCTTCCCATGTTCGATGACACTGGCCGCAAAAGTTCGAGACCCCTCCAGCGCTGAGAGTCGAAAGACGCTTCATGGCAACAGCGCCATTTTCACCGCTCAACTTCTCACTTAAATGAACAAGGGCGTTCTCATGGCAGTGCGAGCATTGCACACCGGGCGTCAACTCATTCAGAAGCAACTCCCGTTTGCGAACCGCTCCGGTCGAGTGACATCCAATACAACGCAACTTCTCATCCGGAGCCAGGCGCCGTCCGGCGGCCTCCAGCAGACTGGAGGGAGTGGTGCTGTTGTGGCCGATCGTGATATCGAGGCCAGCCAGTTCGCTGAAGTAGCTGACCCGGCTTTCGTACAACTCGCCCTCGTGCTCCAAGATATAGGTCTGCCCCACCGCCACACTGGATCCGATCGCATAGCGAATGGGCAGCGTAAGAGATTCCTTTCCGGACATCACTGTGTAAAACGACTGATTCCCGCGCCGCTCGATACGATACGAGTAGGGGCCCTGCGCAAGAGTAAGCAGCGGATTGCGGATCAGGATAGTGCAGTCGGAAGCATTTTCCATGGCCTGCGCCATCGCAGTGAACGGCTGACTCTTCCCTTGCCGGTGGCACGAAGAACAAGGGCTAATCGGCGGAGTTTGAGCAGACAACACCGCAGCAAAAAGAAGAAGCAGGAAGGCTGCGTACCGCGATCTCGGTTGGGCCGTCGGAGCAAAGGCGTCACCAATTTTCACTGAGACTACCAACACCTGTGTTGACCCCTCGTGCTTCTGCGGGAATCGTGCGCCTGAAACCACGACTCATGAGCATACTAGCCGTTGACCTACAGCCTTTCTTCCAAGGTCCGGCCCGGGGTTTCGGAACCGCACGCCACACAAAGAGAAACGCGGCGATTGAAACGGTGGCATACAGCAAGACACCGGGTGCAGTGAGTGTGTTCACAAGCGTGAGGAACATCAGGGTAACCAAGAGTATTCCGCACCACAGACAAACCGTGGCTACTGACATGGCGCGGCCTCGTACTCGCGTCGGGCAGATTTCCGCCATCAGCACCCACGTCCCGGTGTCAAGACCAGTCCAAAATCTTCCTTGCGTTCCTTCGCCAGATTCAATAAGCGCTGCCGGATCGAAGCCGGCAAATTTGCAGCGGGTTTCTTCACGCGAGCGACTCCAAGTACGGTTGCATCACCCGCGCCACCCGGCAGACTTTCGCCGCTCTGAACAGTTCATCCATCGTGGCTCTCCGCTGCCGGTAGCAATCACGCAGTGCTTCCAGAGCAACCTCCAGCCCGATCTTGTTGCGGTACTTGAAACAATCGGCAACCGCCTTTGCGGGACCAAAGACTCGCACGGTGATGCCTTCGAGTTTCTTTTCCTCGACGCCATAAGAAAGAGATTCCCCGGAAAAATGAACAATCCGCATCGGCGGGTAATCGGCGCGGGGGCGACGCGCCTTGTGGGCGATGGCCAGCCAAACCTCATGCGGTGCTTGCGTCGTGAGCCCATGAAAGCGGAGGGCCGACAGCAGGCAGATGACACCACGCGGCACGCGTTTCGCAGCCTCCACGAGAGTATGGTGCTCGGTCACCCGACTGCCGTCGGCGACGTAGAGTCCTCTTCCCACTTGCCGCACTAGCCCGCGGTCTTTCGCTTGGCGGAGATATTGCCGGGCAATGCCGAGACGATCCAGTTCGCGCGGCCGGAATACCCCGGCTTTCCGGACCATGCGGGCGACTAGTTCTGCCTTCGAAACTGCCATCACTCATCTTTACGATATGCCGGCATATTAACACAAATGCCGACATATCGTATAACAAAACGTTGCTTTGTGATGGACGCGAAGCCCTTCTGGGCTGCGCTCTACAGCCGTCGCTCTTCAAGAACGTGAAATCCCGCTTATGTTGTTTCCGCGGCGCGCTTCAAACGCGCGAGCGAATCGGCGACGCTATCATGGAGCTGCTTTGATCCGAAGTGTTCCCATATCCAACCCCACCATACAGGTGAGAAGGCAAAGTCTCAGCCAAACGAAACTTGCGTTCTAGAATTGTGAAGCGCCGCGCAGGTGAGGTGATTAAACCCCGTGATACCAAAGGGAAATTTCGTCGTGAAATCAATTTTATGTTTCGATTTATCCACAGCATCGACCGTAAGAAGGATATTGAATCCGCCCGCCTTGGCATGAACTCTTTGTCCCGCTTGTGCGCGACCTTCAGGGACAATGGAACGTGTTTTTGCCGCCCACCATAGATCATAGTTGGCGGGCTCGGCTAAGAATTCCCAGACGCGTTCGATGGGCGCATTGATAGTGGCGATGGGACATGTGCTGATGCTCATAACTGGGATCCGACTAAAGTCGCCTTCAACGGGTGGCTGACATCGGTCAAGCGGAACGAATCGGTTCCGACAGCGACCTGACCCATAGTGAGCATCATATAAGGTTAGAGCCGTGAAGCCCCCTGTCAAGTTTAACGCCGAGTTCGCGGCGTTCCAGGACATTGTGTTTCGATCACCTACGTTCCTTCTTCTAGCGGAGGCCAGGGTCCGAATAAACTGACAAGCCTGTGGCCAGATCAAGCGACTTTTGTCTTTGGCGGCAAAAGAACAGCCCCGCCATGGCCAACAGAGCCACCATCGACAACCGCGTGAACATCATGCGCGAAGTGGAGGGTGGTCTCCGGTGGCTGCAGACCGATTACATCGATCTATACCAAGTGCATGGATGGGACAGCAACATGCCGCTGAGGAGACGCTGCGGACGCTCGACGATCTTGTGCGCCAGGGGAAGGTCCGCTACGCATCGGGCTGTCCAACTTCTTGTCATGGCAGGCGGCCACCGCGGTCATGCTGCAGGAGCACCTGGAGTTCGAGAAATACGTAACGGCGCAGATGTACTATAGCCTCGTTGGCCGGGGTCTCGAATACGAGTTCCAATCCTTTGCCGAGTATCACAACATCGGCATCCTGGCCTCGAGCCCACTTGCGGGTGGGTTCTTGATGTGCCTTTCGAAAAGAAGATGGGCTACCGCGTCGCAGAAGCGCTGAAGGAGGTGGCGGGTCGGCATGAGGCAAGCCCGGCCCGTGCGGCGCTCTCGTGGTGCTCGGACGGCCGGCGGTCAGCAGTGTGATCGTCGCTGCCCGCAAGGCGGAGCAACTGGAGGACAACATCCGTGCCGTAGACCTTCAGCTCTCGCACGATGACGTCCGGCTCCGGGACGCGGCCTCGGATCCCGGCGTTCCGTATCCGAAGTGGACGGTCCTCCAGCTCGACAGCGATGAAGACCCTCGTTCGAAGATCCTGAGTCCCGAGCGTTACGCGGACGGCAGCCCCTGGAAAGACCTCCGCCGTACGCGATGGTCGGACTAAGCTATCAAACGGCACCGGGGACGTGATTTGATGGGAAGGGGTGGCGGCGAGTGGCTTACTCCGCTGCTGCAACTGCGGCGGAGAACCTCATGCCTGCTATGCTGGCCCATCACATTCTCGCTGCTTTGAAAACCAGGCCGGGAAGACATGAAGAATCTCCTACTTCTTCGAGGTTGCTCCGCTTTCGGATTTCGTTGAGCTACGATTCCGCGTTCGAGGCTCGATCTAGGTTAGTCGATCGGCCTCACGAGCAGCTAAAACTCGAGGCGGAGGCCAAACTGGATCGCTCGGGGATTATTGGCTTGGCTACTGATCACCCCAAATGACGCGGGATCCTGCATGCTCAGTGTTGGGTCGTTGAACACAACGTGGTTGAAGGCGTTCAAGAAGTCGGCCGAAAAAAGGAAGGCGACCCTATCCGTCACCAGTGTGCGCTTGGCCAAGGAGAGGTCAAAATTCCAATAAGGGAGACCGCGCAGAACGCCGCGCGCCGACCGAGCGTCTTTGCTGACTTGAATCGGGCGGAAATCCGCCAAGACCGCCTCGGGGTTTGCGAAAATATTGAGGCCGGAACCGCCAGTGGCAGGGTCTCCGTCAGTACCTACGCCCCCCGAGCCTGGCACGCCAGAGTGGACGCTGTTACCAAAATCGGGCTTGTTCATCGGTATTGCCCCGGATGGAAGAAGTCCGAGCGTGTCGCCTCCGCCCCATGCCTCATAGCTTTCGGCGACCGTCAAGGGGAGTCCGCTGGCGGCTTTGAAAATACCGGAAAAGTACCAGCCACCGATAACCTTATTAAGCGCCTGGTTACCAATGCTGAAGCGGGTGCCTGAGCCGAAGGGGAGTTCATAAACCCAGTTGGCTGTTACGACGTGGCGGTGGTCGAAAAACGACGGGCCGTAGTCGATTGAATGATCAAAACTGGAAGAAGGCTCAACCGGGATATTTTGGACCGAACCGATATCATCAAGGGACTTGGCAAGAGTGTAGTTAATGGCGAAAGTGAGACCTTGAGAGGTGCGCTTCCGTATGGTGGCGAAGAACGCATGATAGTTGGAGTAGCCGCCGTCAGTTCCGCTCCATATCCGCTGGACCTGCAGATTCGTGATTGGCTTAGGAAGCAAGAACTGCATGGACTGCCATAGAGTCCTGAGCAAACCAGAGGTGAAGTCGGGACCATACTGGGTTGCCAGCGTAATCGTTCCGCCGCCGCCGATCTGATCTTCGAACCAGGGTTGCGGGGCCACCGCCGAGGCGAGGGCGCCGGCGCGGAGCTGGTTTGCCACACTGTCGTAAGCCGCCGCGAAGCTCTGCCCGGAAGCCTTGTCCTTATAGAAATAGGGAGCAGAGGTGATGTCATTCACCTCCCTCATATTGCGCGCACGGGTTCCGACGTAGCCCACTTCGACAATTATGGTCGTGCTTAGCTGGCGCTGGATGGTCAAATCAATCTGGTGGGCATGCCCAGTTCCGATGATGGGATCTGGCTGGTAGGCAAAAGTCTCGCCGTACGGTGTGCCAACTACTAACGGTGAAGTAACTGCCGGAGCGGTGGGAACGACACCCGGACCATCGACGCCAATGCGATAGGCATCGGTCGGATTGCTCGAGTTTGCGCAGCTTCCGCCAATAACGGGCCCGCGGCAGTTGATGGTTTGGGCAAACGTGGGTCCTAACATTGGCTCGATGACGCTCCACACGGTGTTCATCCGATCGTAGGTGATCGAATAGCCGGCGCGAAAAACGCTGGTACCTTTGCCGCCCAACAGATGTTGCCACAAGGAATTTTCGAAGGATGGAGTCCAAGCCGCCGCGATGCGCGGGCCCACGTTGCCATAATCCGTATTAAAGACTGCCGTTTGCGATGTTTTGGTCGATGGCAGCCAAGCCAAGGTCGGATCGTAGGTGTTACCCTGCAGGGCCGCCTGACGCGCATTATTTAGGTAGTCGGTCGAGGTCAGTGTCTGGCCGGTAGCATCGTCGATCATAAAAGCGGTTCGGCCCAACGAATCCACCGGTGCGAACTGGATCTGATAGTTGAGTCCGCCGGTTATAGTCAGCGAGGGCCGAATGCGCCACGTGTCGCTGAAATAGAACTCGACAGCGTTCTGATAAGCGTTCGCTTGCAAAGGTGAACCCAATGGGAGGGGATTCAGGTTGCGGTCGCGCGTGACCAACACATTGGTGTTGTCAATCATTCCCGTGGTTCCGGCGAGCAGGCGGTTCCAACGGGTCGCGTCGCCCGAAGTTAAGCAAAAGGTGGTCACGGTGGCTGAACAATCTGGCGGCCGATTCTCGGCCGGGATCGTGACCGCGCCCGCAGCATCCAATTCGACGTCCAAGGCAGTGATCGAACCTATGACCTTGTCATTGCGGTAATGGTACGTCCTGATACGGCGGAAGTCCCCACCAAACTGCAGTAGGTGGTGCCCTTTGCTCCAGGACAAGTCATCCCTTACTTGATAGCTCTTAGCATTGCCGCCCTGAGTGCGGGCGACCAGTGTGTTCATGTCAACTGGACCATCCAGCAGGCCGCCATTTGCCGAGGAACCGCCGGCTGCCTCGATCGCCCCGACGATGCCCGGCACTTGAGGGAATGGCAGCACACCTGGAAACCACCACCAGTCGCGCAGATAGCCAACGCGAAAGTCATTCGTCAGTGTGGGCTTGATCACACCGGTTAACGCGACTACGAAGTAATGCGGCTGGGAACTCTCGCTATGTATAGCAACAGGCGTACCGAGAGTGTCCCCCTTGAGGAGACCGCCGATGTCAACTTGGGAACTAAGGAGCGACGTCGCGTCCGAATATCGGACGGAGCCCATAAAATGCCAGTTGTCGGAAACATTGTGATCGAGGCGTCCGATTCCGGAGTCCGACGAACTCGGTGTGCTGGCGGTCGAGCGAAAACCGATTGTGTTCAGGCCGTCACCCACAGAGGAGTCGTTGCCCACCGGCAAGTGACTCCAGAGGGCGCTGACGACGGGATTAAGCCCCAAACCGCGTGGGTCACATGCGGAAGTGCTCCCTGGGCCGCAGGAGGTCGAGGTGGCCAAAGGGTAATCACGCACGATGCCCGAAGCATCGATGAAACGCAGGGTGCCTGCACGCAAAGCGTCGGTCGGAACGAGTCGGCTAATAGTGGACGACTGCGGAAACCGACGCCCCTCATAGCTCCCAAAGATAAACGTACGATTTTTCCAAATAGGCCCGCCCACCGCAACTCCAAAACGGTTGTCCTCCAGCTTGGGATTCGGAATACCCACGCGATTACGATCCCAAGTATTAGCATTCAGGTCGTTATTCTGGAGGTACTCGTAAAGAGCACCATGAAGAGCATTCGTGCCCGGTTTGGTCACGAAGGTAAATTGTCCACCCTCCCCACGACCGTAACTGGCGTTGGAATTGGTCGTTGCGACGCCGAACTCTTGGACACTATCAGAGGTAAGAGGGACGGGACTGTCGACGACGTTGGATGGGTCGGGCTTGACACTGGCGCCGATGATGTTGTCCGTCGCGTCGATGCCATCTACGGTCAAAGTCGTCTGGTCGCTGCGCGATCCTGCCACCGCAGCTTGTGAATTGACTTGATTCGTTCCCCCTGTAGGATAGGTAGGCGCGACCAGTGGCTGCAAGTCGTAATAAACCATCGCGCTGCGGTTAATGTTCGGCAACCTCACCATCTGCTCGCCCTGGACCACATTGCCAACCGTTGCACCGAGGGTTTGCAATTCAGCTCCCGCACCGGCTGTTACTTGAACCGGCTCCGTCGGAGCACCTACCTTGAGGGTCACATTGATGTTGTAGGATTTCGCAACTTCCACGGAGAGGCGCACCTCCGCTGGGACGAAGCGCTTCATGGTGACAGTGACAGTGTCATTCCCCGGCGAGACGTCTACGAAGATGTACTGCCCGGTGGAACTCGTCTCCTGAGTCCGCGCCAGACCAGTCGCTAGGTCAAGTAAAACTACTTTTGCTCCGGGCATAACCGCCCCGCTTGCATCCGAGACAACTCCTGATACGGTTCCTGTGGCGGCAGTCTGCCCTATCGCTTGCTGGACCCCCACGAGGTCCGCAAGCAGCGCTGCGCCAACAAGGAGTGAGAGTACTAGCAGCTCTCTCATGGGGTATCTCCTTATTTGTGGGTTGTATCTTCGCCTGAATGAAAGAGCGCTTGTCAAGAACAAAGTCGATATGGTGCTCTGCTGGCCGATCCGCCTCTCGCCCTGTTGTCACACTTTTGCTGTTCGTATCAGAATTCCGACTCGTCGAAGTTCGCAAGGTGCTGCTGTGAGTCTGTAGAGGCGTGATGTTTTTTGGACGTGCGAAGCTGAGTTTTGTTAGGGAGCTATGCAAGTGCCACTGCGTGCGTAGTCTCTACTGGCGCGTTGGGCTGGAAATGGAGTATCTTGCGAACACGCTCGACTGAGGTTCTGACTCGCCGTTTTTGGCCAAGCGCCGCTTGCACTCTTACTGATTCGGAACATCGCGCGCAGGACATTGACGCCACTTAAGGCGGTCTGCTGAAGCGAAGGATCCGGAGATGGATCTCTCGGACTACACTCTCGACACACTTCACACGCACGAGGAGTTCGTGCTTTGCAGAGCTCGCATCCGAACGGCCACTCGCCCACATCCGCCCTCTGTTCTTCTTCTGATGTTGAGATCTGAGCATCCCCGACAAGAGAGTGTCCGGATGCTAGGACACGAACACTCCTTGCGGGCCGAGTTAGATCCGGCATGGGCAGTCTTGCCAGTTGAGCTCACGCAACACGAGGGGCGAACCGTCCTGGTCCTCGAGGATCCCGGGGGCGAGCCGCTCACTCAACTAGTCGGAACGCCGATGGAGATGGGACAGTTCCTGCGGGTTGCGATCAGTCTTTCCGCCGCAGTAAGGCAGTTGCATGGTCGGGACCTCATCCACAAGGACCTCAAACCGGCCAACGTCATGATCGATCCGGGCACCGGCCAGGTCTGGCTGATGGGCTTTGGGATTGCGTCTCGATTGCCGCGTGAGCGCCAGTCAGCGGAACCTCCCGAATTCATCGCGGGAACTCTCGCCTACATGGCTCCCGAGCAAACTGGAAGGATGAATCGTTCGATCGATTCACGCAGTGATCTTTATGCCCTCGGGGTCACGCTGTACGAAATGTTGACCGGCGCTCTGCCATTCACGGCGTCCGATGCGATCGAGTGGGTACATTGCCACATAGCCAAACAGCCGGCGCCGCCTGCCGAGCGCCGAAAGGATGTTCCGCGTTCCGTATCGGGAATCATTATGAAGCTGCTCGCCAAGACTGCTGAGGAGCGCTATCAGAGCGCGGCCGGCCTGGAGAGCGATCTTCGCCGCTGCCTTACTGAATGGGAATGCGAGCGCTCCATCAGCGAATTCCTGTTGGGCGAACATGACACGCCAGACCGGCTACTGATTCTTGAGAAACTCTACGGACGACAGCGCGAGGTCGAGACGCTGCTCGCCTCGTTCGACCGCGTCGTCAAAAGCGGCACTCCGGAGTTGGTGCTGGTGTCTGGATATTCTGGCATTGGCAAGTCGTCCGTGGTCAACGAGCTGCATAAGGTGCTCGTTCCGCCGCGCGGCCTGTTCGCCTCTGGCAAGGTCGATCAGTACAAGCGGGACATTCCCTATTCCGCGCTCGCGCAGGCCCTGCAGAACCTCATCCGCGCCCTTCTCACCAAGAGCGAGGCCGAGTTGAACAGCTGGCGCGAGGCGTTTCGTGAGGGGTTAGGGCCAAACGGACAGCTGATTATGGATCTCGTCCCTGATTTGAAACTCATCATTGGAGAACAGCCCCCCGTCCCTGATCTTGAGCCCCAGGACGCGCAAAGGCGCTTCCAACTGGTGTTCACACGGTTTATCAGCGTATTTGCCCGGCCGGAGCACCCGCTCGCCTTGTTCCTCGACGACCTGCAATGGCTTAGCACCGCGACGCTCGACTTGCTGGAGAATCTCTTGACTCGATCGGATCTGCGGTACCTGATGGTAATCGGTGCTTATCGGGACAACGAGGTCGATGCCACGCATCCGCTGGCGCGCAAGCTCGAGGCCATCAAGAACGCTGGTGCGAGGATAGAAGAGATCACGCTTGCGCCGCTCGCCAGCGAACACCTCGCGCAGTTGATTGCGGACGCGCTTCGCTGCGAACCGGAGCGCGCTGTGCCCCTCGCGCAACTGGTGTATGAGAAGTCGGGGGGTAATCCGTTTTTCGCGCTTCAGTTCATGTCTGCGCTCGCCGAAGAACGCTTACTGACTTTCGATCATGACGCTGCGCGATGGTCCTGGGATCTCAAGCGTATTCACGCGAAAGGTTACACCGACAATGTGGTTGACCTGATGGTCGGGAAGCTGGCCCGTCTGCCGGTTGAAACCCAGGGTGCACTACAGCAGCTTGCTTGCCTCGGCAACATCGCCGAAATCCCGATACTTTCTATTGTTCATAGGACGTCTGAGCAAGTAATCCACTCGGATCTGTGGGAGGCAGTCCGTCTGGAGTTGATTATGCGTCTGGAGGGCGTTTACCGATTTGTCCATGACCGCGTCCAAGAAGCCGCCTATTCATTGATCCCGGCAGAACAGCGCGCCGGGGCCCATCTCCGGATCGGAAGGCTGCTCGCCAAGCACACTCCGGCGGAGAAGCGGGAGGAGGCGATCTTCGAGATCGTCAATCAGCTCAACCGTGGTGCGGAGCTGATCAACGCGCGGGAGGAGCGCGAGCAGTTGGCCGAGCTCAACCTGATCGCGGGCAGGCGCGCGAAGGCGTCTACCGCTTATGCCTCGGCGCTCACCTATCTCGTCGCCGGCGCAGCACTGCTGGAGGAAGACTCGTGGGAGCGCTGTCACGAGCTCAGCCTTGCGCTGGAGCTGAACCGGGCCGAATGCGAGTTCCTGACTGGCGCGCGGGCCGAAGCGGAGCGGCGCCTTGCAGCTCTGTCGAGCCGCGCCGCAACGATGGTGGAACGAGCCACGGTCGCCTGCCTGCGGGCGGATCTGTACATGACCCTCGATCAGAGCAGCCGTGCGGTTGCCGTCGGTCTCGATTATCTCCGGCATCTGGGCATCGACTGGTCGCCGCACCCGACCGAAGAGGAAGCACGGCGCGAATACGAGCGAATCGGGTCGCAGCTGGGAGGTCGCACGATCGAGGAACTCATCGACCTGCCCTTGATGAGTGACCCGGCGTCCCTTGCGACCCTCGATGTGCTGACCAAGCTCGGGCCAGCTGCCTTCTTTACGGATTTCAACCTGCATGCCCTGGTCGTGTGCCGAGCGATCAATCTAAGCTTCGAGCACGGCTACAGCGACGGTTCCTGCCCCCATTTTGAATGGCTTGGCGCGGTTGCCGGCGCGTGCTTCGGCGACTACCAGGCCGGGTTTCGCTTCGGCCAACTCGGCTATGACCTCGTCGAAAAACGCGGACTGAAACGTTTTCAGGCCAGGACCTATAACAACTTTGCAGTTCAAGTCCTTCCCTGGACCAGACATGTCAAGGCTATCCGCGATCTACTGCATCGGGCGTTCGAGGCCGCAAACAACATCGGCGACCTCACATTTGCAGCTTTCGCTTGTAGTAATCTTAACGCGAATCTTCTCGCGGCGGGTGATCCGCTCGTCGAGGTGCAACGCGAGGTCGAGCGTGGTTTCGCGTTTGTACAGAAAATAGGATTCGGATATGCCATCGACAGTCTGAGCCCGCACCTTGGGTTGGTCCGGACATTGCGCGGATTGACGCCGAAATTCGGCTCCTTTGACGATAAGGAGCTTGACGAGCTGCGGTTGGAGCGCCGTTTCGCCAGTAATCCGGATCTAGGGCCTGCCGAGTACGGGTATTGGCTCCGCAAGCTGCAGGCGCGCTTTATTGCCGGCGATTACGAATCGGCTATCGAGGCTGCATCAAGGGCGGAAAAACGGCCTGGGGCATGGCAAACAACTGTGGATACGGCGGACCATTACTTCTACGCGGCGCTTTCCCGAGCGGCGATTTACGACTCCGCGTTGCCCGACGAGCGGCAGCAGCATATGGACGCTCTGGGCGCTTACCATCGGCAACTCGAGGTCTGGGCGGTGAATTGCCCCGAGAATTTCGAAAACCGCGCTATGCTTGTCAGCGCTGAGATCGCACGGATCGAGAGCCGCATACTTGATGCCGAGCATCTTTACGAGCAGGCCATCCGCTCGGCACGCGCAAACGGCTTCGTGCACAACGAGGCGGTCGCCAACGAAATGGCCGGGCGCTTCTATGGGGCGCGCGGTTTTGAGCAGATTGCGCAGCTTTACCTGCGAAACGCCCGCCAGTGCTACCTGAGCTGGGGAGCGGAAGGCAAAGTGCGGCAACTTGACGAGCTATATCCGCACCTCCGCAAGGAACAGCCGGTGACCGACGCGCGCCGCACGATCGGCGCGCCCATCGAACACTTGGATCTTGCAACGGTCCTCAAGATCTCGCAGGCGGTGTTCGGTGAAATCGTGCTGGAAAACCTCATTGACACGCTGCTCCGCACCGCCATCGAGCACGCTGGCGCGGAACGCGGCCTGCTCATCCTGCCGCGAGGTGCCGAGCTGCGGATCCAGGCGGAAGCGACCACCGGAGGCAGTTCAGTCACACTCGAGCTCCGTGACGCGCCCATCTCCAGCGCTGAACTGCCAGAAGCCGTCATTCAATATGCCGCGCGTACACAGGAGAGCGTCATGCTGGACGATGCTTCGGCTCGAGGTTCGTTCTCCAATGACGAGTACATTCGGCGTGCGCACGCGCTGTCAGTATTGTGCCTCCCACTGGTAAAGCAAGGCCGGCTGGTGGCCGTGCTCTATCTCGAAAACAATCTGGCGGCCAATGTGTTTACGCCCGCGAGAATTGCGGTGTTAAGCGTGCTCGTCTCAGCGGCAGCGATTTCGCTCGAAAATAGTCGGTTGTATCGTGACCTGCAGGAACGCGAAGCCAAGATCAGGCGGCTGGTGGATGCCAATATTGTCGGGGTGTTGATTTCGAATCTTGAAGGGCCGATCCTCGAGGCCAATGACGCCTTTCTCCAGATGGTCCGGTACACGCGTGACGACCTCACCTCCGGACGACTACGGTGGACAGAGCTGACGCCTCCCGAATGGCAAGCCCTCACCGAACGAGCAGTGGCGCAGCTCAGATCGACCGGCACCTGCGAAATCTATGAAAAGGAGTACTCCCGCAGCGACGGCAGCCGCGTGCCCGTGCTGGTCGCTGCCACCGTGATCGGGGACGCGCGAAGCGAGTCCTTGGCGTTCGTGCTCGACCTTACCGAGCGCAAGCGCGCCGAGGAAGAGCGCGAGAGACTACGTCAGGCGCAAGCCGACCTGGCCTATATGAGCCGGGTGATCACCGTCGGAGAATTGGCGGCCTCGCTGGCCCACGAGATCAAGCAGCCGATCGCCGCCGCCGTAATGAATGCCAGGACCTGTGCGCGGTGGCTACAGCGTGATACACCCGATATTGCGGAGGCGTGCGAAGCTGCATCTCGAATCGTTAAGGACACAACGCGCGCCGCAGAGATCATCGACCACGTTCGCTCACTCTACAGGCGAGGTACGCCACAACGGGAGTTGGTCGACTTAAACGAAATCGTCCGAGAGATGATGGTTCTCCTGCAGCATGAAGCGAATCGATACTCTATCCCGATTCGCGCCGAACTCACGCCCAATTTGCCCAAAGTCATGGCCGATCGGGTGCAACTCCAGCAGGTGCTGATGAACCTCATGCTGAACGGCATCGAAGCGATGAAAGATACGGGCGGTGAACTGACGGTCACTTCGAAGTCAAACGAAGATGGTCAATTGATTGTTTCAATAAGTGATTCCGGGATCGGGCTCCCGCAGGATCCCGACCGCATTTTCGAAGCATTCTTCACCACGAAGTCGCAGGGCACCGGGATGGGGCTCTCTATCAGTCGGACGATCGTCGAGTCACATAGCGGCCGTCTGTGGGCGAGCGCGAATATGGGACGGGGCGCAACGTTTCATTTCTCTTTGCCGAGCCAAGCCAAGACAGCCGAAATATGCGAAGGAGCAGCTTGATGCCGCAAACTTCCTTGGACCATGATTATTAAGGAACTTTGCGGTTGCCTCTTTGTTCCTCAATCAATGGAAGCTACGACCTTCAGTACGACTGAAAAACTCTCCGCCTCGCGCTGGATGGTGCTTGTAATCATTGTTCTGGCGCAGTTCCAGATAATGTTAGTAACGTTTGCTCCGGCAGCTGTCGCCAGCCCCATCATCTCAGACCTGCGGCTGACCCGAACGGAGTTCGGGCTGATCATCTCGGCTCTTAACATTGCCATCATGATTTGCCAGGTGCTGGGAAGCGTGCTCGTCGACCGCGCAGGGCTAAAACTGAGTCTGCTTTCTGGAGTTGCGGTGTTGGGAATAGGCGCTGCGATTATGCTGGTTGTGCACAGCCTGGCACTTGTTTTATTCTGCAGGGTTCTTCAAGGAATCGGTATCGGTATCTGTTATCCCGTGATGGGTGCTCTAATCGTGGCCTGGTTTTCCAAGCGCGAACAGCCGTACATTAATACGATTTTTGCTGCGGTTACTTTCTTGGGAATCGGATCAGGAATGCTTGTCACTGTCGGTCTATTTCACTGGTTCAATCGCTCGTGGAGGCTAGCGCTTGGGACTTATGGGTTCAGCATCCTCGCCACGGCACTTATTTGGCTGATCATCGGACGAAATCGCCAAGGGGCTGTCTCTGCGGGAGAGACATCAGCGGCCGGCGCCACTTCCAAGACCCCGAGCTCTCTCCGGAAAGCGCTCACAATGCCGGTCATTTGCACCCTCGTAGGAGGCGCCTTTGCGATCTCATGGGTTTACAACATGGATTTTTCGTTCATACCCCTGTTTCTGGAAACCAAGCGGGGGATCTCGTTGTCAGAGGCCAGCCGCCTGGCTTCACTAGTTCCGTTTAGCGGCGTAGCAGGAGTAATTGCCTTTGGTGTATTAGCGACTCGGGCTACATGGCGGAAGCATCTACTGTGGACAAGCTGCGCGATGGTCCTCCTGGGCAGCATCGGCCTTTTCTTCGGCGAAGGTGCGACGACCAAGGTTGGGCTGCTCGTCGCAGGATTTGGACTCTCCGGCTGGCTCCCCGTCTTGAACACATACATTATGTCCTTGCCGTCGATGACGCCCTCGCTGATGGCGGCATTCGTCGTCCTCGTGAATATGGCTATATACATGGCCGGATTCATTTCTCCTCTTGCTGTCGGCTGGCTTTCTCAGAGGTCATTTGGATTGCGGAACAGCCTCGCCCTGTTTTCCTGGATTGAATTAGTCGCGATTCTCATGTTCATGCGGTTACCAACTATCGCTCGCGATCTCGGAGAAGCGAACGTCCATTAAGCATCCAATAGGACGCGGCAATCGAGTTCGAGACCATCTCACCCGGCAGTGTCGACTTCAAGCCTGTCATGCTTGAGTTAGCGCTGATGTAGGCTGGGCGGTCTTCGTGACTGGTACTTTGCGATTGGGTGGATCACGGACAATCCAAAACTCACCAGCATGGCCTGGCACGGCTGACACAAATGACTTCATCGAACAGCCAGGTGTGTGACTTGAAGTGCCATTTTCACATCACCCGTTTCATGATTTCCTGAGCTGAGTTGCTGTGTGCCGACCGGGCAGTGGGTCACCCAGGCCAGATACTTTCGCCCGAAGTGATGCTTGTGGAAAGTCCTTCGGGTTCAGCGCTCGAAGAAGAAGTGAATTCCGTGATGGCGAAATTGCGGTCGTACCACTTTGAGATTACTGCGGTGCACAACCACTTGATGGGGAAACTCCAAAAGTGC
>Ga0210408_10000617_pt1 | contig 43059 bp, 50 predicted proteins | sample IncBWH4MmetaG_FD_155471 | JGI IMG/M metagenome (GOLD analysis project Ga0210408, IMG submission 155471) | Forest soil microbial communities from Barre Woods Harvard Forest LTER site, Petersham, Massachusetts, United States - Inc-BW-H-4-M | ecosystem: Environmental > Terrestrial > Soil >...
TGCTCCGGCGGATGCTCTTGCTCCCGTGAAAGGTCGTCGAGCACGCGACCGCTCGGGAATCGCCGCACCCATGGCCCGGCCACGAAGACGAATTCGCGCAACGCCTGCAGCACGTTCGGCTCGAGTGCCGGCGCGAGCGCGGTGTGTCCGCTGCGTGCATCCTCGTTGCGCTCGATATGGGCGGCGAGACAGGTCGAAAGAATCCACAGCTGCGCCACGTCGCGCGCAATGTTCTCAGCGGGCTGATTGAGCAGGTTGCGCGTGAGCCGGGCCGCATGCGCAAGCCCATGCCAGCCCGGCTGCTCCGCCACGGGCGTGGCAAGCGTGTCCAAGGTCTCGGCGTTGCGGCGCATTTCCGAGAGGCGATGCTCGAAGAACGGTACGCTCGTCGTTGTCTGATCCGCCGGCGTGGTCGGTGAGGCAAGACCCAGCGCACCCTCCGCGCCACGCGACACCCTGGCGCCATGCGGGCTTTGCTCCACCCTTGCGGCGAGCCGGCGCAGGCTGTCGGCAACGAAAATGGCGTGGGCGAAGTCCTGGATCGTGCGACCCGTTTGCGCGGCTTTCGCCACCTCGGCTTCGACCCGGCGAAAGGCCTCCTCCAGCGCGAGCCGCTGGTGCATGCGTTCACCCTCGCCGAGCGGAGGATTGAGCGCCTGTAAATGCTGGGCGAGAGCGGCGCGCGTGCGCTCGTAAACCAGGCGGCGGGTTTCTTCCGTGTTCGGATCGAGCCCCGTCACCGCGCGCAAGATAAGAGCGTGATAGTCGATCATCACGTCGGCATGGTCGGGGGTCAAAAGCCCGTGCAGGCGAGGGAAGTTTTGCTGCGGCGGAAATCTATCACGTAGTGTCCCGATTCCGAAGTTCGCCCGATCTTGCCGCACGCTCTGATGCGAACTTCGGAATCGAAGGACACTACCAACTCTATGATTTAGTGCCGCTTTTGAACCCGAAGTTCGCAACGGACTCGCGGCAATTGTGGTGCGAACTTCGGGTTCGCGGCACTAGCCGCGTCGCGTGGAAATGCGAGCGCCGCCTCGCTTGCGCGGGCGGCGCTCGGAAAAAGGTGGCCCCGGGGTCGGGGGGAAGGGGGGGACGGGGCCCCGGGGCCCTGATCGCTAGAGTGAAATGGGGGGGCAGCTCGAGCGATCAGTATTCATGTGACGGCCGTCAGAACTCCAGCGCGATGGTGAGAAGTCCCGCAAGGGCGATGCCAACGAGCAGCACCAGCCAGTCCGTGGATTCGAGCCCGAACAAACGGGCGTGTTCCGGAATGTAAGCCATGACCGTATCCTCACGCGAAAGCCGACTGACGGCACCTCTCATTGTTTCCCCCTAACAACGAACCGATTCGTCCTTGGTTGAGTTAACGCTTCCGATGCTGCGATGTTCCGTCACCGAGTGGCGGTTCCCTCGCGGTTCGAATAAACGGCAGGCGCGCCGGCCTTGACCACGGGACCGTTCGCCTTGACGGCGGCGGTCGTATTCCCCGGCTCGCTGACGTGGGCACTGACACTTGCGATCACGACGGTAAGCGCTGCGACGAGAGCCACCACCACGATCTTCAGGTGGGTTCCGCGATCGGCGCTCAGCAGCGAATGGTTCATCGACGTTTCCCTGGTGGATCCGCGGACAGCGGCGGGCTCGGGCTCAATAGAGCCCGAAGGCCCGCGCGCTGTTCGAGGTCACGAAAGTCCTCGTCGCCGGGGCAGCCGGCTCGGAGGCGGGCACGACAGAAGAGTGGGCCGGGGCCGAACGCGTCCGCGCGACGTTCGGCTGCTGCCGCGATCCCATAGGTAGGACCACGACTTTGCTGCCGACGTTCACGCGGCCGTAGAGATCGGTCACGTCCTCGTTGATCATGCGAATGCATCCGCTCGACACCTGATGGCCGATGGTCGACGGCGCGTTGGTGCCGTGGATGCGGTAAATGGTGTTGCCGAGATACATGGCGCGGGCGCCCAGCGGATTGCCCGGGCCGCCGGCCATGAAGCGCGGCAGGTACGGCTGGCGCTGCAGCATTTCGGTGGGCGGGATCCAGTCCGGCCATTCCTGCTTGCGGGTGATGGTCTGGGTACCCGACCAGGTGAAGCCTTCGCGGCCGACGCCGATGCCGTAACGCATGGCCTTCCCGCCGCCGAGCACGAGATAGAGGTACGTGTGCGGCGTATCGATCACGATGGTGCCGACGGGCTCGGTCGTCGGATACGCGACCACTTGCCGGCGCAGGTTCGCTGGGACGTCCGCGGTGTCCGCGACGCCTTCGTCGATGACCGGCGCGCGGTTGTGGAGTGACACCGCATCTGCCGCCGCGCCCGGGCTGCGGTCGCGCAAAGCCTCGTCGTATGCGGTGTTCGGGCGGAAAAGCGTGTCAAACAGCGCCAGGGGGTCGGCGAATGCTGCCGAGCTCCACAGCGTTCCCGCGGCGGCAACCGCGAGCGCCGTTCGACTCACAGCATCGGTCAGCTTAATCATTACGTCCCCCTGTTACCGTCCCTATTGGTCGCCATGGCGGCCAAAATCTTCCCTTGTATTCACGCCCGCGCGCCCGACCCCCCGGGCAACGCGACCACGTGGTTGGTCCGACACTCTGACTCGTAGACAGGCCAAGCCCGCTGCATGCAGGCGCGCCGGACCGGGCTGGAACGAACTGGCCGGATGTCGAGCCGGTCGCCCTTGACCGCTGCCTTGGGCGCGCTGGCCTCGACCTCGGGCGTGGCCACGAGGACGAGAGCTGAGGCGCCGGCGACGATCGCCGCGGCCATCACCATGGCCACTAGCCTGAACATGTACGCTCCCTGTATTTTCTTTCGTCTTGGGAGCGAAATTAACGAAGTTAAACAAAGTCTCTATTGTACGTACGGAAGAGCCCGGCACCATAAGAGATCGAAAACCGATACTTAGGTTTAGGATCGCCGCGCCACCTCCATCGGGCTGCCACAGTCCCGCCGAAATTGGGGTTGGAAGGTGGCGCCGCGGGGCTTTGTCGGGCCTCGTTTAATCAAGGCGCCCCCCGGCCGATGACGCTAGGCGGAGACGATTCGCGCATTTCGGGACGCGGCCTTCATGGCCGGCGTCAGCATTTTCCGGCGTTCAAGCAGCCTGCGGCGGACCAAGGCCGCGGTAGCGATTGCTGCGCCGCAATGATAAGCTGGAATTCTTCCGCACTCAGACCGCCCGCCTCGGCCTTTTCCGCCCGCAAATCCGGTACCGCAGAATGCAGGAGGTGAGCCAACCGCAGGAGCTCGTTTTCGTCATCGACGACGACGCGTCGATGCGCACGTCGCTCAGCAGCCTCTTTCGCTCGGTTGGCCTGAAGGTCGAAGTGTTCGATTCGGCCTCCGATTTCCTCAAGACCGGACGCCCGGATGCGGCGAGCTGCCTGGTGCTGGACGTGCGGCTGCCGGGCGTGAGCGGGCTCGATTTTCAGGGCGAATTGGCCAAGGCGAGCATTCGCATCCCGATCGTTTTCATCACCGGGCACGGCGATATTCCCATGACCGTGAAGGCCATGAAGGCGGGAGCGGTCGAGTTCCTCACCAAGCCGTTTCGCGAGCAAGACCTGCTCGACGCGGTTCGGCTCGGGCTCGAGCGTGACCGCACACGACGGGCCGGCGAAGCCGTGGTGAGCGAGTTGCGCGGGAAATTCGAAGCTTTGACCTCGCGCGAGCAGGAAGTGATGGGGTTTGTCACCAGCGGTCTCATGAACAAGCAGATCGCGGCCGACCTCGGCGTCAGCGAGATCACCGTCAAGGTCCACCGCGGCAACGTGATGCGCAAGATGGGCGCAAAGTCCCTGGCGGATCTCGTGCGAATGGCGGACGTATTGGGTATTCGGCGCGAAAAGCTGTAACGTAACCCGAATGTGCCGGGATACCGCGCCTGAAGTTGCGCGACTGACGCACCGGCACCCCGTCGATGCAACGCGCAACTGAACCAAAGTATAATACGCCTAGGGCTTCTCGGTATGGAAGCTTTACAAATGCACGGTGGCGAATTTCAGCCACATTGTCTAACCAGGGAATCAGTCACAACAAGAACCGTGGGACAGAACCGTGATATCCATCGTCGATGACGATGCCTCCGTTCGCGAGGCAATGTTCGGGCTCGTGCGCTCGCTTGGTTTCGACGCTGCGACGTTTTCATCGGCCGAGGATTTCCTGCAATCAGACCAGTTGGCACGCACGCTGTGTTTGATCACGGACGTGCAAATGCCCGGCCTGAGCGGGGTCGAGTTGCAGAGCCATCTGATCTCGCGCGGCACTGCGATTCCCATCATTTTCATCACGGCGTTTCCGGAGGAAAGAATCGAGGCGCGGGTCCGCCAAAACGGCGCGATCGGTTTCCTCAGCAAGCCGTTCGACGACGAGACGCTGATCGAGTGTCTTGATCGGGCGCTCCAGGGCCGCGGCCGTTTGCGGCACTGATCATCCCCCGGGCGACGGAGCTGGCGCCCCACTCGCGATGGTGGGCGTTTGCTAGTCCTTGCGCGGGTCGGGTAAGGGGCGCCGCGGTCTTGCTGCCCATCCGCCGCCCGGTATAGTCGGCTGAAATGTCGATTGATGAGACGCGTGGGGCCCGATCTCTCACGCTCGTGCTCGGCGGCGCGCGCTCCGGCAAGAGCCGGCATGCCGAGGCCTTGGTGACGGCGCTGCCGCAACCATGGTTTTATATCGCCACAGGTGAGCCGCGCGACAACGAAATGGCTGCCCGGATCGCCGAGCACCGCGCGCGTCGCGGGGCCCAATGGCAAACGATCGAGGCGCCGCGCGATCTTGCTGCCGCGCTCGCGACGGTTCCGGCAGGCGCGGCGGTCCTCATCGATTGTCTCACGCTGTGGCTGTCGAATGTCATGCTCGCAGGTGCCGACGTTGAGGCCGAAACCGGCCGATTTGAACGCGCGCTCAGCGGACGCACGGGTCCCGTGATTTTGGTCGCCAATGAAGTCGGCCTCGGCATCGTGCCGGAGAACGCGCTGGCACGGCGCTTCCGTGACGCTGCCGGCCGGGTCAATCAGCGTCTGGCGAGTGTTGCGGATCGCGTGGTTCTGCTTGTTGCCGGCATTCCCGTGAAGGTGAAGTGATGGCGGAGCGTATCGACTCCGGGGCCGCCGAGCGGCACCGCGCCAAGATGACCAAGCGCAAGGCGGTTCAGGATGCCGAGGTCGCCGGGAAAACGATCGAAAAAGGGCTGCTGATCGTCCACACCGGGCCGGGAAAAGGGAAATCGACGGCGGCCTTCGGTCTTGCTTTGCGCATGCTCGGGCGTGGCCATCGCGTCGGCGTCGTCCAGTTCATCAAAGGCGCGTGGCACACCGGCGAGCGCGACGCGTTTGCGGCATTTGGCGACCGGGTGTCCTGGCACACCATGGGTGAAGGGTTCACCTGGGAAACGCAGGATCTCGCGCGCGATGTCGCCGCGGCCGAACGCGCCTGGAACAAGGCCGTCGAGCTGATGAACGACGGCACCTTCGGCCTCGTCATTTTGGACGAGCTCAACATCGCGCTGCGCTACGATTACCTCGATCTCGACACGGTGCTCGCGGCGCTTACCGGCCGGCGCGCCGGCCTGCACGTTGCCGTCACCGGCCGCAACGCCAAGCCGGCGCTCATCGAAGCCGCCGATCTCGTCACCGAGATGGGCCTCGTCAAGCACCACTTCGCCGCCGGCGTTAAGGCGCAAGCGGGCGTCGAGTTCTAAGAAAGCCGCGGCGTTCCGGGATGGCTGCGCGCGCGCTGATGATCCAGGGAACCGGCTCGGACGTCGGCAAGTCGCTCATCGTTGCCGGGCTTGCGCGCTCGTTTGCCGACCGCGGGATGCGGGTGCGGCCGTTCAAACCGCAGAACATGTCCAACAACGCGGCGGTGACGGCGGATGGCGGCGAAATCGGCCGTGCCCAGGCGCTGCAGGCGCGCGCAGCGCGCGTTGCGCCGAGCGTGCATATGAACCCGGTGCTGCTCAAGCCGCAGGCCGAGACCGGCGCGCAAGTCGTGGTCCGCGGCAAGGTCATCGGCAGTGCGCCTGCGGCCGTTTATCAGGAGATGAAGCCGGCGCTGCTCGGGCAGGTGCTGGAAAGCTTTGCGCTGCTGCGGCGCGAGGCCGACTTGGTGCTGGTCGAAGGCGCGGGCAGCGCGTCCGAGGTCAACCTGCGCAGCAACGACATCGCCAACATGGGCTTTGCCCGCGCAGCGGACGTTCCGGTCGTCATCGTTGCCGATATCGACCGCGGCGGGGTTGTCGCCAGTTTGGTCGGGACCAAATCGGTTCTCGCTGCGGCGGACGCGGCGATGATCACCGGATTCATCGTCAACAAGTTCCGTGGCGACCCCCGGCTGTTCGATGCGGGCATTGATGCGATCGCAACAGCAACCGGCTGGCTGGCGCTGGGGCTGGTACCGTTCTTTCCGGACGCCGGTCTGCTGCCGGCGGAAGACGCGCTCGCGCTCGATCGCCCGGTGCGCCGCCGCGACGGGAAAATCAGAATCGCGGTGCCGATCCTGCCGCGTATCGCCAATTTCGACGACCTTGATCCGTTGGCCGCGGAGCCCGCCGTGGAGTTGGTGCATGTCAAACCCGATGCGGCCCTGCCGGGCGACGCCGATCTTGTGATCCTTCCCGGCTCCAAGGCGACGATTGCCGATCTCGAGGTTCTGCGCGCAAGCGGGTTGGAGACGGATATTCGCGCGCACGTACGCCGCGGCGGGCTGCTGCTCGGATTGTGCGGGGGCTACCAGATGCTCGGACGAACGATTGCCGATCCCGACGGCATCGAGGGGCCGCCGGGCAAGGTCGACGGTCTCGGGCTCCTCGATGTTGAAACCGTGCTGATAGGTGACAAGCGGCTCGCGCCGGTTTCCGGCGCGACCGCCGACGGCCTGCCGTTCAAAGGCTATGAAATGCACATCGGGGTGACGAAAGGCCCCGATCGCGCGCGTCCGTTCGCGCTGCTGGCCGGGGGAGCGGACGAAGGGGCGCGATCGCCGAACGGGCGCGTGTTCGGCACCTACACGCACGGCCTGTTTGCCAATGACGCCCAGCGCTCCGCTTGGCTCGCGCGCCTCGGTGCCGGTCCGGCCACGATCGCTTATGACGATCTGATCGAATCGACTCTCGACCGGCTTGCCGCTCACATCGCGCAGCACGTTGATCTCGATCGCCTGCTCAGCCTGTCGCGATGAGAACAAGCGCCAGCGCTGCCAACAACGCGATCAGCAGCGCGTCGGCGCGGCGGTAAAGCGCGAGCGCAGCCCGGATATCGGCGGCTCCGGCGTCGCGCCGCCCGTCGCCCATCACGGCATCCTCGACGAGCGCGCCGCCATAAACGCGCGGGCCGGCCAATGCCAACCCGAGCGCGCCCGCTACGGCGGCTTCCGGGTATCCGGCGTTGGGCGAACGGTGCCGGCGCGCATCCCTGCGCACGGCGCGAAGGCTTGCCGCTGCGGAGGCGCCCGGCGTCAATCCCGCCGCGGCTATCAGCAGCAAAGCGGACAGGCGCGAGGCTGGGAGATTCACCAAATCATCGACGCGCGCCGGCGCCCAGCCGAAGGCGGCCAGGCGTTCACTGCGGTGACCGAGCATGCTGTCCGCCGTGTTGATCGCCTTATAGGCGGCGCCTGCCGCCAAGCCGCCGAGCGCGGTCCAGAAAACAGGCGCGACCACGCCATCGGAAAAATTCTCCGCCAGGCTCTCGATTGCGGCGCGCGCCACGCCGGCTTCATCGAGGGCTTCCGGATCCCGGCCGACGATATGGGCCACCGCTGTCCGGGCGGCGTCGAGGCCATCTTTTTCCAGGGCGCGCGCGACGCGCGCGACGTGATCATGCAGACTGCGCTGGGCAACGAGTGTGCTTGCCAGCAAACCCACGGCAAAAGTGCCGAAAGGTAAGCTGAGGAGCATGCGTTCGACTGCGAAGGCGAGAGCGAAGGCGGTACCGACGACGGTCGCAAGCGCCGCCAATCCTGCCGACCGACGCACCCGCGCGGATGCGGCGCGGTTGAACCGGCGCTCGAGGGTGCCGATCATGGCGCCCATCCAGGTCACGGGATGACCAAACGCGCGCCACAGTAGCGGCGGGTAGCCAATGGCGGCTTCAATGACGAGAGCGAGCAGGGCGGGCGTGACGGCCATGGCAGTTGACCCAGGCGCCTGGGCGGTTGAACCCCTTGATCATGGCGGCGATCTCACCTCCGCCCGCTCCATGTTTCCAGGTGCGCCGGAACCTCTCATCGACCTCTCGACGGGAATCAACCCATCACCTTATCCGGTGCCGCATCTGCCGTCCGACGTATTTGCGCGATTGCCCGAGCCATCGGCACTCGAGCGGCTTTGCGAAGTGGCGGCCCGGGCCTATGCGGCACCATCGGCTGCGCACGTGGTGGCCGCTCCTGGCGCACAAATGTTGCTGCCGCTCGCTGCCGCGTTGGTGCCGCCCGGCCGCGCCGTCGTGCTTGGGCCTACTTATTCCGAGCACGTACGCGCCGCGGCGCTCGCCGGTCACTCTGCCGCGGAGACGAATGAGGTCGCGCAGCTTGCCGATGCCGACCTCGCCATCGTGGTCAATCCGAATAATCCCGACGGACGCGTGCTGCCTGCCAAGACACTCCTCGCGCTCGCCGAGGCGCTCGCCCATCGGGCGGGATTGCTGGTCGTCGATGAAGCCTTCATGGACGTCGGACCGGCGGACGCAAGCGTGAGCGACAGGGCGGGAAAAGGGCTCGTCGTGCTCCGCTCTTTCGGCAAATTCTTCGGCTTAGCCGGGCTGCGGCTCGGCTTCGCTATTGCAGCGCCCGAACAGGCGGCGCGCCTGCGCGCGCAGCTTGGACCATGGGCGGTCGCCGGGCCGGCGATCGCGATCGGCAGCTTGGCGCTCGCGGACACGGCGTGGATCGAAACGACGCGGCGCGCGACGGCCGTCGCTGCTCAGCGGCTCGACGACCTGCTTCGCGGTGCCGGGCTTGAGATCGTCGGGGGGACGCACCTCTATCGGCTGATGCGTACGAACAGGGCGGCGTTGGTGTTCGAACGCCTCGGTCGCGCCGGCATTATCGTGCGCCGGTTTACGCGTTCGCCGACTTGGCTGCGGTTCGGGCTGCCCGGCCCGGAATCGCACTGGCAGCGTCTTGCCGCTGCGCTTGGCGAAATCTGATTTTCGCGGTTTTCGCTTTGTGCCGAGCGCGGGAGGATGCCCGCTTAAACTTTGCCGGCAGCGATCGATTCGGCGAGGTCCACGAGCGCGCGGCGGACGTCGGTGTCATCAATCTGCGCGTAAGCCTTGACCAGCCTGACGGCTCCCGCGGTCTCCAGGAATCCCAGGGCCTCGCTTGCGTCATCGCCCTTACCGCCGCCCGCGTGGTCGCCGAAGAAGAATGCGACCGGTACTCCGAGCGTCTCGGCGATGCGCGTCAGGCGCCCGGCGCCGACCCGGTTGGCACCTTTTTCGTATTTCTGCACCTGCTGAAACGTTATTCCGAGGCTGCGGCCCAAATCAGTCTGGGACAATCCGCGCACCAAGCGCTGCGCACGGATGCGGCGCCCAACGTCCATGTCCCTGGCGTCGGGAGCCTTGGTTCGCGACTTGCTCTTCATTTTTGGCAACGGCCCTGCCTCGCGTGCGCTTGATTGCCGCACTTCTCGTTTTGCCGACCGGTGGTATCGGGCAGCCCTCTGGCAGACTAAGTGTTGATCGGGGTGGTAACAATGGGAGGGCGGCGACTTGTCGTTGAAATGGGTCATAAACAGTGGAAATGTCTCATGCAGATTCGGAATAGGTTTAAGGTTGAATTAGTCAGTTCACGCGCCCGGAGGAGGCGCAAAACTGCCGATGCGAAGTTGCATCATTACGAACCGCGCGCGGGTCGCTCGGACGGGTTCGCGGCGCGCGAAGGCGAGGGGATCTGCGCCTCCGTTTCAAATTGCGCGGCCTGAAGGATGGCATTGCCAAACAAAGTCGGGATCGAGACGCGATAGGGGATCAGCACGCGCGTGCCGGCGATCGGCGCCAACCAGATTTCGATATCGCGCGTCTCCTGCAAATAACGGATGACGTATCTGCCCGGACGGTGACCGGCGATCGGTAGATAGGACGCGCTGCAGACCACCGCAGAACCGCTGTAGCCTTTCTCCGACTCCACCGTGTCCATACGTTTGAACGACAATATGAGATCGAAACGCTGCCGTCCGTCGAAAATCGGCAGCTTGGCCTGGCACGCGTCGCTGCTGACGACTTCGCCCTTGCCCGGAACCGTGATCATCAGCGCACTCATGGGATCGAGCACGCCGCGACGATGAGCTTCGGTCAGCGGTATGCGATCGGAGCTTTCGACGACCGGCGGGTCGTTTTTGAGTGTTTTTACGTTGCCGCCGCTCATCTCCATGTGGATTTGGTAGCTGTCGTGAGAATGAATGTTGGCGGCGAAAGCCGAAGGGATCAGGCGGCCCTGTTTGATCGCTCCTCGCACCGTGCTCGAGCCCTCGCCGCTCGCCAGCACGCGCATCAGGCCGCTCGCGCGGCCCGTGGCGGCGCCCGCATACTGTTTTGGCCCGATGTCGATGATCCAGTTGCCGCTGCCAATCGGGATGCCGGCGAGCGTGGCGCGGTAAGTCGCTTCGACTCGGCCCTGGGCGCATGCCGGGGCGGCCAACGCGGCCATCGATGCGACGGTCGCGATGAAAACACCAAGACCCGCCGCAGCGCGACTATGAGCAAACGGCGTCACTCTGATCGTCCCTTCAGGGCGTGCGGCCCTGATGCCGCGGTCACACCCGAACCACTCAATCATGTTCCTCTAAGGGCAGCTAGTGTCCCGATTCTGAAGTGCGGTTACACGTGTTTTGACGCGCTGCTTCGGAATTTCGTCGCCTACTTCGTTCCGGCAATGACCGGCGGTAACGCGATTTCCAGCGCCCTCGCCAAGCGGCCCAGGGCTTCCCAAGTGGAGGGCGCAATGGGGATTCCAGTATCGCTGCGGGCGGCTTGACTGAGCCCGCCGCGTTCTCCCGGCAACAGAATTTCCTCAAATCCGTCGCGCAGTGGCAGGCCCTTGATGACATCGATCAAGGCGTCCGCATCGGCGGCGAATTCTGCCGGTGGCCTGAAACCGGCAACGTCAAGCGCCAGGATGAACGCGTTCTGGGTATGTCGAGTGCGACGTTGCGGCCCGAGAGCCGGTGCGAGTACCGGTGCGCCGCTCAGTAGCCCGGCCATGAACTCGAACATCAGCGACAGGCCGGACCCCTTGGGGCCGCCCAATGGAAGCGGGATCGCGGCGGCCTTGGGATCGGTCGTGGGCGTCCCGTCCTCGGCGATGGCCCAGCCGCCCGGAATCGTCTCGCCCGCAGCGCGCGCCTGAACCAGCCGCCCGAGGGCCGCAACGCTGGTTGCCATGTCGAGAACGAGCGGGCCGCGGCCGGTCGGAACGCCGATCGCGAGCGGGCTCGTCGAGACGCTGCGCACCCGCGCGCCGTGGTAGGCCATCAGCGGAATCCCGGCGACCGCGATCAGCGCGATGAAACCGCGTTCGGCGATCCATTCGGCATAGCGGCCGATCGCGCCGGTATGGGTGGTGTTACGAACAAGACCGACGCACAGCCCGCCGGTCTTGGCGCGCTCGCTTGCCGTGAGGATCGCCCGCATCATGGCGACCGGCCCGGCACAACGCTGCCCATCGAGCACGAACCGCATCGGCGTATCGACCGCAAAATCGGGCCGCGCCGTCGGATCCATCTCGCCGCTGGCGATGAGATCGATGTAGCGCGGCAGGCGAACGACGCCGTGACTGTCATGGCCGCGCAGGTTCGCCCAGATCAGCGCGTCGGCAACGACCTGGCCTTCCTCGGCACCCATTCCTTTGGCGAGGAAAGCCGCGACGATGAATTGCGCGAGATCGCGGTGACGAACAAAAACTCTGTTTTTAGCCACGCAATTTCCTTCAACCGGCGGAGCTGACCGCCTCGGCGTCAACCTGAGACGCGGCTTTCACCGGAAAATAAATCTCGAGCCAATCGCGGATGACACCCCACACGCGGTCATTGTCTTCGGCGAACATGAAGTGGTCGAGACCGCTGAACAGATGCAGCTCGGTCGGCTGACCGGCGCGCTTGAACATTTCGACCGACTGCTCGGTCGGCGTCACCGAGTCGTTCGCGCTGTGCAGGAGCAGGAGCGGCCGCGGCGCGATCCGATCGACCACGTCGTCGGCGCGAAAATCGAACATGCTCTGGGCGGTCTCGGCCGGGAACATTTCGATAGTTCCGGCGGGAAACATCTGAACCGCCCGGCCCGCGAGGTCATCGCGCAGCCGCTTCGGGATCGGCACGATGTCGTAGCGCGGCACCATGAGCGAGCGTCCGGTGCGTTCGCGGTGCGCCCGACCCTCGGCCAGCATGGCGGTAAAGCGCGCCCATGCTTCCGGCGTCGCATGCTGGCCGCGAAATTTGCGTTCGCCGTCGCCCCAGCCCCCGTTCGATATGACGGCGGCAATGCGGGGGTCGATGCCCGCGGCGTAGACCGCGACGGCGCCGCCGAAACTGGTGCCGATCACACCGATGCGGTCGCCCGCGACGGCCGGGTGCCTTGCCAGAAACGCGAGCGCATTGCGGGTGTCTTCCACCTGCTCGAGGCAGATCACTCGCCCGTGCTCGCCTTCGCTTTCGCCGCAGCCGCGCATGTCGAAGCGCAGCGTGACGTAGCCCAGTCCGTCGAGGACTTTGCACGGGGCCAGCACGTTCTGTGAATTTTTATTGCTGCCGAAGCCGTGCAGCACGAGAAACGCCGCGCGTCGCTCGCCCGGCCGCAACCCGGCCGGTACGCGGACCACGCCCGATAGTTGGAGTCCGGCGGACTCGATCCTCACGTTTTCTTCGCGCACCGGCTTGGCTCCCTGTTGGCGTCCCAAATGACGGAGTATGCCTTAACCGGTGCCCCGCGCCAGACGGTGGATCGGCCGGCGGCGTTTGGCTATATTCGCTCCATGAGCACGCATGATCATGACCACGACCACGGGTCCGAGCTGTCGGAGATGCAGCTGCGGGTCCGCGCCCTCGAGACGGTCCTGAGCGAGAAGGGCTACATCGATCCCGCCGCGCTCGATCTGATCGTCGAGGCGTATGAGACGCGCGTCGGCCCGCAGAACGGCGCCCGCGTGGTGGCGAGGGCGTGGACCGACCCGGATTTCAAAGGCCGGCTGCTGGCCGATGGAACCGCCGCCGTGCGCTCGCTCGGCTACGAAAACCGGGTCGGCGACCATCTGGTGGTGGTCGAGAATACGCCGCGCGTGCACAACATGGTCGTGTGCACTTTGTGCTCCTGCTATCCGTGGGAAATGCTCGGGCTGCCGCCAATTTGGTACAAATCGGCGCCGTATCGCTCGCGCGCGGTGAAGGATCCGCGCGGCGTGCTGCGCGATTTCGGCATCGACCTGCCGCAAACAACCGAAATTCGCGTTTGGGATTCGACCGCGGAAACGCGCTATCTGGTGCTGCCGATGCGGCCGTCCGGCACCGCGGCATTGGGGGTCGATGAACTCACCGCGCTGGTGACCCGGGACTCGATGATCGGTACCGGGTTTCCCAAATCGGCGGAGCGGGCGTGACCGACAGCATCCACGACATGGGCGGGATGGACGGGTTCGGCAAAGTCGAACCCGAAGCGAACGAGCCGCCGTTCCATCAGGCCTGGGAAGGCCGCGTGGTCGCGATGCAGCGGGCCATGGGGTACGCCGGCGCCTGGAACATCGACATGGGGCGCGCCGCGCAGGAATTGCTGCCGCCGCAGGTTTATCTGTCGGTTTCTTATTACAAGCGTTGGGCGCTCGGCATCGAGCACAATCTGCTCAAGCAGGGACTGGCGGACCCGGGCGAGATCGCGGCCGGTCACGCGAAGAGCCCGGCGAAGCCGCTCAAGCGCAAGCTCACGCCCGACAAGGTTGCGGCGGTGATGACGCGCGGTTCGTACGGTCGCCCGGAGCCGGCGCCCGCGCGGTTCAAACCCGGCGATCGCGTGCGCGCCAAAAACATCCATCCGCAAACTCACACCCGCCTGCCGCGTTACGTGCGCGGACGCGTCGGCACGGTCGACCTGGTGCACGGCTGTCATGTGTTCCCGGACGCCTCGGCGATCGGGCAGGGGGAGAACCCGCAGTGGCTCTACACAGTGGTGTTCGACGGACGGGAATTGTGGGGCGCCGATGCCGACCCAACCGTCAAAGTCTCGATCGACGCATTCGAGCCCTATCTCGAGACGGCTTGAGCGGCATCGTTCACGGCTTTTGCTGAGGCCATGCTTTTATGCCCGAGCGTGCGGTGCAAGGGCACTGCATCTTTGTCGTGAGATGCGTTGCGCTGGCGCTGGTAATGGCCGACACTTGTCCCGCTGCAACCCGGCTACAACCAAACGGAGGTTCCCATGGCGAAGCAGACGACAGGCCGTATCCGCCATGTCGCATTGAGCGTTCAGGACCCGTGGGAGGCCGCGGAGTTCTATAAGCAGGCGCTCGGGCTCGAAGAGGTAACGGAGCTCGACGGCACGCTCGCCGAAGGCGTATTCCTGACCGATGGCGTCGTGAATCTTGCCCTCCTGAAGTTCAAGACCGACGCGGCGGCGCAAGGTACGGGCAAAGATTTCGTTGGCATCCACCACATTGGCTTCTGGGTCGACGACGTTGTCGAACAGGGCAAAATCGTGCGCAACACTGGCGCCACATGGATCATGGGCGACCCAAACAATCCCGACGGCTACGAGGTCAAACACACCGATCTTTCAGGCATCATTTTCGACATTGCGGCCCATGGCTGGGCGGGGTCGCAGAAGGACCCTGGGCAACCGGACAATGTCGTGCATGCGAATCCGAAACGGCGACTCGCCAAATTCGATGAGCGTCGCGCAGCAGCTCGCGCCAACATCGAGGCGCGCAAGGCGACGCAGACGGTAGCGGCTGAGTGAATGGCCAACGCGACCAGATGGCGGTCGACCTCAAGTTGGCAGTCAGGCTGAGTTCGGGATAGTCGAGCGACCACGCGCCGCTGATCGCGCTGGCGACAGCCTGCCTGCGGACATTCGGGAACGGCCGGACGCCGGGCGAGACCGCACGATGCCTAAGGGCTATTGGATTCCTCACCTTGATGTCAGCAACCCGGATGGATTCCAGGCTTACCGGAGCAAGGCCGACGCGTGGCATGAGCACAATGGTTCGATGTTGCTGGCGCGGGCAGGGCGCTGCGAGCTGGTCGACGGGAAAATGCGCTCGCGCAACGTGCTGCGCCAGTTCGGTTCGTTCGACGCGGCGCTTGCCGCCTATCGATCGCCGGAATACTCGGCGGCCCGGCCGCTGCGCGCGCCGTACGCGCAGTGCGATTTCCTGATCGTGGAGGGCTTCGAGGGCCCGCAGCCGGAACGGATCGGGACGCCTCCAGCCGCGGCGGCCCGCAAGGGATATTGGATTGCCCACGTCGATATTACCGATCCCGAGGGCTACACGGCCTATCAGGCGGCCAACGGGGCGCCGATCGGTCAATTCGGCGGACGCTTTCTGGTGCGCGGCGGGCGTCACGAGGTGGTCGAGGGTAAGCAGCGTTCGCGCACTGCGGTGCTGGAGTTTCCGAGCTATGAGACGGCGCTCGCCTGCTACCGTTCGCCCGGTTACCAGGCCGCAAAGGCACTACGACTGGGCAAGGCCGAGGTCGATCTGATTATCATTGAGGGCGTCGAGGGCGGGCACTGACAGATCGCCGCGAAATGAGCAGACGATTTGGTCACGCGGCCTGATCGTGCATCGGACTCCCGCTCGCGTGGGCGCCGTTGATCGCCGCCACCGATCGTTCGACCGCCGACCACAATCGCGCCACCTCGTTGCGCGCCGGTGAATCGGGCGCAAGCTCGCCCGCGCTCATGCCGGCGGCGAGCGACGTGAGAAAGGCCGCGCGGTTGCTGATCTGGCCCGACCACACCGGGATTGTCAGCCGATCGAGTTCGCCGCGTGACAGCAAGACGGCGGGCGAATCCTTTTCGTCCCGCTTGACCGGCGCGGCGTTGATGACGACCGCGTAGGGCTTGGTGTATTTGCGCGCGACCGTCACGGTCTCGCGCACGGCGGCGAGATCGAAGAATCCCGGGCGCGCCGGGATGAGAACCATTGTGGCGGCGCGGATCGCCTCCTGCACCACGACCCACATGGTCGGCGAGGTATCGATGAAGACCCAGGCGTAGCCGTCGACCATCGCCTGCGCGACGGCGCGGTCGATGCCGCGGGTTGCCGTCTCGAGCGTCGGCTGGCCGCCGGCCCGGCGCGAATGCCACAGCGCCAGCGAGCCCTGCGGGTCGGCATCGACCAGCAGGCAGCGGTGTCCCTGAAGTTGCGCGAAGGCTGCAAGATGCGCCGTCAACGTGCTCTTGCCGGCGCCGCCCTTGCGAGAAGCAAGCGCGATCACGTTCATGGGCCCGCTCTCCGCTCTGCTGGCCTAGAGCATGATCCCGAAAAGTGGGTACCGGTTTTCGGAAAAGATCATGCTCCAGAAGAAGGCTGGAACAAGTATGGTTAATGAAGCGTTAGCGGCTGTCCGGCGGCCCGTTTTCATGAGGTTCGGGCCGCATCCGCGGTCGATTCTGGCCATCAGCCTGCCACGGCGGTAAGCTCAGCTTGGTTTGGTATAAGCGACTGGAGGCAAGTCATGGCGTCCTCCGAAATGGAGCTGGAGAAGTCCGAAACGGTCCGGCTGATGGCGACGGCCCTCGACCAGGTGCTCGAGCGTCTTCCGCGGACCGTCGATCGCACCGATGAGATGCGCCGCGAGGTCGCCCTCTTCATCGTCGATCGGTTTCGCTTGGGCGAACACGACCCCGAGCGTTTGGCGGAGTTGGCGCTTGCCGAAGTCGCTCCCGCGAAAGGCGAGGCGGATCAGCTCACTTTGGCGCCTGATCCCTACGAGCCGGCAGAGGGTGCCGACGGCGCAGAGTCGCCTAACGCGACGGCCCAGTAGGGGGAACTATGTATTTGACTGCGTGTGCGGTCACGCTCACATAAACACGGCGGAATGCCGATTTAGCCTCATGACGTGCGCCCTTTACGGCACACACGATTCAATCACCCAGCCCATTTGCCGCGTCGCCTCGCGGAATTGGATTTCAAATGGAATGCCCGCAAAGTCGGCGATGGGGAACGTGCGGCAAAAGCTTTGAAGGGTATCGCGACTCACGTACTGTATAGCTTACGAAACCACGGACAATCAAACAGTAGGCTAAGAGATTTTTGCCTCGGAAGAAGTGCTGGTTTTCCGGCGCTTCTTAGTCTTCTTGGCCGAACGCTTACGCGGCTACGGAGGTGTGCTAAAAAGTGTCGCGCCACTTTTTGAAGATCTGGGTCTTTCGTCGGATTGGGAGCCTTGGGACTCTTGCGGGTCATGCAGGTCTATAGCCCAGATCCATTCCACAGCCCAAAACTTCGATTAGACCGCGCAAACAATCGGATTGCTCGGCTTAAAGAAATCGTAACAGCGTTCGTCAAAAAGAACCCATACACCAAAGGCGAATACTTGGATTCTGACGGCGTTACAAAAGTACTCAGCATTCAATTTACAGACCGTCTTCCCGCCATCTGCGAGGATATCGCCTCCGAAGCGCTCTTGGCCCTCCGCGCCTGTCTCGATCAAGCCGCTTACGCAACCGCTATCGCTTCCGGAAAAACTAAGCCGACTAAAACTAGATTTCCAATCGCAGGAAGCGCCGACGACTTGAAAAATCTTCTCAAGGGTGGCGTCTGCAAACACGTCCCCAAGGACATTGTGACGTTCTTTTGCGGGTTCAAGCCATACAAGGGAGGGAATGACGCCCTCTGGACCATGAACCAAATGCGTAATGCGATTCACACAACCTTTGCCCCCAGCGGGGTCGTTGCGGGGCTCAATAGTATTACATTCGGTCCCGGATTCTACGGACCAATCACCGCTCCGATCACTATTTCCGAAACCCTTGAGTGGGACCGCGCGAAAAATGAGATCGTACTCATGCGCATCGGCCCCGGCCGTTACCCGAAGGTCAATATAGACTTCCGATTTTTGATATCGTTTAGCGATGTCGAACTCCAAGGCTCGAAAGATGCGATTGCTATCATCAGTACCATGGCGCGCGAAGTCCAACGCGTCCTGATGAGTACGGAAGCGGAGTGCCGTAGGCTGGGATTGATCCAATGAACCATCCTGCAAACCCGCGGCGACCTCTCGGATTTTGGGGGCATACCTCCCGGCTTGTTCAGTCAAGTTCACACTCCCCCACCAGTTCATCGCCATCCTGCCCGTGTGCGCGCAGGCGGCGCGAGATCGTCTCGATCGGCGTCCAGGCGATCGGCGATCCGGTGCGCTTCAAACAAAGCATTGCCGTCGATCGCCGCAAACAGCGGCCGGCTGAACAAGGCGTCGTCGACGGGACAAGGAGCATTGGCGGCGAGTTCGCGGCCAATCGCCTCAATATAGGCGTCGACCCCGTCGGCAACTTCGATCATGTGATCGGCGAGCGTCCTGATATCGGCGGCGTCGGGTTCGCCGACGATGCGCGGCACCCGCAACGCGGCGAGCCGCGTCACCAGCGCATGATGGGCTTGCTCCAGACGGGACATCGCCGCCCCTGATATTCGTTCGACCATGCCATATGGCTAGAAACCGACGGTGTTGAGGTCAATGATATTTGTATTGCAAAAATCACAAAGTTGTGACCCGAATTCGAGGCCTACGGTGGGGCCGAACCGTCGTTAGGTTATTGCCGATTGTTGGCCGCTGCATCCGCGGCCGCGCTGGGAAGGCGGACATGGAAGACCGACCCGTGTGGCGTGCCCGCCGAGACCCACAGCCGGCCGCCATGGGTTTCCACGATCGAGCGGCAGATCGACAGGCCCATCCCCATGCCGCGCAGCTTGGTCGTAAAGAACGGATCGAAAATATGCCCGGCGTTCTTGGGGTCGATCCCGCTTCCCGAATCCGAAATGGCCATGACCACGTGGTCCGGCGCGTCGAAACTGGTTCTCACTTCCAGCACGCGCGGACGATCGCGCACGTTGCTCATCGCCTCGACGGCGTTGTTGAGGAGATTGAGCACGACCTGCTGAAGCTGGATGCGATCGATCAAAATTTGCGGCAGGCCGTCGACCAATTCCATTCGCACCGCCACGCTGGCGCCGTCGAGCTCCTCGCGCAGCAGCGCAAGGACGTCGCGCACCACTTCGTTGACGTCGAGCAGCTCGGCGCGCGCTCCGCCGTCCTTGCGGAACATGGCCCGCATGCTGTCGATGACCTGCGTGGCGCGATGGCCGTCGGCGACGATGTGCTTGAGCGCCGCCATGGCTTCCTCGATGCCGGGCGGCACATTGGAGAGCCAGCGCGCGCCGGCGTTGCCGTGCATAATGATCGCGGTCAGCGGCTGCTTGATCTCATGGGCGATCGACGCGGCCGCCTCTTCCATGGTGGTGAGCTGGGCGGCGCGCGCGAGCTGCGCGTGCGTCGCCCATGCGCTCCCGGCCCGCGCCCGCGCCGCCTCGCGCCCGCGCGGCCCCAGCAATTGGTTGATAATAATGGCGCCGAAAGTCGCGGTGCCGATGCCGCCGAGGGTGAACCCGCCGAGATCGATGGCAAGATTGCCGGCGCCCAGAACCAGGCTCGTGCCGACGGTGACGAGGTTGCCGGGCCGGGAAAAATCGACCTTGTTCTCGACCCAGATGCGTGCGGCGGTCGCCGCGATCAACCCGAACAGCAGGATCGACAGGCCGCCGATCACCGGACGCGGGATCGAGAGAATGACCGCGCCGAACTTCGGTGAAAACCCCAGCAGGATCGCAAACAGCGCCGCGATCACGAACACCCGGCTCGAGTAAATCTTGGTCACCGCCATCACGCCGATGTTTTCGGCGTAGGTCGTCACGCCGGTGCCGCCGCCGCATCCGGCGATCATCGTCGCAACGCCGTCGCCGATGAAGGCGCGGCCGATGTAGGGGTCGAGGTTGCGGCCGGTCATGACGCTGACCGCCTTCACGTGCCCGAGGTTTTCCGCCACCAGGATGACCGCCACCGGCGCGATCAACGCCACGGCGCCGCCGTCGAACACCGGCAGCGAAAAATTCGGCAGCCCCAGCCAGGCGGCCGCGGCGACGCGCCCGAAGTCGATCGGCTCGCCGACGCCGAAGCCGTTGGCGAGAATGCAGTAGCCCGCATAGGCGGCGCCGCCGCCGACGAGGATCGAAATCCGTCGCCATGCGCGCGGGGCAAACACCGCCGTCGCTCCGACCGCGATCACGGTCAGCAGGGCGATCGCGCTGTCGAGCGTTGCGCCCGAGGCGCTCTTGACTGCGATCGGCGCGAGATTGAGGCCGATGACGGCTACGACCGCGCCGGTGACGACCGGCGGCATCAGCCGCTCGACCCAGCGGTTGCCGGCAATCGCGACGGCGAGCCCGATCGCGGCATAGAGCGCGCCCGCCGCGATGATGCCGCCGAGCGCCAAACTGAGATTCGGGTTCGGTCCTTGGCCGGAATAGCCGGTGGCCGCGATGATGACGGCGATGAAGGAAAAGCTCGAGCCGAGATAGCTCGGCACGTTGCCGCCCACCGCCACGAAGAAGATCAGCGTGCCTATTCCCGAGAAGAGGACGGCGACGTTGGGGTCGAAGCCGGTGAGAATCGGCGCGAGCACGGTCGCGCCGAACATGGCGACTACGTGCTGCAAGCCGACGACTACCATCTGCGCCGCCGGCAGGCGCTCCTCGGGAAGAACCTCGCCGTCGCTTTTGGCTTCGCCTTTCGCGGCGCTCGCGGCAGAACTCGTCATCAAAATAGGCCGGTCGCCCTGTTATGCAGTGCGACTCTACAGCAGCGGGGCGGGGAGGGCTATGCGACCTTCGCCGCGCCTCGTGTCGTTCCTCGCTAGTGCCGGGAGTATTTCCCGACCGTGCGGTGGCAGGTCTGCCACTCGCTGCGCGCTAAGGTGAACTGCGGCTTCATTCCGTCCGGCGGGTTCCACTGCTTCACGTGCCATTGGTCGGGCGTTTGCCGCATCAGCCGTTTGACTGTGGCGCGGGTCGAGCCTTCCTTCTCGCCGTAGAAAATGCAGCTCACGTCGCTCACCAGCGGCAGGTGCGGGTTGACCATGGCGATGTCGCCCGGCTCGAATTCCGGCACCATCGACTCGCCCGTTATGTAGAGGCCGTAGGCGCCTTTCACGTGCGCGAGCGGCGCCGGCCGCGGCATGAAGTCGACGGCGTCGGTCGACACGATGATCTGCCCCGAACCGCCCTCGGCGGACGCGTAGATCGGGAAATCGCGGTCGCCGACGAGTTCGATGCCGGGGATGACCGGACCGGTCAGCCCGCCTTGCGCGCTCAGCGCCGCAAGCCCCGGATCGATTTCCTCGAGCGGCAGCCCGAGCTTGACCGCGATCAGGGGCAGGTAGCGCGAGCGCGCGGTGTGCCCGGCTTCGATTTTATCGATTGTCGCCTGCGAAACGCCCACCTGGCGGCCGAGGTCGGCTTGGCTCAGCCGCAATTCCTCCCGCCTGCGGCGGATCTTCTGTCCAATCTTCATACGGTCGCTCCGGTTGTTCAGCGCGGCGCCAGGGCCGTCGAATCGTCGTCGCACAGCATATAACACCTATTGTAGTGAACGCAAGTCATTCGATATATTCTTTTAGTGTTGACATGGAATACTCATGGTGTATTCTAGCGGCATGGACCCACAACCGACCTTCGACCCCAATTCCGTGACTGCCGCGGTCGCGCGCGCGATCGCGATCAAAGAGAGCCAGCGCAAGCTCGCGGCCGCCTGTGGCGTCTGTCAGGCGCTGATCTCGAAAGCGAAAATCGACGGGCGGCTCTCTGCGCGCCTGGCGATTGCCATTCACCGCGCGACCGGCGGCGCCGTCCCCGGCTCGGCCCTGCGTCCCGATCTGTGGCGCTCGCCGGAACACGTTCCGGTCAACGACGCGCCCGATGTCGCCGCGGGGCCTGCGTCATGACCCGCGCGCAAAAAAGACCACGCGGCTTCTACGCGCGCCTCGCCCGCGCGCGCGGCGTGCCGTTCCAGGCCGTCTATCTCGAACTCAATCCCGACAAGCGGCAGTGCGTGCGGGCACGGCAGGAAATCGACGCGACCTGGCCGTGGAGCCGGGGTGAACTCGCGCGCATGGATCATGCCTTCTGCGCCGCCGTGCGGCGCGAGCTAGAGCATGATGCCGAAAAGTGGGTACCGGCTTTCGGAAAACATCATGCTCCAAAAATAAGGGGGTAAGTTATGGCGTTGGAAATCGCATCTGCACGCGTGTCCAATCCGCGGCCCGAGGCGAGCGCAACGGGCGACGCGGCGCGAAGCAACGTCGGCCGGACGGAGCGCCTGCGCGCGCTCGTCCTCGAGGTGCTCGCCGCTGCGCCGGGCGGGCTGACCGCCGATGAGATCGCCGCGAAGCTCGCTGCCAGCGTGCTCGCGGTTCGCCCCCGCGTCTCCGAACTCTTCCACGCCGCACGCATCGAGAAGACCGGCGAGCGCCGGCGCAACCAGAGCGGCCTCGCCGCGCACGTGTGGAAGAAACGTACCGCCGGAGCGGCCTGATGGTCGCCCATCTCGGCCGTCCGCGCGCTGCCGGCGAGCGCCATCCGGGCGGCAAGATCAAGCGCCGGGACGAGGGCGACATGCGCGCGCCCACGCTTTGGCGCCGCATCAAGGACGGCGCCGTCAAGGGCGGCGCGCATCCCTACGCCGGAACCGTGCTCGGACGTCTGTCGATCTTCGGGCTGCTCGCCGACGCCGAGGTCGAGGCCGGATTCCGTGTCGCCGAGATCGTCGGCCGCTATGAGCGCGTGAGCGGCGCGCCGCGGCGCACCTGCGCGAGCCCCGCCTATGAGCAAGGCTTCGGCTTTTCGCTCGACGTCACCATGCTCGCCGACACCAACCTGGCACGCCGCTTCGAGCGGCGCGTGCGTCAGGCGCGGCGCGCCTATGAGCACCTCATCGACCACGTCCCCGAGCGCGCCCGCGACGCGCTGTTCACGGTGTGCGTCGAGGATCGCGAAATCAATTCGCTGCTGCACAAGGATTTGGCGGCGGTGCTGCGTGCGCTCGCGGTGAGCTTCGGTTTTGCCGCGCCGCCGCGCAAAGCGAGGCGCGCGAAGCGTCCCGACGCCGGTCCGCTCGCTGCTTCGCTCATCGATTTGCTCGAGCGTTGGTTCGCCGATCACCGCGCCATCCTCGATTCGTTCCAAATCGACACCGCCGATCCCGACATCCGCGCCGTCACCGGCTTCGGGCGCGATCGCGCCGGCGGCGAAATTCGTCATGCGGTCGCGCTCGCGCGCGGGGAGGTGAGCACCGAAGAGCTCGACGCCGCGATCGTCAAAGCCGCGCTCGCCAAGGGCTGGACCGAGCGGCGGGCCGGCGAGCGATGACGTCGGCTTCGCACATTGCGCGGACATCCCAGAACGTCCGAGTCGTGCCGGAAGGAGCCATGTGTGCCCCGCGACCACGCGAAGACCCTCGCTAAATTAGTGCCGCGAACCCGAAGTTCGCATCACGATTGCCGCGAGTCCGACTGCGAACTTCGGGTTTAAAGCGGCGCTAGAATCATAGAACTGCTAGTGTCCTTCGATTCCGAAGTTCGCATGAGGACGTGCCGCAAGGGTATGCGAACTTCGCAATCGGGACACTGGGGCTTACAAGCATGATGCGCGTCGTGCACAAGATTCGCCGCCTGACCTACCCGGCGCGGATGCGGCTGTCGGAAGCACTCTACCGGGCTCTCTACGGCTGGCCGGCACCGCCTCGCGCGCGGCCTGCCGATGAGCAGCCCTTCCTGGCGGTAACGCAGGCGCTGTTGGCGCGTTGGGCGCAATACCGCGCCGCCAGCGTCGACACGACGATGTCAGAGCGCGACGACATGTTCGTTGCCGGGGAGCTTGATCACTACTTGTGGGTAGGCACGTCGGCGCTCGAGGTCATTAGCGAAGCCATGCTGCTCGCGAGAAAGACGGCTTTTCACAGTCTGTTGGATATGCCTTGCGGGTATGGAAGAGTGACCCGTCATCTGGTCAAATTCTTCCCCGACTCGGAGCTATTTGTCAGCGAGATAGATAAGGCGAAACAGGCATTCTGCGCGACGACATTTGGCGGACGGGAGATCGATCTTCCCGCGGATTTTCTCGGCGAGCCGGCGCGACATTTCGATCTGATTTTCGTCGGGTCGCTGCTGACGCATCTCGACGAAAATCAGTCAATCGACGCGATTCGCTATTTGCTGAAGTCTCTTTCCGAAGGAGGTCTCCTGATCATGACCACCCAAGGCCGGTATGCGACGTCGCAAGCCGCCAATCTGGGCTATATGAGACACGACACGTTGCGCAGCTTTATGCGCAGAGGATTCGGCTATGAGGCGCGCGCCGGAGGCGACAACCGGACGGCGGCGGCGGCGGCCTGGGTTCTTCGCATATTGGAATCGATGCCGGATGCTCGAGTGCTGTGCCATAAGGAGCAGGGTTGGTCGCTGCACCAGGATGTATTTGTGATCGAAAGGGCCACGGGTTGGACCTGGGCCCGTCCGCTCAAATCACGATGGCCGTTGCTGGGATAATCACGGGTCAATGATTTTAGCGAAGATACGCGGACCTAAGGGCTTGAGCGAGCGGCGCTGAGGAAAGCCGATGGTGAGGAAGTCACCGCCTTGTCATGCGTTCACCTTCCCCGGCCCGCGTGCTAGACTCGAAATGAGTTTCTACGGGAAGGGAGATGGCGGGATGAGATACGGTCTTGCCGGTTCGGTTGCGGTGATCGTGGCGCTCGCGGCGACGGCCGGCCACGCGCAAGTGACCGTCGACGTTGCCAAGATAACCTGCGGCCAATTTCTCGCCTACAGCATCGCCGATCCCAAGGACATCGCGCTGTGGCTCAACGGCTATTACACCGGCAAGCGCGGCGGCGGCACGCTCCTCGACCCGCAGGCCTTGAAGGCGAATTACGACCAGGTTCGCGGGTATTGTTTGGTCAATCAAAACATCCCGGTCATGCAGGCGGTCGAAACGCTGTTCGCCGACCGGAAGTAAACAATAGCTCGATCGGGCCTGCGCCTTCCTCGCGACGCGGCGTTTGTCGCTTGCCGAGGCGCGGGCAGCCACGTCGGGCACCCGGGCCGCATTGACGCCCTACAAAAGCCAGACGAATCAGATGCATTGGCGACATATCGAAACCGAAAGGGGGCAACCGGAACGGCAACCTCGCTTTGAGGAGGCTTTGCTATGGGCGCGATCCTACGCCCCACGCCGGAACTTGATATCGGGAAAATCGGTTTTAGTGCCGAAGAGAGGGCGGATCTTGACGCTCCCGAAGTTTGGCCGGAAGTGGACGCTCTTTTGGAAAAAATCGAACGATTGAGCCAAACGAATAAACAATTGCGAGAGCTGGTAACGCGATTGTCCGTGCTCGTGATCAGGAACGTTGTTGAGCGATAACCGTGAGCGAGTCGGCATCGGCTCCATTCTGAGACGCTCGCCTTGGGTTTGATGATGCCAGCGCCTCGCATACACGATCCCACCCTTCAGGACATCGTTGGTACGATTCCCGTCAGTCGCGATGATCTACTCAAGCGCGTCGAGCGTTGGACCCAGGGGCGCAAGATCAGCCTGTGCCAGGGGCTCTGTGCCAAAATCGTCACGACAAGCGAAGTCGTGCTGGCCCACCGTCTCGCCCAGGATGAGATTGACCGCTGGATGGAGGCTTACAACGGGAAGGACTTCGAAGCGCTCAAGGTCGGTTACCGGCGAAAGCGCGCGGCGGCGCGAGCGCTGTGACGGGCTTCCGACCGTTCAGGCACGCCGAAATCCAGTTTGGACGTGGCTGTGCTCGAATATCCCCGGAACCTGTGCACAAGCAATGCATCGCCGCAGAGAGGCCTTGAACCTGCCGCGGCGAGGTCGGACTTTATAGCGAGTCGGAGGCACGCAACCCCTTCGCAACCGGTGCGGCGCTGACCGTTACTCGAGGCAAATTAGTGCGGATCGGCGCGGTCGTTGGGAGTATGCTCCCATGAAGTCCTTATTTTGGTTGAGCTACCATCGCGACCAGGGGCAAGCCGGCATCTTGATCATCGAGGCTCGTGAGCTGTTGGAAGCGCGAATGCTCGCGGCCGTAGCGGGCCTCGACAACGGCGCGGAGTTTTCGGGAGGCTACGCTCTGAGCGAACAGTGTGCCGCAATGGTATCGGCGCGCTCAGTTGCACGCATGTTGCCGCCCGACGAGGCTGACAGACTTATGACCTGGATCGAGAGCGAGGCGGCTCGCAAGGGTATACCGGCAAGACAGCTCGCCCGTTCCCACAGCCGATGAAGTCAATGGTCCACATCACGACCTTTCCGTTCAACACCTTGGACCACTGATAAGGCCGCGGCCAAACCACGCTCTTCAGCCGATTGTCCGGCGTATAGAGCGAGATTGTTCCAGTCCTGCGCGGCCTGCAACCAACCCGCTTTGTCGTCCGGATGGACGGCGTGATTTGCCCGCTGCCGACACTCCTCGGCTCTGCGCTGATATTCGTGAGCGCTCTTCACGGCGCGCGCTCCACCTTTGACTTGCTTCGTTGACGCGGAACCGGCTGCCGCCCATGTACGTCGATGCGGCAAACATAAGAAATAATCGGCAATACCGTCCTGAGCACCGTGCGATCCCGTCGACGACAGACGACAGGGGTGAAACCTGCAGAACGGCGGGACCGCACCGGCCGTGGTGGTAAGCGTTGCGCTCAGTCACTCCAGCGATTCGCACCATTGCAAGGTTTCTTGGCAAGTTCATGTCTCAAGAATGGCGACAAACGAGCTCTCGCCGATTTTTTGAAAGTCGCTATCGAGTTTTTGGACTGGCGCTCACCCTGGAATCAAAAGGTTTGTTCAAATAACCGTGAATAGTACACTAGGAGCATCGACAACACTCATTCTGTGCAAAATCGGGACAATCACCCAGTTGCCATATTTGCCGTGGGGATGAAAGGGTCCGTATTCTCGCGCGGGGATCGGGCTTGCGTACAGGAGTAGCAAATGGGCCACCGATCACTCGTGCTCGCTATAGCGGCCTTCTCATCTGTCCATGTTGCGGGAGCCACTGCGCAATCCGTCTACGTCGCCCCCGGTGGCGTCTATATTGGCGGGGGACCGGTCTACGTGACGCCGGCGCCAAACTACGCGCCAACACCTTACGCTGCGCCGACCTATGGATACGGCTATGGGCCGCCCGCCGCAGTGGTTCCGGCACCGCCAATCGTGGCGCCGACGGCGGCGTACGCGCCCTACGGCACTTATTACGACTCACCTTACGACGCGCCGATCTCAGCATATGCAGCCGAGGCACCCCCGCGCCCGCCCGCACCTGTGCCCTATTACGGAATCGGTCGTTGCGCCTATGGCGGCTGGCCGCCCTGCTAACTGGCGAACGGCTGACACGCTTGGCTTCGCGCATCTGGCCCCTGCAAAAGGCAGCCCCCTGCCGCAGGGGCCATTTTCTTTTAGTTTGCTAGGTTGGCCCTGCTTCACGTGGCCCTTGCAGATAAAACCGCCGGGTTGCATCCGGCTTGCTCGTAGGCACTCACCCCATGTCGGCTCTGCCCCCAAAGGCTATGAGCATCAGACGGCCGGATGGTTCGAGAAGCGCGAACAGCGCTTATTGGAATGAGTTGCGTCGAAATACTTTATCATAACTTTTCTGGGTTAGGCCTAAGAGCTAAATTAGTGTTGCGCGATGCAAAGATATCCACTTTTCGGACAATTGCGTGGCTATAACGGGCCACCGCATTTGATAAGCACTAATCCACTTGCAGAAGCCGTAGAATGTCACGGAATTAGTGATGACCGCGCAGAAGCTTTCACACGTTACTGCGTCAACCGTCGCGGTGATCGATGACGATCATGATATTCTTGACTTGGTCGAGACCATCCTCGAAATGGAAGGTCATCAAGTCGTCACTTTTGACAGCGGTCGGACTGCTCTTGATTCGCTCCGCGCCAAGTCGCCGGATCTCGTCATCCTCGATATCAAAATGCCCGAGATGGACGGAATAGAATTACTTCGGCAGTTGCGACTCAAATCCCGGGTACCGGTCATATTTCTCACCGGGAAATTGGACGAAGTCGACGAACTGCTTGCCTTGAAACACGGCGCCGACGACTTCATCCGAAAACCGTTCTCACAGCGAGTGTTGGCCGAGCGGGTGCGCACGGTCTTGCGCCGATTTCGCTCGACCGGTGTCGATAGCGAGGCCGAGTTCGGGAACAACGTGATGGAGCGCGGTCACTTGCGCATGGACCAGGAGCGTCACAGCTGCAAATGGAAGGGGAAAGACGTCGTGCTGACGGTAACGGAATTTCGCCTGCTTCAGACGTTGGCCACCCGTCCAGGCGTAATAAAGAGCCGTGACGCCTTGATGGATGCCGCGTACGAGGACCAAGTCTACGTAGACGACCGGACTATCGATAGTCACGTCAAACGGCTGCGTAAGAAGTTTCGGGCGGTCGACAACACATTTGACAGAATCGAGGCTCTCTACGGGGTGGGCTATCGCTTCAAAGATAGTTGACACGGCGAAGAGCAATCGTCCGATTTTCCCTTCGACGTCCCACATCTGGGCGTCCATCGCCGAGCGCGCTTTCCTCCCGACGTGGCTGATGCAGGCGGTCTGTTCAGCGATGTGCATTTGGCCGAACGCGCAAGGAGTCATATTGGCGGCCGACGATGGGTATCGTTAGGTGTGGTATCTGATCGTATGCATATTTCACACTAAAAAACGGCGAATCTGAGCGAATTACGGCACGCTTCAACGCCGTGAATGGTCAAACACGAGGCCCGCGTAATAAAGAGTGCGAAAAGCTGAAGGCACGCTTCGGCAGCCGACGGGAGGTGCGCGCGACCAGGCGCCACACTATTAAATCGCTGGCCAATGCTGACGGAATTGATGACAATATAGTGCCGCGAACCCGAAGAACTTCGGAATCGCGACACTAGTCTCGCCGACTGCCGGCGTTCACGCGGCTTTAGTCAGGGAGGACGCGCATGATCTCCAATCCAGCATCTGAACAGACGAAATCGGGCGGCGAACCATCCGGAGCACCAGGACCATCCAACGCTTCGCCAGGGCAGGACGAGTTGGGCGATCTTCGCCGCGATATGGCGAAGCTGACCGATACTTTGGCACGGTTCGCATCGCAGGCAGGGGGAGATGCCGCCAAAACGGTTCGAACGCTAAGCCAGACACTGGCCTCGCAAGTCGGTCATGCCGCGGGTGGAGTGGCCGATGCCGGTTCCGAACTCGCCTCTTCGGCCAAAGAGCACGCAAAGACGTTCGCGTCCGAGCTCGAGGGTATGGCGCGCCGTAATCCCTTGGGCACGATTGCGGGTGCGTTGCTGGTCGGCCTCATCATTGGGATGATGTCGAGGGGACGCGGCTGATGTTCGCTCCGTTGTTCGACGCGGTCCGTGCCGACATCGAGCGACAGACCGGCTGGGCGAAGGAAGAAGTCAGACGACAGACTCGTCATGCCGCGGTGGTCGCTATTTTGCTCGGCGTGGCCGCGCTTGCCGTATTGGGCGCCATCGTTGTCGGTATCGTCGCGCTTTATGTATGGCTGACGCCGCAATTCGGTCCGTTGACGACGCTTGGCATCATCGGTGGAGGGTTGCTGGTGCTTGCCCTGATCATGTTGTTGCTGGCTCTGGTCCGCCGTCGTCCGCGGCCGGCCGCACGGCCGCCGCTGCAGATGGCGCAGCCGGCGGCCGTACTCGGGCTCCTCGGAAAGGACGGCTATGTCAACGCCATGGCTGAGGGCGAACAGGCGCTAAAGTTCGCGACCGAAAATCTGCGAGAAGGCTCCCGTTCTACTTTATTCGGTACGCTCGCGCTTGCGACCGTACTGGGCCTGATCCTGGGACGCACCTTGAAGCGATAGCGGCGATGCCGTCACCGCGCATTGCCATTCAACCGACCAACTGGCGCGGCAAAGGGTTGTTGCGCGTCTTGTTGATCGTTGTCACGGCTGTTGCGATCGCCGCCCTCGCTTCATTCTTTGGGGTTGCCCGCGATTACGGCTACCTGCGCGCCACGCTGTTGTCGGGTACTCCGGAAGGCAAATATCACGAGCTTGCGACGAGCCTGGCTGATCGGGCCAGTCGCGGACATGGCCGCATTGCAGTCGTTGCGACGGAGGGCTCGGTCGATAACATCAATCGCCTCGCAAAACAGGAGCGTTGCATCGCGACATTCGCATTCGTGCAAGATGGCACGCCCGTGCCCTCCGATGTGCGGGTCGAAGTGCTGGGTCGGCTGCCGGAATCGGAGTCGCTCCTGCTTCTGGGGCGACGGAACCGCGCCTTTGCCACGTTCGCCGACCTGCGGGGAGCGTCGATCGGAATCGGCCCCGAGGGCTCGGGCACCGCGTATCTCATGCTCCACCTGTTCAACGACCCCGACCTCGCCGCTCTGGACGTCCGCCTGTCGCACCACGAACGGCTGGAGCAGCTTGAATTGGTTGCCGCGGGCCAGCTCGATCTCGCCACCTTCGTGATGGCCCAGGATGCGGAATTCATTCAAATCGCCGTCCGCCAACACGATCTCGACATCGCCGCCCCGAAGGAGATCGAAGGTTTGGTGCGACGGCATCCGTGGTTGAACCTTGGGCGGGTCCCGGCCGGCCTTTACGATCTGGTGCGTCCTACGCCGCCGGCGGACAAGCCGGTCGCGGTTATCGACACGCTGGTGTTGGCCAACTCTTGCGCGGGGCGGGCTGAACGGATGGCGCTGCTTACGTTGCTGAGAGCGGAAATTCCCGGCTTCGTCCGCAGCAATCCGCCGAGATCGAGCGGGTCCGCTGACGCGCTTCCTCTCGCTCCCGAAGCGCGACAGTTCTTCGTTTCGGGCGAACCGGAGATAGCCGATCGGTACTTCCCGTGGCTGGTCAACCTTATGTCGCCGGCCTACTGGGTCTACCTGTTGATGGCGGTGACACTCCTGTTCAACGCGATGAGAGGAATCAGTCGCTTTCACCTGTGGCGCATCGATTCAGCGCGCGAAAAGCTCGAGCGGCAAGTCGAGCAACTGACCGGTCCGGGACTCACACGCGAACAGATACGGGCCGACCCGCCCAAACATGTGCTCGCTGACCCGGATTCCCACGCAGGCGCCGAGGATATGATCGACCAGCTGATACAGTTGCGCGCGCGCTGCCACCGCTACACCAGTTCGTTCGTAACCCCCATGGGGGACGAAATGTTCTACCGCTACCAGGAAGCCCTGATCGATGACCTGCTGGCCACGCTGAGGGCTTTGTATCAAAGCGTCCCAAGAGCCAGGCAATGACCCTGTGAGGCGCCTTTTGAGCGGGCGGTGCCGAGGCTATTTGGACCGTGCCGGCAGCCGTCCCCAGCCGAGCGCGACCAGGGCAACAAGGATCGTTTGAAAAAGCCCAAACGCCGTCGCTGCGGTGACCGCGGGCGTGCCGGGGAAACTGGCCGCGGCGATCACCAAGGTAACGGCAACATTGCGCACCGACGTCGCCATGGCCATGGCGGTGCGCTCGGCGCGGTCCGGGCCGCCCAGCAGGTATCCGGCGGCAAGGCCGGCGAGGACCAGCGCTGTCATGCCGGCGAAGGCACGCGGCGGGATCGCGATCAGCGTGTGGAACTGCACTGTCAGGATCGTGGCGAGCAGCGCCACATTGAGCAGCAGGCTGAGCCTCTGCGCCGGTGTTCGCAGGCGGTCGGCGAGCGCCGGGCGGCGATTGCGCAGGAACAGGCCGATACCGAGCGGCAACAACTGCGCCCCGAGCAACGTGGCGATCATTTTCGCCACGTCGATCTGGATTTCGCGATCGCCGGACACCAGCGGCAGCAGCAGTCGCAGCAGCAGCGGCGCGAAGAGCGCCGACGAGGCAGCGAGAAGCATCATCAGACCCACCGCGAGGGAGACATTTCCCTTGGCCATCCCGGTGAACGGCGGACCATAGGGGGCGCCGGGGCACACCGCGGCAATGAGGAAACCGGCGGCGACGAGGGGGGCTGCATGAAACACGAGCAACAGCAGAACCGCCACCGCCGGTACGATCACGTAATTCGCCAAGCCCGCCCGCGCCACGACGCGCCAATCTCGCGCGACCCTCACGACCTCCGCGATTGTGACCCCCAAGCCAACGGTCACCATCATCTCAAATAAAGTGACCGTGGCAAGAAGGTTGACGATGCGATCGATACCCATGACTCGTTGGTTCAGGCGTTGTAGGCGCACCATACGGCCTACGGTGGGCAACGGCCATATCCCGCCGGATGTTCGCCGTTCTCTTGGATACCACGTTTGGTCGGAGCCGACCGACGCAAGCGGAAAGTTGCCACCGCGAGGCGGAACGACCTCGCGGGCATATTTTATGAAGCTGCGCCGATGACGTTCACAATTCCGCCGTAACCCGCCTGTACCGGGGAGAGGAACCTCCTGCATTTCTGTCCGTGGGCGGTTCGATCGTGTGGTTTCCTCCCTTCTTGGGCCGGCTTCTGCGTCGGCCCTTTTTCTTTGGACAGCTAACCGACTTCTATCTCGACGCTGAGTCAGCGACTTGCGCTCTCCAACCGGCTGACGAAACCACGACCATTCTAATCCAAGCCGGCGCGACGCAAGGCCTCCAAAAAGAAATCGCGTTGCTCCGGCCTGAGCGGCAAATTTTCGGCGAGCCAGGCGAGCGAGATGTTGGGTTGAACGCGGCGCAGGTCCTGAAGCGAAGCCTTGGCCAGCTCGAATTCGCCCGCCATGGCAGCGGCCGCGGTCAACTGGCGGTAGTTGCCGACGAAGTCGGGACGTTGACGGATACCCTCGCGCGCCAAACGTATCGCTTCGTTGTAGTTGCCCCCGACGAATTCCGCCCAGGCGGCAACACCGTTGAAGATCGCGGAGAACGGATCACGCGGGCTCAGCCGAAGCGCTCGCCGGGCCGCGGCTGATCCTTCCTGCCAACGTCCTACATAGGTGAGCACCAAACCATAAGAACCCTGCGCCAGCGCAAAGTTCGGATTGAGCGACAGCGCCGATTCGTATTCGGCCAACGCCTCGTCGAAACGTCGCCCGGTCCGATGAACGCTCGCCATCGCGAAGCGAGCCCACGGGTCGTCGCTGTCGGCGCGAACCGCCGCCAGGGCCTCCCGCTCAGCCGCCGGGGCAGCGGTTGCCCTTTCCTCCCAGCCCACATGCATGCCGAATCCACGGCTGACGGCGAGGACGGCGAGCGCCTGGGCGTAGTTCGGGTCGATGACGATCGCTTGCTCGAGCAGTGCCTGCGCCGCGGCATGGTCCTCGCGTGTCATCCGCCAGAAGTGCGAGAGCGCCCGCATCACCAGATCCCAGGCGTCTAGACTCTCGGGAGGCTTGCGCCGGGCGCGAAAATTTTCCGCTGCATAGAGCTGCGGCTCGATCGCCGCGACGATCGCCTCGGTGATTTCGTCCTGCACGGCAAACACGTCGGCCAGCGCTCGGTCGTAACGTTCCGCCCAGACGTGGCTGCCGGTAACGGCATCGTTGAGCTGCGCCGTGATGCGCACCTGGTCGCCGCTCTTGCGCACGCTCCCTTCGACCACATAGCGGACGCCCAACTCCTCGGCGACCTGCTTCATGTGGACCGACTTGCCCTTGTAGGTGAAAGTCGAGTTTCGCGCGATGACGAAGAACCAGCGCAGCTTGGAGAGCGCCGTGATGATGTCCTCGCTGATCCCGTCGGAAAAATATTCCTGTTCTGGCTCGCCGCTCATGTTGGCGAAGGGAAGGACCGCGATGGCGGGTCGGTCGGCCGGCGGCAAGGCCCGGTAACGGGCTTCCCCCAACTCGTCGGGCGGCGCGGGGGCGGCTTGGGCCGGACCGCCGTCCTGCGCGCTCGCGCACACGTCGGCGACGAAACGCACACCTTTGCGCGAGAAGGTGCGAATGAACTTCTGCTGATCGCCGCTGTCGCCGATCGCCTTGCGTGCCGCGTTGATGCGGCTCGCCAGCGTCGACTCCGACACGATCCGGCCGCCCCAGACCGACGCGATGAGATCATCCTTGCTGACCACCCGGTTGCGATTGCGCACGAGGTAGACCAGGAGATCGAACACCTGCGGCGCGACCGCGATCGGCGCAGATCCGCGGACGAGCTCGCGCCGGTCGGTGTCAAGCGAATGGTCGGCAAAGAGAAATTGCACGTCGCCCTCGATGCAGAGCCTTTGCCGCAGGCCGCCGTCAAAGACAAATCAAAGCCCCGTGAAGCATAAATCAAGAGATTGGAAAAGTAATTCGCCCCGACTTTCGGCATGTCCTGCGCCGCGTCGAGGCCACGGGAACCCGTCGCGTGTTCGCCGGCGCCGAAGTCGCGCGCCATTTCGCATCGAATTTGGGAAAAAACATGACCGAGAAAAACATCGCGCGGGCTGTTCGCCGAGATGAACCCAGGCGTCACATGCGAGCATTCGTCGTCCGAACACCACTGAGCTTTCTTCTCTTCATCTGATCGTCATTAGCCGCGCCGCCGCGGGCCACTTGCGGCGGTGTTTCTCCAACCCTGATGGCGCTCGGCGGCCGGGAGCGATCCCGCCTGCGGCGCCGAGCGCGAGCGCGAATCCATGATCACACGTCTCGTTCAGAGCGGTCGATTTCGCTTCGGCTACGTCAACCCAGGCCTGCTGGGCTCGGTTGCGGTCGGGGCTCTCGGCCTCGCGTTCCTGATCGCGGAAGGCGTCGTGCTTTCCGCGCAAGGCATGGTACCCGTCGCCATTGCCCTGGCCGCGGTTCTTGCCGCTTCCACGGTCTCCAGCATCGCCGGCTTTGCCTTCTCGGCGGTGTGCGGCGCCATGCTGTTTCACCTCATGGACAGTCCGGTCGCTGCCGTGCAGACGATGATCGTCTGCAGCATCGCCATCCAGCTGTTCAGCGTCGTTGCGCTCTGGCGCACGATCGACTGGCGCAGCATGCCGATATTCCTCGCCGGCGGTGTTTTCGGCGTGCCGGCCGGTGTCTTTCTGCTGCTGCATCTCGTGACCGCTCTGTATCGCGACCTCATCGGCGGGCTGCTCATCGTTTATGGCGGCTACCTCCTGCTGGCGCGGCCGATCCCGCCGGTGAAGACGGGCCCGCTCGCGGACGTGTGCGCGGGCTTTCTCGGCGGTCTCACCGGCGGGCTTGCCGGGTTTCCCGGAGCCTTCGTGACCATTTGGTGCGGGCTCAAGGGATGGGACAAGACGCGTCAGCGCGGCGTCTACCAGCCGTTCATTCTCGCCATGCAGCCGCTCACGCTGATCGCCATCCATCTGATGCGGCCTTCCTCCCCGGCAATGGCGCAGATGGACTGGAAGACGCTCGCGTTCGTTCCGGCGGCGCTGCTCGGCGCGTGGTTCGGATTGCGCATCTTCAAATGCCTCTCGGATCGACAGTTCGGATTCGCCGTCAACGCGTTGATCATCGTATCGGGCATTGGTCTCATTCTTTGATCGACGTGAACTCATTTCGCTCGGCTAACCGGCCGAAGCCGACAAAGGCGACGGTCGTCGCAGAGTCGACAAAATGAAGAGGAGAAGAAAGATGAATTGGTCGTTGTCCCGCCGCAACCTCTTGACCTGCGCCGTGGCGACGCTGGGCGCGCCGGCGTTTCTCAACCGGGCGGCGGGCGCCGAACCGTTGCTCCTGCGTTGCTCGTTGGAAACCGCACCTTCGCACGCCCGCAATGCCGTCATCAGGGACTATCTGGGAAGGATCGAGGCTGCCGCCGCCGGCGGGATCAGGACGCAGTTGTTCGAGAGCGGACAGCTCTTTCCCGATCTGCAGGCCGGCAAGGCGTTGCTGCAAGGTCAGATCGAGATGGCCGTGCCGGGAAGCTTTTCGCTGACCGGTATCGTCCCGGATGCGGATTTCCTTCAGCTGCCGGCGCTCTACGGGCGTTCGATCGACGTTGTGCATGCCGTCGTCGACGGCGCCGCGGGACAACTGCTGGCAAGCCAGATCGAGCAGCGCCTGCGCGCGCATGTCATCGGTCCTTGGCTCGACCTCGGGTTTTTCGACTGGTTCAGCACGAGCCGGGCGCTGCGTGCCTACGATGACCTCAAAGGCCTCAAGATTCGCAACAACGGCGGGGCGGGTCAGGCATGGCGCACGACGTTCATGGGCGCCATCCCGAACACGACGCCGTTGCCGAACGTGCCGCTCGGACTTTCGCAAGGCACGTTCGACGGGCTGGTCACTACTCATGAAACCGTGGCGAGCGGGCAATTCTGGGAATCAGGAATTCGTCACGTCCTGGAAGATCATCAATTCGTCGGCGAATACATCCCGATCGTAAGCCTCGTCTTCTGGCAAAAACTGTCTCTCGACCTTCAGCAATTGCTCACCGATCTGTGGCGGACGAAGGTCGCGGCCTATCGCAGCGATATGGCCGCCGCGCAGTCGAGCGCGCGCGAGCTGGTTCAGGCGCACGGCGTCGACATCGTCGTTCCGTCGGCGGAGCAGCTCGCGCTCAAGCGCCGGGAAATGATGGCGCACCAGGACCAGGTGGCGAAGCTGTCGAGGATATCGCCTGAAATGATTGCCGCCGTTTCCGCCGAAATCCCCGCTGCTGGCTGAGCGAAGGATGACCCCGTGCTGACGATTTGGGACCGCGCCGAGCAGACCATCGCCGGCTTGCTCGGCATCGCCGCGTTGGCGCTTGCTCTTTGGCAGGTCGCGTCGCGCTATTTCTTTCCGCAGAACTCCATCAGCTATGCCGAGGAGGTCATTGTCTATTTGATGATCTGGGCGATCATGATCGTGTCGAGCCAGCTGGTTCGCGCCGACGGCCATGTCCGGCCCGATCTGGTGCTCAACGTCGTTCCGGCGGGCGTGAAGCGATCGATGGAGGCGTTCAACAGCGTCGCGGCCATCGCGTTTTGCGCGGCGCTCGCCTGGTACGGCTGGCAGGTGGTCGGAACGGCGCTGCTGATCGATGAGCATAGCGCCTCGGATCTGCGCTTTCCCATGTGGATCTATTATGCGGCGCTGCCGGCGGGCGGACTGCTGATGTCGCTGCGTTATCTCATCAGGCTCGCCGGGCTTTTATCCGCGCGCACGTGGAGCGCGGTGCTCCCGCGGCATGCGGGCGGCCACGAGTCGCCCGGGATTGATTGAGCCGGCGCCATGGCGAGTTTTCTCACGCTGTTCGTCGGGCTGCTGGTCGCCGGAATGCCGGTGTTTCTGGTGCTGGGGCTGTGCGCCGGCGCCATGTTCATGATGTCCGGGCAACCGCTGGTGGGGCTCGCGCAGCTCGTCGTCAACGAGCTCAATTCGCCAACCTTGATGGCGCTGCCGTTGTTTGTGATGGCGGCGGCGTTCATGCGATTCGGCGGCGTCGCCGACGCACTGGTCGATCTCGCGGCCGCCTGGCTCGGCGGACTTCCCGGATCGCTCGGCCTCGTCGCTGTCGTCGCCTGCACCCTGTTTGCGGCGATCTGCGGCTCGAGCGTCGCGACCGCGCTCGCCATGGGGACCATTCTGATCCCGGCGATGCTCGAACGGGGATATCCGCGCTCGTTCGCGCTGGGAGTCGTCGGGGCGTCCGGAACGATCGGCATCGTCATTCCGCCGAGCCTGCCGCTGATCTTGTATGGGATCGTCGCCGAACAGTCGGTGCCGCGATTGTTCCTGGCCGGCATTCTCCCGGGTTTGCTTCAGGCCGTCGCATTCTTTGTTTGGGTTCTGTACGTTGCCCGCCGCCGCAGATTTCCGATCGAGCCGGTGCGGCCGTGGAGCGAGCGCATGCGGGTGACGCTGTCGGCGTTGCCGGCGCTGCTCGTGCCGCTGGTCGTCATGGTCGGCATCTACGGCGGCTTCGTCACGGTGACCGAAGCCGCGGCCCTCTCGGCCGTTGTGGCGCTCGCAGTCTCGCTCTTCTTCTACCGCGGCTTCCATTTTAGTCAGACGCTGTCCGTCGTGGCGATCGGACTGCGCAGTGCCGCCAGCATCATGCTGATCATTGCCACCGCGCTCGCGGCCGGGCACTGGCTCACCGAATCGGGTGCCCCCGCGCGCTTCGTCGAACTTTTGCTCGCTCACCACTTCTCGACCTGGCAGTTCCTGCTGGCAATCAACGGATTGCTGCTCGTGCTGGGCTGCTTTCTGGAAGTGACTGCCACCCTTCTTCTCGTGCTGCCCATCCTGGCGCCGGCGCTGGGCACGATGGGAATCGATCCCATCCACTTCTCGATCATCTTCACCCACAACATGGAGATCGGGCTGGTGCACCCGCCCGTGGGCCTCAACCTGTTCGTTCTTTCCGCGGTCGCCGTCGCCCCGATGGGCGCGGCCATCCGAGGCATTCTGCCGTTCCTCCTCATCCTGTTGGTCGTGCTTGCCGTCATCACCTACGCGCCCCTGCTCACCTTGTGGCTTCCGAATGCCGTCTTCGGATCATGAAGTCGGCATCGGACCGCGCCCTTCGGCAAACTATCCACTGAGAAACTTGGAGCATCTGCCATGCCTTCCCGACGCACCGCGACGAATGAAACGCACTACACCGATCAATGTGGGGCCCAATGCCCCGACTGCCCGGGGTGACGCAAAATGCGGAAAGCCAAGCCGGAATCGAAGTGGCACGTCATCGTCATTGGCGGCAAGAAAGCGGAATTCGTCGGTGTCGTGACGGCGCCGAACGCCGAGAGTGCCGAGCGTAAGGCAGCTGAGAAATTCGGCATTGCCGGAGAGCGGTGTAAACGCCTCCTTGCCCAGTTGGCGCTGCGGTAGCCGCGTCGAGGCAAAAGAAACGGAATTGCGGGCGCCGTGATCAATTGGTCCAACCCGAGAGAGTCGGATGAGAATGGACAAGACGATTGAGCGCGGTGGCTCGATCGCCGGGGCGCTTCTCGGGCACGCCCGCCCGACCGGCGATCTCGCGATCGTGTGCATTTTTTCGGTCGCCGGCCTGCTCCTCACCACGCTAGGCTTCGCGCTCGTCGGGTTCGAAGAATTGGCACAAATCCTTCCGATGGCCGGCTAAATTAGTTTCATCCGATGGAGATAGGCATCACTGCGCGCCAAAACATCGAACTGTTTGCGCCGCACCCGGCCTCTTGGCCAGGGTGCGGCGCTTTTTATGGCTTGGGTTCGCTTCCAAGCACGCGGAAAACCCAGGCGAACCTCGGAATCGAAACACTAAATTCAGTGCAAAAGGCTCATCACGATCGACATAATAAATGTGAGCGAGAGAGCCATCGTAAGCAAGATTTCGTACCCGCGCGGTATTTTCATGACGCCCTCCATCACCTGTAACCGAGCCACGCTCCCTGTTGGCCGTATCCGGCATATCTGAATTGCTGCCCTTGCCATGACCGGGCATAAGCCCAAGCCGCGCCTTGCTCCCTTCGGCGGCGGTGAGCGCTCTTGCGGCGAGGTTTTCTCGCCGTAACCTCTTTGGTGGCGGTCGACGCGGGCTCGGCCCTTGGCGGGTCCGGGGCGCTGACGACCGACGTCGGAGGTTCGAGCGCGGGCGTCTCGATGCGATCGGGGTCGGCCTCCACCGTAGCGAGCGTGACCTGTTGCGGCCTCGACGTGCGCACAACGGGCTCCGCCGAATGCGAGGCCTGCAATGATTGCCTGCTCGCTATACGGTGCGGCGCATCGGCCGGCTGCCAAGTGAAAGCGAGCAGTGCGGCACCCCCGACTATTGCCCCTACCGCCGTGCTGACGATCAGGGATGCCACGCCGAAGCGCGGCCTTGGCGCCAGCCTGATCCAGCCAGTTGGGGTCAGGTCATACCGGGCGCGCGCCTTCCTCCAGGCGATCAGCCCGCGTGCGCGCGCCGTCCGAACGAGGGCAACTTTTTCAATCGCCGTGCCGGGGAAATCGCAAACGTCGCGGCCGCTACCCAGATGCCTGAGCATGGCATCGATATTGGGCCCCTCGTCCTGCCTGTTCATCGACGCAACTCGCACTCACGCTACGCGATGATCTCACGCCGCATTGGCCTCGAGCGCTATTATCCTTAGGGGTAATGTAGCGAAAAAAAATCGCGCTGTGCGCCGAGAGCGAATCCACACTAGTGCCGCGAACCCGAAGTTCGCACCACAATTGCCGCGAGTCCGATTGCGAACTTCGGGTTCAAAGCGGCACTAGAATCATAGACTTACTAGTGTCCTTCGATTCCGAAGTTCGCATCCGAGCGGGCTGCAGAGTTGAGCGAACTTCGGAATCGGGACACTAGGGTAGCATTTCCACGTCTGGCAGATGTTTATTTGTTTAGACTTTTCGAGGGTATTTTTGTGGCGCAATGCGGGAGTGTTTGATCTCGATCAAACGAGCCGTGGCGCGAATGACACACCGCGCCTGAAACTTCGTCCTGGCTCGCAGATACCCTGTTTTGGTGCGAATCGCGCCACAGAGTTTCGCCATTGAGCCGGTTAGACGGCCTAACCGGGCGCGGGGTGGCGCTCATTCGCAAAAGCGGGGACACACAATGAAAAAGGCACTCATCGCCGGGGTCGCACTGCTCGCGCTCGGCACAGGCGCTGCCGGCGCGGCAGATCTTCCCGTGAAGGCGCCGCCGGCGCCGGTCTACGCACCTCCGATCTTCACTTGGACGGGGTTCTACATTGGCGGCAACATCGGCGCTGCCTGGGCGCACAGCGACTGGCACGACAGCCTGTTCGGCCTCGATTGGGGCAACACCAGTAACGCCCGATTCATCGGCGGCGGTCAGATCGGCTTCAATTACCAGTTCGCGGGCTCGAGCTTCGTGATTGGCGCCGAGGCGGACTTCGACTGGGCTGGGAACAACGGTGGCAACGGCGTTACCGTTGTCGGCCCCAGGGGACACGGCTTCCAGGTCGTGTCCAACGACACCCGGATCGCGACGCTCGCCGCCCGGTTCGGCTATGCCGCCGATCGCGCGCTGTTCTACGGCAAGGCCGGCGGCGCTTGGGTCGGCAACGACGGCTTCACGGTCACCGACCTGGGCACGGGCCAGTCATTCATCGGCAGCAATAGCAATACCGCGAGCGGCTGGATGGTGGGTGCCGGTATCGAATACGCCTTCACCAACAATTGGACGGCCAAGATCGAGTATGACTTCATCGGACTGGGCGGCCGGAGCTTTACGCTGCCCGGAGTTGTGATCCCGGCGCTCGCTGGCGACACGATCACCAGCAACCACAATGTCCAGGAGGTGAAGCTGGGGATCAACTACCTGTTCAACTGGGGTGGCCCAGTGGTCGCGAGATACTGATCGTCGAAAAACACGCCGGCCACTCAAACCCCCTCCGCTCCGGGGAGGTGAGACCGAGCTCGGGACCATCGGCGGCGGAATTTTTCGTGATAGTCGGCGGCACTTTAGTCGCAGCGTCGCTCGCGGTGGTCTATCCACTCTTTGTATGATCTGAGGGCGCGATCGTCACATCCTGGACGTCGCGCTGACGTCACCGGCCCATGCCGGCATCGGCCGGGAGAATCGCCGGCAGCGGACTGGCGTGCGATTTGTGATCGAGCGCCAGTCCGGTCGCGTTCTCACCAAGCGCCGCCGCGCCATCCGGGTGCGCCCCAAGCGCCGCCGCGCACGTAATATCCTCCGGGCACGACTTCAGCGCGGGGGGCGCCGTAGTATCCGGGATCCGCATACGCCCCGTATGCCGTGGCGGGGGCGCCGTAGTATCCCGGATCCGCATACGCCCCGTAAGCCGTGGCGGGGGCGCCATAGTATCCCGGATCCGCATACGCCCCGTAAGCCGTGGCGGGTGCGCCGTAGTATCCGGGATCCGTATACGTCCCATAGGCCGCGGCGGCCCCCAGGGCTGTTGCGCCAACTGCGGCGGCGCGCCATCCAGGCGCTCTCCAAGCGCCACCACGCGCATAATACCCACCGCGAACCGCACCGCCGCGCGCGTACCCGCCACGCACCGCGGCGCCACGGGCGTAGCCTCCCCGCACCGTGGCGCCACGCGCGTGCACCGCACCGCCACGACCATAGCCCGCGCGGGCGCTGGCCTCATCGGATACAGCGCACGTCAGCAGCAGCGATGTCGCTGCGCCAAAAGCCAACAACGTTTTCATGGGAACCTCCCTTGATTACGCCGAACGGCGTCGGCAAGGAGAGAGCATCTCACGCCATTCGACCGAATAAAATCATAGTCGCGCCACGCGCCTTCAAACACCATTGACCTAACGGCTAATCTTCATTGTCCTTAGGGCCTAAGTACTAATCTTAATTGTCTTCAGGGTTAAATGGGTGCGCTACGTAGTCATTTGTGACGACAATGTGTCTTTCAGTAGCTCGCCCGCTACAACGAAGCAGACGACGACACGCATGGCATCGGTGATAATCATGCCGCAGTTGATCAAGGCAAATAGGCTACGTGCATTGCGACGCTTCAGGGAATACCCCCAAGGGTTCTCCTGTCTCTAATTCAGGTTTTCCTTCAAGCAGCCGCGATTATCATTATCGGATGTCCAGACGTTGAAATGGCGCGGCCTCGTATTGACCCGCCTGATCCCACCGTACTCAGGTAGGCGTACTCAGGAAAGGAGGAGTAGATGTCGAACGTCCGGTGGTTGGGGTTGGCCATGCTCCTGCTCACGCCGCTGTAGGCACAAGAACTCGGTTACACCGCAACGGGGCTAACAAGTGATGCACTGGCGAATCGAGCCCTTCATCTTGCCGCTGCTCGTGGCAACGCTGCTGCTGATAGCGGCTATGCAGGCACATTCATGAAGCAACGGGCTCGCTCTGCAGGAGCATTGAACTCGTGCGGTCAGGTGACTCCCGCACGATGACGCGGCTGGGTTGGAAAAAGCTTGTGGGCAGACCCAGCCGCGTCCCCCTGTTATATTTCGCGCTTTCGCGCTCGCCACGGTCGGCGGGTGGGCGACAAGCCGTCGAACTCGGACCCTGCTGATCAGATGAAGCGGCGCGTGCTTATCGTGATTTTTGCCGCAATCGGATGGCTACCCCCGGCAGCCGCCGACGAAGCGCTGACAATCGTAACCGCGCAGCTCAATTGCGATTCCTTGCCTGCCGGCCCGGCCCGGACCGACTGCTATATCGCCCTCAGCAGAATAAA
>Ga0210408_10000619_pt1 | contig 43014 bp, 42 predicted proteins | sample IncBWH4MmetaG_FD_155471 | JGI IMG/M metagenome (GOLD analysis project Ga0210408, IMG submission 155471) | Forest soil microbial communities from Barre Woods Harvard Forest LTER site, Petersham, Massachusetts, United States - Inc-BW-H-4-M | ecosystem: Environmental > Terrestrial > Soil >...
ACGTACATTGAGCACTCCTCGGAATTCAACTCCGAGAACAGTGCAGAAAATCGTGTCGCCAGTTCAAGTCGAAACCACATTCAAAATCATTTTTCTCCATGGAAGACAACAACTTACAATCATCAAGGCTGTCCTTAACCGGACACTACTGAATTTGATAATTGAGTAATTTCAACTACAAATCAGAAACCAATCAAAATCACGGATCCTCATGCGGCTAAATCCGGCGTAACCTTTTCATGCCATCGCCGGCTTCAACCGAAGCTGCTCAAGGTGCTTGTGGGCCACAACTGCGAGGCGACGTATTCCTTCTACAATCCGGTCAGGCGCGGCATTGGAGAAGTTTAGCCGCATGTAGCGTAAGCCAGAGTCCGCATCTGGAAAGAAGCTGTTGCCCGGAACAAAGGCCACCTTTTCCTGGACAGCCTCATTGAGAAGTTCGTGGCAGTCAATCCCTTGCGGCATGGTGATCCACAGAAAGAGTCCTCCTTGCGGATGCGTCCAACTAGCTTCCGGTGGGAAAAACTCCTTCAGGGCGCTTAACATAACGTCGCGGCGCTGCCGATAGACTGCGCAAAGTTGTTTCACATGTTCTTCTAGAAATCCTGTGCGCACGATCTCATAAGCCAGCATCTGGTTCAAGCCGCTGGTGTGCAGGTCGGTGCCTTGCTTAAGTTGGACCAGTTTACTAATGACCTCCGCTGGGGCCACAATCCAGCCAACGCGCAGTCCGGGCGAAAGCGTTTTAGAAAAGGTACTGAGATAGATCACGTTCTCGCGGTCAAGCAACATTAGAGGAGGAAATGGCTCGCCTTCGTAACGAAGCTCGCCGTAGGGATCGTCTTCAACGATCGGAATTCCATGCTTGTCCGCAAGGGAGACCAGCTCTTTACGGCGCTGCAAAGACAGGGTCACTCCGCTGGGGTTCTGGAAATTCGGAAGCACGTACAAAAATCTTGGCTTGGCCCGCAGCCCTTCTTCCAGCATATCCGTGCGCAGCCCTTCATCGTCGACGGAGGCAGTCCAATATTGCGCTTCGTATAGATTGAACGCCTGCAAACCACCCACGTAGGTCGGCGCTTCAACAACCACCAGGTCGCCGGCGCTGATGAGTAGTTTGCCTACAAGGTCGAGCGCCTGCTGTGAACCGCTGGTAATCAGGACATTCTCAGCGGTGGCTGCAATGCCGTGCCGTTTCATATCAGCAGCAATCCATTCGCGTAACGGCAGATGACCCTCGGTGGTGCTGTACTGAAGAACCGCAGGACCATTTTCTGCGAATACCTTGGCAGAAGCTTTCTGGAATGCATCGATAGGGAAAAGTTCCGGAGCGGGCAGCCCGCCGGCAAAGGAGATGAAATCGGGTCGTTGTGTGACCTTTAGCAACTCCCGAATCGCTGAACTCTGAATGGCCCGTGCGCGTGGGGTATACCTGCTGGTCCAAGAAGTTCTCATATCTTCCCTCCCTGAAGAAATAGTAGGCCCGGAGCGAGCAATAGGTACAGATACAGAATAATGAAAATGTGACCAGTACAGTTTCATCTGGCCTTCTGTGTCTTCTGGCGTTATGATTGCCGAAATGGCAAGCCATGCGGTAAATGACACTCCGCGTTATCTCCAGATCGCACAAATGATCGAAGCGCAAATTTCCCGGGGTGTTCTCCGCGTGGGGGACCGCGTGCCGTCGGTGCGATCATTGAGTGGCCAGCAGGACGTTAGCATCTCGACTGTGCTCCAGGCATATTTCTGGCTGGAAAATCATGGGTTTATTGAGGCGCGGCCGCAATCCGGTTTCTACGTCAAGGTACCATTTGCTGATCTGGCGCCGGAACCCAGCTTTGTCGGCACAGAGAACGTCCCTACCCAGGTAGGAATCGCGAAGATCCTGCACGAGATCATGGCTGCGTCCGGTGGCGCTGCAAACTTTCCACTGGGCGCGGGGGCTGCAGGTCCGGAGCTTTATCCCACCCACAAGCTGAACCAGATCATCGCCCAGGTGCTGCGCCAACATCCCCGCCACAGCGCTGGTTACGATTTTCCTCCGGGGGCGGAGCCTTTGCGCCGCCAGATCGCCCGCCATGCAATGAAGTTTGGCTGCGAGTTCTCACCCGCCGACATCGTGATTACCTGCGGCGGCATGGAAGCGCTAAACCTGGGCCTGCGCGCCGTGGCCGGGCCGGGGGACATCATCGCGATTGAAAGTCCAACATTTTTTGGGGTATTGCAGGTCATCGAATCCCTGGGGATGCGTGCCATCGAGATTCCCAGTCATCCTCGCACCGGCATGCAGCTCGAACATTTGGAACGGGCCATCCACCGGCATCCGGTCAAGGCATGTGTTGTGATGACTAACTCCCACAATCCGCTGGGGTATGTCCTTGGCGATGAGTACAAGAAAAACCTGGTTGACCTGTTGACCAGGCACGGCGTCCCGCTTATCGAAGACGATGTTTATGGTGACCTGGTTTACGGGAACAAGCGGCCGGCGCCGGCCAAGGTCTTCGACCGCAAAGGTCTGGTGCTGCTGTGCTCATCATTTTCGAAAGTAATGTCACCAGGTTTCCGTATTGGGTGGATCCATGGCGGACGCTATCGCAACGAGGTGGAGAGGCTTAAGTTCATCACCACGGTAGCCAGTTCATCGTTGCAACAACTGGTGATAGCGTCTTTCCTTGAATCGGGGGCCTATGACCGCTACGTCCGGCGGTTGCGGATCCGTTTTGCCGACCAGGTGCAAACCGTAAGCCGGGCGATTGCCAAATATTTTCCGGAGAGCACCCGGATCTCCCGCCCCCAAGGAGGGTATTTGCTGTGGGTGGAGCTTCCACGCGGCATCAGCGCCATGAAACTTTACGAACATGCCCTTGCCCAGCATGTATTTGTCCTTCCCGGTCCCATGTTCTCGCCAACCCGGGGATTTAAGAACTACATACGCATCAACTGCAGCTCACCTTGGTCCGAGCAGTTCGACCGGGCATTGCTCACCGTGGGCCGCATCTGTTTTCAACTCGGCAAATCTCGCGTTGCCAAGGCAGGTTGAAACAGTTACACATCGTGCTTACTGGCTGCTCGCGATTTGTCTCATCCTTTCGGAATAGTGCATCTCCTCCATCAGCGCTGGAATTCTCTGCTGAAGATTGCTCATGACTTTTGGCATGTATTCTTCAAGTATGGCGGGCTGTTCGTGCAGAAGCTTCTGTCCTAATGCGGTGGAATAGAAGGAGGTGAGTCCATCTACATCGGAGCCGCTAAAGTGGCGTTGATATACGGGAATGATCAATTCGACCATCTTATTCAGAGCGTCAGCATCCAACATCTTGTCGTATAACTCATTGTCCAGTTTCTCGAATTCCGCCGCCTGGGTGGGTGTTATCCCCCGCATGGCGGATTGACGCATCTGCTGCATATTCTGCCGCATCGTTTTCGTCATTGAACTCATCTGCTTTTTCAATTCAATAGCATCAAAGAGCTTCAATATCTGCTCCCGGGTGGCCGGCCCCCCAGAGGATGCCTGGTTCGTCGAATTCGTTGAACTTTGGGTCCCGCAGCCCAAGATTGCGCACAATGCGCCTATCAGTAAAATGGAAGACAGAAACAGTAACTTTCGCATTAGAGGTCCTTTCTTGAATCCACATCATGGCGCAATGATGGGAAAAGCTGCCCGCCACTCACGCCTTTGCGGCCGCTCAAATCGCTGCGGTCGCTATTGCTTTGCCGGCTTCTTATGATCGCCTTCACTCATGATCTGCATCATTCGTTCCGAAAAGTGTATCTCATCCATCTCTTTTTGGAGCTTTCCTTGCATGTCATTCATCATCTTTGGCATGACTTCTGCGAGGATTTGCGGCTGCTCATGCAGAAACTTCTGTCCAACTGCTGTGGAGTAGAAGGCAAGGAGCGTTTCAACGTCAGAGGATGTAAAGTGGCGCTGGTAGACAGGAATCATGGCGTCCATGGCATTGTTGATGTAATCATCATCCATGAACTTATCAAATAGATCACTTTCCAGCTTGGCTATTTCGCTCTTTTGCTTGGGCGTGAGATCCATTGTCGATTGGCTGAATTGCTCTTCCATGCTGTTGTGGAGCGTCTTGCGAACGGCATCCATTTGTTGCTTGATTTCGAGAGTCTTAAACAGCTTCAAAAGCTGTTCCCGGCTGGGAGCATCCGGAGGCAAGGCCTGAGACGCGGTTTGGGCGCTGGTTGTGGCCTTGGCAGTCTGCTGCGCACAAAGTGATAAGACCCCGAAGAGAAGTCCGCCAACCAACAACAAAATCCTACGCATAGAACGCTCCTTGTGAATCTATGAGGATGTCATAAACGGGGGAAAAATCCTAGAGTTTCCTTGTGCACTCAAGCGGGCAATCTCTTCAGCAGAGCGGAAGCCTTGCGAAACCAGGGACGCTCACGGCGCTTCAAATATCGAGGCATCGTGGCCTTCTTTGACAGAACGCGTTCTATCCACTGGCGCGACTCTGCCGGTTTTCCCTGCTCAAGAAGAAAATTTGCATAGTTGTATTGGGTTTCCGAGAGAGTTGAGGTCTCAATGACCCGCGCAAATAACTGCGCGGCGCGATCAGCTTGTCCAGACTTGGCCCAGGCGTGGGCCAGGAGCCCCGCGGCACGCTGGTAATCGTAATTTGGCTCGATTCTGACGACGTGCTCCAGATCATTGGCCGCGCCCCGGTAATCACCCAGCTCCAGCTCGCACAAACCACGGCGATAGAAAGGATCACGCAGGTCGGTGCGGGAAGAGATGCACCTGTCGTAGAATCCCTTCGCTTGGGCATATTTCTTCTGCTCCAGGTAAAGGTCTCCCAATTCCTCAAGGTTCCCCGCCGAAGGATTATCGAGAATCAGCATCTCAAGCTGCTTGATGCGCTTGCGATGCGAGACAATGCGAAATGACTGCCGCAGCAGCCCCAGATCCGGAACGACCTCCGCGGCGATGTAGATGAGAGCGCCGATCCCTCCACCTATGAATATGATCCACAGCCAATACCCATCCGGCCGGCGCCGGATATAGTGCACAATGGCAATCGCCTGGAAGACGATTCCATAGGTAAAGTTATTCCCAAAAAGTCCCATGGGTTTTGATGGAATATAGCACAAGCTACCTCGCCCGGGGATGGGTACGATCATAAACTTCCGTCACATGTTTGATGGAAAGCTGGGTATATTTTTGGGTGGTGGAAAGCCGTTCATGTCCCAGCAACTCCTGGATGGCGCGCAGGTCGGCCCCTTCCGTCAGCATGTGGGTGCCAAAGGCGTGGCGCAAGGTGTGGGGATGGATATCAGGAGGAAGCCCTTTGGCAACCGCAACCTGCTTTACGATGCGCGCTACACTGCGGGAAGTAAGCGGGCCGCCGCGACGATTGATAAATAGTTTTTGCGCTCTCTTGCGGGTTTCATGCAGCACTCTCCTTCTTGCTTCAAGATAAGCTTGAAGCGCTTCGGCTGCGACACCGCCCAGCGGGACATAGCGTTGTTTTTTCCCTTTGCCGTGTATCAGGACCACTTCATTGGCCCACTGGACATCATCCAACTCAATTCCTACCAGCTCCGAGTTGCGCAAGCCGCAACCATACAGCAGCTCAAAGATGGCGCGGTCACGCTCGGGAAAGGCGGCGTGTTCGGGCATTCCACCATCCAGTAAGCCATTCATCTCTTCCAAGGTTGGGACACGTGGCAGCTTCTTGGGGATCTTAGGTGTGGACACCAGCTTGGCCGGATTCTGTTGGACAATTCCCTCCCGCGCCAACCATCGATACATGGAACGCAGGGCGGCCAGCGCCCGCGCCACGGAAACTTTGCTCAAACCCAGCGAATGAAGATGAGACAGAAATCCCCGGATAAAAACATGATCAATGTCCTTCCAGCAGATCTCCGGGCCTAGATATTCTGCAAACCGCGTCAACTCTTTCTCGTAAGCGCGAACAGTATGTCTCGAAGCATTTCTCTCCGCCTGCAAAGAATGCAGAAATGCATTCATGCCCTTCTTGATCTCCCGGCTGGTTGGCGCTGCCTTCATCTCTTCTTTGCCCTGGGATGATGTTTCAGATAAACATTCTTGAGGCGGTCCAACGCCACATGCGTATAAATCTGGGTGGTGGAAATATCGGCATGGCCAAGGATGGTCTGCACAGTGCGCAGGTCAGCGCCATTTTCTACCATGTGCGTAGCGCAGCTATGGCGAAGGGCATGAGGACTGGCATGTCTGCCTGAAGCTGACGCAGCCGTCACCATCTGCCACGCCCTCTGTCGCGTGAGCCGGCTTCCTCCCCGGCGCACAAACAACACTGGTGAGACTCTCCCCTGTAACAAGACCTCACGGGATTGCTCCATATAAACACGAATTGCATCTTGAGCAGCACGTCCAAGCGGGACGAGTCTCTCCTTGTCCCCTTTGCCTCGAACCAATATGTGGCCAAGCTCCAGCTTCAGGTCTTCCAACTTGATATTGATGAGTTCGGAGACCCGCAAGCCGGAGGCATACAGCGTCTCCAGCATGGCCCGATCACGTTGGGCCATGGCGGCGGCAAGCTTGGAATCGCTCGTTGGCCCTACTGCTTTGAGCATGGAATCAATTTCACTGCCGGCCAGTGACTTAGGCAGAACCTTCCACTGCCGGGGAGAATCGATTTCCAGCGTGGGATCATTCTGCACCAAGCGGTCCAGCAGAAGATATTTGTAGAAATGCCGTAGGGCAGAAAGCTTTCGGGCCACCGACCGATCTTTGACACTATTGGAGAATAACTGGCTCAGAAAAGCGCGGACATCTTCCCTGCGCGCCTGGAGCAAGCCACGACGGCGCGTCTCCAGAAATTCAGCAAATTGGATGAGGTCAGATTCGTACGAACTGACCGTCAGTCCGGCCAGACCTTTTTCGACAGTCAGGTAATCTTTGAATCGATCTACCGTCCGCTTATGTGCTGCATTCACAACTTCAGTATGCGACTTTTGTCGTCGGTCAGTAAATAACCAGCAAGATTCCAGCACACAGCATTCATCTCCCTCCGTAGCCGTGTTCCGGTGGGAGCAGGCAAATTCTCAACGCACATTTTCAAGCTTTTGACTTGCGCACCGGCATCACAAACGGCTTGGCCTCAATCCCCAGCAGCCGGGCCACAACCACTGCATTCAGCGCACTCTCAGGATTCTCCTCATGTTTAAAGAAGGCGAAAACCTCTTTTTGTTCCTGTTGCGTGGCCAGCTCTTCAGCAGCTTTCTTCAACTGTTCCTGGGAAAGCTCAGGGACACGAAAACGGTAATAGAGAAAATCCGCTGTAGGCACATTGGGCGTGGCGATCTTCTCGCTCTGGGCCCAGCACAGCGCCACGTTCTTTTTTCTAAGGATTTCAAATGTTGCGTCGCTGAACCACGAGACATGTCGAAATTCCAGCGCAAATTGATAGGCCCGGGGCAGCAACTGCACAAAATCTTCGAGCAAGGCGGTATCGGCAGAAAGATTGGGTGGGATTTGAAAAAGAATCGGCCCCAGCTTGCCCGCCTGCCGCATTGGCTCCATGCTTTGCAGGAAACCTCGAACAGGCTCAGCTACGTCCTTCAGGCGTTTAAAGTGAGTGATGAGTTGGTGCGCCTTGGTGGCAAAACGAAAATCCGGAGTTGTGCTGGCCACCCAATTCTCAATCGAGGAAGCCGAGGCAAATCTGCGAAACGTCGCATTCAACTCCACCGCGTTCAGTTGAGTGGAATAAAATTCCAGAAATTTCTTTTGCGGCAGCTTCTCGGGGAAAAAAGCCGGCTTCCAACTTGGATACGACCACCCAGAGGTACCGATATGCAGGGCCATAGCCAGAATAATACTTCAGCTACTGGCTGCTAGCTACTGGCTCCTGGTAAGAGGTGCAATTAAAAGTGCGAGTCAAGCCCTGAGCCGCCGACCGTTTTTACAGTTAGTAGTTCGCAACATTGAGGATAGCCGAACAAGCTGTGTCAGAATCAAAAGTGTCAGAATCAAAGATCACTCTGTCATCCTGAGCAAGCCCGCGCGACGCACCGGGGTCCCCGGCAAACCGCCGCTTTTGCGGTTGCTGGGGTGGGAGGAGTGAGGGCGCGTCGAAGGACCCCGAGATACGTCCTTCAGAATAATGTAACGAGGCATTTTCATAAAAATCTCTTCGAAGCAAATGACTGGCACTTTCAATTACACCCCTAGTTAAGTTCAACACGGTTGCCAAGAAGCACGTCAAACCCGTGTCTATCTCCGGCGTGTATCTTCGTGAAAACGCCTTTTGCTATGCCTTTCTGCGGTGTCTCTGTCTCCTGTCTTGGCGAATATCTCTCTTATCTTTCTTCATATCGGCCCTGGTCTTTTGGAGCTGTGCACGGTCCTTTTTGAGCTGCGCCTTATCAGCCTGGATCTGCGCGGCGCTGGCATGGTTCTTCTTATCGGCTGCCAATTTCTTCGCATCCTGCTGATACTGTTCTTTCTTCTGCTGGAGCTCTTGCTGGTCCTGCTTGATGTCCTGCTTGTCCTTCTGGATGTCACTACTTTGGCCAGGAGTGCTCTGAGGATTCGGAGTCGTGCTCTGAGCCAAGGCCAGCGGACTGCAAGCCAGTGCAGTCGCCAGAATTAAATTCAGTTTGTTACGCATGTTTTTTTGATCTCCAGTTTTGAGATTCTTCCCCCGCTAAACTTGACCCGATTGCGGAGGAAAAGTTGCCGCCTGCGCTGATTTTATTTAGCGTCAGAAGCGGGCAGCTAATAAAGTTTGACAATCTATAGTAGTTGCTATACAATCGCTTTATGAAAAGTCGCATTTTGTCCCTTGGATCATTCAGCTCTTGCGCTATCGCAAGGAAGGGGCTACACCCGCTGCCAGGCGCTACAGGAATCGCCAATGTTTATGCCCCTTGTAGCGGCGTAGCGGCTGTAGCGGCACTTTTTTTAGGACTGCGGAATTGCGTTAATAGCTCTTCTTCATCAATCCGATCATCGCCCATATACCCAGCAACGGTCCTATGGCCATGCTGGCCAGGGCCCACTGCCAGCCAAAATGTTGAGCAAGGGCAGCGGTGGAGCGAATGGCAATGGCGGTCAGCAGGAACCCAAATGCAGTCTGCAGAGTGAGCGCCGTACCTACATAGCTCTTTTCTGCAACCTCGCTGATGATCGCGGAAAACTGGGCCGAATCCGCGATGACGGCAATCCCCCACACCAGGGCCAGCAGCAAAAGAACCACAGGATGATGAAAGACAAGTGCGGCCAGTACACAACAAAGAGAACTTACTCCCATGGCAATCACTGTGACCCTGGCACGCTGGCTGATTCTCTCTGATGAACTGCTATGCTGAAGCCGGTCGCTGGCCGCGCCCGCCCATACGCAACCAATAATCCCAATCGCAATCACCAGCGCTGCCGCAGCCTCGTATTTCAGCCGGGGCCACCCGGCGGAGGCGGCAAAGATCACTGCGATCCATCCCCACATGGAGTAAAGCTCCCACATGTGGCCAAGATAGCCAAAGTTGGCCAGCCGCAAAGGACGGTTTCTCACAATCTGCCAAGCTTGCGAAAGATCAAGGCGCGACTGCGGCATGGCGTACGGTCCTTCATGCACTGCCAGTCCCACAATGATTGCGCCCAGCAGAGCAAATCCGCTGCCGGCCAGAACTACGCCCCGCCAGGGAATTCCTCCTACGGAGTTCACCGCATGAGGCAAAGCCGAGCCGATGGAGAGCGCGCCAATCATGATTCCCAGGGCCAGGCCTCTTCCCTTCTGAAACCATCCAGCAATGATCTTCATCCCAGTGGGATACACTCCCGCTAAAAAGAAACCGGTGGCCCCGCGCAGGACGATTGCGGGCACAGGATTTCCGGCCTCCAGGGCAAAAGCGGCATTGGCAGCAGCCGCAGCGATGGAAGATACGATCAAGACTGTGATGGGGCTGAAAACATCTGGAATATTGAACAACGCGAAGGTAATCGCGCCGAAAGAAAAGCCAATCTGAACGGCCACCGTAAGCCATGAACTCCAAGCCAGACTTTCGCTTACCGAATGAAACGTCACAGGGTTGGCCTGCCAGATGGCCGTGACCTGCGGAAGCACCGCTGTGCCGGTAAACCATAAAGACATGGCCAGCAGCTCCGCCACCGAGAGCAAAAAAAGAACCCGCCAGGAAGAAATCTCCTGGCGAGTCTGGGTTCCACTGGATGCGGACACTACTGTTTCAGCTTCTTGCGCTCGCACACTTCTACCAATTTCGTGGGATCCACTGCATCATTATCGATCTGCATTTCGGCAATCTTGCCTTCTTTATCGATGAGGAAGTTCACGCGACGGCCAATCTTGCGTTTGTCATTATAGAGCCCGTATTTGCGGGTAATGTCTCCTCCCCAGTCGCTCAAGAGAGGGAAGGTAACATTGATCTTTTCCGCCCAAGCTTGATTGCTGAACGGGCTGTCCATGCTCACACCCAGTACCTGGGTATCTGCAGCTTCCAGCTTTTGCAAATTCTTCTGGAAGTTCTGCATTTGCGCGGTTCAACCACCCGTGAATGCAAAGATATAAAAGGCCAGCGCAACATTTTTCTTGCCGCGGAAGTCTTTGAGAGAAACTTGCTTCCGGTTGGTGTCGAGCAGGGTAAAGTCGGGCGCCTCATCTCCGACTTTGAGGGACGGGGCAGGTGGGGCCGCTGGCGCTTCTTTTTTGTCCTTGTCGTTTTGGGCCCAAAGCTGATTACCGCCTTGCGGAAGAGCAAACGCAAGTATCAATAACCAGAGGAGAGCAATTTTTCGTCGCATGTTCTATCCTCCGCAGATTTTCTGCCCAATTAGGCTACCTTTCAGTGCTTTATAAGGTCAAATCCCGGCAGCAGATTTTGGGCGCAGATTTGTCTTGTAACTTGGCGGTAAATCTTCACCAGCAGCTAGAAGCCAGCAGCTACTTGTACAACAAATACTTCGCGCGCATCTCCGTGAACTTCTCTAGCTCCTCCCACCAATCCTGCGCGATGCTCCGTGGGTCTTGTCCGGCATTTAAGGCGTTGAACACCTGCCGGTTGGCAAGGAGTCCTAGCATGCCCGCCAGCTTCCAATCGTTCGGATATAGAGTTTGCAAGGCGGATGCAAGTTCAATCCCCAATTCAGGTGAATCGAGCGCATTGCGTTCGGTAACGATGATGTTGACCCCACCGCAACGCTGGTTTGCATAAGGACCGCTGGCCGGGGTGAATGTGATCGGGACAAAGCGCACTCCGGCAATCAGACGTCCGTTCAGGTAATCGGCGAAGGTGCGCTGATCGATCCAGGGAGCGCCGACAACTTCAAATGGTGTATCGGTCCCCCGTCCTACCGAGATATTTGTGCCTTCGATCAGCACCACCCCCGGATACAAAATGGCCTCATTCACCGACCGCAGATTGGGAGAGGTATTGATCCAGGTGATTCCGGTTGAGTCAAACCAGTCACCGCGCAGCCACCCCTGCATGGGAATCACCCGGAGACGCGCTCCGATTTTGCGCTCCACATTAAATAACTGCCCTAACTCTCCAAAAGTCATTCCGTGGCGCACCGGTATCGGATGATAATTAGTAAAACTTCTGAACTCCGGCTGAGAAATCGGCCCTTGCACGAATGATCCAGTGACCGGGTTCGGGCGGTCCAGCACTACCACCTCGGTGTTGCTCTGCGCAGCCGCCTCCAACATGTAGCCCATCGTAGCCGGATAAGTATAGAGACGCGACCCTACATCCTGGATATCCATGACCACAGCATCTAACTTCTTCAGCATTTCAATCGGCGGCCGGCGTTTGGCCTCGGTGCCTCCATAGAGGCTATAGACTGGAACTCCGGTGGCGCTGTCGGCCGATTCCTGAACGTTGGTGGTATCGAGAGCACCAGTGATCCCATGCTCAGGGCTGAAGATGACGGCCAACTTGATGCCCGGCGCGGAAGCTAACACGTCAATCGTACGCCTGCCCTGAGCGTCCAATCCCGTCTGATTGGTAAGCAGGCCAATCGTGATCTGTTGCCGGCCATGCTTTAGAGACTCAAAATTTTCTTTTTCCAGCACGTCAATTCCTGTCAGCACGTGTCCGTTGCGGGCCTCCAGCCGACGCGAGGCGGTTCGGCTCTCGTTGTAACCCGTTATGGTCAAGAGCTTGTCGTTCGCTTCAGAGGTAACGTTCAGGTTGAGTACGGAGGCTATCGCGTTGGCCATGCGCGTCCGCAAAGACACCACTGGAACGCTGGCCGACCGTGGTCTCACACTATTGGTCAGCAGGATGATGTAAGTCTTGCTGTAGGGATCGATCCACAAAGAAGTGCCGGTAAAACCTGTGTGTCCGAACGAACCCACCGGCAACAGCTCGCCGCGATTGGTGGAAAACGACGAGTCGATGTCCCAGCCAAACCCGCGGACGGCGACGGCGTTGGGTGGCTGCTCCGGTGTAGTCATTTTTTCGATCAGGTCGGGAGTCAGGATCTTGTTGCGATCCATCAGCGCCTGGGCATAGAGCGCCAGGTCTTCGGCAGTAGAAAACAAGCCTGCATGTCCGGCAACGCCGCCCATGCGTTGTGCTGTTGGGTCCTGGACCGTGCCTCGTAACAAGTGGTGGTTATCGAGGGCCATGATTTCTGCAATTTCTGGCTGCCATGCCGCCGGAGGTAAAAAGCGAGTATGCTTCATCCCCAGCGCCTGGAAGATATGGGCATCGGCATATTTATCCAGCGGTATTCCCGAGATGCGCTGGACCAACTCACCCAGAATAATGAAGTTGATGTCGCTGTACACAAATTGGGCGCCCGGCGGGTTTTGGAGCTTTTCTTCATGGGCGCGGCGAAAACCCTCGTCCTGGCCTTGCCATGGGACATTCAGGTCCAGATCGGGGCGCAGTCCGGAGTAATGAGTGAGCAACTCGCGAATGTTGATCGAGTTCTTGCCATTAGCTGCAAACTCCGGAATGTACCTGCTGATCGAATCACTCAGTCGTATCTGCCCATACTGCACCAGCCGCATCACGCTCGGAGTGGTGGCCACAACTTTCGTGAGAGAGGCCAGGTCAAACACCGTGTCCACTGTCGTAGGCTCTGCCCTGGGTGATAGACTCTGAAACCCAAATGCCTTCTCATGGACAATCTTTCCATCATGCCCAACCAGCAAGACCGCGCCCGTAATGCCGTCTGAGTTGATCTCGTGCTGGACCAGCGCATCAACTGAGGCAAATCGTGGGTCTGTCGGCGCCGCCTTCGCCTTATCTGGGTTCTCCCCCAGAGCGGACACCCCGAAACCGCAAACAGCTACAAAAATACCGCTAAGGATAAGCGCAAACCGGCGTGTGAATTTCATCTCGCAACTGAGTGTGTTATAAAACCAACCACAAAAGCAACTCTAGAGTTTGCTGACCCAAATTAATCTTACTGAGCTTAAAAGTGCCATCATGCTTCCTGAGGATTTTTCTAACCAGGACGAGCGGTTCTCCAAAGCATTTCACGTGCTGTCCACTGGTATTGGTCATAGGGGATTCCCCGGCGCCTCTGTCGCTATAACCCACCAGGGAAAACTTGTTGCACTCAAAGGGCTGGGCAGGTTCACCTATGACCATGATTCGCCCCCAGTTACTCCCCAGACCATCTATGATCTGGCTTCAGTCACCAAGGTTGTGGCCACTACGGCGGCCTGCATGGTTCTGCACGAGCGTGGGACCTTCCAGTTGGACCAGAGAATGGTCAGTATCTTGCCGGAATTCTCCGGCCATGACCCGAGCCGCCACAATATTACTTTTCGTATGCTGCTGGCGCATTCCTCCGGACTGCCCGCTTATGTGAGGTTATTTGAGCGCACCCGCAATCGCGAAGAGCTCATTGAGGAAACGCTGCGGTTACCGCTCACCACTGTTCCCGGAAGCCGGGCGGAATACAGCGATGTAGGCTTTATTCTTCTAGGCGTTGCCTTGGAGCGACTGGCAAAACAACCTCTCGACCAGTTCTGCCAGCGGGAGATCTTTTCCTGGCTGGGACTGGAAGAAATGACTTTTCGTCCTCCCAAAGACTGGAAAGCCAGGATTCCACCCACCGTCGACGACCGTACATTTCGGCGTCGTATCGTGCAGGGCGAGGTCCATGACGAGAATGCCTGGGTGATGGGTGGCGTAGCCGGCCATGCCGGCTGCTTTGCCACTGCCCGTGATGTGGCCATCTTTGCCGAATGCATGTTGCATTGCAACAAGCATTTGGTCCAGCCCGATACTCTCCAACTCTTCACCCGGCGTGCATCCTCTCCGCCCGGAACCTCGCGCGCTCTGGGCTGGGATACGCCCTCTCATCCCTCTCAGTCCGGCAAGCATTTCTCTTCTGCCTCCTATGGGCATTTGGGATATACCGGAACTTCCCTTTGGATTGATCCCGAACGCCAGCTATCTGTTACGCTGCTCACGAACCGCATCTGGCCGGATTGCAGCTCGCAAAGGATCAAGCGCATACGGCCTGCATTCCATGATGCAGTCGTTGAGGCACTCAAGTGAGCCTGCAGAACCTGGAGACCGAACAACCGAACCTTGCCTCCGCTGAACTCGATACGCGCTCGGCGCTCGAGATAGCCTGCATCATCAATAATGAAGATAAAAAGGTGGCTCCGGCAGTCGAAAACGCTTTGCCCCAGATTGCGCAAGCCATCGATGTCATCGCCGAGGCCCTCCAACGCGGCGGCCGGTTGATCTATGTTGGCGCAGGAACCAGCGGACGTATTGCTGCCCTCGATGCCTCCGAATGTCCACCAACCTTTAATATCGACCCCAAGACCATACAATATTTGATTGCCGGCGGGGAAAAAGCCCTGGGCCGGGCCGCTGAGCATAACGAAGACTCACGCAACTTGGGCCAAGCCGATTTGGCTCGCAAAAAACCAACTAAAAAAGACGTGATTATAGGAATTGCCGCCAGCGGACGCACTCCCTATACCGTCGCGGCCATTGAATACGCCCGCAAAAGAGGGGCCAAGACCGTAGCTGTGGTCTGCAACCGCCATTCAGAGCTGGGACGCGCTGCTCATATCGAAATTGTTGCTGATGTTGGCCCGGAGGCGCTCTCCGGCTCCACCCGCATGAAGGCTGGAACAGCCCAAAAGATGATTCTAAACATGCTGACCACGGGGGCCATGGCCCGGCTCGGCTACGTCTATGGCAACCTGATGGTCAACGTTCACACCCGGAACCAAAAGCTGGTGGAACGCGGGCTGATGATCCTGCAACAGGCCGCTGGAGTGGAGCGCGAGACCGCCAGTCAAGCCCTCAAGGCGGCAAAAAATCAGGTGCAGGTCGCGCTGGTGATGCTGAAAACCGGCTTAGGCAGGACCCAAGCCCAGCAGAGATTGAAACGGGCTAAGGGAAACGTCCGCAAGGCAATTGAAGCCCGGTAAACTAGAATGGGACCGAGAGGAACCACGTAGTCCATGGATAAATTTGTAATCCGTGGCGGTAATCCACTGGTGGGAACCGTCCGCATCAGTGGCGCCAAGAACGCTGCTTTGCCGGCCATGGCCGCTGCCATTCTTACCGAAGAGCCGGTCATTCTGGAAAACATTCCGGACGTGCGCGACATTCAGACGGAGCGTAACCTGCTGGTCTCCATGGGCGCGGAAGTTGAGCTAGGCTATGGACGCGCTCATCACCGCACCACGATATGCTGCAAAGGCCTGGTCAAGCCGGAAGCTGCCTACGAACTGGTAAAGACCATGCGGGCCTCTACTCTGGTACTTGGCCCGCTGGTGGCCCGCATGGGTCGTGCGCGTGTCTCCCTTCCCGGTGGATGTGCGATCGGCGCACGCCCTATCGATCTGCACATCAAAGGCCTGGAAAGACTGGGCGCAACTATCACCCAGGAACATGGCTTCATTGAAGCCAGCGCCGAGCGTCTCAGGGGCGGACACATTGTCTTCGACAAGATCACCGTTACCGGCACAGAAGACCTCATGATGGCCGCCACACTCGCAGAAGGCGAGACGATCATGGAGAATTGCGCCCGCGAACCCGAAGTCTCCGACCTGGCTGCGCTGCTGAACAAGATGGGCGCCCGGATCGAAGGAGCGGGCGACTCAACCATCCGCATTCAGGGTGTAAGCAAGCTGCACGGCGCTCGTCACCGCATCATCCCCGATCGCATTGAGGCTGGGACATTTGTGATTGCCGGAGCGCTCACCGGCGGCGACCTGATTATTTCGAGTTGCGATCCCCGGCACCTCGGCGCGGTTCTGCAAAAAGTTCAGGAGTGCGGCGTTAAGATCAAAGCCAACGGCGACTCGGTGCGCGTGATGGGCGACAATCCACTCACCGCCGCCGACATGAGCACCGAAGAGTTTCCCGGCTTCCCTACCGACATGCAGGCGCAATATATGGCGCTGGCCACGCAGGCTGAAGGCACATCCATCGTCACGGAAAACATCTTTGAAAATCGCTTCATGCATGCCCAGGAGTTGGTTCGGATGGGGGCCAACATCAAGGTTGAGGGCAGCCGCGCCATCGTCCGAGGCAGCACTCCGCTGAGTAGCGCAGCCGTCCAATGCTCTGACTTGCGCGCCTCGGCATCATTAGTCATTGGGGCGCTGGTCGCCGATGGAGAGACCATCATCGACCGCGTTTATCACATCGACCGTGGCTATGAACGTATTGAAGAAAAACTGCGTGGCGTAGGCGCCCAGATCCGTCGCATCGGCGAAATGCTCCCCAAGCGCGCCGCTGCTCCGGTTGTGGTTGCGTAAAAGAAGCTTACGATTTCTTCTTGCGGGGCGGCAGAGGTTTGTCGTACGCATCCGTTTCGGTTGTCTTCAAGATCTTGTATTTGACCTTTTGTGGCGATACAAAATCCACCTTCTCATAAACGCTATCGATTGCCGGCATTCCCGCGCGAAGCTGCGCCTCTAGTTTGTTGGGGGCCTTCCTGGCCCCAGCCTTCTTCTTAGACGGCGCAGCTTGCGAGGACTTTCTTTTCGAAACTCCAACCATACGAAATTAGGGACCTAGCTTAATGGAGGTTATCGGATGGACCTCCCAGACAGTCGGCATACGACTCTTCAAGCTGGGTGGACCCGGCCTCTGCCCTGTGCTGTGGGCCACATCAAAGAACAAAGAGCCTTCTATAGTTACAGGAATCGGAGGACTATAAAAGTGATAACCCGCCCCCGGCAGGTTGTTGTTGCCGAAAAACTTCTTAAAGGCATTCCGGGCGGTGTTGAGGGCCGTAAATGCCGGGCTGTTCTGCGGAGGAAGTCCGGAAACCTCCATGGTCATGTACGTCTCCGGCGTAGTATTCGGATGCCGCCCGATAATCAGGTGAAAGTCATTGTCAGCCTCGCGGCTCGCGGCATATAAAAACGCCGTAACGTGTATATTTCGCATCTCTTCTTTGACACGATTCGAGTTGGGCGTATCTGGGATTTTTGGCTTGTGGTGAATCATCTGGTCATCCGGCGTCAACTTGGCTACCAGGTCGCGAAGGTCATTGAACTTCTCCGTAGGCGCCTGGGCAATGGATAATTTGGCTGCCTTCCGCGCCGTTCCTCCGAAATTGTCGCCGGTCGAGACCGTGGCCCTCATGGCGCTCATCACCGCCGCGGTTGACGGCTGCTTGCCCACCAGAGCCTTCTTCAGAGCCATCGCCGTCGGTGACTTCTCGTAGGAATCAACCTCTGTAGTTTTGATGATGCGATATTTACCTTTGAATTTTGTGATCTGGTGAATCGAATCCAGGGCAGGCATTCCGTGTTGTAGTTGTTCCAGTGGAATATCGGCTTTAGCGCCAGTAAGCGGTAGTGTTTTTGTTCTGATCTTGTGTTGCCGGCTGGGCATTTTTTTTGGACCTCCTGAGAGTCAACTGTTGCCAGTTGTTCCTGTCGTTAATCGGGAAACGTTATTTTGGGAAACTCTGGACTCCCCGACTGCTAAAAATTAAAGGGGAGCTCGACTGTTCTTATTGGGCAATACGTGCAAAAGTATACTCCCAGGGAGGTAGCATCAAAGCAAAAAAGGTCGTTGATTTCTTCCGCTTGTACCAAAACGGGACTTAAGAAAGACTTACAATTTGCAATTTGAAATCTAGCACCTGGTTCACGTTCTTCCATGGTCATTTTCGTCGTAAGCCTTGGGTTTTCTCTGCGATCTCTGCGACCTCTGCGGTGAAGTCTTGGTGTACTTTCAAATCTTGTTCACCGCTGTCACCTGCACTAGCGCGTGTTGCAGCAGCTTAAGAGCGATGGCCCAGCGCTGCACCGCCTCGTCCTGGCTATCGCCGTAACCGTTGACGTAAGCGGTAATGTAAAAACCGTTGACCGAATCCTCCTGGCCATCCACGTGATAGTAGCAACGACGAACCACAAACTGCGCGGACGCCGCCATCTCCGGTGCGCGCTGCAACAGATGATAGAGGTCCTGGGCCAGCGTCTCGTGTTTTTCCAAAGATATCTGAAGCTCGCTGGTGGTGAACAACAAATCCACATAGCAGACAAACTTGCAGGCAGCGCCAAAGATCTCCTCTTCCGGAAATAGTTCAGTGCTGAACCAGGCATCGCATTTAGCGGTTTTGAGGGGAGAGACAGCCGCATTGATGCGGCTAAGAAATTCGCTCAACTCCCGATGTTTCACGGCCTCCTCGATATTCAGCACCAGATCAGGATGCTGCTTGAGGTCGTAATAGCGGTTTGTGCCGTCTTCCGAACTCCAGGGCATCTCCAGCGCAGGATCTTCAGGCCCCAGCTCGATGGAGTAGTCGACCTGCATCAGGCCATCCCACGCCGTTCAAAGAAATGGATGATCTGCCGCTCCGCCCAGCGTCCATCATAACCATTGGGCTGGGCCAGGAAGGCGCAGTGGCCGCCATGTTCGGTCTCCAGCAGCGTGATCTGTGGATTGGCGAGCAGCTTGGCGCGAGTCTCCGGCAGGATGCGAATGAAAGGATCGTCTTTGGCATGGATGATCAGTGTAGGCACGGCGATCTTATCGACCACGCGGGCGGCCCCGGCTCGGGTGTAGTAATCGTCGGCATCGTTGAATCCGCTATAGCGCGCTGTAATAATGTCGTCGAATTCGCGGATACTGCGCGGGCGGCGTTCGAGTTGGCGATAGATCTTCGGAAACAGCGCGCGCTTGCGATGGTAACGGCGCATCAGGCTGCCCAGAAACTTCCATTCATACATGCGGTTGGCTGCCTCGTGGATCGCATCGGCGGAGGCCGCCAGATCGGCCGCCGGCGAGACCGCAGCCACAGCTTTGACTTGCTTCGGGGCGCTGCTTCCCCACTCGCCTGCCATCTTCAATACCAGATTGCCGCCCATGGAGTATCCCACCAGGGCGACCCCTTGCAGCTTGTCCTGCTGAATCAAAGTTCGTGCGACTGCGCCCACATCGCCGGAGCAACCAGAATGATAGAGAGTTTGGGTCAGCTCTTCAGTGCCGCCGCAGTTGCGCATGTTCATGCGCACCACGTTCATGCCCGCCTCCCAGGCCTTAGAGCCAGTGCCAATCACATATTGCGAAAGGCTGGAGCCTTCCAGTCCGTGGACAATAATGACCGTCAACCGTCCGGCCCGCTCCGGCTGCCAATGGCAATGGCACAGCACCTGGACACCCTCTTCCACCTGAAACAACCGCTCTTCCGGCTCCGGGAGACGACTCTGCCGGGGAAGAAAGTTCCCGGCAAGCGTCTGGGCATGGTTATTGCGCAGAAAACGCCGGGGGACAAAGGGTTCGCTAGCCGGATGCTTGGACTCGCCAGACATGAATGATTCCACAGACATTTATAATAGTATTTGATTGAATTCTAACCTGAAGAGCTTGAATCCATGCCGATTTTTGAATACATCTGCCGGAAATGCGACCACCACTTTGAGAGCATCGTAATAGGCTCCCAGGAGCCCCATTGTCCCAAGTGCGAGAGCAAGAAACTCGACCAACAGCTTTCAAGGTTCGCCGTAGGCGGAGAGCGCCCCGCCACTGCCATCAGCAACGCAGGCCCCTGCGGTAGCTGCGGCGATCCAAGAGGCCCAGGCGCCTGCTCGATGAATTAGTGCTGGATGAACTCTAACTCGGTCGTTCCTGCACAGCCTAAATGGGCACATCGCTAGATATTCGGAGAATGGGGTTGGAGTTGGTTTTGCCGTTCCGATCACCGGATGACCCGATCACCAGATCCCCCGATTTCTTACGCGTCGTGTAAAATAAGGGTCTGTCCTCGATGGTGGGTATAGTTCAGTGGCAGAACGCCAGACTGTGGCTCTGGATGTCGTGGGTTCGACCCCCACTACCCACCCCAATTTGATTACTTAGAATGAGTGGTTTTAGCGAAATCGATACCGTCCACTTATCTCAAAAGAACTTGACCATGAGGAGAATGCAATGAAGAAGTTACTTGCGGTGACAGCCTCAATTGTGTTGGTGACCAGCCTGGCTTTGGCACAGTCGGGCAGCGGCGTTAACAAGGACGCGTTGAATCCCCAGCCGGAACCGCCAGGCGTGCACAAGAAGACCACCAAGAAAAAGGCTGCTTCCAGACAAGTGCAACTGAACCCCCAGCCGGAGCCTCCGGGTCAGACGTCGACTGAAATGCGCAAAGCTGGCGGAGACCCCAAGTCGAAAGTCGAGCTGAATCCTCAACCGCTGCCGCCCAGACAGACGTCGACCGAAATGCGCAAAGCCGGCGGAGACCCCAAGTCGAAAGTCGAGCTGAATCCTCAACCGCTGCCGCCCAGGCAGACGTCGACCGAAATGCGAAAAGCTGGCGGAGACCCCAAGTCGAAAGTTGAGCTGAATCCTCAACCGCTGCCGCCCAGGCAGACGTCGACCGAAATGCGAAAAGCCGGCGGAGACCCCAAGTCGAAAGTCGAGCTGAATCCTCAACCGCTGCCGCCCAGGCAGACGTCGACCGAAATGCGAAAAGCTGGCGGAGACCCCAAGTCGCAACAGGTGGAGTTGAATCCTCAACCGCTGCCGCCTGGGGCGCGAAAGGCAGGGGAGAATCCGGCCGAGCAAAAGGCCAAGAAAACCTCAACCCCAAAATAAATCGGGATCGAGTAGCTGCGGGAGCCAAGCCTCCCGCGGCGCTCGATTGCGCGCACAAATCAAGAAGACGTCAATGATTGAATACCATCCGGACACCGCTTACAATCCGTAATCAAGATGTTCCACTTGCAACGTTGCCCAGCGCCTGCCGGAGAGAGGAATCTGTCCGTCAGCAGATTGGAGTGTCCGAAAGGGGTGCGCTTATGAAAAAACAGGGCTTCCCGCAGGGCAATCCGGCGGAAGATTGCCAGAAACTACAGTTGTGGTGGACCGAGGAAATGCAGAAGGCTGGATTTTCCGGCGCAGTCGCCGTCGAGCCCATGAGACTGGACGCGCAACAGCCTCCCCCGGCAGGCTTCGGCAAACAACTGTTTGAATCTTTGGTTCTGCAGCGCCAGGCGGCAAGGAGCACTTTTGCTTATCACGCAGCAATTCCCGGCGCTCCGTGGCCGTTGGAAACAATCGTGATGACCACAGAGTCGGGAATGATCACTTCCGTGATCTACCGGACGATCTTGGAGTTGCCCATCACCGCCGAGGTCTCATTCAAGAAATCCATCGGCCTATTAAGTGACAAGCTCGAAGTGGAAGGGCCGGCAGCGGACCAGTTCAGGGACCGGAAAGCGCTTTTGAAAAAGATCAAGGACTGCCTCAACCGCCGCTACGATCCCCCGGCCTTTGGTTTTGTGGCTTCCAAGAAGTCCTTCGAGCTAGGAGAAGCTTCAGTCACATTGCGGGAGGCTGCAGGAAAGTGCGAAGTGATTGTCGTTACTACCGTCCGCTCGGAGAGCGCCTTCGTCGGGCATAACTACAGCCTCGGGCTGGATAAGACGTTGGACATCATAAAGGCAATTGGACAGAGAGATTAAATCGTCCAGTCCTCCACCTTTAACTTCTTGATTCGGGTAAACGCCTGATCACGAAGTCCTCGGGTACATTTGCTTGCTCTGTCAGAGCAATGAAACTCTCCCAAGAGTCTGGTCGCCGCGACAGGATCACATCGCCTGTCGTTGGGTCTTGGCGGATGAAGACCTCTTTGCCGTCAAAGCGAAACTCGGAAGGCAGGCGAACTGCCTGGCTTCGGCCGTTACGAAACAGTTTTGCGGTACGCGCCATCGGATGCTCCTGAACGTTTTTGGTATATACCATAGTATGTCACACAAGGTTCGGCCTGCGGCACCAGCGAACCTGCCTTGCTCGACTAACCGCGAACTACTTTCTTAGGTCTCCCTCCAAGTTTTCCATTCGCTCTAGAGGCGGCCCTTTTTGCCCGGCTTCTGGATTGGCCCCCAATTTGACCAAGCCTGGAAGCCATCCACTTCTTTGAGCCAAGAAACCCCTCCAAGAGTCCCGGCACATAGAGGTCGGCATCCAGTTTGGGAAAATGAATTCCAAGACCCGACGGAGTGACCTCAATCTCATTGAGTTGGGACGGCTTGGCATTTTCCAAACCCTGGGCATCATGTGGTGAAAAGCTCAAAATCAGCTTTGAGCTTAGATTGATTACGATGTGCCCGCTTTTACGGTCGTAATGCGCAGAAACAGCCCTGGGAAGCACCTCTTGCAGTTCTTTGGCCCGCTGGTTCGCCAATTCGAAATTGTCATGCAATACCATGAATTTCCTCCCATGCCCGGCAAAGCTCTTTCAAGTGCCCTGTCAAAACGCTTTGGATGTGCGTGAGTTCTCGTCTTGAAAATCCATAATTCTCGCGAAGCTCCACCAGTCCAACCGGACAGTTCAAATTGAATACCGCTTCCCAGCCCCGCCCGATGACATGAACATGGGCCGGCCTATGGTCGTTCGGATAAATCACCACACGCAGTCCATCAAACCTGAGAACTGTCGGCATTGTTGAATTTTATCATAATCCTAAACGCTTAGGTTTAGGAACTGCCTTGTTTGCAATCCAACCAGATGTATAGGAGTTGCGTAAAACAGTAACGTTTTATGGTGGAAGAACGGCCCTCAAGTGGCGGCTCCAACTCTGAAAATGCTTTAGATGGCTCAAGCAGTGCCCTTACTCGATAGCACCGTCTTCTTTTGCCTTCCTTTGCTGTTAACAGCGCGGGCAGGCTTTCTACCAGATTTTTTTCCTTTTAATTCCTTCGGCCAGTTCGCTGGAAGCTCATCTCCTTCCATTGGGGGATTCCAAGATTTTGCATTTGCTTTAATCAGCGTTGATCAGTCAAATCAGCGTCATCAGTGGTAAGGTTTTGAATGCGCGCCTTGCACAATCGCGTCTAACGCGGGACGAGCCGTGGCAGTCTTGCCATTCAGTTCGAAGAATGACATCGGGCCCCAATCGGAGGCAGCAAGGTCGGGCGCCCACGGACGTATTCCCGACAACACCCCTCCTCCTGCGCCCCAAGCCACCAGATCATGAATAAAACCGGCCTGACCTTCCGGACTGAGTGGATAACCCTTGGCCGCATCATTCCAGATGAATCCGCTCTGCATCTTTGCCGATGGATATCCAAACTCGGCAATGAACACCGGACGCCCCAATTCGCGCTGCACCGCCGTCGCCATCTCTTTGAAAGCCCGAAGCCGGTCTGGCGGATAGGCTGACGAAGTTGGGTAGTACGATACTCCCAACTCATCCGCGACAAAGCCGCCCGTCTTCATGGCCCGGTAGAAAGCCACGGCCTGAGTGGGCAAAACCGAAGTGATGCCGCTTACATGAGTGCTGAAGCGCGCACGCGGATCGACCGAGCGAATCCCCTCCGCCACCGCCGCCAGAATTTTCGCCTCGTATGGCCAAAGATGCGCCTCCAGCCAGGCAATTCGCTGGGCTTCCGGCATCTTCATCAGTTCGACTACGGACATTCTTCCAATGGCTAGATCTATGGCGTCCGGGGGCTTGTACCAACCTGCGCCGCCAGCCGTATCGTCGCAACCGCCAGGCATGGGATGAACGGCCACACCGGCAGTCCCAAATTCAACCTCGTTGCCCAGGTCCCAGATGCGTACCTTCACTCCGGTACCCACAATCTGGCGGGCCGCCGCCGCGCCGTACGATCGTAGTACCGGGAGCATCTGATCGAGCGTAAGCGACGTCCACACGCCTGGAACTTTGATCTCCGGATAGTCGCTAAAATCCGGTGCGGGCTGGCAACGAACATCACCGTAAATGTCGAAGAGCCCCAGCTCAGGATTGAACGGCAGGTTTAACGACTTGGCCATCCGCGCCCGCTCCAGACCCCGGTCCATGCTGTGATCGCCAAAACCGGTCCGGTATTTCTGGGCGGTCGAAATACGCGCATAGACCTCATTTGCGCCATGGCTTGCGAACATCCGCTGCAAGTCGTTAGTGGTCTTGGCGGTGACTTTGCCGTCCGTGAAGGTAATTCCATAGCGGAGCGCCAACTCCGTAAAAGGGCTGACTGAAACCGAAATACGAAAATCCCTGGCAGCCGGCCGCTCCTGCGAAAGATATATCAAGCCGGTCCCCAGCACTGCAAATCCGAAAAGCTTGGCTGCGCCTCGCATGGTGGTCACGCCTCGCACAAGATCAGCATACTGCCTCGCGTGTGTTCGTCACAATTCGCAGCGTTGGAGCAGCGGATCAAGGCCAACGTGCAAAAGCTAGTGAACTTTACCACAACCGTAGAGAAGAACTGCGGCATCAGCGGCCGGGTACTGTGGTCAGAATCGGAAGATAATCTCGCCCAGAAATTGATTGAGCGGCTGCAAAAGGTGCAGTGAGGAGCAGTTGGCAGTTAGCAATTAGCAGTTAGCGAAAATCATCTGCACCGCCCGAGTGTAACTATAAAGTGCAAGTCAAGTCCCCTGGGCCGCTGAAAAAAGCGCCTGCAACACTTGAATCCGTTGAAGGCGCCTGATACGGGTCTCCCGTTGGAAAACCCGTTTGCGTTTAAAGGTTAGTAGCCACCATTTGATGAGGAGGGTGGGGTATTATCCGGGATGGTAAGAATCGTGAACACGGAGTGGGTAATGCCTGCACCCGTCCCGGTCAAGAATATGTAGTAGTCGCCTGGTGTGGCGCCAGTTGACAGGATGATCGTAATGGTTCCACTGCCGGAGCTCGAGAAAGTGACAGGACCGACGTAGACGCTGCCAATCGAACGGACGTCAGGGCCACCGTTATTGCCTACTGAGACCGAGACGCTTCCACTCAAACCACTGTTGAAGCCCACGCTGTAATTGAAAAACACATAGTTGTTTACGCTTGGGTCGACTGTTTGTGGTGCATCTATGGACAAAGAGAAATCCGGCGGAACTGCGCCCGTTCCTGTCAGGCTGACCGTCTGCGGGCTGTTGACGGCAATATCACTTACCGTCAGCGTCCCAGTCAGTGTTCCAGTTCCCGATGGCGTAAAGGTGACATTCATGGTGCAGCTTGCATTGACCGCCAGGGAGCTCGGACAGTTGTTGCTTTGGGCGAAATTGCCGCTGGTGGTGATGCCGCTGATGAGTAAGTCGGCCGAGCCACAACTGGTCAGCGTGACCGATTGAGCTGCGCTGGTCGTACCCGTGATCTGGTTGCCAAACGTCAGGCTTGCGGTGGACAAACATGCTTTGGCGAGCGGGTTCAGGAACACCAGGGCGGTCCCGCACCTGGATGAATTCGAGGTGCTGCAAGCGGTGACGGTGACGGTTTGCTGGCCGTTGACATTCGGTGCACTGTACAACCCGGTCTGGCTAATCGAACCTGCCTGCGGGCTGATCGACCAGGTAACACCCTGATTGTTGTTGGGCGCGTTCACCACCGACGCCTGGAACTGCAACGTCTGGCCGGAATTCACTCCAGCCGCGGCCGGGGTAACAGTCACAATGATGGGCGGGGTCGTCACCGTCCAGAGGGTCTCCGTCAGTTTAGGAAGAGCATGATTGGGATCGAGGATGAAGCCGGCGCCGTTGAGAGTGCTTCCGGCAACTGGTTCGCCCACATTGACCCGTCCTGAAGCGAAGCCGCCGCCCTGCTCGGAGAAATGCTCGACGACGCAGTTAAAGAAAACCGTATCGCCCACGAACAAGAGATATTCGTAGGTAAGGTCGTCGATGATTCCCAGATTCAGAAGATCTAGAATCGTCGCGTAGTATGCGAAGATCACCTCGTCCGGGAACATGGGAAGTCCATCCGGGTTGAAGCCATACGTCGAATGTTTATTAAGGGAGAGGCCGTATTGAATATGGAGGTTGGCCGGAACAGGAGTGCCTGGGTTCAAGAAGGCACTGTGGTCGAAAAATGTCCCCTCATGCGCCGCTGTGAAATAGTCAAACGCGAAGTACTGCGTTGGATCGAGGTTGAAGCCTCCATTCACAACGGGGGCCGCCACCAAAGCAGCGGAATGCTCGTCGTCCAGATTATGACCGCTAAGCACTCCCACGAGGTTAATGAGGTCGACGCCGAGCACTCCGCCAGCCAGTCCTATCAGAGCATCACAAGTGCCGCTCACATGCAGCCCGCTGTCATGGTCCCACAGCGTCAGGTAGTTGATCTGAATGAACCCATACGTAACTCCTGTATTACTGACGGCAAAGCCCAGTGGCTTTACCCGGAAATAACTGAAAGGGTTCGGGCCCAGCCGCTGATTGACTGTCTCCGGGACAGAATCAAAAAATGTGGCAAAGTTGTCCGGCTCCCCGGCCGACACATGATAAAAAGGCGTAAATGCGTCGGCCAGTTGGTTCTCAAACGCATCGGGCAGCCCGTCATGGTCTAAATCAGCGCCGGTGATCTGGCCCGACGCTGTATTCGCCGCAAACGCCGTCGTCGCAGTCGGGTAGAGCGGTACAGCAGACGACGAAGCCCCGCCTCCACTGGCGATCATGAGCGGGCCCTGCAACGAGAGAGCTCGCGAAAGATCATGCTGCATGACTCCGTCCAGGATGCGCGAATGCACCTTGAGGTCCTGGGTGTTCAGGTTGGCCTGGCGTTTCACCAGGGCCTGCACAATAGCGTTTTGCACATACGGCCGTACCTTGTCATTGATTGTGCGCCGCTGGTCGGCGGTAAAGGAGTTATAGGCAGCCTGCCGCTGGGCCGTCGAGCCCACAACAGCTTGCGACGGTTTCGCAGGACTATAAGGCGCCCACGGAGTTTGGGCCGACCCAGGAATGGCGCTGAGCACAGAACCAATCAGAATGCAGCTTGCCATCAACAGTTTATTGAAAGTCTTCATGCAGAGTAAATTCTCCTTTGCGCCATCCCGACTCCCACATGCCCTACAGGCGCTTTTGTAGAGGGCACTGGTCAGGAGTGGAGTTAGAGTAGGTTTCCCAGGCGTGTCCGTCAGATTTAGCAGAACCGTTCCAGATCAGCAGACCATTACCTCACTTCTATAGAGATCATTCTGCACCTAACTTGACTGGAGCGCCGTGGCACTTTCGGAATAGTTCAAACACCACTTATGGCTATGACGCTGTTCTCTTAACTCAATGGACTCTATAGCTGCTCTAGGTAGGTTGTAAGCGTCAGTGTCCTCGTTGAAGCGCCAGTGTGGCAAATTCGGACAAGTTGCTTGTGCCGTTAGAACAGACCTTCTATAGTCGTCTCGCCGGAATCTATTCCGGCAGATCGTGAGAGGAAATAAAATACAATGGACAACAACATGATGTTAGGCCCCAATGATGCTCTTAACCAACTACGGCCATACGAGCTCAAGTCGAGATTGGAGTTGCAGAGCTCTGGTTCTTGCTTCAACATAGTTTGGACAGATTGCGGCTGTTGCTTTGTTGGATGCTGCCCCTATGCGGCCATAACCCAATGTAATTAATTGCTGGATGATTATTCTTTACATTGGCAAGTAATCACATTGCATCCTGGTTGACAAATCAGGCCGTGGGCCTTCAAGGCCCACGATAAAACAGGTTGATCTTCCTGCCTCAGGCCGGCTCCTGAATGACGCTCCCTTGCTGCGTACACATCTAAAATAGTACTGGGTAGATCCACTACTGTTGCATTAAGGAATGAAGCGTGCTGGCATTAAGTACGTGCCAATAATGAGGTCTCAGTTTTTGGTGTTTCAATAATCTCATTTATAAGATAACTTCTAATGTCCTCGTCGCAGCGTGGCACATTCGGACAACATGCTTGAGCTGATAGCAGGGGAGATCTATAGTCGCCTTCGCCGGAGAATTATTTCGGTAAATTGTTAAGACAAAGGAAACAAAGCTATGGAAAACAACAATATGTTGGATCTGAGCGACGTTCTCAACCAACTTCAGCCACGGGAGCTTCGTCCGAGGCTGGAGCTGCAGAGCACGGGCTCTTGCTACGGTGTAATTTGGTGGACCGATTGCGGTTGTGGCATTATGAATTGCTGCCCCTACGTAACCGGAGCTTCATGTGGTATTCCCTAGATGCGCAAGATCAATCTCGCATAAAAAATGGGCCCATTCACGACCGGGCCCATTTTTATTGGCTGCGGCCAAAGTCCCCTTAGGCGGAAGACCGCACGATCGTTGTGCTTCGCCGGGTAAAATAGCGATAGATTCTGGTTGCATACATGCTCAAACCAAGGACCAACGAAAGTGGAATTATAACTGCATATAAGATCCCCAACAGGTGGCTGCCGGCCTTCATGAATTCTCCAGTTTTGAGAGCGGTAACCAGCGCGTGCAGCGTTTTTGGCAGGCGAGCAAAAAAAGTGGCTGAAGGATGAAGCACATAGCGGTACTCCAGGCGCAGCAAGAGAGCTATACATCCCACAGACCCGATGGCATACACCAGGAAGATCCGGCGGCCGTGGCGGCGCATGGCGGGCATAACCAGGGCCTCTTTGGAGCGCAGAAACCATCTTCTGATCTGCGTCCAGGCCAGCCGGTGCAGCTCTGGCAGACCGAGATAGTCCACCAAGAACCAGTATCCGTCAAATTGGAACAAAGGATTCAGGTTCAAAAGAGTCATGGTATCCACGAGAGTACCGGCCACGGCAAACTCGGCCACGCCAGTTGTGTAGCTCAACACGGTGAAAATGCAAAAAACAAGCTGCTGGAAGTAAACACCGGCCCAATCAACCACCATGCGCTGGCGGCGCGGAAATCGCCAGATTTCAGACACGTCCGCGTAAAAAGAGGGCATGAAAGCATATAAGCCAAAGCCAATGCCGCCTGGCGTTCCTCCATATCGGGTGACAGCCGAGGAGTGGCCGAATTCATGAAAAAGGACACTGATAAGGGCCACTAAACTCACCAGCATCAAGTTGACTTCCACTTCATCGTCAACCAAGGCCGGCAATTGGCTCGCGTAAAGCCAGTAGTGACATCCAACAATGGCCAGGACCCCGGCCATTGCCACAAAACGATTAAAGAGCCAGCTAAAAAGTTTCGAAATGCGATAGGTGAGGCGGCCCGAAAGCAGTCGCCAATGCAGAAAAATCGGAACCAGGCTTTTGCGCGCCTCCTGCACGGGCGCAGAAACTGGTGCAGAGACAGGAGCGTGGCCTTCAAAAATTTCCAGCGGACCGTATTCCTGTTCCAGAAAGCTCTGCAACTGGCCGGCAGAAATGGATATGTTTCGAGAGTGAAGTCTCTCGGCTATAGTCTCAAGACTAGTGCTGCCGTCCAGGCCCTCCAATATTTCCTTAGCGAGCGACGAAAGCCGAAACTGCCGTCCCTTGGGCGTGCGTATGAGAAATTCTTCAGCATCGCTGCTACCTTCATAGGGATAAAAGCTACACCCCGAATTTAATTTAAAATAAGTTGCCATAATGCAGCTCCTCCGCGACCTCGCTCCTAATATCAAATGAAAACAAAAATGGGCCCGTTTCTCACGGGTCCATCTAAGGTTTTATGTTAGCGCTGTATCTACAGCGCATTGCACAAGCTTCTAGAAGGAATTTCGTCAATTAGGATAAAACGGGCCAGTACATATTCCACCAATGACATAGGGGCAGCAGCCCACAATGCCACAACCGCACTCTGCCCACAGAACTATGCCCGTACACTGCGCCGTGCTCTGCAGTTCCAGCCTCGGCTGCAGCTCGTTGGGGTGAAGCTTTCGCAAAACATCATCAGAGCTAAGGATCATGTTATCTTTCATCATTCATTTCTCCTGTCATTACCGGAAGACTTCCGGCCCCGCGACTATAAAACTCGTATGCCAGAACCACAAGCATCTTGTCCGAATGTGCCACGCTAGGATTTAATACAGCACTATATATATAACTGCTATCACCACTGAAAAAATGGACCCATCTTTCATGGATCCATTTTCTCCGAACTATGCGGCCTATGGACAAGATAATACGGTAAAGCCCGTTCCGTATGGGCAGCAATTCAAAATGCCACAACCACAATTGGCCCAATCCACAGCGACCGTGCATATAGTTGACCCCGAGCTCTGCAGCTCCAACCTCGGCTGAAGTTCGTGGGCCCTGAGCATGCTGAAAATGTCGCCGGAGTCCAGCAGCTTTTTATTTTCCATAGTTTGTTCCTCCTTCCTGGTAATTTACCGGCATAATGTCCGGTGTAGGCGACTATAAAAGTCTCATCCTAGACGCACAAGTACCTTGTCCGAAGTTGCCACGCTGGTATTCCAAACGGACATGCCAAAGCACAGTCGCCGCAATCAAAGCCCGCACAATAGACACGTGTCTCACGGGTCCATTTGTTGTATATTGATAGATATAGATAGTACTGACTCCAAAGGGCCAGATCATCTAGCTACAGGCTATTATGGCATAGCCGGTAATGTAGGGGCAGCAATTCATAATGCCACAACCGCAATCGGCCCAACCAAAGGCAGCTAAGCACGTATTTGTCCCTGAGCTCTGTAGCTCCAGCCTCGGCTGAAGCTCGTAGGCCTGGAGCATGCTGAAAATGTCACTAGAGTCAAACAGCTTTTTATTTTCCATAGCTTGTTCCTCTTTCCTGGTAATTTGCCGGCATAATGTCCGGTACAAGGACTATAGAAGCCCCATGCCAGGCATACAAGCAGCTAGTCCGAATATGCCACGCTGATACTGGCACATAAAAGCACGGATATCCCTGATATTGCTCTCTAGAGCTCCGGACGCAATTGATAAAAAATGGGTCCGTCATAGACGAACCCATCTTTCTGTGCATTACATGGCCTATGCACAAGCTAACAGGGTATAGCCGGTGACGTAGGGGCAGCAATTCAAAATGCCGCAACCACAATTGGCCCAGTCGACGGCAGCCGTGCATAGACTCGTCCCCGAGCTCTGTAGTTCCAGCCGTGGCTGGAGCTCATGGGCCCGTAGCATGCTAAAGACGTCGCTGGAGCTAAGCAGCGTTTTGTGTTCCATAGCGTATTTCTCCTTCTTTATAGTTTTTGGACATACTGTCCGGTGAACGTGACTATAGAAGTGCTATGCTGGGTGCACAAGCAGCTAGTCCGAATATGCCACGCTAGAAGTCATCTCATAAATGTCCTTGCGGTTACACCAGGGCTAAAGCCCAGAACTTAAATCGCACTTAACGCGGGCCTGAAAGGCCCGCTCTTCCACCAAAATCCAGCAAACCCATTTATGCGACAGGTTCTAGTTAATTAAGCTGCACAACAGCGGCACTCACATTTGATATAAAGCCCCGCTTCCAACTGCGTGACGCCTCAGCGTGGCAAATTCGGACAATCCCCTTGCCCTGCCAATGCAGAGCTTTTATAGTGCCTTCTCCGGAGGAATTGCTCCGGGAATCTCAATTACTGGGAGGACATGATGGACCTGTTCTTGCGAAATCTTCGTTACACACTGCGGACGATGAGCAGGAACCCAGGCGTCACGTTGATTGCTCTCATCACCTTGGCCATTGGAATTGGGGCCAATACGGCAATTTTCAGCATTGTCAATTCTTTCTTACTGCGGCCATTGCCCTTCAGAGAACCGGACCAGTTGGTGGCCGTATATGCGGTGCCTCCCAATTTCGATCGCAGCCCGGCTTCCTATTCAGAATTCCAGGCGTGGCGGGACCAGAACAAGGTTTTTTCAGGCTTAACGGGGTTGTTTGAGTCCACATTCAATTGGACCGGAGGAGCTGAACCGGTAAGGATTCAGGGGGCCTTGGTCACCGAAAAGTTTTTTGAAACATTCGGCACTGTGCCTTTGAAGGGACGGACATTTCTGCCTGAAGACCACAAAGGCGATGGACATGTCGTGGTCCTCAGCCAGGGGTTTTGGGTCACGCAGCTAGGAGGGGCCCCTGACGTCATCGGACGGACTCTGACCCTCGATGGCCTTCCCTACATTGTGGTCGGCGTTATGCCTGAAAGCGCGCCCGACTTTACCCCCGACCGGCAAACCAGTCTATGGGTCCCTTTCGAGCCGAATCGCCCTATGTATGCAATGAATCCAACCTATCACTTTGTAAGAGTGTTCGGGCGGCTCAAAGACGGGGTCACGATGGAACAAGCCCAGAGCGGGATGGGCCTGGTTGCCAAGCAGGTCACCGGCTACTACCGCTTCCTGCAAGACACTGTCACAGTCGCGCCTTTACGCGACGTTTTGGTTGGACGCCTTCGCACAGGGTTGGTCTTCCTGCTAGGGACTGTAATTTTTCTCCTGCTGATTGCATGCGCTAATATTGCCAACCTCCTGATGATTCGCGCGGCGACCCGGCGCCGGGAACTGGCAGTTCGGCGCTCACTGGGCGCCAGCCGCGCTCAACTGGTGCGCCAAATGCTGGCGGAAAGTCTGGTCATCAACATTCTCGGTGGCGGGTTGGGGCTTCTTCTGGCCATCGTGACCGAACACTGGCTTCTTGTGTTCTGGCCGGCAAACATTCCTCGTCCTTATCAACTGGGAATCGATTGGCGCGTCCTGGGTTTTACCGCATCTATTTCTCTGGCTACGGGAATTCTGTTTGGCCTGGGGCCGGCGCTGATCGGGTCCAAGGTCCCGGCCCTCGAACTTCTCAACCAGGGTTCGTCGCAAACCGGAATGGGGGCCCGGCAAAGCCGGTTTTTCAGTTTTGTTGTCATCGCCGAATTTGCCCTGGCAACGCTGCTCATGGTCGGCGCTGGACTCCTGGTCAAGAGCTTCCTGCGCCTGGAGGGCATCGATCCTGGCTTTCAGTCGAAAGGACTAATCACTGCGCAAATTACAATCCCGGAATATGAATTTAGACAAGGTACAGCCACCTACAGAAGGATCATCGAACAAATCCAAACTCTTCCCGGAGTAGAGGCCGTCGGGGCCACTACCTTTCTTCCCCTGGCAACCAAGGATTACGAGCTAAAACTTCATATACAGGGCCAGAGTTTTCCGGCAGGCCAGGAGCCGGTTGCGGCGCTGCAACTTGTGACTCCCGGCTTTTTCGGCGCCATGCACACGCCCTTGCTGGCCGGGCGTTCCTTTACGGAAAGGGACACGCGCGATGCCCCGCGCGTTGTCATTGTGAACGAAGCTATGGCGCGCCGGTTTTGGCCAAATGATGTCGCGGTAGGCAAGCTACTGGACAGCGGGCTGTTTGGCGCACAGGGATGGCAGCAGGTCGTCGGCGTAGTGGGTGATATCAGGACCAAAGGATTGGACGAACCCGCCGGACTGCAAATCTATTTGCCGTACACCGAGTTCTCGAACCTCGCAATGACGGTGACGGTGCGTGCCAATGTCGCAGCTTCCAGCCTGACTCCTGCCATCGAAAAAGCAGTGTTGAATATTCACCCAGGTCTCCCTGTCCGGGTCAAAGCCATGGAGGGCGTGCTGCAGGATTCGGTCGCGCCCCAGCGCACGGCCGCAGTCCTGCCACTGTTGTTTGCGGTTTGCGGCCTGGTCCTTTCCTGCATGGGCATTTATGGAGTCACCTCCTATGTGATCACACGGCGCACCCGTGAAATCGGGATTCGCATCGCCCTGGGGGCCGGACCTCATAAGGTGCTCTTGCTCATTTTTCGGCATGGGCTTTTATTGACGCTGGCAGGCGCCGGCCTTGGGCTCATTGGCGCTTTCATGCTGACCCGCTTGCTATCGCGATGGCTCTTTGGAATCAGCCCCTTTGACCCGCAGACCTTCGTGATAGCTTGCGTTGCCTTAGCGACGGTTGCCGCTGTTGCCACCTATCTGCCCGCACGGCGTGCTACGCGGGTGAATCCGATGGTGGCCTTAAGAGAAGATTGAAGTAAAAGCAACAAGATGCACTTTTTTCACCTGCTGCATCGGCAGGGCTTTTTTCCAATGCTTCGATACTCTTCAACAAGGCAAAAACAGGGATGACTACTTTGTAAAGTTGACCAACTTCTGCACCAGCCCTCTGAGCAGCGCGTCCCTGGTTGGCTTTTCTCGATCTTCAGGCTCCACTTTGCATCGGGAGTCCGCTCAAAGCGCACGTGCATCTGCAGGGACCACCAGCACGGCAGCGGTAATTCCCAGGTTGCGCCGAAATCACACTGCTGGGGCTGGCGCAATGGACTTTACCGCGTTCGTTGTGACAGCAGGCTGGCGATGGCAGCATCTATGGGCTGGTCGGTAGCGTTCTGGAAGAATGTATATCCGGGAGAAGGATTGACCTCAAAGCAGTACCATCTTCCCTCTGGAGTGCAACGGAGATCAATGCCGGCCACGTAAAGGCCGAGTGATGCCGATAACGCCTTGCAGCGCATCTCGATTTCCGACGGCAGCCTGCAATCTTCAATATTGAGGCTGTTGCCGCTGCCACTGGCGTAGCGATAGTCATCAGAAGAAGATCTGATCCTGCATGCAAATACTTCTTCGCCGACAACATGAACGCGGAAATCATCTCCGGGAACATACTGCTGGAACTGCGTGGGGCAGGATTCAATACTCTCCAAATCATTTTTTCGAAGGTCACCCAATCGAGACACTAAGCTTCTTACGGCGCTGACCGACTTGTAGATGATTTCTCCGTGCTGCTGCCAGAAATCCCGCACCGCGTGAGCATCGGTAGTAATGAGCGTCTCCGGCACATGAAAACCATAGGCCCGAATAAGGTTGGACTGATAGGGTTTGGAAAAATTTGAGCTCATCGCCTCCGGACGATTGATAACCAGCGCGGGCGTTAATTCCACCCATATATTCAGGAGTTCTTCCACGTTGGACGCGTGCTTCCATGCCTCGCTGCCACGCCCGGCCTCAGCCACCGGCGGGAGTAGACTGCTTTCATACGGCCGGAGGTAAACCGCCGAAATGGAGCTGAGATCGATGGTGTGGCCGGGAATGCGCAAACATCCCTCAACTTCCTGAGACACGCACAATTCGACCTCAGTTTCAAGGATGTCCCACTGATTGACGAACACCACAGTTTCAGCACGTTGCCGGAGGCGATCATAGACCGCCACCAAAGGATCATCCCCCGGAAGTCCCCAAAGAAGAATCATTTTGTTCATGCATCCTTTCCAGTCAGGTAGTTCAAAATACAATGCTCCACCTCACTGCCGGCTTCGATGTTGGGCATCACATCGACGTGAAGAAACAACGCGTGTGGCCGAGGGCTGCTGTAGTGCAGAGAGAACAGGTTAAGCCGCGCAGCCTGCGCTAAGCATCGCGCTTGTCCACGAAGAGATTGGTCTACCTCACCTACGCAGCAATCACCCACGACTGTTGTGCTAACGCAATGGTCGTGGCTAACGATTGGCAGCGGCATCTCCGGTTGCCGGGTTGCATGGCGCAGCATCGGCCTGACTGGGACCTCAAGCTGCGCGGCGGTCGCAATCCATTTTTCCGATGGCCACGATGCTCCCGATTGTCCTACAGTCGCTGGCCGGTTCAAGACCCGGCAAGGCGCCTCTGACAGCCAGGAAATCAGGAAAGCGGTCATCTCTGCTGAGGCATACATTCTGTCTTCAGCTTTAATGTCTACAAGTTCGCTGGGAAGCACCCACGTCAGGCGATTCAAGATTCCTGTTACTTCGCCTGCATGAATTGACTTTCCACTTGCAACCAGCGTTGAATCAGCCGCATGTCCTGGGTGGTACCGCCATCCACCCAGGGACAAATCGACTGGACTCAAGAGAGTGCTTTGAGAAGAGTGGCGCGACACGAAGCTCCGAGCTGTCGCATCGCCTCGCGCCGCCGCCACAAGGATCATGACGACTGGCCCTTCTTCTCGCGCTCAAGAGCTCGTTGACCTACCGCCGGCCGCTCCTCTGCGGTAATAAAGGTCCCTTTCTTTCCTCCAGGGCCACCAGCGCCCTGAGTTGCGAGTTCTTCCTGGTTGACTCTCGCGAAGGTGCTGTCTCTGTCCTTGTGGTCCTTACCGTCCTTTTCCGCCTTTCCCTCCTTGTCCTTTCCGTCTTTATGACCTTTACTGATCGTGTAGTCGACTTCTGGTGTCAGATCACCGAACCAGGTAACTCCCTCTTGCACCATCCGCCACTGGAAGCGGTAGATGCCAGGGGATGACGGCGCAACAACCGTGAAATTGAAAGTTGTCGTGGCGCCAGGTGGCACCAGGCCGGGAACATCGACGCGGTTGGTTCCCCAAGTTGTGTTGTCTTGCGGGTTCTGTGAACCAAGCCGCTGGGGATTGCCGCCATCCCGTGTCCAGGTGGTTATGCCGGTGTTTTGCATGGTGACAGATACGTTGTACGACTGTCCTGGGGTAAACGGCTGCGACGGTGCAGTTTGCGACACGCAGATAGCATTTTCCCAGGGGAACACGGCAGTGTAGTCCAGCCGGAAGAAGCAGTTGAGCCCGGAGTAGTCGCTCGTCAGCGTAACACTGTGCAATGGATCGCCGATGTTCAAGCGGATCGTCCGGGTGTCGTCGTCTGGAAAATTGGGATCGTAAATATGCAAGGTCAAGTCAGCGCCGTTTAAATCGTAGCCATAGACAAGCACCACATGGTTTGCTCCCAGATCTCCAGGGTTGAGCGACTTGATGAGCACCAGCGCCAGCGGACTGGGGTGGCCACTATCGATGTCAGCCTTGATCTTCGGCCACTCGTCGTGGATCATGGTCCAGCCTCGGCCATGAGGCGCCAGACCAATCTGACTGAAAGTTGTTTCATGATCAGGCAGGGCCGGGTCCATCAACGCGTAATACCTCGTAACGCCTCCCGGAAGGTTGAAACTGGCAAAGAAGCGGTTCACGGTATAGGCATAGACTGGGTCGCTCTCGGTGGAAGGGGCATTGTTGCTTGCAGGCGGTAAGGCCCTGGCTTCAAAAAAGTCTCTTGCGGTGAAGACCATACCTCCACAGACCCCAAATGAGGTGTCGCCGATGTCGATGTCTCCAAATGGTGTTGGAATTGATAATAGGGCCAAATGCGGCCACGCTGAATTGCTGAAATGCAACCCGAAGATGTGAGGCAAGAACCCTGGGACGAATGTCATCTCCATTACTCCTTATAAGTTGAAAATATTGAAAGAGATCAGAATCGGCTTCCTGCCGGTTTCTTTCGCTTTCTACCCCTAATGTCGAAAGATGACGAAATATTTCATGGCCCATCACAACAATTCCGGTTTTGGAAAGAAGCCTTCTCAGGAATGACCGAAGTTGTACGCTGTAGTTTCTACATTTGAGTAAGATGTGTGATCTGCGACGAGTCCCGAAAGGGACGCATGAAAGTGACCCTAACACTGTTCACTTAAGGAATTGCGCATGGCTCGCCTTCTGCACAAGGCTGTTTTTTGCCTGAGTTCCGTGGTCCTTCTGATTGGCCGAGGAAGTGCTCTTCGGCAGGATCATGCAGGAACTGGCCCCAAAGACTGCGCGGACGCGCCTTCTCAAGCCGCGGAAAAACTGGCCCGTGAAGGGAAATCACAAGGCCTGTCTGAGGCTCTGAAACTTTATCAGCAAGCCTTGGACTGTGGCCCCGGCAATCTCTCGAAAGAGCGGCGAGGCGAAGTCCTTCTGAAAATGGGACGAGTGCAGCTAGTGCTGGAAAAGACCCAGGAGGCCCTCAACAGTTTTTCTTCAGCGGCTGAAATCTTCCGCCAAATTGAACATCGCAGCGATACGCTTGAAAGACAATATGCCGCAGCGCTCCTCAACCAGGCAGTCGCTCTCGGCAGTCTGAAGAGAATGGATGATTCACTGCCTATCTATAACCAGGCGCGGGAGCTGTTTCACACACTGGGCGATAAACCGCGTGAGGCCTTTACTCTGGGTGAACTGGGCCGTATTCATTTTCTGCTGGGTGACAACCAATCCGCGCTGGCCTACTGTTCGCAGGCGTTAGAACTGCGGCAACGTATTGACGGAAAAGATGAAGACAATCAAAGACAAAAGGCCACCCTTCTCGACTACAAAGGGAGAATTTATGCCCAGATGAATGAATCTGAATTGGCAATGTCGTATTTTCGGGATTCCCTGGTGATTGCGGAAAGGACCAAGTATTACCGTTTTATGGCCTACGCTCTCAACGATCTGGGAGCGCTCTTGTTGAGACAGCACAAGCCAGAGAGGGCCCAGAGATATCACCAGCAGGCCCTGGATATCTTGAACGAACACGAACCTGATAACACCGATGGAATCGCCGAAACCAAAACATTATTAGCAGACGCCCAGGCAGCTTCTGGCAGGTACGGGGCGGCAATAGAAAATTATCAGACCGCTCTCTTGTTGCAGGAAAAATCCGGCGATGTAATTGGCCAGGCGGAAACCCATTTTTCACTAGGGTTGAATGAACTTGCCTCTGCCCACCTCGAAAATGCCCTGCAGTCCCTGCAAAAAGCTGCGGAAATCTACAGTAAAGTCCATGAGCGGGCGGGCGAATCCAACGCAAGATTCCAGGCCGCCCGAGTTCATGCTCTCGAGCAGCACGACGCTGAAGCGAAAGCGGAACTGGAGACTGCCATACGCCTGGCGGAAGAAATCCGGAATTTCACCCCCGGCTTCCACTTACGGACCACCTATTTCGTCTCCCTGGAAAAGATGTATAGGTTTGGGATCGATTTGATCTTGCAACACCAGGACGTGGTGCCACCATCGGACCAGTTCCTCGCGTTTGATCTGCTGCAGCGCGCCCAATCGCGTGCACTTCTCGACACATTGGAATCCAGACTCGACGATGCAAAGTTGGCCCTCCCCGGCGATCTGCTTTCCCGCCGGGCAGAAATTCTGCAGGCACTACAAAAGCTAAACCGTAAACTCCAATGGCTGCTTGAAGAAGAATCCCCAAGTGCCCCGGTAGATGACGTGCATTTAGCAGTCAAACGGCTGGAAGCCTCGTTGGACCAGGTGGAAGCCGAGGCCAGGGCACAGCAACCCCGTCTGACCCTGCTTTCCGGCGGTGCGATGCCTGTGGCCGATATTCAACGTGAGGTTCTGGACGAAAATAGCGCGCTGGTCCAGTTTTATCTTTCCAATCCTTCAAGTTTTGCATGGGTCATAACCAAGTCCGGCACAGAGTTGGTCCGGTTACCGGCGGAAACAATCCTGGCCAGCCAGGTGCGGAGCCTGTCCAGCTTTGGCGAATCTGGCCGGTGGACCAAATCTCAGGATGAAGCATTGGCGGCTTTCAATCGCAATCTCACTCCCATCTTTACCGCCGCCGGAAATAGAAGATGGATTGTAGTTCCGGACGGCGCGCTCTATTACTTTCCTTTCGGGCTGCTTTCCATCCGAGGAGAAGTTGGGCCGGAAATCACAAAAATTCACTCTGCTTCAGCGGTCCGTGCTCTACGGACCAGCGATAGAAGTCCGAAGCCACCTCTCACGGTCGCCGTGTTCGCCGATCCCGTCTTTGATGCTCAAGATAGTCGGGTGACGACACCCAGCAATGCAACCCTGGCCCCGGGTCCTGCCACTGGCCGGCATCCAAGGGCGCAAAGCCATGGTTCCTATTCCCGGCTTTTGTATTCGCGCGATGAAGCCCGGTTGATTTCGAGCCTTGTTCCGCAGAAGCAACGGATGGCTTTCCTGGGTTTTGCCGCACGGCCTGAATCAGTCCGAGGCGATGCCCTGAAGAGGTTCAAGATCATCCACTTTGCTACGCATTCCATCATCGACAGTCGCCATCCGGAACTCTCACGGATTGTCCTCTCGTTAGTATCGGAAAACGGGGCCGCTCGCCCCGGGTTTCTGCTGCTGAAGGACATCTACAGGATGAGACTTGCCTCTGACCTGGTGGTGTTGAGTTCGTGCCAGAGTGCTATCGGGCATCAAGATGCAGGAGAAGGACCTATGAGTCTATCGAGGGGCTTCCTATTCGCTGGCTCTAGGTCTGTTTTAGCAACTCTTTGGGCGGTCGACGACGAAGCCACGGCTGAGTTCATCGGGCGCTTTTACAAACACCTCCTCAAAGAAGACCTTTCTCCTCTGGACGCGCTGAGCAAGACCCAGTCTGAGTTCCGCCATCATGCAATGAGAAGATTTCGCAGCCCTTATTACTGGGCGGGCTTTGAGTTATATGGAGATTGGCTGGTGCATTGAGGACCATCTCGAACATAGTCAGACGTTTTCTTTGTATCCCTCTCCTCAAAAGTCTTTTCCTCGGCAAAGCCGATATCATCGTTCATTCTTGTAACCCAAAATGACGTCCACCAATCCGCGTGCCATCCGCGTAAATCCGTGGTAAGGGTTGGTTGCAGTGGGCAGGCTTCGTTTCTTAACGTCCTTTATACTGAATGGCCCGCAAGGCAGCCTGAAATGTTTTGTCCCATCTGGACATTAGACTATAGATCAACAAATTTGGAGAACCACAATGACTCTGTGCAAGACGCGTTATTTCTTCTGCCTGGTTGCGATATTCGCAGGACTATCGGTAACTGCCAGCTATCCGTTGGCGAAAAAGAAGAACAGTTCTAAAAGTTCCACTGCCCAGGCGCAATCTGCGCCACCTGTTGTGACGGTCGAAGCCAAGACCAGGATTGTGTCCATTGCCAAGGGTAAGCCCAAAGCCGGTTCGCCTGACGCTCCATCCGACGACAAGCTACATTGTTTTAAAGCAGATCCATCCAGAGACCTGGTATTTGACATTCGCGTCAAAGGTGTCGCAAAAGGCACGGCGGCGGTAGAAATCATCAGTCTCGACCAAATGCAGTTCACCGATAAGATGGACCAGTCACAACCCTCGGGCGCCGCTGCGGTCATGGAGGTCGAACAAAGCCAGGCCGTTCCCATCAAGAACGGCCGGGCCAATGTTACTTTTCATGGCGAGCAGAAAGGGCTCATCCATTTAGGGCCTCTTCCTCCAGGCGGTTCATTTTGGCTCCCGAAATCGGGGCCATATTCAAATGTCGCACTGATTACAGTGTCGGCAGGTACCAAGGGCGGCAAGCAAAGCGACAAAATTTATAAGTATGTTTACAGTTACCGAATGTGGAAAAATGATGCCAACGAATGTTCTTTGAAGCCGTAGCTGCTCAGTCACCTGGGTTGCCGCAGGAATGCATTCTACAATGAAGCTCTTTCAGTGACGTATATGGCAGATAGGACGATCACACAGGAATCTTTTGACCGGTTGCTCCTCTGGCTTGATCCTGACCGGGGACGAGCAGGCCAGCGCTATGAAAGTATTCGGAGCAAATTGATCGGTATTTTTGCGTCACGGGGTGCGGCTTTTCCGGAAGAAATGGCGGACGATTGCATCAACCGCGTGATTCAAAAGGTTCCGGAATTGGCCGGCGCCTATGAAGGGCCTCCGGAATTTTACTTTTACAGCGTGGCGAAAATGATCTTTCTTGAATGGACGAGAAAGGAGCGCCCCATTGAGGTCCCCTTCATCGCGGAAAGCTCTCTTGAAGTGGAGCAACATTACGCCTGCCTGGAGAAGTGTCTTGACCAGCTTACCGGTCCCAACCGCGAACTGGTGCTGGAGTACTACCAACAGGAAAAAAAGGCAAAAATCGATCATCGGGCCGCGCTGGCCAAGGGCCTTGGAATAGCGGCCAATGCGTTGCGGATACGCGCGCACCGCATTCGACAGGTGCTGGAAAAATGCGTGCTGCAATGCGTGAATCAACAGGTCAGCATGGGCTGCCAATGAACAGCCAGGCGTACAGCAACGATGACTTGGTCCAGTATCTGCTTGGCAAATTGGCTGCAGAACGTCTCGAAGCAATTGAGCAGCAAATCCTGCTCGATGATGATTTTCACCAGGAGATGAAAATTGCCGAGGAGGAGTTGCTCGACAACTATATTCACGGACAACTCAATGCCCAAGACCGGCGTCTCTTCGAGAGCAACTTCTTAGCCAGCCCTCTTCGCCAGCAGCAGTTACGGTTTGCCCTCGCGTTGAAAAGAAAAGTTGATACGGAAGGAAGAAGGTCGCTCCCGGCGTATATGGGCGTCTCCTTCAATCGTTACGCGTATGCCTTCGCCGCATTGATATTGCTTGCGGGTGTCCTGGGATTCATCAATTATCGTCTCTCGCGGCAACTGAAACAGGAATACGCCCGAACGTCCACTCTCAATAAAGAACTTGAAGCGGCCCGCCAGCACAATACCTCCGGGCCTGCCAATGCCTGGAGGTCGCAGGACGCCGTCGTGCTCGCCAACCTCCTGCCTGGTGTCTCCCGGGGAGAAAGACTCCAGGAAATTCGCGTGCCCACCGGCATTCGGGCCGTGCAATTTTCTCTGCAAGTGCCAGCCGATCTTCAGGACGAGCTCTCGCTGGAACTTTTGAATGATGCCGGCCAGGTGATCACCACTGTTTCGGGGATTCGCCCGCAAAACATCGGCAACAAAAACGTAATTATTGCAACGCTGGCGAGAGAGCATTTGAAAAATGGCAATTACTTCCTGAAGATTGGCAGCAGGCAGTCGAATTCCACCCAGCTTCGGTATGCGTTTAAGATCCAGGGCCTCTAGCCCACCATGGGAGCACTACCCTGTAACACTATTCGTGAAAGTCTTGTCCTGCCGCGAAGATTTTCTTTGCTTTTCCTTCGTGTCCCTCGTCTTTAACTTCGTACTACGAAGTGCTTTGAAAATCTTGTTTTTTTCTCAAATTCTCCTCTCCCGGGGCAAGGTTTTGGCAGTTCCGATCCACCGATCACCCGATCATCGGATCTCCCGATTCCCGAGTTGCGGTAGGGACGAGGATTTCTCACCGCCCCCCGCGCGGATCCGTACTGGCGCACTTTAGCGCATACGGCTCTTACCTTGAGTGCTTAGCGTCGAAGCGCACCTCCGGGTAAGGATGCAGAATCCGCGGTAGAGGCAAGTACAGGCTAATG
>Ga0210408_10000620_pt1 | contig 42965 bp, 44 predicted proteins | sample IncBWH4MmetaG_FD_155471 | JGI IMG/M metagenome (GOLD analysis project Ga0210408, IMG submission 155471) | Forest soil microbial communities from Barre Woods Harvard Forest LTER site, Petersham, Massachusetts, United States - Inc-BW-H-4-M | ecosystem: Environmental > Terrestrial > Soil >...
AACAGGCGCATGCCCAACACGGCGCTTCGCTCGGGCTCGAGGCCCGGCCAGCGCAGAGGAAACACTCTTTCGCCCATTACAGTAAATAAAACCCAACTCACACCCATGGTGGCTAAGCCTGTCTTCACCAGAACTGTCGCAAACAGGCGAGGGGCGCTCCTCACATAGCGGATACCATCCGCCATGGCCGAGAAATCCGACAGGTCGCGAGCGCGAAACTTCCCAGATACCGTGGCATGCGGCTCCTCGAAGTGCATGCGGCTGATGAAAAACGCCGATGCCAGAAATGAAAAGGCATTGAGCACGAACGATGCATTGCGTCCTAGGAGGGCGAGCGCGATCCCACCCAGCGTCGCTCCCGCCACTAGATTGAGCGACCACGTTGTCGAGGAGAGCGTGTTGGCCACGATCAGATCCTGGTCGGTGGTGACGTTAGGGATCACCGCGGTTCGCGCCGGCTCAAAAAAAGCCCACATCACGCTTTCGACCACGAGCAGCGGGTAGACCAGCCACAGCGTGGAACGCGAACGGACCAGTAGCATTGCGAGGACGATCACTGCCCGGACCAAATCAGCGGTGATCATGACCCGCTTGCGACGGATGCGGTCATTCACCACACCGGCAATTGGTCCGAACAGTGTTTGCGGCAAAACTTGCAACACCAGCGCCAGCGCCACTGAGCGGGCTTGGCCGGTGAACTGCAACAGCAGGTTATAAATCGCAAGGGTATAAAACCAGTCGCCGATCTCGCTGACAATCTGCGCCATCCATAAACGCCGGAAATTCCGGTTGTGACGCAACAGTCGTAGGTAGGCAGACAACGAGATCGTACTGGAGCGCTCTGGTTCCATAGGAAACGTATGGGCTGAATTCCTAATCTAACTGGTCATGATCTTGGGCTGCAAAGCGAACAGCATGGTTCATTCGATGCGTGAGCTCACTGATCGATCTTCGCGTGGTCGGTGTGATGAGCCAGATTCGCCGACGGCCGATTCTTCAGCCTGAACCAGTGATATCCGATGGTCAATTGAATGCCGTTGGCGGAGGGGTTCCTTTGGGCGGTCCAGGCATTGGAAAGATGCCACGCATGTAAGGCTACATCGATCGAGCGTTGCGGACGGGTGAAGACCTGCCAGCCGAATCCGATCTTGGGAACGATATTGAAGTGCGAAGTCTGTCCCGGCGGAATATTGGAGGTGGTCAGCACTACACCACCTGCCAGTTCCAGATATGGACTGGTCTGGCCTCGGTCCTTGAAATTCCAGCGGCCCACGATCGGGTCAAATTCGGCTCCGTAAGCGGTCTGTAGGTTTGTGACGATGAACAACGGGATCACATCAAAGTTCCACTGCAAAGTTCCGCGAAGCCATCCGGGCCCATGCGGAGCGGTCAGAATGCGCCCAAACCGTGCGCCGGCCATAAAGATCTCGGTGTTAAAGGACGTGGTTCCGTCGTGCTGGGCGACGACGCCTCCCGCCCAGATTTCGTTATCGGCTGTCCCTTTCAGTAGTGTCGGTGACCCTTGCCCCGCCGAGATGCAAGTCAAGAGTGCCGTTAGGATCATCGCACTGGTTACCACATGTAGGGGTGTTCTGGTCATAGGTCAGCGAGCGCGCTCGAGCATAAGGAGTTTGACGAAGAAAGTAGGGGGAAATTGCCGAAAAAAACATATGAGCGCGACCGGAAGCAGATAGCAGGAATACGGCCGGCACACGGACGAGCATAAACTGGAGAGCCGGGATGCTCTTCCGACAGCGCTCAACCGCGCGGCAGATTTTGCTAAGAGCCGCGCGAGCCTGATTCCCAATCGGGAAAATTCAAACTGTCCCGTTTAAGAATCTTCAATGCGCAGATCGCTCCCTCGATGACCTGACGCTCGGTTTCTCCGTCTTGACTCTCACTCAATTGCTGGAGACGTTTGAAGATCGCTGTTTCAGCCTCCGCTACGTGCTGAGCCAGTTTCTTGGGATCCAATTCGAGCAGCGCAGCTTGGTAGGGGCGCTGCCATTCGGGATAACGCAGTGCAGTTGAACTGCGGTGTGATGAACTGTGGCGCAAGCGGGAGTCTGATGAGGCCATCGTGAAACCTCCCACGAACTCAGAACATTATAACGTAAATGGTTTAACGTATCTGTCAGGAAGAAACTGTAGCCCCACTGGGCTAATACGGGTCTTACAGGCAGAGGCAAAGTTCCGGTGGGCAGCTGCGCACCCACCCGACTTACTCATCCTGAGTCAGGAATCGAGGCGTCTGTGCTCGAGCACGGTACGAATGGAGGACTCATCGTTTCCCGAAATTCCGTTCTGCGGCGGCAGACGCAAGCACGCCGACAAATGAAACAGAACTCGCTTGCGATCAGCCAGTGGTGCCCACTACGAGATTCCGGATTGAACTCCTACAGTATTCAATGTATGGGGAATTCCGGCACAGAACCGTCATAGTGCCCGCGGCGTGCGCAATTTGCTGCGACCCATGTGCAGGCAACTGCACTGGTCGATTGAGGGCAGCCACTTCAACGACGGAACTGTCCGTAAACATTGCATCTACGGTAATTAAACAATGTCCGATGCACAGGGAATTGGCGTCTGTCGTGCTGTGAAATATGGAAACGATGAAGGGGGTCTCATGCGTGCACTTTCTTTCGGAAAGCTCGTTCTAGCCACCATCGCCCTCGCCGGGCTGTTCTTGCTTTCGCCGCCGGTAGCCGCAGCAAACTCGATAACTGTCGATCTAATGAATGGCAGTCTGACCGGCATCTCCCAGGGTACTGTGGTTGGTACCGTGAAGTTCAACCAGACCGGGGCCAACGCAGTGCAGGTGACCATCACCATGAACTCCGGCTATGGAATCTTCGTCGGGGGGAATGGCGGCGACATCGCCTTTAACAGTAGCACGGCGCTGACGGGCGGCGACATTTCGGGGCTAAGCTTTGGCTCGTTCAGGACCAAAGTTGGCAATTTCGCGGACCTTGGACCGTTTACCGATGACATCAAAGGGCCATCCTTCGGCAAGAGCATCAATGGTGTGAGCACGTTGACCTTCACCGTCACTGCGACTAACTTGAAGATCAGTAACCTCGCCGGCGCATTTGCCATCCACGCATGTGTCTTTTCAGGCGGCGGCTGTGGAAACAACACTGGATTCGTTGGCAACAAGGTTCCGTCCAGCGTTGTTCCTGAACCCGGGACGATTACCCTGCTAGGAACTGGGCTGGCTGGTTTGGCTGGCTTAGTACGACGTCGCCTTCGTGGCTAAGTCTATTCGCCTATTCCCGGGCCTAATTGCCCGGGGTTTTTCTTGTATGCCGGGACACACGATGGACCGAGAGAGGTTGTCCCCACCGTCAGCAGCCCACGCGAAATACAGTATGTACTGTATCGAACCTAAGCCACATCCCTGCTAGATTTCATTTTTCTTTGTGGGTTCGCGCCGCCTAAATGATCGGATCCAAGCCTTGTGCGCCAAGGCAATCGCTACACCAGAGGGTGAAGATCTGGATGTAATCTTGACTGAGCTCAAAGCAGCTCTGCGCGAGCATACTGAGCGGCTTAGGAACCTGGCCGCTGCTAAAGCCCGATCCCCACAGCGTCGAAACGCCCAGTAATTCAGAGTCACTGCGTCGATGACTACCCGTAATCTCAGAGTCCTCAAGTGGCTTGGCACGGTTCCCGCCGTTGGAGTCTGCACTCTTTGCAATCGGGAATTCAAGGTTCCAATGAGCGCCCTGAAGAGGGTTGCCGACGCGCAAGAGAGTCTTAGAAAGCAATTTACTGAGCATAAGTGCAAGGCCGAGCCAACCACTCCAACGCAAGCTGAATCGTAGTCGCTATTCGCGCCGCTTCGTGAGGGGATCATAATGATTCATAGGCCGCGGCGCGAAACTCTGATCGAGCGTATATTCCGCGAGGTGAATGGCCGCAAGATGAGCGCAGCCCTGAAGCGCATCTTGCTGCACAAACCAGGGACGAAACGCAAGGCGAGGTAGATGCAGATTTGACAAAACCTAAGGAAGGGAATTGCTGTCGCTCTATACCCACCGGCTTTCCGTGAGTTCCCCTCACATCGGCCTACATGCGCTCCTGATGCCAATCTGGCGTAATAGCCGTTCAAATGTAACTCAGGAAATCATTCTCCCGTTTGCCGCTTTCCCCGTGCCCTGAGCCCGAGGTGTGCTGGCTTATTTATAATCCCACCATGCTGGATGACAATGATTTTCGCAAACACGCTGACAGCGCCTTAGGATCGCTGAAGCAAAGCTTGATTACAGCTGAGGAGTCGGCTGACATCGAGGTAGAGGATCAAGCTGGCGCGCTACACGTTTCTTTTGATGACGGCAGCAGGTTCGTGATCTCGCCCAATGCGCCTGTCCGGCAAATCTGGATTTCTGCGCTGTCCACCAGTTTCAAGTTGGACTGGTCAGACGCCAATCAGGATTTCGTCTTGCAGAAAACCGGGGAAGGACTAAAACCGCTGGTAGCGCGCTTGATCAATCAGCAATTAGGGGAAGAGGCGGTCACTATGTGAAACGAATCGCGGGGGAGAGGCTCCTTATCCAACCGCTGGTAAAAATGCGGTGCCTTCGGGATGACGCTACGTGGCACTAAGATCTGTGCTTATTACGGATTCCTCCGTCCGAAAGACGTCATCCCGAAACTCGGCGTTCTTCGCCGAGTGAGGATCTCGCGCGGATCTTCCGATAACTACCTTCGGAACTGGATCTGGCTAAGGTTTTAAGGTCGTCGAGATTCCCTCCGCCGCACAACTCAGAGCCGATACCCTAGGTGGGTCTATGCCGCGAGTTTCTGCCTCAAATCCGCGGCGATCTGCTTACCGTGGAAGCGTCCATTCTCAATGAAAATCTCATTCGTCCTCGATCCCGCAACGATTACTCCTGCCACATAAATTCCAGGCACGTTGCTCTCAAGTGTCAGAGGATCACATACCGGACGGCACTGCTCAGAGGAAAGCTCAATACCCATGGAGCGCAGAAAGTCGTAATCAGGGTGATAGCCCGTCATGGCAAAAACAAAATCGTTTTTCAAGGGGACTGGGCCATCAGGGGTATCGAGATTCACAAAGTCGACCTCGATCTCTTGCACCGTGCTGCCGAAGTAAGCGGTAATCTCGCCATTTTTGATGCGGTTCTCGATGTCCGGCAGGATCCAATACTTGACGTGGTTATGCAATCTCAGCCCACGATGAACCAGGGTTACACGCGCGCCGTGCCGCCACAGGTCGAGAGAGGCTATGGCGGCGGAATTCTTGCCTCCAATTACCAGCACATCGGTGTCGAAGAAAGGATGCGGTTCCCGATAGTAGTGAAAGACTTTGGAAAGATCTTCTCCCGGGATGCCGAGCGGGTTACACAGATCGTAGTATCCGGTCGAAACAATCAATTTGCGTGCTTCGTAGTCATAAATTCGGCCCACGCTGTCGGTCGTCGTGATTTGAAATTTTCCGTCACGCCCAGCAACTGTCTTGACTGACTGGTACTGGCGGATGTCGAGATGATAGTGCTCCGCTACTTTGCGGTAGTATTCGAGCGCTTCCTCGCGCGTCGGCTTCTGATGAGCGGTGCTGAAGGGAATATCGCCGATTTCCAGCAGCTCCGGCGTGGTGAAGAACGACATGTTGGCGGGATAATGGTAGATGGAATTCACGACGCATCCCTTGTCAATAGCCATCGTCTTAAAGCCTGCGCGCTGGGCTTCAATGGCGCAGGCAAGCCCGGTCGGGCCAGCGCCAATGACAAGGACATCGGCTCGCGTATCAGATTCATCCTTAAGCTGGGCGCGAGGAAGCGTGTCGGGAATCTGTTGGGTCAGGCCGGAAATCTGCTTGGTCACCAAACTCGTCTCTACTAGGGGGAACGTCGAGGCGCTCGTGAAGTTAAAGATTCTAGCACGCGGGCTGGGCTTCTCAGCCTTGCCGAGGTCGTCTGCTCTATGAAATCATGTTTCTCGCCGCACGGAGATTCCAGCTAATTCTCCTTGGAGGTATTCTCTTGTCTGCAACCAGTCCGGGCGCTAGTCCTTCCCCCCAATTATTCTTTGAGACCATTACGGCTTACCAACGGACGGAAGCTCTCAAGGCCGCTATTCAGCTCGATCTCTTTAGCGCTATCGGCAAGGACCAACTGACGGCTCGAGAGATCGCCCAGCGCTGCCAGAGCTCCGAACGCGGAACGCGCATCCTCTGCGACTACCTCGCCATCCACGGATTTTTGAACAAGCAGAACAACCATTACAGTCTGACCCGCGATTCCGCCGTTTTTCTGGACCAGCATTCGCCCGCCTACATCGGAGGTGCAATCCGGTTTCTTCTTTCCCCTTCCGCCACTGAGGGATTCAAAGAACTGGCCGCAGCTGTGCGCAAAGGTGGCACCGTCAACGAGCAAAACAGCCTTACGCCGGAACACCCTATGTGGGTAGATTTCGCGCGCAGCATGGTGCCGCTGATGGCCATGCCCGCTGAGTTGTTAGCCGGCGTCCTCAAAGCAGATGAAGGCCAGAAATGGAAGGTGCTCAGTTTAGCAGGCGGGCACGGAATGTATGAAATCACGATTGCCCGTCACAATAAGAATGCGGAAGTCTGGACGGTGGACTGGCCCAACGTCCTCGAGGTGGCACGCGAGAATGCGGCAGCGGCCGGCGTGGCCAGCCGTTACCACACCATTCCGGGTAGTGCGTTCGATATTGAATATGGCGACGGCTACGACCTGGTGCTCGTCACCAATTTCCTACACCACTTCGATCTGCCCACTTGCACGAATTTGCTGCGCAAGGTGAGCGCGGCACTCAAACCCGGAGGCCGCACGGCGATCCTCGAGTTTGTGCCCAATGAAGACCGGATCTCGCCGCCCATGGCTGCAGGGTTCAGCCTGACCATGCTGGCCGGAACTCCTGCTGGCGACGCTTATACGTTCTCCGAATACCAGGAACTGCTGGCGAACACGGGCTTCCGCTCAAGCGAGCTTCATCCTCTGCCACCGACATTCTTCAGTGTGGTAATAGGGAAGAAGTAAAGTCACGGCGGCGGTATCGTGCTCGAAACACAGCGGTTCCTATCGCGGCGTTGCCGGTTATCTGCGAGTTATAATGCCGGGTTGGTCTCTGATCCCGCGTACTCATCGGGAATACGACATGGCGGCGCCCGCGGAACCAAAAACTCGCACCCGCATTGAATTCGACAGCATGGGCCAAATCCAGGTCCCGGCCAATGTCTATTGGGGCGCACAGACGCAGCGGTCGTTACTGCATTTTGATATCGGCCGCGACGTTATGCCGCCGGAGTTGATCCGCGCCTTTGGGATTCTCAAGAAGGCCTGCGCGCTGGTGAACCAGGATCTCGGCAAGCTTCCGGCAGACAAGGCGAAGCTGATCGTGCGAGCCGCCGACGAGGTAATCACTGGTAAACTCAACGACCAGTTTCCCCTGCGCATCTGGCAGACCGGCAGTGGCACCCAGACCAACATGAACCTCAACGAGGTCATCTCCAACCGCGCCATTGAGATGGCGGGCGGAGAGATGGGATCGAAGAAGCCGATCCATCCTAATGACGATGTGAACATGTCGCAATCGTCCAACGACACGTTCCCGACCGCGATGCACATCGCAGCGGCGGAGCGGGTGAAGAACGCACTGATTCCTTCAATTAAGACCGTCCACGACGCCATTGCAGCCAAGGCCCGGCAATTCGAGGACGTGGTGAAAATCGGCCGCACCCACCTGCAGGATGCCGTACCCTTGACCGTCGGACAGGAATTTGGGGGCTGGGCGTCGCTGCTAGAGCGTGACATCAACCGCCTGGAGCTGACTCTTGACGGTCTCTATGACCTGGCTATTGGCGGGACTGCGGTGGGTACTGGGCTGAACGCGCATCCCGAATTCGCAGAGCGAGCCGCCCAAAAGATCGCCCAGCTCACCAGCCTTCCTTTCCGCTCCCATCCCAACAAGTTCGCCGCACTTTCAGCACACGACGAGATCGTCTTTGCCCAGGGGGCGCTGGAAACCCTGGCAGCTTCGCTGATGAAGATTTCCAACGACATTCGCTGGCTGGCTTCCGGCCCGCGGTCCGGGCTCGGCGAACTGTCGATCCCCGAAAACGAACCAGGCTCGTCGATCATGCCGGGGAAAGTAAATCCGACGCAGTGCGAAGCCATGACCATGGTCTGCGTGCAGGTCCACGGCGCCACCGCCGCAGTCGGATTCGCTGGGTCGCAGGGGAACTTTCAACTGAATGTTTACAAGCCCGTGATCATTTACAACTTCCTACATTCGGTCACCTTGATCACCGACGCCTGCCACGGGTATGTCGAGTACATGATCAAGGGCATCGAAGTTGATCGCGAGAAAGTCGATTGGTATGTGAAGAATTCGCTGATGTTGGTCACGGCGCTGACTCCGAAGATCGGATACGACAAGGCTGCCAAGATTGCCCACACCGCCCACGTGGAGCACACCAGCCTGCGCGAAGCCGCATTGAAACTCGGCCATCTCACCGCCGAGGAGTTCGATCAGTTGATGAAGCCAGAAAAGATGACAAGACCGTAAGAACCATCCGCCCCCCACAATGCCGTCATCCCGAAGCCCCCGCGTTTTCACCAGCGGGGCGAGGGATCTGGTGTGGACCGCCCATCGGCTTCGCGCTGTGTTCAGCCATCACAGACTGGGGCGCCTTTGAGCGTAAAAAGCGAAGTCGAAAGTAGTAGACCATCCGCGCGAGATCCCCTGCGACTTCGCTCAGGGCAGGCTCTCCCTCGGCTGAGGAACGCCGCGGTTCGGGATGACGCCATTTTGGGGACGAAAGCTAATCTGCTTTTGCGGTGCTTAACTCGGCCACCGCTGCCGCGTTTTTGGCATGTGTGACCGGCTTCGGCGTGGTTGTAATCGTTATTACGCTTACCAGCACAAGAAGCGTACCTAAAAGTGTGCGCGCACCAACCACTTCTCCTCCGATCAGATAGCCGAGAGCAACCGCGACCACTGGGTTCACGTAAGCGTAGGTACCGACTTTGGTGGGCGATTCGTAGTGCAGCAACCAAATGTAAGCGGTGAAGCCCACGATGGAACCGGCAGTAATGAGATAGACCAGCGCGAACCACGCGTTCCAGGAAACCGCCTGGAAATGGAATCCAACCAACTCACGAGTAAACGCGGCGAGCACCAACAACAGAACTCCGCCGGTCAGCATCTGGGCAGCAGCACTCATCGGTTTGGAAGCGGGGAGGGGAAGTTTTCGGCTAAGGATGGTAGCTAGCGACCAGGTAAATGCCGCCACTACCAAAGCCAGAGCCCCCGCACGGTTGACAGGAACTTCTCCTAACGACATAGAGTGACTCATCAGTACGGCCACGCCGCAAATGCCGACTACAAGCGCCAAGCCAAGACGAAGCGTGAGCTGTTGTGTGCGCAGAAAAATAATTTCCAGGAGGGTGATGAAGACAGGAATCGTTGCCAGAACGACCGCAGCAATCCCAGATGGCACACGTTGCTCGGCCCAGAACACGCAACCGTAGTCGACTAGAAAGATCAATGTCCCCATCAGGCTGGCGCCGGCCCACTCGCGGTAAGTGGGGGATGGCGTGCCTCTCAGCCGCATCCAGCCGTATAACACCAGCCCGGCCACGACAAAACGAAAAGCCGCCAGCAGGAATGGCGGTACCTCATGAACGCCGACTCGAATGGCGAGAAAGGTCGATCCCCAGACAAAATAAATAACGGCGAACGCGAGCAGGATTTTCCAGGAGGGTGGGCGGGCTTCGGTTTCTATCAGGCGCCCCTTCAGATCGACCTTGGCTACTACTTCGCTCGTAAACGCCATATGCTTATAGATGGTCCCTCATGGTTGCCGGAATCACATTCTGGCATGAAACCTTCTTATGCACCGCATAAGTTTGCCTCATGTGCGTGTGCTTGTCAGCGTTCTTGCGCCGCAGGTTGCCAAAGCCGGGACTTGCCAAAGCTCAGTCCGCTCAGTCTTGCCACCATCTCCGGGTCCACGCGTTTGCTTCCGACCAGCACATGAAAGTTCTCTCCCATGCCTGCTGGAGTAACTAGATGCTTAAGCTGCAGTGTCACTTTGGCTTTTTCCTGAGGCAGCCGGCATTCTTCGAACGCGTCCGCAAACTGATTTTTCTCCCCGATTCCCATAAGAAACTGCGACTGCGTCAGCAGCGGTTGGGTTTGCATGCCGTTGTGTTCACCTGCAGCCGCCAGCGCGGTAAAATTCACGTGAGCAGTAATGTCCTGCTCTCCGGCCGCTTCGTACGGATTCGTGCTTACGGCATGTTGACGGACGGCGGTAACCGTACCGCGATGGCGTCCGGCCAGTTGCTCTTCGCGGGTATATCCATAGTCAATTACGACAATAAATCCGCAACTCACGGCCGCCGTGATTCTCGACATGTAATTTTGGGCAACTAGCGGAACTTCGACTCGCTCCGCGGCTTCCGGCTGCACACCATAGCGGTCGAGGAATTCCAGCTCTTCGACCGAAGCGGGAGCCCAGGTTTCAACGAAACGGCCGCCTTGAAGGGAGATCCGCAGCTCGCCCTGCGAGCTGAGAACCTCGACCGGGAGCGCGTCGAAGAATTCGTTGGCGAAGACGATCACGGGAACTTCAGGGGCTAAAGCGATATTTACACTTTGCGGCACCCTCTGAGTTCGCTCGGCGCAGGCCTCTGAAGTCGCGCCCTTCTCTTTTTCTCTCAAGTTCGAGTTGGAAGTGGGAGTGTCGCCGTGGAGGAGCACGGCTTCAGTCGTGCCATAAGACGCCTCGCGCGATGGCGGCTTTAGCCGCTGAATGAGTGAGGCATTGCCCGCAGCCAAATGTTTCCTCAGAGTCGCTTCCATCCGGTGGCGCAGAGTCGGCGAGTTCTCCTCAAGCGAATAGTGCAGAGCATGAAAGAACTCAGGGAACTTCTTTTGCGACCAATCCAGCACATCTTGCGCAAACAAGCCGCGGCCAGGACCCAGCTCCAGAACTTCAATCTGCTTGGGCGAGCCCAGCATCCGCCACATTTCATCAAACTGCCGCGCCAGTAAACGTCCGAAGACCGCGTGTACATCGCTCGACGTATAGAAGTCGCCCGCTTTACCAAACTGCTCAGCGTGCCGTGAGTAATAACCAAGCTCAGGGTCGTAGAGACACATTTCCATGTAGCGAGAGAATGGGATGGCTCCACGTTCGCGGATCTCGTGCTCAATTGTCTGCCGCAGAGTCACAGGCCCGTCCGCCGACGTTCCGCCCGATCTTGAGGCGTACGGATGAACATTTCGACCAGGTAGTCATGCAGGCAATCGTAAAGCTGACGCTGAAAGCTCCATTCAAACTGCGGGTGGTCCAGGTCGCGTTCGTGCAAGTCAAAATAATAGGTGTGCACGGGAACGGGTGGACTCTTGAACTGGATGATGACCTCCACGCCCTCTCCCTTCCTGCGCGCGGAGAAGTCCAGGAGCGGGTGCTCGTAGAGGCGCAGTTGGGTGAGCACGCGTTCCAGGCGGGGATTGGCTGCCTCAGGCACACCCCGATTCTAGCGGACAGATCGGCAAAATTTCGAACGAGAGCTGAAAAACAAACACACAGATCTAGGCCGAGACGATCGATCAACTATTCTCGTCGCTGCTAACCGTGCGCAGCGGCCAGCGTCTAAACGCTCGTTCTCCGGGTTCAGGGATTTTTGTCCACATTGCTCGGCAATAAACACAACCTAGAAGGGGAGGCTTGCACCATGTACAGACATTTCGCGCGTATTCTGCTGGTTCTCGAGAGTCTGCTCCTGCTGACTGTTCAGAGCGGCGCACAGTCCTTTATCTTGGATCTCCCGCGCCCCAGCCAGCACGCCGTGCTGACTCAGCGTCTCGGAATCACCGATGTCACCATCAACTACCATCGCCCCTTGGTCAATGGACGAAAGCTCTGGGGAAACCTGGTCCCGTACGGGCAGGTTTGGCGCGCCGGCGCCAACGAAAACACCACGATTTCGTTCGCCGATGCCGTGACTATCGAGGGCCAAGCTCTACCCAAAGGAACCTATGGGCTACACATGATCCCCGGAGAGAATGAATGGACGGTCATTTTCTCCAAGAACGCGACCTCCTGGGGCAGCTTCACCTATAACCAAGCTGAAGACGCATTGCGGGTGACGGTAAAGGCCCAGCCGGCGGATTTTCACGAAGCTCTGACCTATGACTTTGACGACGTGAAGCCGGACTCCGCGATTGCCACGCTGCGCTGGGAGAAAGTTGCGGTTCCCTTTAAGGTCGCGGTCAACGTTAACCAAATCGTCGAAGCCAGTTTGCACAACCAGCTCCGCACTTTGGCCCAGTACACATGGTGGGGATGGGATGATGCTGCAAACTATCTCCTCGCCAGCAAGGTCGATTTAGATGAGGCGCTAAAATACTCCGACAAGTCCATCGAGACGGAAGAGCGCTATGACAACCTGATGACCAAATCGCAAGTCTTGGAGGCCCTGGGTAAGAAGGACGACGCAACTTCTGCGAGAGATAAGGCACTCGCGAAAGCAAACCCTCTGCAAACTCACTTTTATGGACGCCAGCTTCAGGCCCAGGGGAAGCAGAAGGAGGCCTTCGAGATCTTCCGTGCCAACGCCAAAAAGAATCCGAATGAGTGGTTTGTTCACTCCGGACTGGCGCGAATCTCTTGTGCAGAGGGCAACTTCGACAACGCGGCGAAAGAGATGCGGATCGCGCTCGCTAGTGCTCCAGACAACCAAAAATCATATGTTGAGGGTCTGGTGAAACGCCTGGAAGCCAAACAGGACATCAACAAATAGTTGGAAATGCGGCTGAGTGCCGGTGTTTAAGAGTTTGCTTTAGCCACCGGCACTCTATCTATTGGCACTGATTGCCTCGGCCCGGCATATTCAGAACGCTTCATTGCTGATCATCGCGTCAATGCGGCTGGTGATAAAGCGGGAGACTCCTTGATTATTACCACTTCCTTGCCCATGTGCCTGCCTACATCGACGGCGGTTGCGACCGTGTCGTCATCGGTCTCGAGCGCACGGACGACTTCCAGCAGGTTCATCTTGTGCGCGGTATTGAAAAAATGCATGCCCACGCACTTCTTAGCACGATAGGTTACGCTCGAGATTTCGGTGATGCTCAATGAGGAAGTATTGGAGACCAGGATTGTACCGGGGCGGCAAATTTTATCGAGCAAGGTGAAGATCTCGATCTTGGATTCCATCTCTTCCGGCACTGCCTCGATCACCAAATCCGCTTCGCGGGCCGCTTCTTCCACTCCGCCAGCATATTCCAAACGCGCAAAGGCAGCCTCGGCCTCGCCGGTGGAGACTTTACCTGATTCGACGGCCTTCTCCAGATGGCTGCGGATCTCGCTCTCCGCCTTGCGCAGAGCGTTTGGAAGCAAGTCTTCCAGGATAGTGCGGTAGCCTCCTAGCGCCGCCACGTGCGCGATGCCCCGGCCCATAGTGCCGGCACCGATCACCGCGACGGTCGAGACTTGCGCCACTACTGTCCTCCTTTTTCTAGATGCGCCAGAACGCCGTCAAGATTGGCACGGGCGGCCCGCAAACTCTCTGACAAGCGCTTGCGCTCATCCGGCTCCATGGCGGAAATGTGGGCGCTGATGCGGCGCAGCGTGGTGGTGATGTCATCAACGTAGTTGATCAGACGAATGAGTTCTCCAGTAGCTGCCATAAATAATTCCTGCTCCTGTTGCCTGTTGCCGGATGCTGCCGCCGGTCTTTGCACGCCACGTTCCAGGTTTAGGTCGCGCGCTGTAGGCGAACCAAACCATTCTCAATGGTGCAGAGGATTTAGTAAAGGCGGAGTGAGACTCGGAGGGCCACAGCCCCCAATTGGGCAGCCCAATTCAGCCGTAAGAGCTGGATAAGCGATTCTCATTCGTAATCCGGGCTATCGATCTTATTTGTTGGCCTTCTGGGCGGTGGCCGAATCTAATCAATCGATGACTGACAAGCCTCTAAAACGCTATCTCTTCGCCAGTGACTTCGACCAGACCCTGACCTTCAATGACTCCGGATACGTCCTGAGCGAGTTGGTCGGCATTCCGACCGCGGAGTTTGAGCGGAAATCGAAAGGAATGGCTGAACTCAACCTAGTGCAGCAAGGCGCTGAACTGGCTTATCTGCTGCTGCATGATCCCGAGTTTCGTGCCCGCGTTCGTCGCGAACACCTCTACGAGGTGGGCAAGAGAATTCGCCTGAAAGACAACATCGAGCTTCTCCACGAGCTTCTCGAGAAGGGAATCGACGGTTACCACTTTGACTTCTATGTACTTTCGGCGGCACCAGTCGAAGTCATTCGCTCGGCTCTCGAAGGCATCGTTCCCAAAGATCATATCTACGGGACGGAATTCCGCTACACCTCTTCTGGCGAGATCGATACCATCGCTCGTTCCACAGCCGGCTATGGGAAGGTGGCCCGGCTCGATCAATTGCAATCCGAGCTGAAGGTCGGGCCGGCCCAGATCATATACACCGGCGATGGCAGCTCAGACGTTCACGTGATGTTGCATGTCAACGTGCGTGATGGTTTCACGATTGCTGTCTCTGAAGCCAAACACGTTTCGCAGGTCGCCAAGCGCACGGTCCTGAGTACTGACGCGCTCGCTGTGCTGGCGCCTATCCTGGAAGATATCGTCGGCTGGGAACGGCTGCGAATTCGCGAGTACTTTGAGTCTTACGGAATGCTGATTCAGGAATGGGACCGGGTTCGCACCGATTGGTTAACTTTGCGGCGAGAGGGAGAGCAGTGGTCGGTTGCGGGAGCAAGCTGAGAATTGTTGCTGCTTTTGCTCTTGTGGCAGCGATAATATGTTTATGCTCCGTGACAAGAGTCTGATTCCGCTCTCGCATCAGCATCAGCGTGCGTTAGCGTTGTGTGTGCGCCTGGATCGTGCCATTCAGGCCGGGGAAGTTGATCTGGAAGCGTGGCAAGCGGAAATCCAGCAGATTTTTGAGCAGGAAATCGCGGTCCATTTTGCGGCTGAGGAAAGCGATTTGTTTCCCGCAGCAGCCCGGTTTCCTGAGTTGCAGCCTCTGGTCGCGGAGCTTCTCACTGGACACGCCGTGCTCCGTGATTTCTTCTCCCGGGCTTCGGCTCGTACTCTGCACAGGGCGGGCTTGCAAGCTCTGGTGGAGAAATTGGCATCCCATATCCGCAAAGAAGAACGCCAACTTTTTGAGGAGTTGCAGAAGCTCATGACTCCCGAAGAAATGACAAACCTGGGCGTCGCGCTGCAACAGGGTTTAGCGAATGCCTCGAAGGCTTGCCTGGTGCCGACTCAGGCCACCAGGTTGCGTCCCAAGCGATAGCGGGACCGAGCACCCCTCGTCGCGACTGCCTGCTTTGAATCCGGATTCCTCTCAGCTTCATCTAGCAAACATGAATTCATCAAGAACCTTCCCTTTGGCAGACTATTCGGAACCGGTCCAGCAGACATCCGCCACCCGTGTACCCGATGACTCGCCCCTGCTCGATGCTTACTCCAATGCGGTGGTCGGCGCTGCGGATAAGATCAGTCCTTCGGTGGTCAAGATCGAGGTCACGCAGGCAGGCCGGACCCGATCGGGGGAGCCTCGAGAGCGGCAGGGCGGCGGCTCCGGCTTCATTTTCACGCCGGATGGATTGATTCTTACCAATAGTCACGTCGTCCACGACGCCAGCAGAATTGAAGCTTCGCTCTCCGATGGCCGACGGTTTCCGGCTCAAATGATCGGTGATGACGCGGCTACTGATCTTGCCGTCATCCGTATTGATCCTAGTAGCGATGCGCCGAATCTTTTTGCCGCTCCCCTCGGCGACTCGCAGAAACTCCGCGTCGGCCAGTTGGCTATTGCTATCGGCAATCCTTACGGCTTCCAATACACGGTGACGGCAGGTGTGGTGAGCGCGCTGGGACGCTCTCTACGTTCCTACTCCGGCCGGCTGATCGAGGACGTCATCCAGACCGACGCGTCGCTGAATCCTGGTAATTCTGGCGGACCTCTGGTGAATTCCGCTGGGCAGGTGGTGGGCGTGAACACTGCCATGATTCCGATGGCGCAGGGCTTATGTTTTGCGATCGGAATCAACACTGCGAAGTTCGTTGCCGGGCGTCTGCTGCGCGACGGACGCATCCGACGTAGCTACATTGGCGTCGAAGCCCAGACCGTGCCCCTGCACCGCCGCCTGGTTCGCTTTTACGATCTTCGTAGCGAAAACGGAGTAGTCGTGATGTCTGTCTCCCATGGCAGCCCGGCGCGAAAGGCTGGCCTGCGGGAGGGCGATGTGATCGTCGCGCTTGATAGCAAGCCGGTAGCTGGCGTAGACGACCTGCATCGGCTGCTGACGGATGCGCGAGTCGGAGTGAGCAGTTCGCTGACGGTGTTGCGCTGGACAGAAAAGCTGGAATTGAAAGTTGTGCCTGAAGAAGCGCGAGAGGCGTAATTTGTGTGGCTGCGGGCGCCTCGTGTTCCAGGCAGTGGGCGACCAGGTTCGAGCGATTGGCAAGTTCAAGCCGATTCCGACTCCGACCAGAATCAGGGTATTGATGCAGTTTGACAAGGAAGCGAGCCAAGCGTGCGATATTGCGTCGCAAAGGACGCGACGCTTCGCACGGCTCGCCCAGATCCTTCGCGGCGCAAAGAGCGCTTGCTCCAGGATGACAATCAAACTGCACCACCACCAGAATCAGACCCTGATTGACATAACAACCCTGCCGGAGTAGGGTTGGGTGCCTTTCCAACAAATACCAAGTATTCAAGGAGATCAAAGATGAGAGTGCATCTGGCTCTTTATGGCGTCTTGTTGTGCATTTGTCTTGTCCCAATCGTCTCGGCCCAAGACGCGGCCAAGGTTGATCCCAAGCATTACACCGTAGTCACCGAGAATGACCAAGTACGGATTCTGAAGGTACATTACGGCCCACGCGAGAAGTCGGTTATGCACAGCCATCCTGCCACGGTTGCGGTGTTCCTCACCGACGCCAAAGGGCAGTTCAACTATCCAGACGGGAAGAAGGAAGGTTTTTCCGCCAAGGCAGGCGACTCGCAATACAGCGCCGCCGCGACCCACTTGCCGGAGAACACTGGGGACGACGGGATGGACTTGATCGTAGTCGAGTTGAAAGGCAAAGCGGCGAAGTAAGCGGCATGCGGAGACGAAATAGCCTCCGGCGCTGGGTATCCAGGGCCCATTTTGGTTTCAAAATTTCAAAGGAGACGAAATATGCGCAAACTATGGTTGATTGGTTGTTCCGTGCTGCTGTTGTCATCGCTGTCGCTGGCGGACAAGGTCGTGTCGCAGTGGAATTGCGGCAAAGCGTCGGAAGCACACAGCATCGCTGTTGGTGACCAGGCGAATCACACTTATGCGGTGACCAAAACGACCTGCACCGCCTCCAAAAGCGAAGTAGGCGGCGTGAAGGAGAAGGAAGGTGTCGGCACAGAGTTCGAGGAAACCACAGGAGAGACGATCACATGGCATGGAATGTTCGTGGTCACCGCGGAAAACGGCGACAAGATTTACTACCACTATGCCAACTCGGGCAAGGGCATGGTGAAGGACGGAAAATTTCAATCCGGGAACAACAAGTGGTCCATGGTAGGCGGCACCGGGAAGTTCGCCACGGCCAAAGGCGAGGGCGGTTGCACCGGTAAGGGGAATGGTGACGGAACCGCAACATGGGATTGTGAAGGCACCTACACCCTCAAATAACAACGCGCTCGTTGCAAGGTGGGAGGCAATGGTGGGGTAAGAAGGACTCATGGCGCGCGCCCTGATCTTGATCTTCGCGGGCAGTGCCCTTACGGCTCCAAAAAACCGACAGTCGGGAGCAGCCGAACCTAAGACCTCACCATCGCTAAAAGCTGATCTTCAGAATGGTGCCTCCGGTTCCCACTAGCCACCCGGCCTTTGGACTGGCAAAAGCCACCGCCCAGAACCCGGTCACACTGGGCAGCGTGAACCAGGTGTTCCCTTCGTCGGGAGTCCAGGCCGCCCCTCCCGTATTCGCAGTGATCACGACAGCGTGGCGGCCGTTGTCGTCGGTTCCTTCTCGATCGCCACTGTCACCAACTCCACCCACGTAGCTCAAGCCGTAAATGGCTCCCGTCACCGGAGGCTTGTTCGTAAGGTTCCAGGTTTTGCCGCCATCGCTAGATGTAGCCGTTGCCGCATTATTTGGATCGCTTGGGTCCAAATCGCCTCCGCCCACGATGCCGTGCCAGTGGTCCCGGAAAGCGACGGTGAACGCGCCGGCGCTGGGCGAGCTCACAAGCGGAGTGTCGTACGCATTCCATGTGTCGCCCTGATCTCTGGTGGCGAGGATCCTCGCCGTACTAGAGCCGCCGGTTGCAATCCAGGCATTCCTCGCGCCCTGGGTTGCGACGCAAGTGCCACTCGACGCGAACGACGCTTCACCTGGCAATGCCGGCGGCAAAATTACCGCTAATGTCCTGCAGGTCACTCCATCGGTGGTTCGGAGATCGGGGAACACGCCGTTCACCGAGTCGCTGTGTGCAATGCCCCGCTTCGGCGTCCAGAAGGCGAAACAATCGTAGAAGGCACCGGGATTTTGGTTCTGGAACTGCATCGTCCACGTCGCGCCACCATCAACAGTTTTATAAATCCGAAAATCCGTGGGGTTCGATCCAATCGAGAGCAAATAGGCCACCTTGTCGCTCACGCCTTGCACGTCGCGGAATTGCAGCATTTCGGCTCCCGGCACCACGCCGGCTTTCCAGGTGTCTCCCCCGTCAGTCGTGACAAGAAACGTGCCACCGCGCCCGGCTGCCCAGACCACGCGCGAATTCACCGGACTGACCGCAATCAGGCCCTGCGTAGTGCCGCTGTTTTGTGGAGTCAGCGTAGGTTGATGAATTTTCGAGTGGGTCTCCGCAAAGCTCAAGGTCGCCAAGGCGAAGAGGGTAATCAGGGAGACAGTCAGCGAACGTTTCGACATCGGAGTCTCTCCGGAAAGGAAATTCGTGGCGTGGGTGGGCAGTATAGGCGCTCACCAAAAGGAGTGTCAAACGCGCCGCAGGGTTCTCTTCGTGACATTGCATCCCCTGTCACCCTGTGTTAGCTTCAACAAACAGCAGAGGTTCGCTTGCAAGCAGCAACGATTCCTGCCGGGCTGGATCGCAAGGAAACGGAAGTTTACCGGCGGCTTGATCCGGGACGGCTCCCGAAGCACATCGCAATCATCATGGACGGCAACGGCCGCTGGGCGCGGCGGCGTCATTTGCCGCGCGTGGCCGGGCACCGCGCCGGGGTCGCATCCGTGCGCTCAACGGTGGAGACCGCGGCGCGTGTCGGCATTTCCGCGCTCACCCTCTATGCATTTTCCGAGGAGAATTGGAAGAAGCGTCCCAAGAGCGAAGTGGATTTCCTGATGGGCCTGCTCTGCCGCTACCTGAAGGCTGAAGTCCCTACGCTGAATAAAAACAATATCCGTCTGGAGTACATCGGACGCCAGCATGAGCTTCCTCTCTCGGTGCAAGAGAAGATGCAGTGGGCGCGGCAAGCCACGGCGCGCAATACTGGCATGGTGTTAACGCTGGCGCTCAATTACAGCGCTCGCACCGAATTGGTGGATGCATTCCGATCTATTGTGGACGCTGCGGCGCGCAACGGCGGGCTGGATCATCTGGAAATTGATGAAGACTCGGTTTCCCGGCACCTCTATACCCGGCATCTGCCCGATCCTGATCTGGTGATTCGGACCAGCGGCGAGATGCGGTTGAGCAACTTCCTGCTCTGGCAACTCGCCTATGCCGAAATCTACGTGACTCCCTCGCTGTGGCCTGAATTTCGCGGTCTGGATCTGCTCGAAGGCATTGCTGAATACCAGAAGCGAGAGCGTCGTTACGGTGGGCTGGCGGGCGACGCATCGCAGCCGCACGGCGAGCTGCATCGCCGCGCTGGCACTCAGCGGGCGGGGGCGCCCGAACCCCATCTGCATCTGCCAGTGGGCCGGGGCTAAGGCGGCTTGCAGCTACTCAAAAGAATCCTCACGGCGGTAGTCTTAATTCCAATTGTTTTGGGCCTGGTACTACGGGCGCCGATTCCTGTGCTGGCACTGGTAGCGGCGCTAGTGGCTCTGCTCGCGGTCCAGGAATTGCTCAAACTTTCCGAGGCGTACGGGATTCGCCCACTGCGCTGGCCAACTTATGTTTTCGTTGGCATCTTCTTTCTTTTTCTCGCGACGAATCCTGGGAATGATAAGCCTTTGCTCTCGACTGCCATCTTCATTTACAGCGCAGGATTCGCAGCCGCATTGGCTCCCTTTGTTTTTCTTGTGATTGGAATGAAGCGCGCCGAGCTGAGCAGCGCGTTTCCCGCGGCCCTGGTCTCAACTTTGTCCTTCGTGTACGTGGCCCTGCCCCTGGGATTCTTGGTACAGCTGCGTGAACAGTGGTCAGGCGCGTTCCTGCTGCTGTACCTGCTGCTGCTGGTCTGGGCGGGAGACATTTTCGCTTACTTTGTCGGCCGGGCGTTAGGTCGCCATTTCATGTCGCCGCGCGTCAGCCCGAAGAAGACCTGGGAAGGCGCACTGGCATCGTTGCTGGCGAGTTTGGGGGTAGGAGTATTGCTATACAACTATGCCTTGCCCATCAGTTCGGCCCTGCTGAATGCGCATCTAATTGAGAAAAGAGATGGCTATTTTGCTTTGGAGAAGCTGCCGCTATGGCCGGTTTTGCTATTGTCTGCAGCCATTAACGTGGCGGCGCAGTTAGGCGACCTTGTGGAGTCGCTGATTAAGCGGGGCGCCGGCGTGAAGGATTCAGGTTCGATACTTCCGGGGCATGGTGGCATGCTGGACCGCATTGATGCGCTGCTCTTTGCTGCTCCCGTGCTGTGGTACTATGCGGCTTGCCGCGTAATGCAGTAGTTGTGTACCCGTTCCTCTGTCATACCGAGCCGGCTCAGCAGGCGAGGATCCCACCCCCGGCAGATGGACTTGGGTAGGGATGCTTCGACTCGTGTTGACCTTCGTGAGGCGAAGTTCAATCTGCGCTCAGCATGACGGGCCATCGTATTCATGAGACGTATTGCCATCCTAGGCTCGACTGGCTCTATTGGCCGAAGCACCCTTAGCGTGGTTGAATCCTATCCGGATCGCTTCCAGATTGTGTCCCTGGCGGCGGGTCGCAATCTGGATGTGGCCTTCGAGCAGGCACGGGGGTGGAAGCCAAGCATCATTTCGGTGGCAACCGAAGCCGACGCGGAGGTCCTTCGTAACCGGCTCAAAATTGCGGGCCTCCGAGAAGTCGAGGTCGTTTACGGCACAGAAGGAACGGTACGGGTAGCGACCCGCCCTGAAGCTGATTTTGTGGTTAGCGCCATCGTTGGTGTAGCCGGCCTGGAAGCCACTTACGAAGCCGTCCGGGCGGGGAAGACGGTCGGACTGGCCAATAAGGAATGCATGGTTGCGGCCGGAGAACTGATCGCCGCGGAGGCACGGCAGCGGGGTAAGCCAATCCTGCCCATTGATTCCGAACACAATGCAATCCATCAATGCCTGCGCGGCGGAAGAATCGAGGAAGTTCAGAGCGTCTGGCTGACTGCGTCGGGCGGTCCGTTCTTGAGCACGCCAAAGTCCCAGTTTGCTTCGATCACGGTAGAACAGGCACTGAAACATCCCACTTGGAAGATGGGGCAGCGGATCACCATTGATTCTGCAACATTGATGAACAAAGGATTTGAGGTAATCGAGGCTTGCCGCTTGTTCAATTTGGCGCCCAGTAGAGTGAAGGTCATGATCCATCCGCAATCCACAGTTCATTCTATGGTGGAGTTCGTGGATGGCAGCATACTTGCTCAGTTCTCGGTGACTGATATGCGGCTGCCCATATTGTATGCTTTGACCTATCCGGAGCGTGTTCCGTCCGATATGCGCTTCCCGGTCATGGACTTACGGCACCTCGAGTTCAGTCCGCCAGATATGGAAAAATTCCCTTGCCTCGGCCTGGCATATGAAGCTGCGGAGGCTGGGGGTGCGAAATCAGTTGCACTCAATGCCGCCGACGAGGTTGCCGTGGCCGCGTTTTTGGACGGCCGCATTCGATTCGATCAAATTTCCCAAGTGATTAAAGAGGTCTTGGCCGAAACGAAAGCCGTTAAACTGGAATCTATAAGAGAGGTACTAAAATCCGACGCCTGGGCTCGTCACCTGGCCCGCGAGAAAGTGGAAGCGTTGGGCGGCGGGCCAGGAGCGTTGCGACCAGCCTCGGTTGGATTGCGAGGGGAATAAGGCGCCACTAATTTTATGATGGGACTCATCAGCACTCTATTCTACGTTGCCGTGATTCTGGGATTCATGATCCTGATTCACGAATTCGGTCATTACGCTGTCGCCAAGTTGTTGGGTGTTCGAGTGGAAGTCTTTTCCATTGGATTTGGCAAGCGGCTATTCGGTTTTCGAAGGGGTGAGACCGACTATCGGATTGCTGCGATTCCGCTGGGTGGCTACGTCAAAATGAGCGGCGAGAACCCGATGGATGAGCGCACGGGCGACCCGCGCGAATTTCTTTCGCATCCTCGCTGGCACCGCTTCCTGATCGCCATCGCTGGGCCCTCCATGAATATTCTGCTTGCGATCGGACTGCTCACCGGCGTGTATATGGTGCACTACGAGTATCCTGCGGTCCTCGACGAGCCGGCCGTCATCGGCTACGTCGTTGACGACACCCCCGCGCAGAAGGCTGGAATTCAGGCTGGTGATCGTATTGTTCGTATTGAAGGCATCCAGAATCCGACTTGGGAGCAAGTGGTCCCGAGGGAAGCGCTGAGTCCAAATCAGCCTCTGAGTATCACGATCGAACGTGGCGGCCAGAGGTTCGACAAAACCATCGTGCCTGAGGCTTTCGGTCCTAATCAAATGGGCTCCACGGGATGGACCCCTAAAGAGCCGAACTTCGCTATCACCGAACTCGAACCGGGCATGCCGGCTGCGAAAGCCGGATTAAAGGTCGGCGATGAAATCGTCTCTGTCGACGGTCAACCGATGGCCGGGCTGGAAGCGATGGTCGAGACGCTGAAGCGTACCAAGAACAAGCCGATTGAGATTGTGGTGCGCCGGCAAGGTCAGCTCAAGACTTTCACCCTGCAACCCGTTTTGTCCGAGGGAAATGGGCTTAGCGAAAAGCGCTATCGGGTTGGAATTGCAAGCGAGATGACGAAGGTCACGACCCTCCCATTTACAGCGGCATTGCGACGTTCCGTCCAACAAAACAAAGAGGGTTCGCTCCTGATCCTGGAACTCGTCCGAAAGATGATCGAGCGCAAGATTTCAATCCGTTCCATCGAGGGGCCAATCGGTATCGGACGTGCGACCGGACAAGCTGCCAAGAGAAAGGGTTGGACGCCGCTGTTGGAATTGACCTCGATGATCAGCTTAAACCTCGGCATCTTTAACTTGTTGCCCATTCCCATCCTCGACGGGGGAGTGATCATGCTGTTGTTTGTGGAAGGGTTGATGCGTCGCGATATCAGTCTACCGATCAAAGAGCGAATCTACCAGGCGGCGTTCGTATTCCTGGTGCTGTTCGCGGTCATGGTGATCTACAACGATCTAGTCAAGACCTGGCCCGCCATCATGCAGAGATTGCCGTAGTTTAGGAGTATGGCGGGCGCCGGCCCGGGAGCTCTCATGGGGCCGTAGTGGGCGCCAGGGCCATCGCTCCGCTGACGAAGTGACGGTTTCCCCTTCTGACTGCCGCATGATTCCCAATAAAGCACATGCTAAACTAGAAGTTCCCGATGGCTAATATTCAACGTAGGAAATCTGTTACCGCTTCGATTGACGGCGTGCGCGTTGGCAGCGATGCACCGGTTGTGGTGCAATCGATGACCAATACCGACACCGCGGACGTCGCCTCCACGGTCCAGCAGGTCGCGGCCCTGGCTCGGGCAGGGTCTGAACTGGTTCGGGTCACGGTCAACAACGAAGAAGCAGCTGCAGCCGTTGCGCCTATTGTCGAGCAACTCGACAAGCAAGATGTGCGGGTGCCCATCGTCGGCGATTTCCATTACAACGGACATATTCTGCTCAAAAAATATCCCGAGTGTGCGCGTGCGCTGGCTAAATACCGTATCAATCCAGGCAATGTCGGCATCGGCCGCAAGGACGATAGCAATTTTCGCACCATGGTCGAGGTGGCGGTCGAAAACCAGAAGCCGGTTCGCATAGGAGTGAACTGGGGATCGCTAGATCAAGCCTTGCTCACTCGCATGATGGACGAAAATTCCCGCCTACCGGAACCGAAGGACGCGCGCGAAGTAACCATGGAAGCCATGGTTGTGAGCGCTTTGAACTCTGGGGCGTTGGCGGAGAAATACGGGTTGCGACCCGATCAGATCATTTTGAGTGCGAAGGTCAGCGGCGTGCAGGACCTGATCGACGTCTATCGGTCGCTCGCCGCTCGCTGCAATTATCCGCTGCATCTCGGATTGACTGAAGCTGGCATGGGGGCCAAGGGTGTCGTTGCCTCCAGTGCGGCCCTCGGCGTCCTGTTGCAGGAAGGTATCGGCGACACCATTCGGGTTTCGCTTACGCCCGCGCCCCGTGGCGATCGCACGGAAGAAGTTCGAGTAGCGCAACAGATTCTGCAGTCGCTTGGAATTCGGAGCTTCACCCCGCAGGTTACGGCCTGCCCAGGATGCGGACGCACCACCAGCACCTTCTTCCAGGAAATGGCAGAGCAGATCCAGTCTTACCTGCGCGAGCAGATGCCGGTTTGGAAGGGACGTTACACCGGCGTTGAGGAAATGAAAGTTGCAGTTATGGGATGCGTGGTCAACGGCCCCGGCGAATCTAAGCATGCCAGTCTCGGCATCTCTCTTCCTGGAACCTTCGAAGAACCGAAAGCACCGGTTTACGTGGACGGCCGCTTGTTCACCACGCTGAAGGGCGACAGAATAGTCGCTGAGTTCATTCAGATTCTGGATGAGTACGTGGAGTCCCACTACGCCGCGAAAGAAGAAACCTTAAGAACAATGTAGGAGCGGGCCGTCCCCGCGCTCTTGCCTCACGCTAACCGAAACAAATCCTCTCCTGTCTCGTCGTCGACGATTGGATCAGCAATCTTCTTCAACTCGGGATAGTTTTGTAATAAGACTTCCGTAGCTTTTACACGTTGTCCCGTGATCATGTGTTTGAGTTGCAGCGCGTTGACCCCGGCTTTAGCTTGAAAATGATTGTTGGCCACCACGTAGGTGATCGCGGCCTTGCGGGCGATGCGTTCGATTTTGTCTTTCCACGCGGCTAGCTCCGAGTCGCGATAGAAATAGTTGTACCGGTCTTCGCTCTTCTCGGCTTCAAACCACTGATCATAATTTCGTCCATGCAGCCGGACATACGCGGCCGGCGACGTCACATGCTCAGTGGGTTGGAGCGAGCGCCCCATCAACGGCTGGTCGATGTTGCAGAAAGCGACATTTTTCTGAGCGAAGTAGCTTAGCGTTTCTGGATTGTCCCAACTTGCGTGCCGCACTTCCACAACGCGTGGATATTCAATGAACTGCCGCAGCAATCCATCCAGATATTCGCGGTTCAGGGATGTGTTCTTGTACGAAACCGGAAATTGCATCAGCAGGGCGCCGAGCTTTCCTTCGGCTGCGAGCGCTTCGAGCCCTTCGCGTGCCAGCGCCTCGTCTTCATCATTGGGCTGGATGGTGGCCGCAGAAGTCGGCTCCATCACTGCGAGTGGAGAGTGGGTGAAGGAGCGATGAAGTTTGGCTGTGAATACAAACCTGGGATTAACCTCCGTTGCCTTGCGCGTCCACAGCTTGGCCAGGTGCGGCTTGATGTGTCCATAGAACGAAGTGTTGATCTCGACCATATCAAAGCAGCGCGCCAGGAACTCCAGCGGATGTTGTTTGCGATGCTGCATTCCGGGAGGATAGAAAATTCCTTCCCAGTCTTTGTAGGACCAGCCGGCGGTGCCGACGCGGATTTCAGGTGTTCCTTCCATGAGGGCGGGGAAGTGCGCAGTTTGCAGGTTAGCACAGGGAATTGCAGGGTCGCCGGAATGGAAATCCGGTGATTTCCGGGGTGCTGATTGTTGACCGATTGTCAGTAGAAAAGCAGCGCCACCCAGTAGACACCGTTGGGATATTTCAGCCCGTGCGCGTAACAGGTCCCCACCGCAAATGCGTGCACGCTACGATCCCGGATGATCTTTGCCACATCCTTGGGAAGCGCATCCAGTTGCACGCTGGTATAGCGGACCACATAGTGGGCTTGGGGCGCGGTAGTATTCAGCGAATCGGCTTGGGCCATCGAGCACGCGCAGGCTCGCGCCGCTCCTGCATCTTCCCGCTGCAACTGCGGAAGCTTGGCCTCACTCCGCATCAGGATGAGGCCGGCAGCCACGCGATCGTCCGACTCCTGTGTGGTATAGGTGGCCAAAGCCTGGCTAAAATCCTGCGTGATGTAGAGTGTGTCCCCACTGCGAACGACCGCGAATCCGGCGACGTTATACGCTGGATTCAACAGGTTTTGGCGGTGCGGAGGTGAAAGCATCAGGCCTTCCTGCGCCAGTTCGACGCTAGCAGCGGAAGCCACATTTTCTCCTGCCTGATTGAGATGCAGGTTAGTGCTGGCCGCGAGTCGCTGTGCAAGGGAGGGCTCACCGGGAAATTGATGCGAAAGTTGCTGCTGTGCTGCCATGGCGGCGGCATGCTGCCGGGCCGCTTGCGTCAGTCCATCGTCTGTCAGCAGCGGAGGAACGCCGGCCTGCGCCCGCACCTGGTTCGCCAGGGCAAGCAGTTGTCGCTCAGCCTCAGCGTCGTAAGACACTGAAGACGGAAGTTGAGGTGGCGCGACAGGCCGGTAACTGGCCGGTCTCGGCTTTGGCACCGTGGCTAGGCCAGCACCGCTCGCTACTAGAATCGCCAATGAAGCAAAAAAGGCCCGAAGCATAAATGTTTGACCCGCGCTTCAGGACCTGGGAACGAAACTTCCTGCTTTGTTTACTGGACGATACGCTCTAGAATCACCTTAAGCACCATTACCCGGAGACATAGCGAATTGGCCGCCCTCTCATTGCTGCTTGGCCTTGTTCTCGTCTTGAACCTAGTACTTCTGATACTCGTCCTATTGCTCTTGCAGCGAGGATCTGGCAATGGATCGCAAGCGGAAGTATTTAAACAACTTACGAGCCAGTTTGAGGCCTTGCATAAGACTCTTTCGCAGCAGTTTGCCTCCGCCACCGCCGATATGGCCAGCCGCCTGGAGCAAACTAAAGGCGATCTCCGCCAGCAGGTCACAGATCGGCTGGGCGACGGCTTCTCCTTAATGCGAAATGCGGTCGAAGATCAGATGAAAGCGGGCCGTCAAGAGCAATCTGAAGGGCTAGCCGGGGCCCGCACTGAGCTCACTTCATCGCTGGCGCTGACCACTTCCCAACTCAAAGCCGAGTTCGACGGTCTAAACCAAAAGACAGCCCAAAGCCTGGAGGCGATCCGTGATCGTGTCGATGCCAAGTTGCTCGCCATCACCGATCAGGTGCAGCAAAAGCTTGACCAAAATATCAAGGAGGGTTTTGCCCACTTCGAAAAGGTGCAGCAGCACCTGAAAGCGGCGGAAGAACAGTTACGCGAGGTCGGGGCGTTGGGAAATTCCATCAACGACTTGAACAATTTATTGAAGCTGCCGCATTTGCGCGGTCAGTTTGGCGAAGCCAGCCTGGAGCGTTTGCTGGCGGATTTTCTTCCCGCCAATATGTTCGAGATGCAGTCTGCGCTTCCCGATGGCGGCCGTCCCGACGCTATGATCCAGTTTCCCGATCGCCGTCTGCCCATCGATGCGAAATTTCCTCGGGAACAAGTGCTCGCGCTCTTTGAAAGCAACGTTGCAGCTGAGATCGAAGAGGCGCGTCATGAATTTGTACGGGTGATGAGAGTGGAAGCCAAGCGCATCAAGGCCTACATTCAGCCGGAACACGGGACCACCGACATCGCCCTGATGTATTTGCCCAGCGAAACCCTCTACATGGAAGCGGTCCGCAACCGCGAACTTGCTGACTGGCTCAACCAGCAGCACGTATTTCCGGTCTCGCCCAACACCCTGCTCATGACACTGCAGACGATTGCCCTGGTGCACAAGTGGTATGAAGTCGCCAGCCGCTTCGAGAAGAGTCGCCTCGAGCTGGCGAAAGCACAAAAATCATTTGACTACTTCCAAACCCAATTTGAAAATGTGGGCAAGAATCTGAACAAAGCTCAAGAAGCGTTCGAGACTGCCCAAAAGCATCTGAAAACTTATCGCGGTCGCGTCACCGTTCTCAGTGGTCAGGAGCAATTGGAGCTCGATACCAACACGAAGGCAGAGGAAGCAGCCATGCCGCTCATCGACAAAGCCAGCGCGTAGGATGGGCGTCCCCACAGTACTTGCCCCGCACCCCTCGGCGACCCAAAATATTTCTGACTACATTTTTGTGATGGTGAAGCTACCAGAACCGGTGCATCCTGCGGTCGCGCCGGTGAGACTCCAGGTTCCAGTTATGGTGTTGCCGTTAACGTTGCCTTGTAGAGTAAGCGCATTTACGTCGGCCGGGGACTCAGTCGAAATGTTCAAGCCGAATGAGCCAGTGACATTTCCATTGAAGTTCCCGCCTACCCCGAACGAGCCGGTCTCCGTTGTGGGCGTCGCGAAGCAAGGCGAATTTGAATTAAATTGAAAGTTAGTAACGCTCAGCCCATTGCTGCCGGTTTGGGTCAGGGACAGCGTGAACGCGAACGTTTGACTTCCCGTCAGGGACGCCGACCAGTTTCCATTGATCGTGCCCGGATTATTAGAACCACCGCACCCGCCAAGGACTAATCCCAGCACAAGAAGTACTACCATTCCAAATGGCTTCATGATGGCTCCCTCCGGCTGGCAAAAACCCCGCGAGCCCTGAAAAGTTGCGAAAAAGAAGATGCAAATTGCGGGTTTTGCGGGAGGTAACCATACTGCAGCGATCAGCTTGGTACGATGGCATACAGTCCTGGGTGGACTAAATGCTTGGATTACGAAGCGGTTTTCTTCAGTGGGATGCCTGGGCCGCAACTTCGGGAAGCTTGGCTTTTGCGGTCGAGGGAGCATGTGTTGCCTTTGGCGCAGGATGCGTCTTCGCTGCTTTCGCTTTTGCCGCTTTGCCTTCATCCAGCTTCTTGCGATTGAAGTCGCGAACAATGCGGGCCACGTACGACCGGGTCTCGCGATAAGGGGGAACGCCATGATACTGTTCCACCCTCTCCGGACCGGCGTTGTAGGCAGCAAGAGCTTTGACCAAGTCAAAGTTGTAGCGTTCCAGAAGTTCACGCAAATAGCGTGTGCCTCCTTCCACGTTGGCACTCGGATCGAAGGCATTGGAAACGCCCATGTTGGAGGCCGTTTGAGGCATGAGCTGCATCAGGCCCCGGGCGCCCTTGGGTGACACGGCGTGCGGGTTGAATCCGCTTTCCGCGTGGATCACGCTGTTCACCAGGTCCGGATCGAGGTGGTGACGGTCGCTGATGTCATGGATTACATCATCCAGTCGGACCGGACTCTTCGGTGTCGGGGCAGTGGCGACTGGAAGAGCCGGAGCAGCAGGAGTCGGAGCGGTAGGCGTCGGAGCGGCAGGAGGAGAAAGATCGATCTCGAACCGTTCGATTTGCGCGGTGGGGATGTCAACATATCCGCCAGGGTCGGCCGTCAGATATAAGCGGGTGACCGAGCCCACGATCTCCCGTCGCTCGTGGCGGATGGAAAAACCATTATGCAAGATTGCCAGGTCGGCCGCGGACGCGGGAATCGCGAGAATTAACCAGGCTAAGGCCACGAGTTTTCGCGACTTCAACATACTTTGATTTCGCCGACCATCCTTACCGGCTCTTCTTGCAGTAAATCAGGCACCGATGCGAGATCGCCCTAACACCTGCTCGATGGCCGCTGCCACGCCGTTCTGATCATTGGGCAGAGTCACCGCCCAGCCATTGTGACGTAACTCCTCTGATGCATTTCCCATGATAAACGGCATCCCGGCGAAGGCAAGCATTTCAATGTCGTTGTAATTGTCACCAATGGCCATGACCTCTTCGCGAGGGACTCGGCGATGCTGGGCCCAGCGCTCGACTGCATGACCTTTCGAACATCCTTGATTGAGGACATCGATCATACAAAGATCGCGGACGGGATACTCAGTTCGCAGGACCGTGATGACTTCGTCGAAACCACTTGCCGCCAGCGTTGCCAGGGCGCGGTGCATACGCTCGATCGAACCACAAAACATGGCCTGCACCGGGTCGGTCGTGAGGGACCGCTCAATCGGAATGACGAAATCAATGTATTGCATGTTTTTCTCCAGCCAACGTTTGATGCTGACATTTAGCTCGTTCATGTGCTCGAGCACGATGGCGCCGTGAGATTCGCTATCAAAAGTGATGACGGTATTGCCGCGAAACTCCCGCATCGCTTCGCAAAGCTTGCGGCAGGTTTCAGCCGGCAGAAGGTCGCGGTGGAAAGTCTCGCCGGTGAGGGAGCGCGTGATCGCCCCATTGGAGCTGATTAGCCAGAGATCGAAACCAAGCTGTTGCGCAATTGGCAACGCAAAAGTGTGCCGCCGCCCCGTCACCAGGATTATTTCCACTCCTTCAGTATGGGCGCGGCGCAGCGCGGCCAGGTCAGCCGGTGAAATTTGGAACTCGGGATTCAGCAGGGTGCCGTCGATATCAACGGCCAAAAGGCGGATGGGAAGCGTCACCACTAGCAATTTTAACATTGAAGATCAGGTGTCAGGTCCAAGGTTTCAGGTTTCGGGTCTACTGCCAGACGCGTTGAGCAATTGCCGAAAAACGAACGGAAACGGCGTGTTGAGAAATAGCACTTGAAAACCAAGACCGGACACCTAGCACCCTCAACCTAAGACCTGCAAGCTCCCATGCTATAGTGCGGCATCAACGCATGGGATCACTGCTCTACCTATTTTTCCCGTGGGGTCTCATCCTGCAGGCGGTGGCGATTGTCCACTTTATCCGCCGCCGCCCCGATTCCTTTTGGCTTTGGATCATCCTGTTCGGCGGTGGTCTGGGCGCTCTCGTCTACATTGCGGTTGAGGTAATCCCTGATGCGGGCCTACTTCGGCAGTCGTTCAAGGTGTTTCCTCGGCGCAAGCGAATCCGCGAACTCGAGGCTGCCATCCTGGACAATCCTTCCGCCGGCAACTACGAGGAACTGGCTGACTTGTATCTGGAGGAAGGGAAGTTCGCGCGGGCGCGTCAATGCTATGACAAAGCGATCTCGTCCCGGACTGATTCTCTCGACCCTTTCTATCGCCGGGGCATCGCCGAAGTTCAAATGGGAGACTTCGAGGCGGCTCGAGCTGATCTCGAACGCGTCGTGGTGCAGGATCCTACCTACGACTTTCACCGCGCCCGAGGATTGCTCGCCCACGCTTACGCGAACACAGGGGAGCCGGACAAGGCCGAGGCGTTGTTCCGGGAAACGACCAAGATATCGACTCTATCGGAGACGTACTACAACTACGCAACCTTGCTGGCCTCTCAGGGCCGCAACGCTGAGGCGCGAGAGTGGGCGCAAAATATTCTGGCGAAGAAACCGACGATGCCGGGATACCTGCGTCGGCGCGAGCGCCCGTGGTTCCGCAAGGCAAATGCATTGCTGAGAAGCCTGCCCGGATAAGGCGAAAGAGGAAAGAACCATGCGGAGAATTTTTAGCGCTGTCGTGTTCTTGACATTGGGCGGGTGTGTCTCATGTCAGCAAAAAAAAGCCCCGTCAATCGTCGTGGTCCACGTTCTGCGCGATCCCTCTAGTCAGTTGGCGGAACAAATGAGACGTGCTGACTTGCAATTCGGTCTTACTAAGCCTCACTTGAGTCGTGGAACCGGAGTCATGACGGCGGTCAATGAAGGCGGTTCTTTTGCTGGGCTTCTCCAGCGCTTCACGGATTCCCCGTTTGATCTGGTCATTCTCAACTTGCAGTCGGATCTACCCGCTGACGCCACGTTGCGGGAACAACTGGGCACACCCGTACTTGTATGCGGAGGGACATCCTGCGTACATCCCTAGCTCAGTTCCGGGCGAAAAACGCGAAGCGGCAGAGATGTATTTGCGTTTCCTCAAGTCCCATTGTTGAGAAGCTGCTAATCAAGAGAGAACTATAATTGGGAGACCGCCTGACGGCTGACAGCTAAGGCCTACCTGCTAAACTTTCCTCTGTGGCCCGCATCGCTTATCTTGAATGCACCAAATGTGGTGCACACATCGGCGCTGAAATGCCACAGACGGTCTGTCCCGAGGACGGTGGTGTTCTCTACGTACGCTACGATCTGCCCTCCTTAAAGGAAAACTTTACCGCTGGTTCAATAACTGGGCGCGCTACGACTATGTGGCGCTATGCCGAAGTCTTGCCCGAAGCTGAACCAGTTTCGCTAGGCGAAGGCTTCACTCCGATGCTGCCCAGCCGGGAATTTCCTAATGTCTACATCAAAGACGAGGGTCTGAACCCGACGGGTTCCTTCAAGGCTCGCGGTCTTTCAGTCGCGGTGACCATGGCGCGCGCCTATGGTCTGAAGAAACTGGCCATTCCTTCCGCGGGGAATGCGGCCAGCGCGTTAGCCGCCTATGCGGCCGCTGCGGGTTTAGAGGCGCACATCTTCATGCCGAAAGATGTGCCGCTGGCTAACCGCGTCGAATGTGAGAGCTACGGCGCGCAAGTCACGCTGGTTGACGGACTGATCAGCGACTGCGCCCGTATGGTTGCCGAGCGGAAGGAGAAGGAAGGCTGGTTCGACGTCTCCACGCTCAAAGAACCATTTCGCGTAGAGGGCAAAAAAACGATGGGCTACGAGGTGGCGGAACAATTGGGCTGGCAGATTCCGCGAGGCATTATTTATCCCACCGGCGGCGGGGTTGGTTTGATCGGCATGTGGAAGGCGTTCGAGGAGATGGAAGAGCTGGGCTGGATTGGCCCGGAGCGACCACGGATGGTGGCTGTACAATCGTCGGGTTGCGCTCCAATTTCTAAAGCATGGGATGAAGGTAAGGCAAACGCGGAATTCTGGCCGAACGCCGCCACCTTAGCGGCAGGTTTGCGTGTGCCCAAACCGTACGGCGACTATCTGATCCTGGATATTCTGAAAAAGAGCGGCGGAGTCGCGTTGGCAGTGACCGACGAAGAAATAATGGATGGGCTCCGGCATTGGGCCCGCGTCGAGGGGATCTTCGCAGCGCCAGAAGGGGCGGCAGCGCTGGCTGCCTACCGCAAGTTGCGCGCCAGCGAATTCTTTGGCGCGGACGATTCTGTGGTGCTCTTTAATACCGGGTCCGGGTTGAAGTATCTCGACGTCATTGAGGGGTCCAAAAAATCCGACCGCTCGCAGCCCTTGGCTTCGCGGCAGATTGGTGGAATCATCGGGCCGTATTAGCTATCAGCTATCAGCAAGAAACAACAATGACTGAGCGTCTCTACTATCGCGATTCCTTCCTCGACGAATTTGACGCGGAGGTTCTGGAGGTTGTCCTTGTGTCAAACTCCGATTCGCGTCCTGCGCTGATTCTCGATCGAACCGCCTTTTATCCGACGAGCGGCGGCCAACTGTTTGACAAGGGATGGATTCTCCTCGACGGAAAAAATAACGAGAACGACAAACTGCGCGTGGTGGAGGTGGCCGAACGGGAAGATGGCACGATTCTGCACATCCTGCAAGATGCAGCCCAGACTAAAGAGAACAGAATTCAAAAGGGAACCCGGGTCCACGGCTTGATTGACGCGGAGCGCCGCCGTGACCACATGCAACAGCACTCGGGACAGCATGTTCTTTCCGCTGCCTTTGTGCGTCTGTTCGAAATGCCTACTGTTTCTTTTCACATGGGCACGGATTATTGCTCGATCGATCTGGATACGAAGAACTTATCAACCGACCAGTTAGTCGCCGCCGAATTGCTGGCGAACGACATTATCTGGGAGGACCGGCCGGTGGAGGTTCGTTTCGTCACCCAGGAGGAGGCACGCGGACTTGGGTTGCGCAAGCTGCCGCCAACCGGGAGGGACGAATTGCGCCTAATCAATACCCGTGATTTCGATCTGACCGCGTGCGGGGGCACGCACGTTGGTGCGACGGGGCAGATTGGCTGCATACTCCTGCGTAGAACGGAAAAAGTGCGGCAGGGCTGGCGAGTGGAGTTCGTCTGCGGAAAGCGGGCAGTTTCCACGGCGCGACGCGACTATGCAAGCTTGGCTGAATCCGCCGGATTGTTTTCCAGCCAGATCTGGGACGTGCCGCAACAGATCCGTAAGGCGCAAGAAGAGTCGCGGGCCTCAAAAAAAGCGGTCGAGCGGTTTCTGGAAGAATTAGCTGACCTGCACGCCATACGGCTGCTGACGGAAACTCCGGAGGAAGGCGGTCGCAAGATCGTCATACGTAACTTTCAAGACCGGGACGCGGTTTTCATCAAACTGCTGGCGCAAAGGCTCACTCGGCAGAATTCCCCGGTGGTTGCTCTTCTCGGTACGACTGCAGGCCAGCCGGGACTGGTCTTCGCGCAGTCGGTCGGACAGCCATTCGACATGGGCGCGCTGATGAAGGAGACTCTCGCGCGCCTGGGAGGACGGGGGGGAGGCAGCAAGGACATGGCCCAAGGTGGGCTCACGGAAGTCGCGGGACTGGAAGCCACACTGAACGGGATTGCGGGCAGACTTCGAGCCTGACTGACAATGCGTTCTAAGGCCCGATGGCGCCTGCCCGGGGCTGAATGCTTGGGGTCCAGGGCTGACTTTAGCCTCTTCATGCTACATTTCCTTCAGCGGACTTCGTCGCTCGGCCAAAAATGGAACCACGTCTCATCCTTATCAATCTGCTGGTAAAGCTTGGCGTGGCTGCGTCGGCGGCCAGCATCCTGGGGCGGTCTGTCGAATTCAAATCGCTGTTGTTTCGCGAAGAGCGGAGCTGGAAGCAGAAAATTTATCTGGTCTTGTGGATTGGCATTCCGATGGCTCTGGGCGTCTGGATCAGGCTCAGCGCCAAGAGTTTTGTGGCCGGCGATTTGTCTTTTGAAACCACGATGTTGTTAGGCGTGGTGGCGGGGCGCTTGACCGGCGTGCTCGGCGGCGTTCTGGTGGCTCTACCGGCTCTTTTTCACGGAGAATGGGCCACTCTGCCTTTCAATGTCTTGTGCGGTTTTCTGGCCGGACAACTGCGCAGCCTGGCGCCCGACCCTGACGATATCTGGTCGTTTTCTCCTTTTATTGATTTGAGCATTTACCGATGGATTCGCCGCAACCTACCGCGTCCCCGGTTGTTCGATTGGCAGATCATGTTCTTCGTGACCATCGTGGGATTGCGGCTTGTGCATACCGAGATGTTTCGCTTCCTGCCCTCGGCCACTTTCAGTCTGGAGAGTGAGAACTGGTGGGTGGAATCGGCCATATATGCGACCTCAATCATGGTCATTGGAACGGAGCTGAAGATCTGGAACAGCGTTCGCATCCAAATCAAACTGGAAGAGCAAGAGCGTATGCTGCTGCATGCGCGCATGGAAGCTCTGCAGAATCAGATCAATCCCCACTTCCTGTTCAATACGCTGAATTCAGTTTCATCGCTGGTACGCTTTGACCCAGATACCGCTCGTGAATTGATTATCAAGCTGGCCAATATTCTGCGAAGACTACTGCAGAGCAGCGATGCTTTCGTGCCGCTGCGCGATGAGCTGGAATTTATCGACGATTATCTCGACATCGAAGTGGTGCGCTTCGGACGCGACAAGCTGCGAGTGGTGAAGGAGCTCGACACGCTGTCGTTGGGTGCGATGATACCGAGCATGTTGTTGCAGCCTCTGGTGGAGAATTCGATCAAGCACGGCTTAGCCTCGAAGATCGAAGGCGGCAGCATTTACTTGCGTAGCCGACTCTCGGATTCCCAGGTAATCATAGAAGTCGAGGATGACGGCGTGGGTATGGGTGCCGCGAATTTGTTGGAGCGCCCGAGCGGGCTGGGTGGCAATGGCATCGGCATGGCGAATGTCGCTGAACGTCTGAAGGTGCTCTACGGCGATAAGGCGCGGATGACCATCGACAGCCACGAAGGGAAGGGAACTCTAGTGCGGCTTCGCCTGCCAGTTCTGGAGACCGAAGGGGCGATTCCCGCCACGCTCTATGAAGAGCGCTCCAGCACGCGACGGTAGAAGTCTTCGTATTCCGGAATAATCCGGCTGGAACAAAATCGAGATTGCGCCACAGCCCGGCTGGCCTTTGCCATTGCACGCAGACTTGTTTCATCACTCAACAATTCCAATGCATACCGTGCCATGGTTTCGACGTCCCCAACGTCGGCCAGATAACCACTCTTGCCGTGTTCGATTAACTCCGGGATTCCACCCACACGTGTGGAAATGGGAACCACCTCGCAGGCCATCGCCTCCAGAGCTGCCAACCCGAACGATTCGAGCTCGCTGGGGAGCAGCATGATATCGGCGAGGGCCAGCTTTTCCTGGACCTGATCCTGTTTGCCCAGGAAGAGCACATCATTGTGAATACCCTTCTGCACAGTCAGCCACTCGGCGCGGGAGCGGTCGGGACCGTCACCGATCAACATGAGCTTGCAAGGCACTTGCTTGCGGACGCGATCGAAGATCTCGATCGTATCCGTGACTCGCTTCACCGGACGGAAGTTAGACAGGTGCACGAGGATGCGCTCGCCGTTCGGAGCATATTCCTCCCTTTTCTCTAATGTCTTATGGCCGCGGACATATACATCACAATTCACGAAGTTGTAAATCACCTGGATATTGTTCTTGATATCAAACTCGCGCAGCGTCCGTTCCTGCAGGTATTTCGAGACGGCTGTAACGCCGTCGCTCTGCTCGATCGAAAAGCGGGTAATCGGCAGATAGGAACGGTCGAGGCCTACGAGTGTGATATCGGTGCCATGCAGAGTGGTGACGAAAGGGAGTCTTCGTCCTCGAGGTTTTGAGGCCAGCATCTGCTTCGCCAGTAGAGCGCTGACCGAGTGTGGAATCGCGTAGTGCACATGCAAGAGATCGATATCGTAGAGTTCGGAGACTTCCGCCATACGCGTGGCCAGTGCGAGATCGTAAGGGGGATAGTCGAACAGGGGGTAGCGCGAGACTTCGACCTCGTGGTAGTGAATGTTGGGATGCGGTCCGGTCAGGCGAATGGGCTGCGCGTAAGAGATGAAGTGAATTTCGTGACCGCGCTCCGCCAGTTCCAATCCGAGTTCGGTGGCGACCACACCACTGCCGCCATAGGTCGGATAGCAGGTAATTCCAATCTTCATGTCCGGCCCTCTCGCACCAAACTCCCTGGCCTCTCCCATTCGATGGCAGGTGAGCGGCTTGGATTCAGATTCTGCCCGGTTTCAAGCGCAGGATAGAGGACGTGGATCAGACGCCTTCCTTGGAATCTTTCGCAGCGGTTTCGGGGTCCATGGTCTCCAGAAGGCTTTGCAGGCGTTGCTGCTTTTGCTCGTCCAGACCGGTAAACTCAATGCCCATTCCCACCCCGCCATCGCAGGCCCGCACAATAGCCGGAATCGTGACCTTGTCGGATTCCATCCAGAAAGTGATAGTCAATTCTTTGCCCACAGGAAGTGGGAGCATGGTCTCTACATAACACCCGCGGCCGTTTATGTCTGTCGCCTGGGTCCGCATAAGGGATTTGCTATCACGTCCGTCGGATATCTCGATGGGAAAGGCAATTTTGTGGCGGGGGAACTTTCTCTGGTTTTTCGCGGACGGTGAATCTTGAACCGAAGCTATTGCCTCTTTCGTTCGAGCCATTTCGTCTTCCCAGGGACACTGCTGCCGGTCGAGAATCTGCACACCGGCTTGGATATTCTGCAGTGGGCCCGGATCAATCACCCACATTACCTTGAAACGGGCTTTCCTCTGTCCAAGTTGCACGCCAACAATGTCTCCAGCAGCCAGTGGATGTTCGATGCCGGAAAGCTTGGCGCCATGTTCACTGATGTCGCGGGCGTGCGCATTCTGAAGAAAGGGACGACCGTCAGTGCCCATCCCCCAGACACGAACCAGGAGGTCGACATCGACACGGGGCTCGGGCTTATTCGCCATGCAGCGGAGGTGCCTCAGCCTCGAGAAATGATTCCCTCATGATAAAACCTCTTTCCAGCCCCAGGGTGGTTACGGAGGTTCCGCGCCAACATGCGGCAAAAGGACGAATGCTATCACGCGCGTCCAACAAGGTCACGATAGGAAATAAGCTCAATTCCATTGTCGGCCAGCAATTCGCGAGTTGAGGGAGAAGTTAAGATCTGTAGTTCCTGCTCGCGTGAGGCCCGCAGCCGCGTTCGCATGCTTTGCAACTCAGCATCGTTATACCCTGGATGACAGACAAATTCCCAAGTGCCGTCCGGAAGGTTTTCGATCATGAAGCGGAAGAGTTGCTCGTCAAGAGCGCCGGTCGCAACGATGCCCAAGGTTCCATCTGGAGTAATCATTCCCGATTGTTGCACGGCTCGGCGGAATTTATCGGCTAGCCCATTGAGCAGCTTGACCTCACCGTAACGCTTCCACAGGCGAGGACGCTTTGACACGAGCGCAAAAGCAATCGGACCGAAAGGATTCCGAATAGCTCGGATTCCACAAGCCCCCGCCGCTCGCAAGAGCGGCCGCAGGACGTTGGAAAAAAGATGGGTGTGCTTGTGGGAGTCCACATGAGAGACCGCGATGCCAGCGCTCTGCAGCTTGCGAATCTGCGCCGCCGCTTCGACTTCGATCTGTTCAGGAGCAACCCGGCCACTGCCGGCAAGCAAAGCGAACCTGCTCAAACTCTGACGAAAGCGACCAGTGTTTCGCTGATTGATGAGGCTCGAAACTTGCGAAGCGGGAAGCACAGGTGAGCCATCCACGAGGACTACGTGACAGCCGATACTGAGTCGCGGCGTCGATTGGGCCAGGCGCAGGGCATCGTCAAACGCGGCTCCGTTGGCCATGAGCGTGGCGGAAGTCACGATGCCTCGCGTGTGGGCCTCACCGATGGCGCGGTTCACTCCTGAGGTGAGCCCTAAATCGTCAGCATTGATGAGCAACCGCCGCACCGCGCCAGTCTAGCAGGGAATGCCGGAAGCCCGGTTCACCAGGCAGTACCTAAACGGTTGCAGGCTGTGCTCTGCAGAAGACTGTTATCATGACATAACGTACGGGAAGCGAAGGGGCGGTTAGCTCAGCTGGTTAGAGCGCCTGCCTTACAAGCAGGAGGTCGCAGGTTCGAGTCCTGCACTGCCCACCAAAGACTTACGAGCACAAATCCTTCGCGGAGAGTATACAAACAGGAGAGCAAATCAGGCAACTGCCCAATCGTGCCATACGTTCGATCCTAACTCCTGAGACGCCGATTCTGCCTTCTAACCTCGTACTGGAAAAAGCGTTCTGCCAGCTCGGAACCAAAGCGTGAATTCTTGTTCGTCATCTGGGTGCGTGCCCACACGCCGATCTTCAAAATCCATTGAAATTCTTCGGGAGAGTAATCCCAGCGGTAATTGTTACAGAGGGCGTGTGACGCGAGATAATTCTCGACCGAGTGCAGTCCGCCATCGCGGTGACATAAAACGTGGTCAGCTTGCCAGTTCTCACCGACCAGACCACCACAAATGTGGCAGCGCCCGTCAGTCTTGCTATGGATCGCAAGCCGCTCGGTTGGAGTCAGGGGGTGTCGGGCGAGCATTTTTCCAAGGCTCACTAGCTTTGAACCTTAACATCCGTGCTGATCGAAAAGCCGGGCGATTCTCTTGAAGCCTTGAGAGCACTAGTGCTACGGCGAGAGTTAGAAAGACGCTCTCATGGGTGAGGGTTCGAGCAGCGCCTGAAATGCCGCCGCGTGAGCTAGAGTCCCCGTTTAATGACCTTCAGTGCGCAGATCGCACTCGCGATAACTTCGCGCTCGGTTTCCCCGTCTCGACTCTCGCTCATCTCGCACAACTCTTCGAGCCGTTCGTAGATGGCGGTCTCCGCGTCCTCTACACACTTGTCCAGTTTCTTTGGATCAACTTCGAGCAGCGCATCTTGGAACGGGCGTTGCCACTCGGGATAACGCAGAGTAGATGAACTATGGCGCCAGAGGGAGTCTGATGACATCGCGACACCTCCTAGAAATGCCGGATATTATGGCGCGGATGGTTTAACGTGTCTGTCAGGAGGAGACTGTAGCCCTAGCGGGTTAATGCATTAGGAGCAGAGGCGGGAGGCTCTGCGACCAGCCGGGAATACGTTGTCAATCTTTCGCATGGTCGCTCAGCCCACTGGACGGGCAACCCTCACCCGAGAACAGCCCTCCACTCTGCTTATGCTTGTAGTGATAAGCGTCAGCCGTCAAAATGGCAGCATTGGGATTAGCGTAGCCAAGCCTCAGCACAATTCCAGCTTTACCCAGACCTACGCTTCGGGCAAAGAAGCCCGAGCAGTGCTATTGGCTTTCGGAATAGACGAAGTGACCATAGACTCTTACTGGAAATTGCTTTCCCAGATGGGCGCAAACGAGCAGTTGAGATTCCCGCCTATGAACGTCCCACAGGATGAATTGTTTTCACATGGGTTTCAGGTCTGAGCAAACGACGAAGCGATTCCGCCCGTGCCCGAGTCGCATCTCGCCAAGAAAGGCGAAGGCGGTCGTGAAGCGCGTCGAGCGTCGCAGGCTGGAATGTGCGAACGCTAGGTCACGACCGCCATGCGTCGAATGCGCCCATGCGTCGGGTACGCCGTTGAAACTTAGTACAAATTTCTAACGATTTAAATACGCTGTTTGTTGTATAAGCGAGAGCTTTTTCCTTTAGCTAGTAAGGAGTCTAGCCTCCGAGTTCCTCATGGTTCGACATCAGACACCCACCTGCCGCCCATCGGCGTATGATCCGGGGCATGGATGCGAAGCACATTCTAGAGAGAGTCGCTAGTCTCAAGCAGGAGATGCAGGATTTGCGGGTTGAAAACGCTCGACTCGATGAGCCTCGACACAGCAGGGGGAATTACGAGGCTAGATTCTCGCGCCTAGAGCAGATCAAGATGGAGTTAGCGGAAATGCTTGACGAGTTCAAGCGAACACGTAGCATACTCCCCTCCTGAAACTCCCTCATTCCCACGCTTCAATCAAGAGCGTGCCCAGCCTGTCTCCCTTCAGCCTGTTTTAGCTTCTCCAGCGTTCCTGCCATCCGACCCCTGCTCAGGGTGTCGATTCCTGCTCGTCTAGCTGTATTTCTATCGACGAACACCTGCCCAGCCTTCCAAGACCCCATCCCTAGCCCCGAAATACCCCTCCAGCCCTATTTGCCGTCCAGCTCCCATCCTGAAATAACTTCAATTTTCCCTTGTATTTATCGCTGTTTGCGAGCACCTGACACCCTGCACGGGATGACATAGCTCCCACGACCCACATATCACTCTACGCCCGGTTTCTGCCTTCCCGGACCGCAGCTATAACGTACCGTTCACGACGCCAGCAGACTGACCCGTTGATGCTGTGGGCTGAGGTCATCGGTGGTCAAGTTCGCGTATCGTCGCACCATCGTGAGGCTTGAATGCCCAAGCTGCTTCTGTATGTGAAGGACGGACGCACCACGTCTCAGCGCGTGGATCGCGTAAGAATGCCTGAACTCATGGAGACTACGCTCGACCCGCCGAATGCCGAGTTTGTCACACAGCAACTTGAGATCACGAAGGACGCACGAGAGGGTCAGCATTGTCCCGCGTCTCGACGAGAAGACCAGCGCAAGACTCTGTCAGCAGCAAACCCCTGAAGTCCACGTCAGCCCACCGCAATGCCAACGCCTCACCTATTCGCAATCCCGAATCAGCAAGCAACAGAATCAAAGCCTGAAGCCGCATGTCGTAATCCGTCCCCAGCTTCCATGCGGCGAACTTCCTGATATCATCGACCGTGTACGTCGGCAAAACAGGGATGCTCTCGCGCATCTTTGGAATCTTGAGTGGAGACCCGCGCCATTTCATCTATGCGTTAATGCTGCCAGCGCGGCAATTGCACGATGACGCTGACAACCCGGCTTCACGCATGCGGATGACGCACGCCTTCAAATCATCGTCGATGGGCGTTTCTGTCTGAAGCCACTTTAGGGATTGTTTATGCCATTCGATTGTGCGGGCACCGACGTTCGAAAGATACTACCGCTCACGGAGAAACTGTTCAAAGCCTTTGTCCACGATGTCCTCCGCAGGTGGGTCAAAATGTGAGGAAATGTGCGTAAATCGAAGTAAAAACTGGGCAGGGAACATCCGCCTGCCTTACAAGCAGGAGGTCGCAGGTTCGAGTCCTGCACTGCCCACCATCTTTCGCCAACTCATTCCTGCGATTATCAACGCTTGGGTGTTCGTGCCTTGAGTCAATAACTCTGTAACATGCCCCGAATTATGCCTTCCATCTCGAGGGATTGAACTTTGGCGCGGCGATAATCACGACCAGGATTTGATCGACGCTGAGCGGGACAACGAATGACTAAGCAAAAATTGAACATAGCTATGATCGGTTCCGGCTTCATCGGGAAGGTGCATTCCAACGCCTTCCGGCAAGTCGGCCATTTTTTCGATCTGCCCTACGAACTGCATTTGAAGGTCATCTGTGGACGGAATCGGACGAAGTTGGAGGCCGCGGCGGTACAGTGGGGTTGGGAAGAGGTCGAAACCGACTGGCGCACAATCATCAGCCGGAAGGACATCAACGTTGTCGACATCGCGGTTCCCAACGCATTGCATGCGCCCATTGCGATCGCCGCGGCCGAGGCCGGAAGAATAGTGCTGTGCGAGAAACCCTTAGCCACATCCCTGGAGGAAGCGGAGCGTATGGCAAAGGCGGCGCTCCACGTTTCGAACCTGGTGTGGTTCAATTACCGGCGGGTTCCGGCAGTTGCTTTTACAAAGCAACTCATCGACCAAGGACGAACCGGGCAGCCGTTTCACTATCGCGCCCTCTACCTTAATCAGTCAGGCAATGACCCG